>Ga0209935_1003616_pt1 | contig 15568 bp, 14 predicted proteins | sample ThiBio_1000_plan_2_FD_183958 | JGI IMG/M metagenome (GOLD analysis project Ga0209935, IMG submission 183958) | Wastewater bioreactor microbial communities from Cape Town, South Africa - Thiocy_cont_1000_plan (SPAdes) | ecosystem: Engineered > Bioreactor > Thiocyanate-remediating >... | reverse complement strand
TGCTGGTGGACCAAGCATTCTTCGCGCCCTCGATGACGACGTCGTTCTACACGGTCTCGGGCATCCTCGAGCACAAGAGCCTCGAGCAGATCACAGCCAAGCTGCAGTCGCATCTGTGGCCCACGATCCTCCGCGGCTACATGGTCTGGCCCATCGCCAATCTGATCATGTTTCGAGTACGTCTGCTCCCGCTCATACTCATCCGGTGTGCTGCGCACTCGTTTGCTTCACTGCTGATGCATCGCTCGCTCGGCAGTTCATTCCCGTGCGATTCAACCTGCTCTTCAATGGCTCGGTGGCTTGTTTGTGGAACACCTATCTGTGCTGGGCTGATGCTCACAACCTCCAGAGTGGAGAGCTCGAGCTCGATGACGCTGCCGACAACGCCACCGCTGCGCCGGTCGCAGCAGGAGCAGCAGTGCAACACGTGCCATCGACTCCGTCGAACACAGCCACCGAGCCCTCGACGGGCAGCAGCCATCGATAGCAGCCAGTGCCACTCGTGGGCGAATCATCAACTCAACACGTGTCTTGTAATCTACAACATCATCAGTACCGGTCACAAACAGCGCCACCTCCACAAACACACACGCACACACACACACTCTCTTAAATAGCCACTCGCCAGCGGGTCTGCGAGCTCTCTGCGAGCTCTCTGCTCGACGCAGCAGTGCGTTAGTAGATGTCGCCATTGACCGACGCTAGGCCCTTGCCGGCTGACGCGGAGCGCGCCACCGGAATTGCACCCACGGTGGCTCTCGACGGCGCGTCGTAGTACGACACGGCCACCACCGCACCACCCTGGCCATGGCGGCCCATGAGCGACTCGTCGTCCGTGAAGCCTTGGTCCTCGCTATCGGACGAGCTGACGTAGTTGACCGTGGTCCCTCGTGGAGTCGTCGAATGAACCACAATGTTCGAGGAACCGGCTCGGCGTTGTTGCGAGATCTTGGGCAAGTCGGGGTCCTCTCGTTGCGAGCTATAATGTGAGCACACGCCAATGCATGCCCGTTGAGATGAGCGAGGCGCAACGACTGCGTGTCTGTCAGATGCAAGCGGTGGCGTACCGGCGCTCGGCCCATTTCACATAGAACTCGTAGTAGATCAACTGCAACGACTGCGGTCGAGCAACGGCAGACGCACAACGAAGACTTGATGAGTACTCGACCTACGAACGGCGCGCACGCCGTCCGTACCAAGAGCAACTGCAACGAGCCCGAGAGAACGAACGGGATCCATGTCGTCAACGACGAGTTGGGCGAGAAGGCCTGGAAGGCTGCGATCAAGAAGCTGCCGGGCGCTTGAATCAGGTTCATCAGAATCGACAGCGATCCAGCAGCCTGCGAGAGTGGCGCATATATACGACACGATACGATTCGATTCGATTAGTACCACCGCCATTCATTCAATTCATTCGATCAATGTCATGAATAGGATCGGATCGAATCGATTGAATCGGATCAATTGGATCGATTGAATGAATCGATTGAACTTCGAACCTTGAGATGATACGTGACGTAGATCTGTGGAAGGTACTGCAGCATGGTTGCAATGCCACTGACGATTCCACAAGCGAAGCCAAAGTTCTGGGTGCTCGAGGCATCCTCTCCTTGATAGACCAGCTACGTTCGTGATCGTTGTGCATCGCATCAATACTACCGCGTCTCTCTCTCTCTCTATACGATTGCGCATGCATAGGGCGTACGAGGAGAATGCCACACGCAAAGCTGCTGATCAGCAGCACCATGAATGCAGCATACTCGAGCATCACCAGGGTATGTGCTCGTCGCTGATCGACGTCGCAGACAAGCTAATTAGCTCGTGTACCGATGCAACCGAACGCTGTGCGCCTCGCGAACGGCCAATAATCCATGTAGTGTACCTGAGCTTGTAGTACATGAGCTGGCGAGTCCAGCAGTATCGATACGCGATGGTATTGGGTCGGAGGAGCGACACCTCGACGCAGCGCTTGTTGCTCCTCTTCGTCGGCGATGCGTGCTTGCTCGTCTGCCTCTTCCGTCTTGAAGAAGACGACGAATAGAATGTATCTATCACGAGAGCAAGCCATCGATACATGCAACGCGCATCGTGTGTGAGTGAGTGAGCCTGTACGTTGAGAGAGCGAGCCTCGAGAGAGTGCGCACATCATCAACGTATTGAAGGCAATCACGGCAATCTGATAGATGGGTAGCAAGGCATTGTTGCATTGCCAGAACGACTGCACAAACAACCAACGCCGTCGGTTCAGTGGGCAATCGATCGATCGATCAACTTGTCGTCACGAATCGATGGCGGAGCGGATATGGTGGATTGTGCATCGGGCGCGAAGCAGTACCAGCGACTGGCAACAATGGAAGGCTTCGAACTGCAGCAGGAAGACGTTCAGCAACGCCGCGAACGAGAAGATATTCGTCACGAGTACGAACCACCCGCTCACACCGTGAGAGGATCGTCGTGACAGTAGCTTGTAGAGCTGATGAATCGAATCGAATCGAATCGAATGATAGTGTCGATATGAGCATCGAACGAGCGCACGTCGTTCCATCGCGCTCGCGACGTACTTGTGGTAGAAACGAAATGATTGTCGCTACGATCAATAGCAGCGCCACAATGACGCCCAGTAGATCCTGGCCCGCGCACACGTCATCGGAGCTATTTGCAAGCATGGTGAGTGGGCGTCCAGCGAGCGAGCGAGCGAACGAGGGCTGTGGGTGTGGGAGCGCGGCAACGAACGACTGACCGACAATGCCGCGCAGCCGAAGCGAACACCTCGGCCCTCCACGTCCCCTCCATCAGCCTCCTCGCAAGCGATACCCACACTGATCTGGAGTGGGAGAAGATTTAGTAGTATGTATGTATGTATTTGGGTACAAGAAGGTTAGAGAGAAATGCAAGGGGGTGCTCTATGATGTGATCGTGCATAAGTAGTAGAATCTATCTATCTATCTATCTATCTATCTATCGAGCTAGCTATGTTGCAATGGGAGTGCTTACAACTCTGTCATCACCGCATTAACCGAATCCGAAGCCAGCTGTCTCTCGGATAGCCCACAGCAAGCGAGTTCGGAGCTCCTCTTCTGTGCCGTACTCGGGAAGGTCGAGTTGGTTGAAGCTGTGTATCGAGATTGATTGATTGATTGATTGATAAGTACAAATCAACGTACAACGAGCGAGAGAGAGAGAGAGAGAGTTGGGAGAGGATATTCACGTACCAGGTATGAGCTGTCGGCAATCGATCGGTATCGGGCACACGATGAATGTTGAACTTTTGCGGACGACCCATGCCAACGAGTGCTTTGAAGCCCTCGAGCGGCACCTTTGAGCTTCCGGTGACGAACTGCAAGAACAACGCTCGCTCTTCGTTGTCGAACGAGTGGAGTACGTTCCAGAAGCGCTGGATGACGAGCGAGTCGGGCTTGTAGCCGCTGTACTCGGTGTTGGCGCGCAGGTCGTCAATGTTGATCTCGGGCAGACCCGAGATCAGCAGCTCGAGCTCGCCCTCGTTGAAGATGGCCAGCAGGTCGCGCGGGATCAGCTCCCAGAGGCCTGCGACGAAGGCGTCGATCTGCTCCTTGATGGCGTCGGTGATGAGCATCTCGGCGAGCAGTTGCACGTACTCGTGCTTGTTCTCGTCGGTGACGAGAATGTCGCGCCCGTTGGGCTTGAGGTCGACCACCTGCACCTTGCCGAAGCGGTTGACGTTGATGCTGAACGTGAGCTCGAGCTCCTGGCTGCCGTCGTTCTCGAGGATCCAGCTCAGGTTCTTAAAGTACTCGGGGTCGGCCGGCTCGAGGTCGCGCCACGTGACGCGCTTGCCGAGCATGTGCTTGTAGAAGCTGCGCGTAAAGTGCGCGTCCATCAGACAGCCGTCGTAGATGGCCTTGGCGATCACGCGCCCGCAGAAGCGAAAGTAGTCCAGATGGTCGGGGTTGCACGACGACAGCTTGTTGGGCTGGAAGCACGAGTCGGCCGCCTGCGTAAAGAGCGCGTAGTTGGGATTGAAGATCTCCTGCGAGATCGTGTCGTACCAATCGCGCAGCACGCCACCGGCATCGATGCCCTCCTCGCCGTGAAAGTGCACCGTCAAGCGGCCCTTGAGCTCGGCGGCCGCCAGCGGCTTCAGCGCCTGGTACGACTCGAAGAACACGTTCGAGCGATTCACGGCGATGCGCACGCCACCGTAGCGCATGTGCTCGCGACCGTCGTTCTCGCGCAACTTGGCGCGAAAGTACGCGCGCTTGTTGTCGAACTCGAGATACTGCGGATACTTGATCAGGCTCTTGAACGACCGCTGCAGCAGCGTGTTGTTCAGGCGCACCAGGTCGTTCAAGATGCGTCGGTTGCGTGCAACGAACTGACCCACCACCGAGCGTTCGACCTCAGTCGATTGTGACAAGCTGCTACGCAGTGCCGCAGCTGACGATGACGACGACGATGACGACGACGACATATCGGACGCCATCGTCGCTGCATCTTGCTCCTCTTGCGACTCCATCACGATAAAGTACGCTTCGATCACAGGCAACAGCAGTGACAACACGGGCGAAGCTGTCGATGCGTCGCCGCCAGTTGTTGCTCCCGCAGCAGCCGCAGCTTCGGCTGCTGGTGCATTGCGTCGTGCCGGAGCCCCGACTAGGGGAGTCGCTATCGTGCTGGTGGTGGTGCTCGCGGACGACTCAGCTTCGGCAGCCTCTTGGCCTTGCTCGGCGTTCGGCAAGCAGGCATTGATAACGGCGAGACTTTGGTCGAGAGCCGACCAGAGGCCATCGAGCGAGAGTCGCGATGTCGGCAGTGACGAGCCGAGCGTATGCATGAGCTTGAGCAAGCGCAGGAAAGCCACCTCGTGTACCGACGACGTCGACACCACCGACATGGCGACCGAGCCGATGCTGCTCGACGAGAGTTGCGCCTTGAGCGCCAGCAGATTCTGGCTCACGTGCTGGCCGAGCGTCGTGGCGGTCGAGAGCAACTCCTCCAGTAGGCAGAGGCGGTTGTCGTTGTTGGCGCACAGGTGATGCAAGATCTCGAGCGCATACTGATACGTGCGCTCCGAGCACGAGTCGAACGTCAACGCGCGCGGGAGATAGCGCAAATACTCGGGCGCAATCGATGGGCACGCAAGCTTCTCAGGCTCACGCTCGCTTTCGGCTACGCCTGACGTGCTGCTTTCCAAGACTGCGCCGGTGGCAGCGCCGGTGGCATCGCTAGATGTTGTGGTAGCTCCAGCTGCCTCGTCAGCAACGACGACCTCCGCCGTGCTCGCTGTAGTGCTCGGCTCCGTCGTCGTCGTCGTCGTCGTCACCGAGGTGGTGGCGGCAGTGGTGGACGTCTCTTGTTCCATTGGTGCCGCATCGGTAACAGTCACGGTAGTCGCGCCGCTCGGTGCTGCTTCGCTGCCTTCTACTACCACTGCAACAGCAGCAGCAGGAGGTGACGAATCGCTGCTGGTGGTGCTGGAGGAGGAGGAGGAGGCGGCCTTCTTGGCAAGCTCGTCAGCCTCTTCGAATGTCAGCAATGGCGACACCAACAACGAGACCAGTTGCATGGCGGCCTCGAGAATCTCGGCATTCTTGCCAAGGCTCTCATCGCCCAAGAACTCGAGAAGCAAGCACAACGGCGTCACGGGGCTCGTGCTCGCTGGCGCCTTTCCATCTCGCGTGCTGTCGGGCAGCATGAGATGAGGTACGATCTCGTCGACACCCTCGAGGCCCAGCATCAGCGCGATGACTCGAGGATTGGACTTGGCCGTATGCGTAAGAACCGCGAGTACGCGCTTGAGCACCAGCAACGGCGTGCGTTCACTATGGTACGAGTGCGAATAGTACGCACTGCCATGTGTCGCGGTGGTGGTGGTGGTCGCCGCCGCCCCACTCGAACTGCTGGACAAGGAGGGTGTTAGCTGCTGTGGCTGTTGGCCGCTAGTGGCCAGCGCGCTCGTTGCAGAAGCAGCGCTAGCTCCTCCACCGAGTCGTCGACACGAGAACGGCTGGAAGCCGAGTGGTGCATGGAATGGATCGGCGAGCGGCGAAAAGTTTCTCGTCGGCACGAGAGCCAACGACTGCTGATCTTGCAGCGAGAGACACGACAGCGCCTCTTCGCTCGGTCGCGTAGAGGCGGCCGGTCGCTTGGCGCACAGGAGGCGCAAAAAGATGGTGAGCAGCTTGACGCGCGTGGCCGGGTGCGCACACAGGTTCTCGAACAGGCGCGACTCGAGCGATCGACACCATGGGTCCGAGAGATACAGGAGACGCACGATGCCGACGAGGTCGGTCTCGTTCAACAGCGGCTCTCCTTCGTAGTCATAGTAGCTCGGTGCTCGGCGGCGCTCATCTTCGCGCTCCGGCATGCCGTAGCCGCCTCGTGCGATGCGCGGATACAGCTGTTCGGCAGGAACGGCACGACGGTTGCGCTCGCGCAACGCCTGCGCCTCGGCCTGCAAACCCGGCGGCAAGCCAAAGAGCTGATTCTCGGGCATGGTCATGAGCACCTCACGACGGAGCTCGGGCGCCAGCGATGCGATAATGTCGGTCGGGCTCATGTCCTGTGCGTGCGTCGGATCGGCTGCCGGCTCCTGCTGCGCACGCATCGTGGCGCGCACGTCGTTCAAAATCTCCTCTCGCAGATCCTCCGGCAGCTCCATCAGCGTCTCGCGGCTCATGCCGTTCGGCAGATGGTTCCAGACGTCGTCCTCCTCGGCACCGCCCGCCTGTCCGGCCGCGACAGCCGGTGCGCCGGTGCTGATCGGTGGCAGCGACGCCAACACCTCGCGCTGAATCTCCTCGGGCAACGTGGCAAAGATCACTGGATCGTAGCCGGCTGCCGTCAAGCGCTCGTCTTGCGTCGGGACCGCCGGTGTTGCGGGCACCGCCACGAGCGCCGGGCTCGCCGAGCGAGCGATGGCACTCGGCTCGGTCGACACCGATGGCGCCACTGAAACGACCTCCATCGCATCGCCGCCGCCGGCGGTGGATGCGACGGCCGTCGGTGGAGGAGTGCTGATGCGTGCCAGGCCACTTGCGGCCAACACACCGGTCGACGGAGTGCGCACCAGCGGAGGCGTGCTTGAGCGCGAAAGACCTCGTGCAGCAAGCACGTTCTCGATCACCTCTTCGAGAGTCGTTGGCTCGCTCGGAGTCGGCGTGGCACTGGCACTTCGCAAGCTTGCAATGGCTGCAGGTGCCGTCGATGGCTCGCCAGCAGCCGTCGGTGCCGCTGCAGCAGCAGCAGTAGTAGTGGCGGCAGCGGCAGCAGGCATCGCTCCCACGGCCCGCGAGAGCAGACTGCTCAGCAACGAATGTAGTTCGTCGCCTGCGGCGGTTTGCGCCTCCTGTGCAGTCGGTGCCGGAGCGGCTGCCGCAGCTGGCGTGGCTGGCGCGGCTGGGGCGGCTGGCGGCGGGCTCTGGGTTGTGGTCGGAGCGTATAGGTTGCCATCGTCGTCCTGCACCAGCACCTCCTCGTCGTCATCGCTATCAGCATCATCGATCGGCGCTCTCGGTGACGCGGCGGCGGTCGTGCGTGACGAACGGAACAACGACGCTCGGCGCGACGGACGCTCAGTGCTGGAGCTGGAGGTCGAGGTGCTCACCTGCACGGCAGCACGCTCCTCCTCGGTCTCCTCCTCGTACAGCTCTTCGAGTAGCCGCGGCGCCAGCAGTGCCGCCCTTGCGACCATGTCGTTCGTCAGTGGTCCGTAGTCGTCGGTCCACAAACGATAGCGCGGAAGTGCGGCGCTCGCCGTCTGCGGGCTGGTGAGTTGTCGAAGTAGCTGCTGCACCTCGTACGGTGCGTTGGGCTCCGGCTCGAGTCGCTGCTGGTGGTGCTGCTCCAAAAAGAGTGGGAACATGCCGCGAGGTCCCGGCGGCATAGCAGCGGCTGCCGCTCCGCCGGCTCCGGTGGCGTTGGCAGTTCGCAGTGCTTGATGCAAGGGATGTACGACGGTCGTTGTGGCCGTGGCACCATTCGAGGCGCCGCCGCCGCCAGCGACGCCGCCAGCGACGCCGCCAGGATGTGGGAAGCCGGCCATGTCGAACTCGATGTTGCGAGCGTGTCGGCCAAAGAGGTGACGAATGGGATAGGCGCCCTGTCCCTCGAGCCAGTTGGCGGTCATTTGGCCTGGAGCCGGAATGCCGCCAGGCAGAAGGCGTATTCCTGGGTCGCCTTCTCCCGGCAGCTGACCGGCACCGAAGAGCTGGCGTTGAAAGTTGTCGAGTGCACGTCGTTCGTCGTCGTCTTCTTCCTCCTCCTCCTCGTCGTCGTCTTCGTCGTCGTCCTCTGCCGCCGCTACGTCGTCCTCGTCATCATCGTCGTCGTCATCGTCTTCTTCGTCGCCCATGACCATCATTCGGTCCTCATCATCACCATGGCCATCACCACCAGCGACGCCGGCCATGAGATCGTCGAGGTCAATCGTCTCACCGTGCAGATGATCCCCATCATCGTCCTCGTCGTCCTCATCCTCGCCGTCGTCGTCGTCCTCGTCGGCATCTCCAAGCTCTGCCTCGTCACCATCATCGTCCTCGTCGTCGTCGTCGTCGTCGTCATCGTCAGAGCTCTCGCTCGACGAGCCACCGCCGTCCTCGTCGTCTTCGTCATCATGCTCGTGCTCTTGGTAGTTCTCGAGCAGCTGATTCATCATGGTACGCAAGCGGTTACCACCTCGACGATCGGTAGCGCCGACCTCGGCCGGGTCGTCGATCGACCAGCGGTCGGCGTTGCCGGTGACGATGAGAGACTGGAACGGGGTCTTCTGGTCGGGCGTCGGCACCTTGCTGTGGAACGACACCAAGCGCGTCAGGGCCTCGAGCGGCTTCAGTAGCGTATTGACGATGCGCGGCGCGTAGGGGCTATCGAGGTCGATCGAGTGCAGTGCAGCGACGAGCGCCTCGACGGCGTTGGTGTCGAGCGTCAGTTTGGCGAGCTCCATTTGGTGCTGGATGGTCTGTGCCGGAGAGCCGACACGCGCCGACACTAACGCCGACAGGAGATCGCTCAGCGACAGGATGGTGGCCAGACGGTGGAGCTCGTCGTGTGCGTGGTGCTTGTCGCTCGATGGCAGCGCCGTGCTACTCGTGGTGCCGGCGGCCGAAGCGGTTTGGTGCAGAACTTGCACGATCTCGCGCATGAGGCGCTCGCGGCTCTCACCATCCGACCACAGAGACGTCAACAGCCGCTTGGCCATCGAGCACGTGGCAAGCGCCGGGTCGCCGTTGGCTTGCTGCGTTCCGACCAAGGCGCTCTTGGGGTACGGCAGTACATGACGCAGCACGTACTGCAAGAAGCTCTGGTTGCTCGACAGCGAGTCGCCGGCCAACAGCGCGTTGCTGCCGCGATAGATTGGTACGATATCGGCGAGCAGCTGCAGGAGCGTCGCTCGAATGAAGACCGGTCGCTTATTCCGGCGCCTCTCGTCCTTGTCCTTGTTCTTCTTGCCGCCGGCGGGCTTACTGGTGACGGTGGCGCTGTCAGCAGCGCTAGAAGACTCGGACATTGGCTCGCAGTCGGGCTCGGTCGATTGCTCGCCGGTGCTGGAAGTCGAATTGAGCAGTGCCGACACGAGGATCGGTAGGATGGTTTGCAAGCATGGTCGGTTGTCACCGTCTGACGATGAGGTCGAGCTGCTGCTGCTGCTGCTGGTGGCCGCCGCAGTTGTAGTAGTACTACTACCGGCCTCTGACACCTCCATCGACGATGATGACGACGGGGCAGTGGGTGAGGCCTCGACGGCGCGAAGGCGTACGAGCGGCTGGTCGCGCGACGTAATGCGGCAGCGCTTCTTGGCCGCTTGTACAAAGGCCTCGCTGTCGCGGTTGATGAGATGCGCAAAGAGCGCCACAAAGTGTTGCAACTGCACGCCGGTGCTCGCGTTGCGCTCGCCATCAAAGTGCATGAGGCGCGACAACTCGCTCTCGAAGGCCTCTTGCAGCGTCTGAGGGTCCTCGATCAGGTGGCGAACGATGATCTCGACCAGGTCGATAAAGTGCACGAACGAGCGCTGCTGCGGTACCGACAGCAACGACTTGAGTCCGCCGAGCTCGAGGAAGCGGCCGGCGTACGCGCGCTCACGCGTCAAGCGCGCCACCACCTGCAACACCGCCTGCAAGGTCTGTGGATCGAGCTCGGTCTTTAGCAAGCTCGCGCACGTGTTGACCAGTCGTCCACGAAGATCGGCCGACAAACGGCACGGAGACTCGAGCGACAATACCGGTTCGTCGCCGCTGCCCGACGACGACGACGGAGGCGCGTTCCAGAGGCTATCGAGTGAGAGCATCATTGGTGCGCCCCACTTGGGCACCGCCGTTTGCGGCTTGTCGGTGCCGGCCGAGTGGCACTGCACGCGATACGCAAGGGCATCGAGCGAGTTCACGAACTTGGTCGGCAGTTCCGAAGCGACGAACGACGCGCTGAAGGACGCGCTCGACGCAACGAGCAGCGACACGACGAACGAGAGGTTGAAGAGCGCCTTGCTCGAGGCGCTGGCGGGCGAATAAATGTCGGGATGCGTGATGAGCGAGCTCACCATCGAGGTCAAATCAGCTTCGGCCACGTTGCAGTTCGAGGTCATGAGCTTGTAGACGGCCTCGATGACGTCGGGAGCCGACGCGTGCGTCGACTGCAACAGCGCCAGGCACTGCTCGAGCAAGCTGCCTTGCAGCGTCGAGTAGGCCGCCGCTCGTCGTTCCTCGATCGTCAACGGCTCGGCCTCGGCTGCCGCTGGTGCCGCAGTCGCTGCCGCCGGCGTGGCAGTGCTCGGCGCACCAGTACCAGGCAGCTCGAGCGCCTTGCCGATCGACATGGCGAGTGCCATGGCCAACTCGTCATCCTCATCGGTCTCGCCTTCTCCAGCCGAGCCGCCCGCGCCACCGCCGCCACCTCCACCAAACAGACCCAGGCCCTCGGACTCTTCGGCTTGCGAGAACAACCAATCGGTCGCCATCTCGATATCGTTCGAGGTCTCGATCAGCGCTCGATTGGCTCGAGCACGTGGAAAGCCCATGGCCATCAGTCCGGCCACAAGGTCTGGGTTCGGTGTAATGACAGCAACCTGGTATCGTTGGAAGGAAGTGGTGAGTCTCAAGCGCAACCACACACGCACAACAACAACAACAAAGCAGCGATGGAGCAAGCGAGGGAGCGATGGAGCAAGCGTGTCTACCTTTGGTGCCGATGACTTGCGTCCGGCGTTCGACGAGGAAGAGCTGTCGGACTTGAGATCCTGGCTCGCGAGCAGGTTCTTGATGACGGCGATAACGTTCTTGATGACCTTGGCAGGGAACTTGGACAGCTCTGCACTTGTCCACAGAGGCGAGATGGCTTCCAGCAAGTAGGCCTGATTCGTGAGCAGTAGCTCGCCCATCTCAGGCGTCATTGTGCCGGCACCTCCCGAGTTGGCAACTATCGAGCACACAACGACCGAGCGTAAGCAAACACGCGAAATACTGACGACGACGCAGACGCTGACGACGACGCTGTGGTAACGTACTGTTGCGATATCCAAACGGCTGTCTCTGCGGCTGTGTGTAGCTCGAAGCTGCTGCAAAACGCTGCAACAAATGTGTGAACGACTGCAACAATTGGCTAGTGTTGGCATCAAACACGCTCGAAGCGCCATCAAGCGGAGGCGTGGTGGTGGCTTGCGCCGTGGACGACGAAGAGGCCATGGTGGCGGTTGAGGTCGACGTGGAAGTCGCGATTGTGGTAGCGGGCTCGGCAGCACTAAGTTGGTGAAGCACATGCTGAACGACAGCTCGGAACGCGGCCGTTGCCTTCTCGAGGCCGTGTGCTCCGCAGAAGGCGTAGAGCAGGAAGCCATTTGACGAATCGGCTTTGCCTGTAGCAAGTTGCGAGCGCAGCGCACATTAGCAACTAGCGCGCCATTCGAGCACGTGTACCGGCCGCAGCAGTTGCAGTACCACTCTCAAAGATCAACTGCAAGATCTCGGATACGACGAACGCAAGGTAGGCTTGCTTCTGCGCCATCAACGGGCCATCGATCACTGTACGTGTGTTGGTGTTGTTGCGAATGAGCAAGAGTGTTGCACATGCGCCATGCGCGATTGGTTGTCATCGTCGTACCTTCCGAGTGATACTCGAAATGCGCAGCGAGCGTCTCAGCGAGCGACGAGAGAATTCCGGTCGTGAGCCGCGGTGAGCCGGTTTGCTTGACGATCTCAGCCAACACACGCACCAAACCCAGCGAGAGTGCCAAGATGCCCGATGCAAGATACAGGCACGTATCGGTAGCGTTGGCGTTAGGCGCAGTGTCCGCTGAGAGATACGAGTCGCGTGAGAGAGTGAGACTTTGGTCGAGAGCGCGAGCGAGAGAACGGGCAAGACGTACGTTTTTGAGTCTTGTCAGCGCTGGTGGTCGTTGAAGTTGTCGTTGTGGCAGGTTCGGCAGCAGGCGCCTCGGCACCGCCGAGCACCTCGGCAAAGCGAGACGCTCCGCGCTCGCCGGAATATTGCGAGCGCGTGGACCAGCGTGAACGAGCGAGCTTCTCGAGAGCAGCCGTTCGGTGTGCAGGCGGCACTTCAGCGAGCTGCCAAAGCAACGATCTGTGCGCATCGCCAAGAAGCAGCCAAAGGACGCTGGCTGGTAAGCGGAGGATTTTCCTTCCCTCTCGGCTCACCTAGACACATACCGATGGATACGGCCCAACGACTCGCAAACGGCCAACGCGTTACCAGAAGTCCACTGCTCGAGCGCGGCCATGGAGGTCTCGCGCGAGTACGCCGACGGCTCCTGGACGAGGCGCGTGAGCACGTTGGTCAGCAAGCCGATGACCGAGATCGTGTGCAGCGGTGCTTGGTTGTGCTCGGAATCTGAAGAGACACCGCATCGACGACGACGACGAGGAGGAGGATGATGGTTAGCTTCGTACTCGTACTCGTACTCGTACTCGTACTCGTACTCAGGTAGCGGCGCGGCGTTCGCGAAGCAGCGACCGTACCTGGTGCGAGCAAGGCGCTCTTGTTGGGATATTCCTCAAAGCTCTCGACGAGACCCTTGAGCTTCGCGAGAATGCTGCGCAAGAGCAGTGGCATATGCTGCGTGGCGAGAGCGTAGAAGGCATTCGAGAGGGCGGTACAACTCTGGCGAGCGGTGGTGGTCGCGCACACTGGTAGCGTGTAGATCGACAGCAAAGTATCGACCCACTGCTCGTCGGGTACCGGGTCGAGAGGCATAGGCTCGTTGCCAAAGAGCGCCTCGAGGAACTATCAACAAGCACAACATCAGTCAACGATTAGAGAGCGAGAGCGAGAGAGAGAGAGAGAGAGAGAGCGCGAGCGCACGCTCGTACAGTGCCAACTTGAGCAAGGAATTCGAGAAAGAGCGCTTGCTTCTTTTCGGAGCCAGCAGCACGCTCGCCGTACTCGAGGAGAGCTTTGATGAATTCGTAGCACGCCGAGATTCCAGCGGGACGCAGCGACGCATGATGACGGAAGAGCTCGTTGAAGATGGCTCCGGTCATGATCAGGTCGCCCTCGCGCAGCTTGCCGCACTTTTCGGGCGTCACCGAGTGGAGCAGATGCTGGAACGAGTTGGCGCTCAAGATCGCCTGCACGCCCATCTCGTGGATGGCGATCGAGGTCAACGAGTTGGCGACGGCTCCGAGACCCTCAATGTGCGGGTAATCGCGGTTCTCGATCATGCCGAGAATCTTTTGTGGCAACTTGGTCTCGAAGATGGTGGCGTAGCTCGAGGGCTCGGCCTGCAGCACCGAGGAGATGACCGAGATGGCTAAACCGTCCATCAGATCACCACCGGCACAGTTGTTTGATAAGTAACAATATGCGACGAGAACAATTAATGTTGACTACATACCGATACAGCAAAGCGACGAGCCGAATGAGGTTCGCCAATTATCGAGGATCGTCTCCAAGCACACGTGTAGCTTCTCGTGCAGCAGTAGCGCAGCGAGACCGCCGCCCGAACGTGGCGAGTGAAGGAGCAACGTGAAGAGGCGCAGCAGAATCTTGAGGAGGGACACGTGTCGCGAGCAGGCCTTGTTGGGCGCCACCTCACCGCCCTCGATCTCCATCGACTGCTCGACGGCAGCGACAGACGAGCTCGATGCCGAGGTCGACATATCGGAATCAGCTGATGTGGCGGCTTCGAGCTTTCCCTTGGCGGCGGCGGTGGCGGTGGAAGAGGCCGAGATGGCAGTGATGGCGTTGGTCTCGGCGACGATGCGGCGAAGCAATAATTCGAGGCCTCCGCGGGCGTTGATGACCTCGGCGGCCTCTTGGCGATCCATGAACTGACGGATGACTTTGATGGCGCCGATGACGACCTCGATGTGCTCGGGCTTGTTGTGGCTCAAGAACGGAAGCAAGGCCGAGATGACATCGGCCGACAGCAGCGCCGCAGCGCCACTGTTGACCGAGCTGATGGCGAGCAGCAACTTGAACAATGCGATAGCAAACGTCGGTGTGCACATGGGCGACGGTACGGCGTCTGTGAGTCGCGAGCCGATGGTGTGTGAGTGGACGAGTGAGCGAGTATACCAGTGGCCAACGATGACGATGAGGCGTGCGCGATCGATACATACTGGTCAAGGCGGCGGTGCATTTGCGCACCAGCGTCGGAATGGCACCATCGACCAACGAGGCCCCAGTCGCTCGAATGACGTGAAACAGTCGGGCTCGAGCATCAGTGCCGCAAATGAAGGTCAAGGTCGACAAGCACAAGATTCTCAGTTCCTGTTCACCAAAGCAAAGCAAGAGAAAGAGTGAGTGAGAGTGAGTGAGAAACTCGAGCGAACGAACGAGCGGTCTCGTACATTGGGGATCGTTAGATCATTGGCACACAGCAACTCGACGACTTCAGCCTCGAAGCTGCCTTCTGTGGACAGGAGATGCGAGAGTGCTTCGTGATTCGTTCGCGACAGAACCAGGAAGGCGCTCAATTGTGTAGCTACACGAATACGACGCGATTCGAGAGCGGCAAACTCCTTGGCGAGCCGAATGCGCATCAGGAGAGGAAACTGGAGGTCGCGCGGCACCTTGTATTCGAGCACCAGCTGCTTGAGAATCTCGCTGGGGCTAGCGGGATGGAGATGGAGACGCGGAACCGAGATGACGGTCTTGCCGATGCGAGGCAAGGAACCTGATGAGGACGATGATGATGACGATGAGGAAGAGGATGAAGAAGGTGCCGTGGGTATGTCGATGAAGAACTCAAAGTTCAAGTCGGTTGCCGTTGTACAAGTCTGAATGAACGAATGACCGAGAGAGAGAGAGAGAGAGAGCGTGAGTAGGAGGGTATAAGCTTGGAGCTGCTGCCGCTACTGTGAGAGGCGTACTTGTTCGATGGGAGGAGTGCCATCGGTCGGAACTGTGCACAGCGCCGCGAGCGAGAGGCCAGCCGACTTTCCGCCCCAGCCATTGATGAGTGACAAGAGCGTCGAGGGAAGCGAGTCGATACACGCGTGGCGAAACAGTACACCCTTCTTGGCGAGGAAGGACAGCACTTGCAGCGAGGCGGCCACAATGGCGTGATCGTCGACTTGGAGCAGAGTGAGCAAGTGCTGTACGCGCGAGTGTTTACGTCGGCGAGCAACACGTTCAA
>Ga0209935_1003615_pt1:12500-15570 | contig 15570 bp, 24 predicted proteins | sample ThiBio_1000_plan_2_FD_183958 | JGI IMG/M metagenome (GOLD analysis project Ga0209935, IMG submission 183958) | Wastewater bioreactor microbial communities from Cape Town, South Africa - Thiocy_cont_1000_plan (SPAdes) | ecosystem: Engineered > Bioreactor > Thiocyanate-remediating >... | reverse complement strand
AGGGAGAAGAGAGTCAAGAAGATAAGGAAGAGAACTTCTTGGAAGCTGAACAGGACCATCAAGAACCCGAATATCCATGACAAGCCAATCGAAATGAATATAGAAATGTACACTTTCAGTTCCTAATTCAAAAAAAAAAAAAAAAAAAAAAGATTAAAATAAAATCTCTCAGATTAGGAAAAAAAATAATAATATGATGTACCTTTCTTCGCTCCCGCTTGTTGGTCTTGGGTGCCGAGGCCAAGGTCTCGTGGATTTCTTTGGCGACGAAGAAAAAGAGGATGGCGTTGGCGGAGATGATAATCAGACCCGGAGTAAACAAGAACAAAAAGATGAAGAGCTCATCAGTAATGTAGCATCTAAAGATACGAAGATTATTAGCTCGGTAAAAAATGATGAATGAAATTTTATACATACACTCCTCCTCGATCGCCATAGCGCTGGAAGCAAGCTACAAAGATCAAGCAGAAGATAGGGATACCCCAAGATCCAAGGTGATACCATTTTTCGAGGGCTTTTGGTTCTCGGTTTCTTCGCACGATCATCTGATAGAAATTGAAGGCGATACAGAAGGTCCAGCAGAAGTTTGCGAGGAAGAAGCTGTGCACAGTAAGCCCTGTGATGAAGCACAATCCAGAATTCGAGAGGAAGGTATCTTCGAAGGCCAGGATGAATGACAAGAAAGCGATGATGATACAAACGCACAAGTACATGATCAATTTGATGGGGTATGTGCGGATCTTGGGGAAGAGGGTAAACGTGATGATGGTGAGGAGAGCGCCAACGATGGATGCCCAGAGGAGAACTTCTACAATGATACCCAAAACATCATTGTATTGGTTTGCAGTTGACTCGCCGCCAGATGGAGCTAGAACACAAAAGAAAATTAATCACTGTTAACAAGTTAAAATACGAAAACACTGTTTGCTTACCCGTCGAGTTGGAGACATTAATTACGCCGAACATGGCTCCGGCGTAGGGGTTGGTGTGATTGACATCGCGGTAATAAAAGGTACCAGCGTCGTAGAATGTGAACGACGTTGTGGTGGTCGTACCGGTTACAGACCACTGCTCTCCGGTCATGAAGAACGGAAGAAGGAGGTTCTCCCATTGAAAGATCGGCTTACGATAGGTTGGATCAGTAGCCTGAATGCCGAAACCACTGGTGGGTACACTTGACAGCGTAACCCACTGAACCTGATCGTTTTTGTAGATATTGAGGCAGAGCTGCAAGAGCGTAACATTCGTAACCGGATCTTGGATTACGCAAGCTCCTTGAGCAGAAAGAGCAGTGGTTGCATTCAATTCTCCATTAAATACTGGTTGGTAAAAGTTATCCCAGTACACCGAGATTGTGTTTGCTTCCACAACCGCAACACCTGAAAAAAATCGTCAACAAACAAAAGCTAGAAAACAATTTTATGGTAGCAGAGGGAATAACCTGCGAGGAGAAGGCCAAAAACAACAACAACCGCCAATACGCCTTGCTTCTGCACCATTCTCCCTACTCTGACAAGCCTTGGGCGCTTTGTCGCTTCCTCTCGTTTCCGATGATAATTGCGCTTCTTCATTTGAAAAAGGGAAAAATTATTGGAAGAGTAGATTGGCATTGTTTGAAAGATGATTCGCCTTGTGCTCTTTGAGTTCATCAAGTCGTAGCTTGCTTGTTTATCCTCCTCATGCCCTGGTTTGCACCTGGACCACAAGAAGTCGCTCGGGCCGAGAGGAGCGTTGACCATATCTAGCTGCTGTGCTTCTTTACTCGACAGTCCATAGCGCAAAGTGCAACAAGATTGGTGCGAAAAGTTCTTAGAATAGTTTTTGAGATACATAGCAGAGAAAGAAGCGAAGCAAACAGCAAGAAGCAGCGACAACGAACGATGGTGTACACGCCAGTTCGCACTGATGATTCTCCTGTGCGCGGACAGAAGCGACGCAGCAGTGAGAGCTTGAGTCGCAGCCCGAGCAGAAGCCCGCGCAGGAATTCAAGTCCTAGCCCTCGAAGAGATCGCGAGCGTAACAACAGAAGTTCAAGCAGGGATAGAAGTAGGAGCAGAGAAAGGAGAAGTAATAGGGAACGGGAGACGGAACGTAGGGACAGGAGGAGCAGAAGCCGAGAAAGGGACAGGAGGAGAAGCCCACGATGGGACAAACGCGAACGCAGACGCTCCCCTCCACGTGGGCCACAGTGGGGAGGCCCCAATCACATACCCGTCGGCTCTGGTGAAGACGTTGGATTCTCTTCTTCACGCGGTTACTACCATCGCGATGGACCCAGTGAATCGTTTTTGGAAAGGTATGCACTCCTAAATCCTTCGTGCATTTTGTTTGAACAATTTCATTAATTTTCTTTTATCCAGTCGTAAGCGTTTGCGCGAGACAGCCACTTGTAGCCCTGTATGGGCCCGTTCACCTTCGCCTCCACGGAAGCAAAAGAAAATTGCCATCAAGAGAAGAGAAGAGGAAAATGAAACAGGTAGGATCAACGTACCAAAATTAACGATTGGCAGGGTGCTTACCTTAGATTCAGATAACTTGGGCAGGCAACGAAAGAGAAAGAAAAACGAATCTTCGTCAGATTCAGCTTCCTCTGATTCAAGCTCTGAAGAATCCTCCTCGGGGACTTCCTCGGACTCATCGGATTCTGAATCAGATTCCTCCTCGGAGGGTGGAAGGAAGCACAAGAGGAGAAAGGGAGCCAGCTCAAAGGGGAAGAAGAGCAAGAAGAGTCGCAGGAGCTACAAGAAAGCTTCGAGAGATACATTTCAAGAAGCAGAGGAGGCAGATGAGCATGATGACAGCCTTTGGGTCGAAAAGAAAGCAGAAGCACCCGCATTTGTTGGCCCTGTACCATTGCCCAAAGTTGAAGTTCAAGGTATAATTAATTTTGAATTCAATTCGAATCTGATCTAATCTCACACAAATCTATTCCAGGTTATGGTGGTGCCATGTTACCGGGAGAAGCTGAAGCCTATGCCAAATTCGTACAAGAGGACAAGCGTATCCCTAGACGAGGTGAAGTCGGTCTTAGTAGCGAGCAGATTGAGAGATATGAAGATTTGGGATACGT
>Ga0209935_1003615_pt1:0-10000 | contig 15570 bp, 24 predicted proteins | sample ThiBio_1000_plan_2_FD_183958 | JGI IMG/M metagenome (GOLD analysis project Ga0209935, IMG submission 183958) | Wastewater bioreactor microbial communities from Cape Town, South Africa - Thiocy_cont_1000_plan (SPAdes) | ecosystem: Engineered > Bioreactor > Thiocyanate-remediating >... | reverse complement strand
AAGGAAGTTCCTTCAATAAAAAGAAGTTCTCAAGGATCTGTTAAATTGGTGAGTTAACAATTTGAAAAACTGTAAAGAACATCCTTCCGACGACCACGGTATGTACCTGTCGTTGTTCTTTTTGCATCCTCAGCCTTGGTCCTGATGTTGTAGGGTTCCTGAGCTTCTTAGGTACTTGTACAATGCCATGTAGGTCCTCTCGTCGTTTGGAGGCCAGGGCAGAAGATGGGGGCGGAAGTTGCCGAGATATTGAGGGCAAGGCCTCGTAGGATTGTTGGCACGCTGAGGAACCGCTTTGTTCTTGTTGATACTCCTGTACACGTTGGAGGGCTTGACGGATATCGTCGTTCTCGCATACGTGAACGGAGTAGTTAATTGACATGCGGGTATCTCGGAAAGAACTCTGCAGATCTTGAAGCGCGGGGCTAGCTTCATAGTCATTAGGGTAGTGCCTTGGCGGTGATGTGGGTAGTGACGGAGTCAATGGGTGGCGACGGTCATTTTCGGCTTCTTCGGCAGCAGCAGTACAAAGGAACGCAAGCGACATGGGAGGGCAGGTGGTGTACATTGATCAGACGTGAGGAAGTGCTTTAGGGATGCAGCCTTTGAGCTGGGATTTTTTTTTTTGTCTATCAGTTTAAACTCCCTTTAGCTTTGCTTTTGCTCTTTTCTCTGCACTGTACGAAGGTTTGCTTCTTTCAAGTAGGGGTAGTTGGGATTTGATTGTTCGTGAGGTGCGACAAATTGGCGGTAGTTGTAAAATGAATTAAAAAATCGATCAGTTCATATGGGTGGGACAATCAAGAGGGGTTTTTTTCGCCGTCCAGAGTAGTCATGGATCCGAGAATAGAAGCTACAGCGCGGGTTGTCGCACCAATTTACGGATATGTTTCAATTTTTGTACCCAATAGCGGGCCTTGACTCAAATCAGTCTTCCACTAATAATCCTTTTATGTTTAAGATAACATAATCGCAATAGTCAACTACGTTCGGCATTTGCGGGTTGGGACGAATCAGCTGGTTTCTTATAAGATACATGGTGCAAATTCTTTTAATTAGAAGAAAGAGAAGCTTGCGGTCTAAAAGTGTAGCAAGCTCCTCTTTCATTTGCTTTTTCTTTCTTTTGTTGTTGTAGGTGAGAAGTGGAGTTGGGGAAAGGAAGAGGCAAACTCTGGGGTAGGGGTGATGTCTTGCTCTTGCATTTCCTTGAAATATCCCATCATCAGGTTTTCCTTGCCCGCTTTTACTAAACCTTCAAAGAGTGCCCAGTAAAGCATCAAGTTGGGCTTGACTCTGCTTTCTTTCATCTCTTCATATACCTCTAATGCTAAAATAGAAAGGGGCATTATGAAGAGAATATAAAAATGAAGACGGAAAGCGGATAACGCTAGCTTTAAAAAAAAGTAAAAATGAAGGAGGTGTAGGTACCATCATCCACAGCGCCGTTCTTCATGCATGCCTTGATGACCACAGAATAAGGCACCACACTCTGCAACTGTCTTTTGGTCTTCTTGACGTCCCCGAAGAGGTTCCACATCTTCTTTAACTCTCCTGCCTTGCCATAGGCGTCCATCAGGACGGTGTAGGTGAAGACATCCGGTTGAAGCTTCGCGTCTTGTTGCATCTCCTGCAGCAGCTTCTCTGCCATCCCTATATCACCCCGCTTGCCACAAGCGTCGATGACAGCACTACACAACAGGAGGATTATTGTTGTTGTTGTTGTTGTTGTTGTTGTTGTTGGGATGTTGTGGTTACGCAGAGTGATATATAGTTACCTATAAATCCGTATATCGGGCGTGATGCCATCGTTCTTCATGTCCTCAAAAAGCAAGAGGGCTCTGTCCATCTCTCCCTTCTTACCGAATCCATGAATGAGAGTGCTGTAGGTGAGCAAGTTCGGTTTGATACTCTCCTGCTCTCCTCCTTCCTCTTCTTCATCACCCATCGATTTACTTTTCATTTCCTCAAAGAGTTTGAGTGCCTGCGAGAATTTGCCCTCTTTCACGTACCGTGAGAGCACCGTGTTGTAGGTCACTACGTTAGGTCGCACCCCTTGCTTCTCCATCATTTCTAGTATGACTCTCGCTTCGTCTTTTCTCCCTCCCTCTCCCACTTCCTCTACACCTCCACCCTCTCCTCCACCCTCCTCAACACCTACTCTCCGCGCCTCAACGTTGTTGAGGAGGGTGTTGTAGACGAACACATCGGGGGTCAGCCCCCGCTCCTTCATCTCCTTCATCAGTAGGGAGACTCTCGCAGAGTCTCCCTTCTTGGCATAGGCAGTCAACAGCATGTTGTAGGTCCTGTCCTTCATCTCCATCCCGCTGTTCTTCATCTTCTCGTAGGTCTCGAATGCTTTCTTCATGTCGTTCTTCTTCAGGTAGCCATTGATAAGCGAATTGAAGACAACGTCATTTGGCTCCTGTGTCGAGGCTTCATTCGCATTGGAGGAAGAAGAGTAAAGGTCGAGTTTGACGTTTCGCATCTGAGTGACAAGCGCGCGGCTCGAATACGAATCTTCGTGTTGATGTTGTTCTTTGCTTGCGAGTCTCTTCAGTGACTTCAATTTCGACATCAATTTCTCAGCTTCCTTCATCCTCCCACTCTTTGAGCATTTATCGATCAACCCACTCAGTGTGACGGAGTTTGGCAGAATCTGAGAGGAGAGGTAAGGTGAGAAGTGAGATGAGGTGTGATTAGGTGTGATTAGATGTGGAATGGAGTGTGGTGAAGTGTGGTGTGGTGAGGTGTGGCGAGGTGAGTGAAGTGAGGGTGAGGTGGCTTAACCTACCCCTTCTTTTTCCATACGGTGCACGAGGTAGAGCGCTTCATTGAGCTGTCCCTTTTTGACGCAGCCGTTGACGAGAGACGAATAAATGTAGACATCTGGAAGGACTTGCAGCTCCCGCATATCCTCCTTCATCAGCGAGAATGCTTTCTCTAGCTGTCCGCTCTTTATGCAGGCTTCCATCAACGCGCTGAAGGTCACCACGTTGGGACGCAGCCGCGCTTTCTTTTTTGCTTCGGAAGATGGCAATTCCTGATAGGGAGAAGGGGGGGGGGAGAAGAGATAAGTGGGTTACTCTTTCAGTCACGGAAGAAAATAGCAAGAGAAAAAATAGAATAAATAAGGAGGGTTTTGAAAATTTAGCTCACTTTACAAAACATAAACAAGAAATAATAGAAAATAGAAAATAGAAAATAGAAAATGTAAATAATAGTGATAGAAATAAAAGATATTAAAGAGAAAAGGGGACTGACCTTGTCGGAGGGTTTGGGTTTCAGCTGGGTCTCATAAATGTGAAGGGCGACATCGAGTTGTTTCAGCTTGCCGAGAGTGGAGATGAGGGTGGTGTAGTCGTAGAGTGTCCCGTCGGTCACCTTGGGAAAGAGACCGATAAGTTGTTGAAAGGCTTCCCCTGCCAAATCGAGTTGAGGTATCTGGGTCTCCTTCGTCTGCCTCGCGCTGTTCAACATGAATGGCCTCAAAGCCGCGTTCATCTCCTTTGCTGTGATCAGATTCTGATCAATTAGCTTTTGAATCGCAACCCGACTCTCCTCGACCATCATCCTATCCATGGAGGAGAGTGTTGTTGTTTCGTGATCTCCTCCCCTGGTTGAATCGGAGACAACAAGGACTCCGCGATCCCGTACTGGTATGTGTTGCCTTGGTTGTTGAGGTTTGCCTCGCGAATCCCGAACGAAAGCTGCTAGGCGTGCCTCGCGTTTTCGTTCCAGCTGTCGTTTCTCCCTCTCCTTCTCTCGATTTCTGAATCGTTGTAGATCCTCTTCTCGTTCTCTTTGTTTATCCAATTCCTCCGGAGACAAAATCATTTGGTAAGAAGCATCCTCGGTACGCTTTGCGTCGGCGTTGATTATTGCTTCTTGTTTGATTTGCGTGGTCTTCTGCCTATTATCTTTGATGTTCTCCTTCCTCTTCATTTTTCTGATCGTTTCTTGTTTTGCGTTCTCTTCTGCTTCCTTCCGCCGCCGTTCTTCTTCAATCGCTCTCTTTTGTTCACCCCTCTTCTCAGCTGGTGATTTGATGTTCACGGCATAGCTGTCGCTGCCCAATTCTTTGGCCCATTGCTCAAAAATCTTGGGTTTCTCCTCTGCCCTATGCTTAGCCAATTCTGGGGCAACTGTGAGAAATTTGTGTGCTATAACAAGTATCTAGGGAGTTGTACGTTGAGTAGACGAAGCTGCGGCATAACTGCGCTGAATGGTCCATCTCTGACAATTTAACATGCCGCATTCACTGTAAGAAACAAATCTATCTGCACATCTCGAGTCAATGTAAGGGCGTACACCACCAATTCTGCCTTGGGTGTACCGAGCGGTGCCTCTCATCACTACGCGGTAGATTCAACGAGGTAAACACAATCGCGGCGTGACTTTTACGTTGCCCGCCTCTGCTTTCCAAGAAGTCGGCAACGTAAAAGAAAAGAACAAGTTTGGGGCGAGAAAGGGTTTACTATTTTACTGTTGGTTTTCTACAACTTCAGCGGGTTCGCTAGGGACTGCGAGTTGCCTGCCATAAGGACGGCCGCCACTACCATAACCGTAGTTGTTTCCATATTCACCGTTTCCGGATTGAGAGTTGCCACCTTGAGTATAACCACCCCCACTGTAATAGTTGTTGTTACCACCAGATTGTTGGTAGCCACTGTTGCCGCCAGATTGAGCATAACCGGAATAAGTATATCCGCTGTTGCCGTAGTGCTGTTGGCCAGTATTGCCATAGCGGTATCCGCCGTTACCTCCGGATTGTTGGTAGCCGCCGGATTGTTGTTGGTAGCCACTGTTGCCGCCTGATTGATAACCATTGCCGCCTGATTGATAACCATTGCCGCCAGATTGATAACCATTGCCGCCAGATTGATAACCATTGCCGCCAGATTGATAACCATTGCCGCCGGATTGATAACCACCGGAGTAGGTGTATCCACTGTTGCCGTAGTTGTGTTGGCCGGTGTTGCCGTAGCCTTGATAACCGCTGCTGCCATAGCCGCCGCTGGATTTGCCTTTTCCGCCTCCGCTTCCGGCATGATATCCTGTTTGGCCGGATTGATAGCCACCAGATTGGTAGCCGCCGGATTGTTGTTGGTAGCCACTGTTGCCGCCAGATTGATAACCTCCAGATTGGTAGTTGCCGTCACCTTGAGCATAACCATTTCCGCTGTAACCAGAGCCGCCAGAGGCGTAACCTCCTCCTTGGTACGGGGCACCAGCTACGATGGCAAGGCAACCCAAAAGCACACACAACACTGCACCTGTCCTCATGCTTCCTTCTTCTCGGTGTAAAAACAATCTGCGCAAGACAAAAGTCATCCATTGGCTAGACCATAACAACCGAGAAATGAACAATTTACACATAATTAGCCAAAAGGCTGAAAGATCACAACTGACGGCACGAGTGGAGATCTGCTCGCTACTTGAAAGCAAGATGCTTCTCGAAGTGTTTTGCTGCGTTTTGTATGTTGATCGCCAATGAAGCCGCTTTTTTTGGTCCTGGGTTATTACAAACTAAACTTGCTTTGGTCTTTACATACCACAAGAAAACGTGGGCGCTATGACCAGCAGCTTTGTGCCAGAGGTGAAGCGAGTGAATAGAACATACTGTGTAGAGTCGCTGATCTGCATCTCGTCTATGTCCGTTTTTCTTTTGGTTGGTTGGTTTTTGTCACAAAAAGATAAATACAGATATAGGAGGGCCACTGGTATTACCCTTTTTGTAGGACCCTGAAAACGGCCAGCATATCTCGCACTGCTTTCCAACAGTGGTTGTCTCGCCACTCCCTTGTGTAGGTCCAGGCGATGGGTATGAGGTTCCGTTTTTCGAGTAGGACCATCTGTTGGGCTTCGCACCCCAGCATCAGCTTGTGTATTCGTCGTTTGATGTCTTCATATGTTGGAACAAAGCATTTTCGAAGTATATTCTTCCAGGCCTGAAATACAACAAAAGAGATAAATAAACAGATAAAGAAAGGGGTATGAAAGTGGGTTGGCGTTATAAAGACCTTAGAAAGGGATTGAGTCCAGATAGTGGTGGGATAGAATGTAGTCATTTCAACTAATTTAGGGTCCGAGTTTAAAACTTCCTCAGTTATTCGCTGTACAAGCTCGGAGTAAGCTTTCTTCTTTTTCCCTTGTTCTATCAAGTCCATTTTGTGTATAAATACAAAGATCCGAGCCAGGCCAGGATTAGCCTCAAAAATCGCCTTTAACAATCTCTGGTATGCCTCCTTCATAATACAATTAAATAGAGGGAAGGAAAAGGGAGGACTCACAGGTGATAATTCAATCTGCTGTACATCAAAGACAAGAAGGAGGGCGGACACACCTTCCGTTATTGGGGGAGGGGTGAGCCAAAAGCAGGACCTAACAATATTTAACAAGTGAGCCAAGACTCTCAGGCTCGTCGGGAAACACGTACGATGAATAAGGGTCCCACAACTCGATGCTGTAATGCCCAAAGGGGTGGCTTGTCCCTCGACGTCTGCGGACGCGGAAAGGTGACGGCCAGGATTGATGTCTTTCCAGAGTTACACTTGCCCATCATGAGTAACCTAACGAAGGATCCAGCTGGGTTAACTCAGTCCTGTGAACATTTCCTTTTGTATTTGGTGGTGAAACCCTACTTGCCTCCCCTACTCTTTTGCTCTCCCTCCATCGCACCATCAGCCTATGAGGTTGCTGCTTTTAGAGGAACTTTGTAGAAAGGGGCGGAAGCTCGCGGATGTTCTAACTCCGTTGTGGGTTTGCCTTGGTGCTGGTAGTATGGAGCGATTAGTAAATGCAGAGGATAACTAAGCATCGCTTCCAACATCTCATGTACAGTGTCTACCCATAAGCTAGGCTGCCGGCAAGGACAGGGCAGTTCGTCCTGTTTCGTTAACATATTACAATTGGTCAAGTGACAGACAGTTGCTGGAAGAAAAGAAAGAGGGCGATGTAATAGACCAGTTCTGCGACACCATCTTGCAAGACCTCAAACGGAGATGGACACCGTTTCTCGCTAGATACTACCGCCGACACCATAATCTAATGATCATGTCGTAAGTCGACTTCCATCGTGTGATACTGTACCTAGTGCTCAGAAACCTCCTCGCACATATATTTTACTCCCAAGAAGCTTGGATGCCTCCTGAGCTACTGCATAAGAACGTCTTTTAGGAGGCGAAGGTTATTCCTATCTGTCCACATATTTTCCCCATTTGTCGCCAGTCTGTGGAGGACGTTTACACTGCTAAAGAGAATCTATCCTTGTTGTCGGAAGTGGCAAACAATTGTTGAGTGAGAACAACAGCTTTGAGAAATTTGTGAGAATCTCTACAAGCTACAACTTTATCGTCATCCTCTCCCTCTCAGGTTTTTTTTTAATTATTATTTCTACTCTGCGTGTGACAAGTCCAGTTCTTTCCCAACTACAAAACCCTGTACGAGGTTACCTACAATGTACTACCCCGTCAAGCAACTTTGGTCCTCATCGTTACCGATTCTGGCTACCCTCGTACTTCTTTCTGTGTTGGTCAATCGCGCGTCGGCCAATCTGTGGACAACGGCCAAGCTCTCTCAGCCCCGCTCCATGTTGGCAGCTACCACAGCGGGCACGAAAGCAATCTTTGCAGGAGGAGATCCTGGCCGAAACGGTGGCACAGTGAGGGTGGATATCTACGACGGAGCCACCAACATGTGGACAACAGCCAATCTCAGCTTGGCTCGCAGCTATCTCGCAGGCGCAACAGCCGCAGACAAGGCCTTGTTTGCTGGGGGGAATAGAGGCGGAATTGGTACCGACACGAAGCGTGTCGACATTTACGATAGCTCCAACGATCGCTGGACGACCGCCAATCTCACCAATGCACGATATAACCTCGCTGGTGCATCGTTAGGCCCAAAGGCCTTTTTTGGCAGCGGATATGGTGGCAAGGCTGTGGATATTTTCGACGGAATCACCAATACATGGTCCACCGCGCAGCTCAGCCGCGCCAGAGGCGGCCTGGCAGCTACAACTTCAGCAAAAGGGGACTTGATCTTTTTCGCTGGCGGCCTCGAAGATGGAGGAAAGTTCTCTGCAGTTGTCGATATTTATAACGCGACCAACACTTGGTCCTCAGCACAGCTTAGCCAAGCCCGCGCCAATGTAGCAGCAGCTGCGGCAGGAACCAAAGTGATGTTTGCGGGGGGCTATAAACGACCTCTGTTTCAACCGGGGCGACTCTCGGATGTTATTGACGTTTACGACATCAACACCAACAAGTGGACCCAAGCTCGTCTCACTGAAGCTCGTGGAGATATCGCTGGGGGTTCAGCCGGCGGAAAGATCTTCTTTGCAGGTAAGTGAATGAATGCTTTCCTCCTTGGGATTTGCTTCCACATTAAAACACAATTTGCAGGAGGTTCGGGCATTACCCCAAACTCTGACCGTGTTGACATTTTCGACACGGCGACGGGTCTGTGGTCCCTCGCCAAGCTCAGTTCGCCTCGCTCCAACGCGGCGGCCACCACTTTAGGAACCAAGGTGTTCTTTGCTGGTGGCACGGACAACCACGGATTAACGGCGACGGTGGATATCTGCGATACCTCTTTCGGTCTCCCCATTACAGCGGACTAAGTCCCCCGCCCAACCAAGCAAAATCTATCCACACGCTTCAAGCATCAGCACCTATTAATAACATGAATGAAGTTGCACCAGTCAATCTGTGGTTATTGAATATGTTTGATTTCCAAACTACTTTCCTTTTCTTTAATTAAGAGTGTTCTTTTAAAATCCCTAAAGCGAAGTTTTTAATCATTTTAGGATACAATTTTGCTATTATATTTTTAGCTTTTTAATTTAAGACTACTTTTTTTTCATTTAAGTTGTTGAAGTTAGTGATTTCTACATTTAAATCATGACTTTTTTGTTTTATGACTTGAGTAACTTTGTAAAAACCTGTAAACTTAAGTTTTCTATTTTCTTTTTTAGTTTTTGAGTCTGATTTTAACAAAAACAAATTATTTACTAGCTTAAGTTATTAATTTTCCCTTTGTTAAATCTTTGTTTTTACATTTGTTTGATTTTTGCAATTTCTTTATTTACTCTCATTTTAGCTTTAATAAGTCTCTTAACAATTTCTTGAGTTTCGTGGGGCGGGACACACCATCGGTTACAGTTAACCGTTATCCATAGGCTACTAAGTTAACCATTTAAGCGTTAGTAAGGGATACAACATGGACCACATCATACAAAAAGCATACCAGACCAAAGCGCTCTCGCTGCAACATATGATTCTCCCGCGATTACCGAAAATCATTTTGGATGATAACAAATTGGCCGATCAATTGCTACACCTCCAACTTCGCTTCTGTTGTATCAAGGATGAGGGACTTCCCCCTTTCGGAGAGGTGATTATCAATCAAGACCATCATCATAATTTGAACTGATTCATCAAAATTGTAGAGGTTTGGGTCTTTGTTGCGGACACTACAGCTCGGGGATAATCTGCTAACAGAGATACCAAAGAGTTTGGGGTCTCTTTCTCATCTAACAATGCTCACGCTGGATAATAATGCGATCCGCGAGATCCCCGTCGAGTTGCTTTCTCTATCCAATCTCGAATGTCTTGTGTTGAGTTCGAATGAAATCGTACGTAATCTTCTATATAAAACAACGCAATCTTATCACCTTCACATAGGAAGATGTGCCTGATGAGTTCTGGGGCAGTTTCCCGCGATTGGTAGCCCAAAACAAAACAACACAGCTAATAGATATCACTCTAGGAATATCTATCGATGCACCACAACAAGTTTCACAAGCTCACTTCGGGATTTTACGCGTTATCCAAATCGATCCAAGTTCTCTATCTTGATCATAATCAAATAGACACCATAGAGTCACCCAAGGAAGGTCATCCCGGCCACCAACACAACTTCGAGGAACTTCGCACGCTGACTCTCAGGTGAGTACATAACCTCTTTATACAACACCCACACACACACACACACACACACACAC
>Ga0209935_1003614_pt1 | contig 15573 bp, 23 predicted proteins | sample ThiBio_1000_plan_2_FD_183958 | JGI IMG/M metagenome (GOLD analysis project Ga0209935, IMG submission 183958) | Wastewater bioreactor microbial communities from Cape Town, South Africa - Thiocy_cont_1000_plan (SPAdes) | ecosystem: Engineered > Bioreactor > Thiocyanate-remediating >... | reverse complement strand
TTGCACCCTCCCAGGTTGGAATGTAGGTCAGCACTGCTTTTGCATGATGGAAGATATCAAGCTGAAAGGAAAAAAGGAAACAGCGAATCGAAATATATGACACACCATGAATGGCAGACCGGATACTGGAGCCACGTCTACCTGTCGACGCAGGAAGGGACAATCTCGCAAGGAGTAGATTCCATGGCATGCGAATATGATAACCTTGCTGAAAATGTGGCTGTCTACTATTGGAGCAGCGAAACACCCCTCGATCAATGCACGTGTCTACTTCTGCCAATCTCTGGCGGTGATCAAAAGGAGTCTCAGGAGATGGAATTAAGGATCAAGATCAAGATGTGGATGGAATTGGAGGGAGGCACACAATCCAATGTTGTCTCAGCGTTGAACAGCGAAGACTTGGGAGTTGAAATCGCCAGTGAACCTTCAAGGCCATTTCACCTTTTTGAGGAGGGCCAGAGACCACCCAAGACAAATACCGTTATTGCTGAGGGAGAAATTTTCCATCCACCCTCTACACTCAGTTTGCCAAGTATACGTCGTCCCTCTCCCATTTTTATTACATATTCATATCTTTAAAATGTAGCCATTGCTTTCAGCTGTAAGGGGAACCACTTTCTTCCTTGGCAGACATTGCAAACCCACTTCTTGCATTCAGGTTGAATTCCACTGAGTTTTTTTTTTCATTACATTGCTCACACTATCGGTTTTTTCTTTTTATAAAAAGAGTTATTACTCCTATGGTTAAGAGCTGATGCAGGAGCCTGGGCTCCGGTGATCCTATGGCAAGACCAATCACGCCATGGGCTGCATGGCCGAGCGCAAGGCCATGACCCTCTCTCGATGGTTCGCCATCTGCTGCCCGCATTGGGAGTGGATGGCGAGGGACACTGCTACAACACCATCAAGATTACACCGAAGGAGACCCTTGTGTTCGAGATGGACCAGCAGAAGAAGACAGAACAAGTGCACATCCTGTGTGTAGTGTGGGAAGGAGAGCGATTTGTGTTGAAGGATGAAGGCACAGCGGTGCCATTGGGTGAGATTGACAACCTCCTCAACTCTGCGGCAGGCACTCCTGGTGTTGAGGTGGCCGAGGTGTGTGTGTGGAGGGCGGCAACCCCTCATGATATGCTGCTGAAATGCCAGCAATATCTTAGACAGAAATATCAAGTCACTTGAACCTTTGGGAGAGTGAGCTAGCTCTTCGTCTTCTTTAAGGTCTTCAGGGCGTCTAGACGGGCAAGGCAATAACGCTTCGTTTTGTATTTCACTTGCACCACAGAATTTCGTTTCTTAGGCTAGGAAGCAACAGAAGAAGATGCTGGACACTTCAGAAGAATATGACTCTGCTGATAGTTTAGGTTGGGACCCTGGGTTATTCGTTCTCTTGGTACGATGTATATATGAGGTCTATCGAACAGGGACACTTCTTGTTGCACGCTTTGCTATTAATCACAGACTCAACCACGGGTGGCCTAAACCAAGGTCTACTCCGTTGGAATCAACGAGTTTGAGTATCTCGCTGCAGAGTCTGAAGTACAAGCTTTGGAAAATAAAAAGCCACTTCTCTTAGATGAGCTCCGCAAAATTAGAGGATGTTGGGGTAACTCATGTATCATCGCAATGGAGTTGATAACCATTACACGATGAACAATTTTAATGCTTAATCTCACCAGGTACAATGTTATGCCCCCACTTATTCAAATATTCAGATGAATCAACAAATCCATTCCCATTGCTCTATAACCGTTGTCTGCAAGGCATTTAGCCCAGCCAGCTTTTACTTCCGCACTTTCTGGTTCTCTGTCGAGAAAGTGCTTATAGCAAAGGCGTGCAGCCTCTTCACCTGACACGGCTGATACAAAACGTTGTTGATATTCTTCTGAATGACCAAATGCACGCACGATCTCTCTGATGGAAAGGCCATTGTTCTTCTGTTCAGTCCAACCTTTGATTCCATCAGGGTCACCTTCTCGTTCCAATAGGGTACAGCTGCTCAAAATGCATGTTCAAATTGAGTGTTTTTGATCAAATTCAAAGAAATCAGGTTAAAATAGAATGGAAGAGAGAAGGAGAGCTCCCATGCGCTATGGACCTGTGAGAAGGGTTGCAAGACATCATAAGCTCCACAAACAAGTGATATGTTGCTTTTATCCGAGCACGTTATTTACACTCTATATTTTTTTTGCCGAGGTCCTTGAGCAAAGAAGTACCCTTCTAAACTATTTTGTGTGAGATGCTGTTGGCCTGTATTTGTTATGGCTGATTGAGTACCCTGATCATCGGCATATCAGTGCCCGCTGGGGTGTTCCAATTTCTGTGTTCACAAGTATTCAACAAGTGTTGACAAAGGCCTCTCAAGCATTATCTACTGTGTGGATTACTCCTGGAACTCTTGGTACACACACAAAAGCTATTCTAACATTGACATACTCACAGGAAATGGCAAGACAGTGCTTTCCTCCTGTCCTTCAGCATTGTACCTGGATTGTAGATGGTACACATACTCCAGTGAAGCTTTACCCAAGTCGCAATGAAGAAATCAAACACTATTACTCTTTCAAGTTCAAAAAACCAGCACTCAATACCCAGGTATTTTTTCTATTTGTTCTGTCTGTCACTAATAAGTGTTGTCCACAGTTAGGGATGCTTCCTGATGGTACATGGGGTTTTGTATCTTCTTCAGATCCTGCTGGAAAGAACCCAGATATCGCCCAAATCAGGAATTCAGGCTTTGGTGATCTTTTAGAAGATGAGGATGTAGCTAATGGTGGATAAAGGGTATTCAGGGGTGTCCTTTTACCTGTTGTATCCCATTTTGACAGCCCAGAACAATCAGAGGACAACCACGCCAACATTTGCCTGCTAACCAGAAAGAATACAAATACTCAGTTAAATGCAATCAGGTGAAGATATCAAGTAACTTTTATTAATGAGACAAATATTTAGATCTGTTATTGAGAGGCAAATAGGGGGCTCTGAAAAACTACTTTGCAGTTTTATGGAAGGCATATCGGCATGACAAAGCATATTTTAATGACATCCTTTGCTTGTGTTGTACTATCATGAACATCGACAAGCTGGCAGTTGAAAAAGAAGAACAAGAAGAAGAAAATGACCCAAACTTGATTGTATGGGATGGAGAAGAAGAAGGAGAAGGAGAAGGAGAAGAGGTGAATGTGAACAGAGGTAACTGGGAAGCCTTGTTGCTAAATGCTGAAAATGCAATGGAGGAAGAAGTGGAGGAGGAACTAGAAGAAGAAGAGGAGGAAGAAGAGGAAAGAGAAGAAGTGGAGGAAGAGCAGGAAGAAGATGGAGGTGAGGAAGAAGAGGAAGAGGAAGGAAGACAACATTTACTCCAAAGTGAGGATGCTACTCCTATTGGTAGACCCAAAAGGAGGAGAATACTTTCACAAGCGGCTTCAGAGAGCAATATAGCATTACAAGCTCCACCAGATGTTGCACAATTGAAGAGGATACTCTGGTTTTTTAACCTTGGAAGGTTTTTCCAGTCATTCCTTAAAATAAAGGGGTTTTCCACCTTATTTTATTCAATTTGATCAACATGATCGAAATCGATCATGGTGTTTGAATTCGAACATACTGATTACTTTGAAACAGAACGTACCCCATGATGGATGTAATTATATTAATTGTATAAAGCCAAATTGTGCCCAGATATGTTGCCCAGAAGAATATAGTCATTTATCTTTTCCCAGGCCCCCTTGCGTTTCTTTTCTGTGCTCTGTACCAAATGAAATTCCTCGAAGTCGGATATGCACCAGCAGAGCTCTGCTGTTCAGAGCAAGAGGAAACGAATAGGGGAGCTCTGAAAGATCTTGCATTACCTAGAGGGCAGCACGCTTCTTCTCCTCCCTTCTGTTTTCCGTAACCGAACAGAAGAATGGAGATCGAAAATCCAACGATACGTCAACCCCTGTTCTGTAACCTGCCGTTCATCTTGATCAAGGCTAGGAAATCTGCTCAAGATACACAATTTGCTATTCCAATCATATCACGTGGTTGGGAACTGGAAACCGTTTTGCATGCTGGTGTTCGATGTGATTATCGGTGGGACAGTGAAATCGGGCCCTACGGAACACCGAGGAAATTGTATCTGCACCTCAAGCAGTTGATGCAGCCTAACTTCCAGCCCCTGCACTTTGTCTTCACAATGGAAAAACACCAAGTGACCGTGACCACTTCCCCAATCTATTGTATGAATCCTGCCGAAGACAAGGCAACAGCGCTGGCACGCTGTTTTATGGTACATCATCAAAGCTTATTGCAACAGGTACTAGCTTTATTCTCACTACGCGCTGTACGCAACAACTAACTCTTCCCTCTGCCATAGACCCAAATTCCTTGGATTAAAATCTATCCATGGTTCCGTACCTTGTTTAGGGCCAAGCTTGCGTGTGACAAATCAACCGATTTGAGCTGGGACGTATTCGTCGAATTGTTTGACGTCGTAGCGCACTATCACCAGACTTGTTCTGCGGAACAGGCTTTCGTTCAGTTTGTCTCGTGGTTTCTACGCTTCGTCAGAGTTCTCAAATCAACAGAGGTATGGCATATCAATCCTGTATTTTCTCGCACGCGCTTATTCATTATTTACGTATAGCTGCGCGTGTGGTGGAACAATGGGTGCGCTTAGTCTCCAAATAATCATAGAGATGGTATCGCATTGCTAACATAACTTTCACAAAGGTTCTTACTACCTCGATTCCACGAAACGGAGCGGAAGCAGTTCCTAGCACATTTCGGCGAGGGAACTTTTCTTCTCCGCCTCTCAATGAGGAAGCCAGGAGTGGTAGTGGTTAGCACAAGCGGCCAGACTAAAGAGGAAACGTACGAAGTAGGAGGCCCTGGAATTCAACCTCAGGAAGCTGGAAAGGCGTTTGCACAACTGGTAGCAAACAGGGAGGACTACATAGCCACAATTCACAAACAGGGGCAGCCCAAAGAAAAAGCGTTCCTATTTACCCTGCTGACCGAACAACAATCTCAACCACGGCCACTACCACTACCACTACCACTACATGGTCCCGTCTCCGTCAAGCACCTCCCTGAAAAAAGGGATAGCACTGAACGAGCTGAGTACATCGACTTGAAAACAACACGCCACCACGGGCACCAGCAGGATACTCAACTGACAAACACCAACCGGCCGCAACAAGAAGCAAGTCGCATTTTCCCTCCGATGGAACAAACTACACAGGGTCTCAGGGCATTCCTTGCAAACAGAGGAGCTTTGACTAAGTAGGAATTTTTACTGTGCGTTCACCTGTAATTTAAGTCTGATCAGAAATTAGCGTTTGTTTTTACCTCGATCATTGTTCAGCTGTAAACGTCGATGGAGGAGAAGGAAGGTCCTCCCGAGTTGCAGTGGAAGCACATTTCGTGTGCATTAAAAGATCCACTACATCACTCTACCAATTCCACAGTCCTTGAGGGAACTTATCTAAACGAGCTTGTTGCCATTAAACTACTTCACACGGATGAGAAAAGCGAAGGACAGGTGTTCCGCCTGGAACACAACAATATCGTATGCTACCTCGGCGTCTTGAGAAACCCCGCCGCGGTTGTATCCAAACTGGCTGCAAATGGGCGCGCAAAAGATCATCTTCCCCAGTCCAACTTGATTCAACGATTACGGATGATTAAGGAAGTAGCCCAAGGATTGGCCTTCCTCCACGAAAATCGTATTGTGCACAACGACGTGTCGTTGCGGAATGTTGTGCTTGCTGACGAGTGTCAGCTGTGTGACTTCGAACATGCGCGAAAATTGGACCCCGAATCTCAAGGCTACATAGTTAGAGATCGCGACCGAAGACTCCCTAAATGCTCCCTGGCTCCGGAGGTTTTTCAGCACACAAGTGCTCAATTCAGCTATAAGAGCGACATTTGGGCTTTTGGGATCATGATGTGGGAATTCGTATGCGGCAAGGAGACTGTTGATAGCTATCCTGAAATTTTAAAGGATTTATTGCAAGTTCATCCTGCCGTTTGTGAAATCATCCACAGGTGAACCTTTGCCTTTCAACTCAATTGCTGTAACGATAACTCTGTAGTTGTGGGAGCAACGACCCAAACGCACGACCTACAGCACACAAGTTAATCGGAAATCTGAATCAAGTGATTTCAGTGTTGTCCCATGATGATAACTATCTCCAGCTTGGCAGCGAGCCGAAGGGTACAAGTACCGCTAAAATATCCGAAAATCGCTACAGCTTCGAGAAAGAAGAAGTTCAACGGATAAATCGGCTTACTGATGCGCGCGAGATTCAAGAAGGCCCATCTAGCGATCAGCATTCAGATACTACCAGTCCCGAGGATTGTCCAAATCCGACTGAAGGACGCGAGACCAGCGATAGTAACGAACGACGAAATCCGGGAATCCCGCAAGAATCACAGGAACGATCCCTGACTAACAAAGTAAGTGGCACCCATTTATTTTTGCAAATACTTAGTCTTCCCAACTCAGGAACCAAGTGATAAGAGGAAATACTATCGTGCAGCATTTTTCCTCTCCATTCTGCTGACAGTGCTCCTTGTTGGGGGAGGCCCAACGTATCTCTTCGGGGAAACAAATGAGCAACTTGTACCTACCCAACATCGGCATGAAGCTATCAACCACAAACTATCCATCCTCGAAGACGAAATCCTCGAAGAGACCGAGCTGGAGACAATTCAAGACGAAATCCCGGCATCCAGCATTGCGTTTTTGCTTGGGTCTTCCCACCTCTATCAACACCTTCCTGAAAATATCACCGATCGCGAAAATCTCAACGCGATGGAATTGGAACCTGATCAAACCAACATGCGCCACTTTTTAACTGTAAACGCTTCCCTCAATGATTCAAAGCCATATGATTTATAGAGATACCAGGAAAGAGGGATCGCTCTTTTTGGTATTCCGTCGGAGAGTGAGCAAGTGGATCACTTGCAAGACTTCTTTAATTTAGAAATAGCTTGGAAATTGTTGTATTATTCTGGTACGCAGCAGCCCTTAACCTACAAATGAACTAATAAATCATTGAAAAAGGACCCAGCCATTACCCGACCGGAGATTGGATGGTTAAGACACATTCTTCTTGGAGACAGATTTCGCTTCAAGATATACTGAACCTTTGGAACAGCCGAAAATACAATACAAGTGAAGATAGGTACAGCTTCATTCCAAGAGCGCCTCTAATAAATTTTCAGGCTGTTATTGATAGCCGATTGTTGCTATTCCGGGAAATGGGTGGAGATGCTGAGATTAAGCAAGATACCCAGGGTCTACATGCAGGCATCATGTGGCAAAACAGAGAAATGCCGATCCGACAGTCAAGGCGGGATCTTCACGCAAGCGTTTGTGGATCGCATGTTTAACCACAGACGACACTACAGCTTCTGGATTAGCTCATGGGAGGCGATCAAGAATCCACCACTGGCTGTACGACTCATCCGTTCCGACTTGTCAACTCAAGAGGACAACACTGCCTTTTCCTCCTTCCGCCGCATCCACGGCTTTTCTCCAACTGCCACCGCTCATGGACACCTGCCGATTGGAGCTGGCATCCATATAGGCCCTTCACGTTGCTGGGGCATTCCGCACGAAGGGGTGAAAGAATACATGAACACCATCACACTGGACGACGGCTACTTTCAGCTGAGCCGTCGTACCGACGTGAGTCAGAGTGGTACACTTCCACGATGAAATACAGCCTTCCTTTTTGCTGCACGTTTATTGGAAATGAGCATTTATGAAACTGAGCAACCTTCCCTTCGTGGCTCCGGCTCACTTGGCGGGGGACTCACCGGGGCGGGAGCTGGTGGAGGGACCACTGAAACCGCTACCGGTAAGGGCTTTATGTCGAACACTAGCACCAAGAAGGTTCGCCAAAGTTTGCGTTCCGGGTCTGGTTGAGGAGGCCACCTCAACGCTTGCCAGGAATCCTCCGTTTTCGTGCACATCGACATTGGGCACGGTTGTCTCATCACGCTGATGCACAATATTTGCCTGGCATTTCTTCAATACAAGCTGCTCTACCTCGATCACGCAATTACATTTCCTGCATCGATTAAGGAAGTTTGCGTAACCATTTACCTCGGCTCGACGAACTTCATCGAGGTGGCCCAATCTTAGTACGTAGATCTCTTCATTGGCATGGAACTTCCCGAAACCTAGATGAGCACTCACCATCTTATTGAAAAACGGACACGCCTTGACGCAAAGGAGTTAGGTCAGCGAGTACATCCTCTAAGGCACCGAATCACCTGGTCTCCTTTGGAATTCTGCTTCGGCGTACGGCAGGGACCGATCGCATTCAGTCCCGGTTTTAAAACACCAGGGTCATCTGGATCACAGGAAACCAACTGCAGTGTGGCGGGCGGTACGGTGGGATCGATGAAGTGTGCTTTTTGGAACGTAAGGTCGCCCATTTCATGCGATGTTTAGCCTCGTTTGTTATTAATAAAACGAGGCTGCACTCTTAGGGGAAAGAAGAGTTCCAGAGCTCGAGCATTTTTTAATTTTACTTTTTAATTTCATGCAGAGCGCTGCAAGCAAGAGCCAAATGCCTTCGCGCCGCTGCCCTCACCCTGCTTACAACACAATAGATGGCGAAAGGGAAGCTGATGACCAGAATTGTGTGGGTCGGGGTTGGTGCCTTAGGATTCCTGGGCTACCTCAGTGTGCTCAGTTATCGTTGTCCGCTCTCCGCTGCGGATGAGACTGAAAACGATCTCACGGATCACACATGCCTACTTATTGGACCCTGCGCATCGCCTCGAAGGAACCACCCAAAAGTTTGGAGCGTTGCCTTCGCCCAAGCAACTCATTCAGTGTGATGATAAACGGGAGAGACTCTTGGTGTCGTGGCAAGATGATGTGCAAGGCATTTACTCTCTTGTACTTACCATATCCACAACTAAGTTTCCTGAGTAAAGACGACGAGAAAGGGAACTGCCTGTAAAGAATTTATGACGCGCCAAACGTACTTTCCAGAGTTGGAGTAAAGAATTGAGTGTGGCGATCCACACAGATACCCCCCCCAACTGAAACCCGCTTCCGTTAACATAGGTCACGAAATCAACAACCGCTCAACACGATCGGGTCCAACCCTGGCGTTGCCTTAAGGAAAGTGAAATGCAGCGAAGCGTGTAAATAACAGAGATCGTGCACATCCTCATTTATTAAGCTCTCTGCACTAAAAGAACTTCACAAGGGCTCGCTGTACAGCATCCGGTCGATTCTTGTGATGGCCGTGATGAGTCTGCTTGCTCCCCCCAAGTTCGGTTATGGTTGCCTTGTGTTTCTCGCTTCCTGTTTTCAGGACTCGATGCACCTCCACTGCAAATTGCCTGTTACCAACCGTTATGGAGCTTGTCTCGCTTTGCTTCCACTTTTTGACAGCGTCTTGAGCTAGTTGAATGTAGTCCGTGCTGCTCATGTTGTTGTTTAATCTTGTTACGTTGTATGAATAACAAAGACGTTTATACAGTGCTCTTAGTTTGTAGAGCTCGCCAAGGGGGAGAGCTCTAAGACTTTTTAATTTTGTGGAGCTCTGCCAAAATTAACCGGTTGTTTTTCTGTGCGATGTACATTGAGAGAAACAAGGGAGGACCAGCTTCTTCCTAACGAACGACGAACAACAATGTCGGACACCGAACTCGAAGACGATGAGAAAGAAAAAGAGGGTGACAATGAGGCAGGCAAGCATGAACGGGAACAGGCGCGAGCTCGAGAATACTATGACCAGGCAACAGACGTCCTCGGGAAAAATCCCCTCGAATCCGTGCGGCATGACAGATTTAAGCAGAGTCAAAAGGCTACCGTTGATCGTTCGTTGGATGACCGAGTGGAGAAAGCGCGTGAGAGGAGGCACGGTCAGCACGAGCGGGTCAACATACCCAATGCTCCCCTTTTGGCGAGGATGAGGAAGTGATTGCTAATGCTGGTGGTGGGATGGCCTTGTACGGCTTATACTCCTTCGACAAAGGGAGAACAGAACGCCAGCCACCCAAGAAAATGTTACAGAAACCTGCTCAAACGCGAATCGTACCGCCTGCCCATGCGAGCACTAGTTATGAGGAACTCGAAGTGAGCACCTCAACGAGCGGTTCCAATTTGATCCAGGAGCTTCGAAGCCGCGGTCTAAACTTAGCAATGACGGGTAGCTTAAGCTCATCGCTCCTCTCCTGTTTCCACATTGGGGGGGGACTTCAGAACAGCAGCGAGCACTCAACACTGCGCGAGAGCACTCGTTGTTCCTCGGCGATGGTGAGAGTCTCAGTGAGGATAGTGATTGGCGGCACCTTCCAGATCCCGCTACAGGAAATGCGCCTTACCGAGGATTGTCGCAAAGCAGCGCTGAGCATAAAGACTCTAAAGGACGCGCAACTCTTTCTGCATCATTTTGGCACCCATATCTTCTGTGGACGACAAACTTTGGGTGGGAGCCTGATCGAAGCGACTGTGGCCCAAAGCACCAGACATGAAGGACATGCCGAGGATGTGGACACAGGCACGATTGATATTGAAACAGGCGTGGGTGTTGCGGGGCCGGTCTTGGGAGGCATAGGCGTCCGCTCTAAGATGTTCGCTTCGAAAGGCCGCAAAGAGGACCACTCGAGGACAGTCGAGCAAGCGAATGTAGGGACGAGGGCTTTTTCAATCGGCCCTCGTACCTTAGACCTCAAGGAGTGGCAGCACGAAGTGGCGAATAACCGTAACTGGAGCCTTCTAGGATGTGAACCCGATGAAGAGGCGTTCGTCCCGGTATGGGAGGTCCTTCTTAGAAATCTCGACGCAACCCCTGAACTCGAGGCCACGGTCAAGCTGCTCAAGCAGGCCGCCAAAGATTTTCACAGCCAATCAGATTCCTCAGAACCCTACGAGTCTTCTTCCGACGAAGAATCGCTCTCCTCCGACGAACGCGAAGACCTTGAAAACGTCCGAGACGAGACCCGAGCCACCGGGATAGCCTACCTGCTGGCAGGCACTAAGGCTGCAGATTGGTTGAAGCGCGCAAAATATTCCATCTCTGACCGCGAGACCCTCACGAAAACGGACAGCTCTCAAGCTTTGCTGGCAGACAAGGCAAAGATGAAAGCGCTTTTCCAGGTAGAAAGCTCTCCTCACGTTATTATTTAAGCCACACACACACACAAGGCACGAGATATAGGACAATTTGGTCCGCCAGAAAAGGATAATCCTCTGGATCATTTAACCGATTTCTTTGACTCCTGCGAGCCTTGGAAGATTCTATACTATGCAGGTACGCAAAAAACTGTTTATTTCCTCAGCACTCAATTCTCACATGACAGGATCCAGTGAATATCGGACTGGGAATTGGGCGTTTTGCTCAGAGCAACAGGAATGGCGCGTGCTTAAATTAAACGATCTGTTATCCCGTTGGGAGAAGCGCAAAAATCAGAAGACCAAGTAAGTCATTTGCCAAAATCGAAACAAATTTCATTCTAACTATACGGTTTATAAACCAGACTCATAATAATTGCAGATTGTTGTTATTCTGGCAAGTGGGTAGCGCGTTTGAAGAAGAAGCAAATTCACGGTGTATATATGCAAGCTTCATGCCGCCAGACAGAGAAATGCAAGTTCAACAGCAACGGTGGAATCTTCACCCAGGCATTTGGAGATTGCAGCTTCAACCACAAAGAAGGAATGAGCGTACTGAGCTCTCTGGGGAATGCTCTCCGGCATCCTGTGATCGCCTTCAATCTCACCCTCTCCAACTGGTCGACCTCCGAAGATAACTCTGCATTCGAGTCCTTCTCCAGACATCACGGATATTCTCCCACCGCAACTGCTCATGGTCACCTCCCCGCGGGTAAGGGACTTCACATCGGGCCTTCACGATGCTGGGGAATTCCGAAGCAAGGCGTGCTCGATTACATGAACTCCATGACTCGTGACTCTTCAGCAATCAAACTGAGCCGAAGGGATGACTTAAGCAAACAGGAGTACGAGAAAAAGAGAGGGGGTAACAAATAAACATATACAAATATATTCTAAAAAGTATGTGTAACAATAAATAGGAATGTTGTACAATAAACTCCCCCTCATTACTCTATGAACGTGGTGAACTCCAAGACGGGGAAATCAAATTGTTGAGCAGCCGAAAGTTCAGGCGTAAACATCCCCTCCAATATCACAAAATCAGGGATGGGTACCACCAGCTCCTCCTCGACACCAGCAGCTATGCTGGGGGTTTGTGGCTCTCCCAAATGCCATTCTCCAAAATCACTTGATTCTGCTGATATAAACAGAAGAAATCTTATTAACTATTAATCCATTGGCAAAGGGATGCACTCACCAATCACCATTTGAGTCGGTTGAGGGTAAAAGTTGTTATTGCCAAACAAAGGGTTGGGATCCGCCAAGTCTAGGCTGGTGGCGGGTTGATTTTCAATGCTATGGAAGAAACGTCAAACCAAAAGTATAAGAAACTAACACCCCTTACCTGTTACATGAAGGCCCCGCCAAGAGATTCGCCAACATATCAAATCCCGCGCGCGCCTGAGGGAGACCAACAATTGATTGGAAGATTTCATTCATTAGCTCAGGATTTTGAGTCGCATCCGCTAGCAAAGGCGCAATGTCTTTGACAAACATTGTCTGTTTCCTGCGTTTAACGCTTTTAGAGGTGTTAGCAAATATGCGAGATTAAATATGTAAATTCTTCACCTGTTCTGTCTTTCTTGTTTAGGCCGCTTGTTTCTTCTACGAACGCGAAGCGAAGAATCTGATTCCTTCCGCGATGTGTTTCCGAGCATATACGGGCTGCGCGCTTCCCAATCACCGTTCGGATCGCGCAGTAGAAGGAATAGGTATTGGTTGTTTTGTTCCTGTTCAGTTTGTGGATCTTCAGGAAGATCAGCCCAAAATTGAACCACAAATTGCAGAGATGTGTCGGTGGCTTGGTTCCAAGAATATCTTCTCTGAGGGATTATCACCCCGCTGTGTGGAGCAGCGGTCACAGTGACATCTCCTCGGTAATAGGGAAGACAGATGGAGCTCGGCTTCGGATTTTTGCCCCGCACGGGAGCATTGTCGATTGCTGAGCACAGCGCGATCTCGATGGAACGACCCGCTGGACAATTATTGACAAATACAAACATGTTGCGCATGCCAGGAGTTTTGTCGCATGGGAGGGCTCCGTCCTTTCCGATGGTCACAAAGAAGGTTGTTGTCAGGTGGAACTTTCCTCGCCAATCTTGTCTGGCAAGTTGTATGTCATGTGTTGGACGCAGCATAGGAATGGTTGTTTTGGCGTAGTAAGACCAATGATAGCGCCGTTGTTAGCGAGAGCTGTTGTGTTGCCTGTCCGCCCATCGCTGTTGCAAGTATTTATGGCCAGAAAGAAATTGATTTTGCCCACTTGGGAATTTCGGAGTGCTGTGACATCAGATGCACTCCGAAACTCCCTCCCTCCGAAACCTCCAAGCCAATCATCACAAGGTTCCCGAAACCACACGTGTTCTCGTAATAAGTTCTAGAGCTAGCGCGAAGAGACAGGGCATAAATGGCGAACAAAGGGCGAAAGATTGCTTTTATCTTACAACATGAGCGACAAGGAGGAAAAGAGCGCTGAGAAGCAGGAGAAGAAAAGTGGTGAAAAGTGTTGCAAGGATCACAAGCAGAAGAAACAAAAGAAGAAGAAGAAAAAAGATCCCAAAGGCACAAGGCATTCTGGAGAAGATTCCACCGACACCTCTACCAGCAGCGACAGCAGCAGTAGCAGTGATGAAAGCGACACAGATCTTCACAACACTTGGGACAAGCGACAGAATGCGAGGCACGCTTACATGTGCAAAAAGCACAAAGAGAGGAAGAAGACATTCAATGCAAAAATGCGTTCACTGGCATGTGATATGAACGTAGGGTGAGTTTGTGAAAAAATTAAGTCTATCAAAAACTGACCCACCGTTATCTAGATTGCCACCAGGTGGAGACCAAGAAGTCTACGGGTGGCGATTATTGGGCTATGGGATCGATCTCACCCGAAATCACGTCAAATTGCCTCTATTTGCTGACACCTGGGAGAAGGGATCCAAGGTTCGATTATATAGGGTACGTGCTGATCTCGATTTCTCCCAATCTCGGCGAAATCTATTTACAATCTTTCATTTAGGTTCCTGATTACGCACACATCATTGAAATCCCAGAATGCGAGACCCTCCATCACTCATTTGAGAGTCAAATGGAGGAACAAATGTTAGCAGCTGCAGATTTAGGCATTGATTTTAAGTAATAATAATTCCACACTTGTGATGAACTCCGTAACCTGACCAATTCCAAATCAGGGCCGGAATGTTTGCCTTTGATAACAGTCTATCCTTTTCCTATCTCAAGACTGGAGGCAAGAACAAGATGATCGTCGTAAATAAGGTGCTCATCAAATCGCTTCACAGCAGTGTCCTCCTTGACGAGGCTGTCAAATGTACCGCTTTTTATATCTTTGTTGAGACCAGTAGTTTCTTAATGTCTTCATTCATCAGATTTACGACCATCCGTCCAGGACGCGATTGCGAAACTGCCCTCGAGTTATGACAAGGAGGTAGAAAAAATTGCATTCCTCAACTTCATTAAAAGGTACTAAAGCCTCTAATATCAATTGCACGTGTTGTTTCCAAGTTTTAACCCCATAACATTTGAGGTATGGGACTCACTTGATCAGCGAACTTGTCTTTGGCGGGTGTGTGGAGGGTCGGAGCCTCGTTGAGGTCACCAGCAAGAGTTCAAAAACCGATGCAGAGCTCCGCCTTGCCATGAGAATGCAAAAGTTATCCTGCTTCGGCATTTCGATTGGCGGCGGTGCCAATGCTGGCGGTGCATATGAGAAGGAGGGCAGCGTGTGTGATGCTCTCGAGACTACTTGGATTTCCTGTTCTGGGGGTGCCATTGACACCCAACCGAGTGGCAGCATCAGCCCTGAGGCAGTTCAAAAATGGAAGACCGGACACAACCTGAACAGCTATCCTGCAGTGATTTCGAAACGCGTGCTGGATATTAGCGAGATTATTGAAGATCCTGTCAAGAAAGGTTGTCTTCAGAAAGCCGTTGAAGATTACCTGATAGAACAAAAGAACAAAGCTGAAGGTTAGTACCATCCTCTCTCAAACAACACCATTCTGGTTTTGTGGAGTCTGACGTAAATATTCAGCTATCACCGAATTGAAGCTGTGGCCTGTTTCGCGATACAAGTATGACTGGAAAGCCGCTCAAGGCATGGAGAAGAGGCTTGCCGAGCAGGACATATCGAATATGATCACTACCGCTCTTTCCGAGTGCACCTCCCTGAACGTGGTATTGGCGATTGTCCTCAACGAGCTGGATAAAAATTACGGACCCACTTGGCGCGGCGCGTTGGTGGAGTCTGCCGATAACATTCTTGTGGCATCGGCTAATCTGCACCTTGCAGTCCAAGTAAGTTACAATAAGACATTTGTCTTTTGGCAACAGATTCCTCAGAAGAAATGAACCGGCTTAATTCATCGTATTGTATTCGGATCGCCAAAAATACTTGTTATTGGTGTTTCACTGGATTCTTTTGTTGT
>Ga0209935_1003613_pt1 | contig 15581 bp, 16 predicted proteins | sample ThiBio_1000_plan_2_FD_183958 | JGI IMG/M metagenome (GOLD analysis project Ga0209935, IMG submission 183958) | Wastewater bioreactor microbial communities from Cape Town, South Africa - Thiocy_cont_1000_plan (SPAdes) | ecosystem: Engineered > Bioreactor > Thiocyanate-remediating >... | reverse complement strand
CGGCGACGAGCCAGATCATCATCACCTTCGCGCTCGCCATGACGGTGATGCTCGTGGTGGTCGGCTACGGCTTCTACCGTCACGGTTTCCATTTCCTCGGCTTGTTCGTGCCGCATGGCGTGCCGGGCGCGGTCATCCCGCTGGTCTCGGCGATCGAGGTGATCTCGTTCCTCTCGCGGCCGATCAGCCTCTCCGTTCGTCTTTTCGCCAACATGCTCGCCGGTCACATCACGCTCAAGGTGTTCGCCGGCTTCGTGGTGACGCTGGCCGGCCTCGGTGTCGCCGGCATTGGCGGGGCGATCGTCCCGCTCGTGATGACCGTCGCGCTGACGGCGCTCGAGTTCCTCGTCGCTTTCCTGCAGGCCTATGTCTTCACGATCCTGACCTGCATGTATCTGAACGACGCCCTGCATCCCGGCCACTGAGCCGGGGCAACGGCACTCCCCTCAACTGCAATTCCCGATTACCCCTGAAGGAGAATGGAAATGGAAGCGGAAGCCGCGAAGTTCATCGGTGCTGGTCTCGCCTGCTTTGGCATGGCGGGCGCCGCTCTCGGCCTCGGCAACATCTTCGGCAACTTCCTGTCGGGCGCCCTGCGCAACCCGTCGGCTGCCGATGGCCAGTTCGGCCGCCTCATCCTCGGCTTCGCCGTGACGGAAGCGCTGGGCATCTTCTCGCTGCTCGTCGCCCTGCTGCTCCTGTTCGTGGTCTGATCCGGCTGGCCGGCCCGGCGCCGGCCTCCCGTCACGGTGTGCGGCGGGCTCTCCCGCCGCATGACGTTTTCAGCTCGATCCGGGGTCACCATTATGACTTGGCTCGTCAGCGCCGCCATGGCGCAAGAATCGGCACCCGCACCGGCCGCGGCTGAACCCGCTGCCGCACCTGCGCCCGCTCCGGCGGCGCCCGCGGCTACGCCGGCTCCTGCTGCCCAGCCGGCGCCTGCTGCCGCCCCTGCTGTGCAGGATGCGGCTCCCGCCCCAAGCCCGGCTCCGGCCGGCCATGAGGCGGCTCCCGCAGGTCACGACGCGGCGCCCGCCGCGAACGCGACCCATAGCGAGGTCGGCGCGCCCGGCGGCGAGCACAAGGGCGCTTTCCCGCCCTTCGACACGCACACTTTCCCCTCGCAGATCTTCTGGTTCGTGATCTGCTTCGGCGTGCTCTACATCCTCATGAAGCGGGTCATCACGCCGCGCATCGGCGCGATCGTCGAGGGCCGCGCCGCGCGGATCGAGGGCGACATCGCGGAGGCCCAGCGCCTGCGCAAGTCGTCGGACGATGCACTGACCGGCTATGAAAAGGCGCTCGCAGACGCCCGCGCCTCGGCCCACAAGATCGCCCAGTCGGCGACCGACGAGGCCAAGGGCAAGGCCGACACGCGCCGCGGAGAGATCGAGGCGGAGCTTTCCGCCAAGCTCGCCGATGCGGAAGCGCGGATCGGCGCGATCAAGTCCAAGGCGCTCGCCGAGGTCGGTTCGATCGCCGAGGAGACGGCTGCCGCCGTCGTCGAGGCGCTGATCGGACACCAGCCGGCTGCCGACGAGGTCAAGTCGGCCGTCGCGTCGGTTTCGAGCAAGTAGGGAGCGCTGAGCGATGGAATTCGACGCCACATTCTTCGCGCTTGTCGCGCTGGCTCTCTTCGTCGTGCTGCTCGTCTGGCTCGGCGTCCACAAGAAGGTGGGCGCGGCGCTCGACAGCCGCGCGTCGCTGATCGCCAAGGAGCTGGACGAGGCCAAGCGCCTGCGCGAGGAAGCGGCGGCTCTGCTCGCCGACTACCAGAAGCGCGCCAAAGACGCCGAACTCGAGGCCCGCTCGATCATCGACCAGGCGACCCGCGAGGCGGCTGCCCTGGCCGAAGAGACGAAGTCGCAGCTCGAGGATTATGTCACGCGCCGCACCAAGATGGCCGAGGACAAGATCTCGCAGGCCGAGCACCAGGCCCTCGCCGAAGTGCGCTCGCTGTCGGCTGACGTCGCCGTCGCGGCGGCCGAGAAGCTGATTGCGGCCAAGATGAAGGCCGGCGCTGCGGCGGATTTCGTCGCGTCGTCGATCGACGAGGTCAAGAAGCGCCTCAACTGAGGCGGCTCAGCCCTCGACGAGCTCTTCTGCGAACATCGCGCCGCCGGCTTGCCCGGCGGCGTTTTCGTTTGAGAGGACGGCCCGCACCGGCGCGAAGGTCGTGCGGTGCAGCGGGCAGGCGCCATGCGCGCGCAGCGCCTCCAGATGCAGCGCGGTGCCGTAGCCCATATGCCGCTCGAAGCCGTAATGCGGATAATGGCGGCCGGCGCGGATCATCATCCGGTCGCGCGTGACCTTGGCGACGATCGAGGCCGCGGCGATCGAGACCGAGCGCGCATCCCCCTTCACCACCGCCTCGCCGGCGCAGGGCAGGCCCGGCGGCACGTCGATGCCGTCGATGATGGCGTGGTCAGGGAGGAGCGGCAGTCCGGCGACGGCCCGCGCCATGGCCCAGAGTGTCGCCTTGCGAATATCGGTCGCGCCGATCCGCCCGACGGAGGCTGCGACGACCGACACCGCGGCGTTCGCCATGATCGCGCCGTAGAGCGCCTCGCGCGCCGCCCGGTCGAGCTTCTTCGAATCGTCGAGCCCGTCCGGAACGCGTCGCGGATCGAGCACCACGGCGGCGGCCACGACCGGGCCGGCGAGCGGCCCGCGGCCGGCTTCGTCTATGCCGACGACCAGCTTCGCGCCGCCCCGCCGCAGCCGGCGCTCGATCGCGTCGGTGGGGGCGGGGGGAAGCTCGAAGAGCAGCGGCGATTCGGTCGGTCGGCGGGCCATGGCGGGACCTTCGCCAATGGCTGCGGCGGACGCAAGGCGGTGCGGCGCCGCTATTTCGCGGCGGCGGGTTTCGGAGCTGTCTTCGGAGCGGGCTTGGCGGCGGCGCGCGGCGCGGCGGCCTTGGCCGCGGGCTTGGCGACGCTCGGCGCCTTTGGCTGGTGGCGAATCAGCACGGCTTTGCCGCCGGCATCCATGTCGACGCGGCGAATCTCGACGCCCGGCACCGTCTCCATCAGGTCGACGAGCTTGCGATAGCCGAAATTGCGCGGATCGAAATCGGGCATGCGCTTGAACAGGATGGTGCCGACGGCGCCGAGATGCGCCCAGCCATCGTCGCCCGATACGTCCTCGATCGCCGAATCGATCTCGTCCTTGGGCAGCTTTGGCCCGCTCTTGGCCGGCGCGACGGCGGCCTTCCGCTCGGGCGCCTTCTGCGCCTTCTCCTCGGCGAGCAGCAGGTCGCAATAGAAGAAGCGGTCGCAGGCGGCGACATAGGGCTTGGTCGATTTCTGCTCGCCAAAGCCATAGACGACGAGGCCGTCCTCGCGGATGCGGCTCGCGAGCGTCGTGAAATCGCTGTCGCTCGACGCGATGCAGAAGCCGTCGAGGCCCTTCTCGTGCAGCATGTCCATCGCTTCGATGGCGAGCTTCATGTCGGTCGCATTCTTGCCGACCGCCGCGGGCGGCACATGGACCGGCGTCAGCGCGTGGCTGTGCAAGAGCGGCTGCCAGGCGTTCATCGCGCTCGAGGCGAAATGGCCATAGACGCGGCGGATCACGATCCGGCCGAGCGTCGAGGCCTCGCGGATGATGATCGGCAGGAAATCGGCGCGCACATTGTCGGCGTCGATGAGAAGCGCCAGCTTGGCGGTGGCATTGGCAGCAATATCGGCCATTTCGAACTCCAAACGCCGCGCGAGCGGAACGTTCGGGCGACACACATCAGGCCGCCATTCTCGCACAATGGGCGCCGCGCCGCACGCGCTCAGAACAGGCTGAGCTGTTTCACGCTGTCGGCCGGCGGCGAGAACAGGTCCGTGCGGAGCTTCAGATGGCGGCGGTTGAGGCCGAGCCGCTTGGTCGCGATCTCGAAGCGGCGGCCGATCTGCCAGGCATAGGGCCCGTCGCCGCGCTGGCGCTTGCCGAACTCGGAATCATAATCCTTGCCGCCGCGCATGGAGCGCAGCACCGAGAGCACATGGCGATAGCGATCGGGATAATGGCGCAGCAGCCATTCCTTGAAGATGTCGTTCACCTCGAGCGGCAGGCGCAGCAGGACATAGCCGGCCTCGCTCGCGCCCGCGGCGACGGCGCTGTCGAGGATGCGCTCGATCTCAGCATCATTGAGCGCGGGGATGATCGGCGCGACCAGAACACCGACCGGCACGCCGACATCGGCGAGGCCGCGGATCGCGTCGAGCCGCCGGTCCGGCGTCGCGGCGCGCGGCTCCATGGCGCGGGCGAGCTTGCGATCGAGCGTCGTCACCGACAGCGCGACCTTGGCGAGCCCGCGCTCCGCCATGCGTCCGAGAATGTCGGCATCGCGCAGCACCAGCGCCGATTTCGTGACGATGCCGACCGGATGGTTGAACCGCTCCAGCACTTCCAGGATCTCGCGCATCAGCCGATGCTGCCGCTCGATCGGCTGATAGGGATCGGTGTTCGTGCCGATGGCGATCGTCCGCGGCTTGTAGCCTGGGGCGGAGAGTTCCTTCTCCAGCATGCGCGCCGCATCGGGCTTGTAGAAAAGCTTCGATTCGAAATCGAGCCCGGGGGAAAGCCCCATATAGCTGTGGGTCGGGCGGGCGAAGCAGTAGCTGCAGCCGTGCTCGCAGCCGCGATAGGGATTGATGGAGCGGTCGAAGCCGATATCGGGCGAATCGTTGCGCGTGATGATGACGCGCGCCTTCTCGGCCTGAACCTCGGTCTTGAACGGCGGCAGCTCGTCGAGGCTCTCCCAGCCATCGTCGAACGTCTCGGCCTGCAGCCGCTCGAACCGGCCGGACTTGTTCGACTGCGCGCCGCGTCCGCGCCGGCGGTCTGGATCGATCGCCGCTGACGCCGCATCGGGCTTCATCAGCAGCGGGTCGAGATGCGGATCGAGGGGGCGAGCCAAGGACATAGGTCGATGCTAGGCGCGCGACTAGAACAAATCAAGAACATTAACCCCGAGACTCCACAAATTGGCCCGATCGCCTCGCGATTGATGAAAATTGGCGCTATGCAATAGAAATGATCAGTGTGGTCCTTCCCATCCGGAATGATGAGGTTGCGCTGGCCCACGCGCTCGCTGCGCTGGTGCCGGCGGCTGCGGACGGCTCCATCCGCGAGGTGATCGTCGTCGATCGCGGCGCGGACGATGGTTCGATCGCCGTGGCGGATGCAGCCGGCTGCCGTATCCTGCGGGGTGGCGGGCTGCTCGGCGCGGACCTGGCGCAGGCGGCGCGCGACGCGCGGTCCGATTGGCTGCTCTTTCTGTCGCCGCGCAGCATGCTGGAGCCCGGATGGCAGCGCGAGGCTCATGATTTCATGGAGCGTGTTGCGATGTCGGGGGCCGGCGGCGAACGGGCCGCCGCATTCCGGCACGCCCGGCCCGAGTTCGGCTTCGCCGCGCGCCTCGCTGAGTTCGGCGCTGCGCTGCGCTCGCGTCTCCTGGCCTCGCCAGGTCTCGAAGAGGGGCTGCTGCTTCCGGCGCGCCTTTATGGCGCTGTCGGCGGGCATCGGGCAATTCCGGGCCCGACGGATGTCGATCTGGCCCGCCGCATCGGCCGGAGCCGTCTCGTCTTCCTGCGCGCCCGCGCCGTCGTGCGCCGCGCCGAGCCCGAACCGGCCGCGGCCGGCGCGCCCTTCGGCAACCACGCCGTCGAATCCTGAGGCAGCGAGCCGTCCGTCTTCCTTCGGTTATCCGCGCAGCTTGCCGCGCTTCAAATGCTCGTCGAGCCGCGGCATGATCTCGACGAAATTGCAGGGCTGGCTGCGATAGTCGAACTGCGGTCCGATGATGCCGTCCCACGCATCCTTGCAGGCGCCCGTCGAGCCGGGAATGACGAAGATGAAGGTCGTCCCGGCGAGGCCGGCGACGGCGCGCGACTGGACCGTCGACGTCCCGATCTTCTCGAAGCTCAGCCGATGAAAGATGGCCGAGAAGCCGTCCATGCGCTTGTCGAACAGCGGCTCGATCGCCTCGGGCGAGACGTCGCGGCCGGTGAAGCCGGTGCCGCCGGTCGTGATCACGACATCGATCTCCGGATCGGCGATCCATTCTTCGACGGCTCCGCGGATCGCGGCGATGTCGTCGGTGGCGATGCGGCGGTCGACCAGGATATGTCCGGCCGCTGAAATCCGCGCGGCGAGCGTCGCGCCGGAGGCGTCGGTCTCCAGCGTGCGCGTGTCGGAGACGGCGAGAACCGCGAAGCGGACAGGGATGAAGGGCAGGGTCTCGTCGAGGCGTGTCACGATTCGCATCTCCCTTGGCGTGAAGACATGATGTCCGGACGCCGTCCTGCCGGCAAATCCGATCGGCCGCAATCCGGCGGCGCGGCCCACTACCCGCCGCCGGCTTGCGTCGCGACCACCCACCAGTCCGGTCGCTCAGTAGCGATCTGCTGCGCCGCACGGTCGGCGGCGTCGTTGTCGGGGAAGATGCCGAAGACGGTCGCGCCAGAGCCCGACATGCGGGCCAGACGACATCCTTCGGCCGCGCCGACGCGCTGAAGAGCCTCGGCGATCACGGGTGCTTCCTCGATCGCGGGGGCTTCGAGATCGTTGCGCGTTTCGGCGCGCAGGAAGGCGGCGAGCCTATCCGCGGTGGGCCGCGGCGGCAAAGTCGGCAGCGGCGAGCCGTCGCGGCGCGCGAGGCGGCGGAAGACGGCCGGCGTCGCGACGCCGACGCCGGGATTGGCGAGGACCATGGCGAGCCGTGGCGCCTCCGGCCAGAGGGCGATGCGCTCGCCGATGCCGCTGGCATGGAGCGAACGGGAGAACAGGCACATCGGGACATCGGCCCCGAGGCGCTGCGCCGCTGCCGTCAGGCGGGGATCGTCGAGCGGAATGGCGAGCCGTCCGGCCAGAAGGCGAAGCGCTGCCGCGGCATCGGCCGAGCCGCCGCCGAGGCCCGAGGCGACCGGCAGGCGCTTGGTCAGGCGAAAGCCGAGTGGGGGGAGGGGGCCGGCGAAGGCTGCAACGGCATCGCGCGCCCGCAGCACTAGATTGCCGGAACCATCGTCGAGGCCGGAGGCGAACGGGCCGTCGATCGCGAGCGCGGTGGGTGCCTCGTCCACAAGGGCGAGGCTGTCGCCGATCTCGGCGAAGACGACGAGCGAATCGAGCTCGTGATAGCCGTCGGCCCTGCGGCCGGTCACATGCAGCGCAAGATTGATCTTGGCCGCCGCGAAGCCCGCGCCGGCCGCCGGGGCGGATCCGCCGTCCGTCACTTCTCGCCGTCGGCCGCGGGAAGCTCAATCACGAGGCCGGGGAAGATGCGGTTGGGATTGGCGAGCTTCGTCCGGTTCGCCTCGATGAGGCGGGTGTAGAAGTCGCCATCGCCATAATGCTCGACCGCGATCTTCCACAGGCTGTCGCCGGCCTCGATCGTCAGCGTCTTCGGGATGGGCTTGGCGGCGTCGGCCGTTGTCGCGTCGGTGACCGTATTGCCCGTGGCGGACGCGACACGGCTCTCCTCGACCTTGTCGAGACCCTTGGCGAGCTTGGCCAGGATGCGCGCCTTGTCCTCGGGCTTTTCCGGGTTGAGGTCGCGGGCATGGGCCCACTGGAAGGTCGCTTCCAGCTGGCGACCGGCCTTCCAATAGGCGTCGCCGAGATGGTCGTTGATCGTGGGATCGTCGGGCAGGAGCGAGACGGCGCGCTCGAGTTGCGCCACGGCCTCGGGATAGCGGTCGGTCTTGTAATAGGCCCAGCCGAGGCTGTCGACGATGTAGCCGTCGTCCGGCTTCAGTTCGACGGCCTTCTTGATGAGGTCCGTGCCCTCGTCAATGTTGATGCCCTGGTCGATCCAGCTATAGCCGAGATAGTTCATGACCTGCGGCTGGTTCGGCGAAAGCTCCAGCGACTTGCGCAGATCCGCCTCGGCCTTCGGCCATTCATTGGCAAGCTGGTAGGCGATGCCGCGATAATAATAGAGCAGCCAGTCGCGCGGATCGCCGGGCTCGATGACGGAGATCGCCTTGGTGTAATAGTCCGCGGCGTCGAGATAGTGCTTGTCGCCGCGATAGAGCGTGCCGAGGCTTGTGAGCGCCTCCGGGTCCTTCGGATCGGCCTGCGCGAGCTTCTTCAGCTGACGGATCGCGTCGGGCCGCTTGCCCATCGCGTCGTAGTTGAACGCGATCTGCATGTCGGCGGTGCGGCGCAGCGGCGACGTCTTCGAGACCTTGTCGAACGCCTTGGACGAGCGGTCATAGTCCTGCATGCCCTGCAGCACTTCAGCCAGCGCCATGCGGGCAATGTCGGATTTCGGATCGAGATAGAGCGCGAGGCGGAGATAGACCAGCCCGGCCTCGTCGCCGCCCTTCTGCGTCGAAAGCGCCGATCCGATGCCGTAGAGCACCTCGCCACCGCCATCGGCGACATTGGCGACCATCGGCGCCGGCTTCTTGCCGGCCGCGATCTCGTCGGAAAGCGCCTTGATGATCGGCAGGGCGACGCCGCTCTTCGCGAATTTGTCGAGCGCTTCGCGGGCCTCGGTCGTCTTGCCGGCGCGCGCCATCATGCGGGCATAGGCTTCGACGACGCGCATGGCGGTCGGATCGGCCTTGTACGCGGCCTGGATGGCGGCGAGCGCCTCATCCTGCCGCCCGGCCACGTCGAGGATCAGCGCCGTGTTGAAGCGCTTGAACACGTCGAACCACGGCGGGCCCTGCGTCGTGTCGATGATCTTCAGCGCCGCGTCGGTCTCGCCGCTGCCCTGCGCCGCCCAGGCGGCGAGCAGCGACGAGGTAATGCTCGACAGCTCGTTCCGGTCGCCCTTGTTCAGGCTCTCGGCACTGTCGTGGTATTTCTTGGCCTTGAGCGCCTGGATGCCGAGCGCGATCTGCGCCATGCGGCTCGCATCGGTTACCTGAACCAGCCGCTCGGCGACCGGGAAGGACTGCTCGACATTGCCGCTGGCGATCAGGAGCGTGAAGGTCCGGTCGAGCAGGAAGGGGTTCTTCGGGTCGCGGCTCAGCGCCTCTTCGAAGAACACCGTCGCGGCATCGAGATCACGATTCTTCGCCGCGTTCATCGCGGCGAGGAAGCTGCCGGAGAGGGTGGTTTCCAGATCATCCGGCAGGAGGTCTGAAATCGTCGTGTCGGCGAAGGCCGCCTGTCCGGCGAAGAAAGAGGCAATGGCCAGACAGGCCGCCGCATAGCGGAGCCGGCGGGCGCGCGATTTCAACATGCGATGCACCGAATATGCTGTCCGAAACCTTCCGGCCCAGCTTCTGGCGGAAGCATGGCTGTTTTGCGGCTGTGCCGCAAGAAGATGAGCCGTGGGGTCAATAGGCGCGCTCGATGCAGAAGTCGACGACTTCGAGCAGCGCGTCCTTGTGGGGAGACTCGGGCAGCGGCGCGAGCGCATCGCGCGAGACCGAGCCGAAATGCCGCGCCCGTTCGACCGTATCCTCGATCGCATGGTGCGAGCGCAGGAGGCCGATCGCCTTTTCGAGGTCGCCCTCGCCGATCTCGCCGCGCTCGAGCGCGCGCTGCCAGAAGGCGCGCTCGCTCTCCGAGCCGCGGCGATAGGCGAGCACGACGGGCAGCGTGATCTTGCCCTCGCGGAAATCGTCGCCGACCTTCTTGCCGAGCTCGGCCGACGAGCCGCCATAATCGAGCGCATCGTCGATGAGCTGGAAGGCGAGGCCGAGATTGGTGCCATAGGAGCGGAACGCCGCGCGCTCGGCCCGGCCGAGGCCCGCGATGATCGGCCCGACCTCGGCCGCGGCCGAGAACAGCGCCGCCGTCTTGGCGCGGATCACCGCGAGATATTCGTCCTCGGTCGTCGACATGTGCTTGGCGGCCGAGAGCTGCATGACCTCGCCCTCGGCGATGACCGCAGCCGCCGTCGACAGCACGTCGAGCGCATCGAGCGAGCCGACCTCGACCATCATGCGGAAGGCCTGGCCGAGCAGGAAATCGCCGACCAGCACGCTCGCCTGGTTGCCCCAGAGCATGCGGGCAGCCAATTTGCCGCGGCGCAGTTCGCTCTCGTCGACGACGTCGTCATGCAGCAGCGTCGCCGTGTGCATGAACTCGACGCTCGCCGCGAGCTTCACATGTCCCTCGCCGCGATAGCCGCACAGCCGCGCCGCCGAAAGGGTCAGCATCGGCCGCAGCCGCTTCCCGCCCGACGAAATCAGGTGGTTGGCGACTTCGGGAATCATCGCAACATCCGAGCCGGCCTTGGACAGGATCAGCTCGTTGACGCGGTTCATATCCGCCGAGACGAGCTCGACCAGAGGCTCGATCTTGGCCGAGCCCTTCTTCTTGCCCTCGTCCAGCGAAACTACCAATCCCACGGGGACGCTCCCGGTTGCCATTTTGAGGCGACAATAGGGGGGGAGGTCACGCGGAACAAGGGACACGATCGTTCAACATCCCGCAGGGGACCCGTGAACGCCGGCCAATCGGACAGTGCGGAAGCTCTGTCACGGTGCCCGTCATTGCCCGCAGCCTCCGGGCCACCTACCTTCGAAGAGCCGGCGCAACCGCGCCATGGAGGGCGAAAGACGCTTATGGACGAGCTCATCCGCACCAACGACATGGTCCTGATCTCCTTTGTCGAGGCGCTGCTCAAGGAAGCGGGCATTGGATACTACCTCGCCGACCAGAATATGAGCGTCATGGAAGGATCGCTCGGCGTGCTGCCGCGGCGCGTGCTCGTGCCGAGCAACGAGATCGCCGCCGCGCGGGCGCTGATGACGGAGGCCGGCATTGCGGACGAACTCCGTCCCGCCGGCAAGCGCTAGGCGATGACGGAGACGCTCGCCGAACCCGAGGCCTTCAGCGTCGATGCCTTTCTCGGCGGACGGGTCGAGGCGGTGCAGCCGCGCGCCGGACACCACCGCTCCGGACTCGACGCCGTGCTGATCGCTGCCGCCTTCGCCGATGGCGCGGAAGGGCGGGTGGTCGATCTCGGGGCGGGCGCGGGCGTCGCCGGCTTTTGCCTCGCGGCGCGCGCGGCGACGGTCGACGTGGTCCTCGCCGAGCGCGAGGCCGATCTCGTCGATGCCGCGCGCCGCGCGCTGGAGCGGCCGGCGAATGCGGCCTTCCGGGATCGCGCGCATCCCGTCGCCGCCGATATCCTCACGGCGGCCGGTCGGCGACAGGCCGGGCTGCTGCCCGCCAGTTTCGAACTCGCGCTGATGAACCCGCCCTTCTATGAGGCCGGCGCGGTGCGGTCTTCGCCGCGCGCCCATCGCGCGGCCGCTCATGTCCTCACGGAGGCCGGTCTCGACGGCTGGTTCCGCGCCGCCGCGGCGGTGCTGGCACCCGGCGGCATGCTCGCCGCAATCCTGCCGGCGGCGCGGCTCGGCGATCTCGTGGCGGCGCTGGACGGCCGTTTCGGTGGCGTCCATCTGCTGCCCATCCATTCGCGCGCGAGCCAGCCGGCGCTGCGCGTCATCGCCCGCGCCACCAAGGGCAGCCGCGCCCCGCTCGCGATCCAGCCCGGGCTGATCCTGCACGATACCGATGGCAACGGCTTCTCGGCGCCGCTCAGCGCGATCTTGCGTGAGGGGGCCGCGCTGTGCGACGTCCATCCATGGCCGGCGTGACGATGCGCCGTTGGCGGAGGTGGACGTGACCGATACCTGGTTGGATTCCCTGCGAAAGGTGCTGCCGGCGCGGTTTCGCGGCGACCGCGTCACCATCCCCGTCGTGCGCCTCAACGGCGTCATCGGCCAGGTCTCGCCGATCCGCCCCGGCCTCTCGCTCGCCGGGCTTTCCGCCACCCTGAAGCGGGCCTTCGCGATCAAGAAGGCGCCGCTCGTCGCGGTCGTGATCAATTCGCCCGGCGGCTCGCCGGTCCAGTCCAATCTGATCTTCAAGCGGATCCGCGCGCTCGCCGACGAGAAGAACAAGGACGTTCTGGTCTTCGTCGAGGATGTCGCGGCCTCCGGCGGCTATCTGATCGCGCTGGCGGGCGACGAGATCATCGTCGATGAAAGCTCGATCGTCGGCTCGATCGGCGTCGTCTCCGCCGGTTTCGGCTTCGTCGGCCTCATCGAGAAGCTCGGCATCGAGCGGCGCGTGCACACGGCCGGCGAGAACAAGGCGATGCTCGATCCTTTCCAGCCGGAGCGGGTGGACGATATCCAGCACCTCAAATCGCTGCAGCGCGACGTGCACGACATGTTCATCGACCTCGTCCGCGCCCGACGCGGCACGCGGCTCGGCGACGAGCCGACTCTGTTCACCGGCGCCTTCTGGTCGGGACGGCGCGCCGTCGAGATCGGCCTCGCCGACCGGATCGGCGATCTGCACGGCGTGCTGCGCGCGCGCTTCGGCGACAAGGTCGATCTGCTGCCGATCCAGCCGCGGCGCGGCTTCTTCTCGCGCTTCGGCATGTCGCCGGCCTCGCGCGCCGGTGCCGGCGCCGATTTCGTCGAGGCCGGTCTCGCCGCGATCGAGGAGCGCAGTCTCTGGAGCCGCTTCGGCCTCTGATGGCGCGTCGCCATGCCGCATGAGGCCCACCTATTGCAGTGCGGCCCGCGCGGAGTCATGCTTGTGGTTTAAGGCTGATGCCGAAGGAACATCACATGCCGCAGCTTGTCATGGTTGCTCTGCTCGGAACGCTCGGCGTCGTCGCCGCGCGAACCTTCGCCAAGGCACGCGAGCATGCGGCGATCCGCCTGCGCGAAGCCGAACGCGCCATGGCCGACCGGCCGATGGCGACGCTGGTGCAGGATCCGGTCACGGGCGTCTACCGCCCCATCCGCCGGGATTGAGGCGCTCCCTCGCAAGGTGGCGCGCTTCCTTCAGCCCTCCCCTTGAGGGTGGGCCGAAAGTGCGAAGCCCTTTCGGCGAGGGGTAATCTTCGACGCAGTCGAGGCGTTCTGGCGGCAGGGAACGATCGTCCGATCATCGAGCCGTGAGGTCGCCGTCAGCGGCAGCGTCGGCGGTCGCCGACTTGCCCCCAAAGCAAATCCAGATCTCCGTCATTCCGGCGAAAGCCGGAATCCATTCAGCCTGAGGCGCATCCTTGTCCAGCGCCTCGGCTGCATGGATCCCGGGTCGAGCCCGGGATGACGCCGGTCTATGTGACGGCCTGTGCGTCGCGCGCCGCAACGAGGCTGGCGAGCGCCAGCCCCGGACGGAACGCTACCCCCCGACCTTGGAGAAATCCGCCACCGCCAGCGTGGCGTCGCGGATGGCGGTGAGGAGCTTCAGGCGGTTCACGCGCACGGCCGCGTCCTCGGCATTGACGAGCACCTTGTCGAAGAAGGCGTCCACCGGAGCGCGCAGGCGCGCGAGCGCGGCCATGGCGGCAGCGAAATCCTCGCGCGCGACGGCGGCCTTGGCCTCGGCCAGTGCGAAGCGCGCCGCGACATGCAGCGACTTCTCCTCCGCCGCGCCCAGCAGGGCTGGATCGACCTCGCCCTCGAAGCTCTCGCCCTTCTTTTCCTCGGCCTTCAGAATATTGGCCGCGCGGCGATAGCCGGCGAGGAGGTTCGCGCCGTCATCGGTCTCGAGGAACTTGCCCAGCGCCTCGACGCGGCGGACGATCAGGAGCAGGTCGTCGCTCGCGGTCTCGCCACCCGCCGACAGAACGGCGTCGACGAGATCGTGTCGCGCGCCGGAATCGCGGAGCTGGACCTTGAGGCGTTCGATGAAGAAGGCGAGGAGATCGGCGAGGGCGCCGGCGCCGCGCTCGTCGAGGCGGCTTCGGAATTCCCGTCCAAAGGCCTCGAGCGAGATGTCGAGATCCTGCTCGCCATCGACATCCTGCTGCGTGACGCCGAGCTGCCGGCGCTCATAGCGTTCCAGCGCCGTGGCCTCGAGCTGATCGTCGAGGCCGTTCAGCGCCGCCGCAAGATTGCCGCGGAGTGCCAGACGCAGCCCGTTCTCCAGCACGATCCGGATCACGCCGAGCGCGGCGCGGCGGAGCGCGTAGGGGTCTTTGCTGCCCGTCGGCTTCTCGTCGATCGCCCAGAAGCCGGTGAGCGTGTCGAGCTTGTCGGCCAGTGCCACGGCGATGGCGACCGGATCGGTCGGGACGCGATCGGACGGGCCCTGCGGCTTGTAGTGATCTTCGATCGCCGCGGCGACGGAGGGGTTCTCGCCTTGCGCGGTCGCGTAATAGCGGCCCATCAGGCCCTGGAGTTCGGGGAACTCGCCGACCATCTCGGTGACGAGATCGAGCTTGGCGAGTCGCGCGGCGCGCTTCGAAAGTTCGACATCGGCGCCGACCAGCGGCGCGATCTCCGCCGCCAGCCGCTCGATCCGCGCGATGCGCTCGGCCTGCGTGCCCAGCTTCTCGTGGAAGACGATCTCGTCGAATTTCGGCAGGCGGCTGTCCAGCGGCGCCTTCAGATCCTGCTCATAGAAGAACTTGGCGTCGGAAAGGCGCGCGCGGATGACGCGGCCGTTGCCCTCCGTGATCGCCTCGCCGCCATCGATCGCCTCGATGTTGGAGACCAGCACGAAACGGTTGGCGAGCGCGTCCGAACCGCCCTCCCGCACGACGAAGCACTTCTGGTTGGCGCGGATCGTGGCGCGGATCACCTCCGGCGGGATCGCGAGGAATTCCTCCTCGAACGTCCCGACCAGCACGACCGGCCATTCGACCAGCCCCGCCACCTCGTCGAGCAGCCCCTCATCCTCGACCAGTTCGAGGCCGAGCGCCGAGGCGCCCGTCTTCGCGTCGGCCAGGATGATGTCCTTGCGCCGGTCGGCATCGAGCACGACCTTCGCCTTTTCTAGCTTTTCGACATAGTCGTCGAAGCGCCGCACGACGATCTCGCCGGGCGCCAGGAAGCGGTGGCCCTGCGTGACATTGCCCGACCGGATGCCGTCGACCTCGAAATCGACGATTTCCGGCTCCTCGGTCTCCGGCCCGAAGGTGCACAGGATCGATTGCAGCGGGCGCACCCAATGCAGCGTGCCCGAGCCCCAATGCATGGATTTCGGCCAGGGGAACGAGCGGATGATCTGCGGGATCGCCTCGGCGAGGACATCGGTCGCGTGGCGGCCGTGCTTCTCGATGACGGCGACGTAGAAATCGCCCTTCTTCGGATCGGACTGGACCGTCGCCTGATCGATCGAGGCGAGACCGGCGCTGCGGAGGAACCCCTGGATGGCCGCGTCGGGCGCGCCGACCTTGGGTCCCTTGCGCTCCTCGCGGGTCGCCGCCGAATGCGCGGGCACGCCATGGACGACGAGCGCGAGCCGCCGCGGCGTCGCGAAGGCCTTGGCGCCTTCATAGGGCAGGCCGGCGTCGACCAGCGCATTGGTGACAAGCTTCTTCAGATCATCCGCAGCCTTGCGCTGCATGCGCGCCGGGATTTCCTCGGAGAAGAGTTCAAGCAGGAGATCGGGCATCAGTTCTTCCCTCCGGCTTCCGTCTCGAGCCAGGCGGCGCCGCAGGCCTTGGCGAGTTCGCGTACGCGCAGGATGTAGCTTTGCCGCTCGGTCACCGAGATGACGCCGCGCGCATCGAGCAGGTTGAAGCGGTGGCTCGCCTTGATGCACTGGTCATAGGCGGGCAGCACCATCTTGTGGCGCTGGTCGCTGGCGTCCGGCGCAGGCGTGCCGGCTTCGAGCAACAGGCGGCATTCCCTCTCCGCGTCCTC
>Ga0209935_1003612_pt1 | contig 15584 bp, 10 predicted proteins | sample ThiBio_1000_plan_2_FD_183958 | JGI IMG/M metagenome (GOLD analysis project Ga0209935, IMG submission 183958) | Wastewater bioreactor microbial communities from Cape Town, South Africa - Thiocy_cont_1000_plan (SPAdes) | ecosystem: Engineered > Bioreactor > Thiocyanate-remediating >... | reverse complement strand
ATAGATAGATAGATAGATAGATAGATAGATAGATAGATAGATAGATAGATAGATAGATAGATAGATAGATAGATAGATAGATAGATAGATAGATAGATAGATAGATAGATAGATAGATAGATCACGACAGATAAGTATCTCGTTTCATATTGGCAATACAACCAGGAGCTGAGGGCAGCAGCACTGGTGCACGTACGATGAGCGTCGCGGGCACGGCGATCGAGAGAGCGCCCTCGTCGCACGCCTCGGTGGCGGCCTTGTGGTAGACGTTGAACGATCGCAGGTCCCGCACACCGCCATCGCTACAATCGAGCTTCATCACGGGTTGATCTTGATAGTTGGCGTACGTAAACTGAGTATCGATGCCATTGACTTGTATGGCCGATATCACTGCGAATATCGAGAGAGAGAGATCGTGATGTTGGATTGTTGATATCGAGGTCGTTAGATATCGATAGAGCGCGCGCGTGATTCGATGTACGAGGAGCTCGTACCGAATTGACGAGCATTGAGTCGCACGGTGGTGAGTTGGCCCTTGTTGGGACGTATCACGAGCTCGCTATAACCCTGCGCACATGAACGACGATGCCATCGAGCGCCAGTATCGAGCATATCGACGTGCGCGTGTGAGTGCGTGTGTGCGTGTGTGTGTCATCGATGATATCTTACGTACCGCAACACATCGAGCCTCCAGATCCACCTCAAGAACCAATCGTTGATGCTCTGTGCGCGCGCATCACAATCGAGCCAGCTCGTATTCGATCAGCAAGTGGCTCGGAATGCCATCGAGTGCGTGTGTGTATGTGCAGGCACGTATAATGTGAAGCCCCGTCGGACTTTGTAGTCAGACTTGGACATGACGACGTCCGTATGGAAGCTCGCTCGGTACTGGATCAACGCAAACCGATACCACCACCACTACCACAAGAAGTCGTCGGTGACAGCCCCTAGTGTTGCATGGGACGGCACCGATACTGCGTGCGTGACTCGAACAACTCTCTCGCAGGTTGGCGTGTACGCGAGCGACAGCAAGCAAATGAATCGATCCTCCTGCCCTCGTTCCATCCACAAGCTCTTCCCAACCCATTCCCATCATCAATCTCGCGAACCCGAATCCGCCTGGGCTCCATCACTCACGCACCAATATCCACCGGGCCTACCGTAGGCTCCCCTCACTGGCCGACGAGACTCGCTCGCTCCTCGCGGAAGCCCCGGCGATTTTGGCGGGCCCAACCGAAAGCGGTCTACTACCTTCACCCACGTGCTGGCTCCTTTACTTTGGGCTCAGCTCGTCGTTGCTCTCCGCGATACCTTGGAAGGCGCTGCCTGGGTCGTTGGCTGTCGCTCGGTCGACGACGTGGATAAGCGGTGGCAGGTAAATATCTCTATCAATCTTATCTAGCTTGTGAAGAGCCGCGCAGGGTCATCGTGATTTAGTTTATCGCAGGAGAGAGAAGAATTCCTCCACAGACGCAAGTGAAAAGTGCTGATATCAGCCGGTGTATCTGTGTCTGTTGGTGCGTTGGTCTCGACAGAGGAGCCCAATCAACAGTGTGTGCAGCGCCAGGTGTGTGACATGCTCTTGAGAAGTGATCGTCCTTGCTCTTGCTCTTGGAGAACGAGCCGCACCGCAGAGGACACACATCGGGCACCTTCGAACCAAGCGGGTAGCTGCCGTGGTCGCGTGCGTCGCCAAGTTACCGAGAACAACCTGCTCGATTTCAATCGTGCCTCGCCGACTGGTTAGCGAGAGCTCCATTCCTTTGCACATTGGCCGTATCCAAGGAGCCTCGCCAGTGCGAGGATTCATTTCGTAGTGGCTGGCAAGAGAGCGAGAGGGGAGACGAGTGACAGAGCCACCTCGTTCGGGCATCTTTTGATTCACGCGCACGTACTTCCGCTCTTCCTCTCGGTTACCCGAACCACTCGGTAGTACCCGTAATCTATCGACATCTCGCACCACGCATTGAAGCCAAGGTTCAGTCTGATACGACGTCCGACTCTCCTGCCTCTCATCGGGGGTTCTCCACTCGATCGCTGGCCTCGAGAAATGCCTCCCACAAGCTCGCAGCAATCAGCCCGCAGCCAGGAGCCTTTAATTCTCCGGTATGGCCGGTCGCCCGTTTTCGAATCGAGCAGCGAATACCATATTTTTCGCGGACCGATGAGGCAACTGGAATGCCGCTACCGCCGCCAACAAAAGGGCCCACTGCTCCGCTCCGCTGCCTCTCTTCTTCTCCACTCCTCTCTACGCTCCGCTCTATCGCTACTCTCCTCTCCGCCGTCCGCCGCGCGCACCTCGTTCTACTGCGGTTCTCGGTGTTGCGCTGGTCCTCTCGAACGCCCTGCTCCAAGCCTCCTCCTCCTTGTTCTTGACAGCCCTCCCAGCTGCGGTGTAGGTACGTGAGATGCGAGGGTAGCGCGAGAGTGTAGCGGGCGAGATGTGTCTTCTTCTTCTCTTCGCCTTGAGGTAGAGGCCACCACCACACATGGCCGCGATTTTTCCTTGGCTCGCTCGATGTTGTGTGAGTCGTACCTCGTTGTACCCCCTTGCTGCGTGGTCGCTTGCGAAGTGTTCCAACACATCGCAAGCGCGACCCAGCACACGCGCGGAACGTGGTTTTTCTTTGGTATATCGAGCGAGGTTTGGACTCAGAGTTGGACTCAACCGCGTGGCTTCCCCTCCTCGTACTGTATTTTGGGTGTCTGGTGCGGCTCGGGTGGTTGGGATATTCCCACCGAGCGCGCGTGGTGGTTGTTTTGTTGTACAACATATTGTCGCCATCCTGGAGGCAAGCGAGCGAGTGGCGCGAGCGAGATGAGAGTAACAACAGCATCAATATTAACTTAGCCGTTGATTTCACGGTGATTCTCGGTGGTGGTGGTTGTGTACAGAGATACGCTGCGGTGCTCGCTCTGCTCGCCCCTCTGTCCGTCTGTTTGTCGGCGCTCTCTTGCGTCTCACGAACCCAATCGCCGCTGCCGAGTTCCACACTCCCACCATGTTCCGCTGTGCTCACTCGTCGTTGGCTGTGTTCGCCACGGTGCTCCTGGTGGCCGCCACCATGTCCGCAACCACCGCCGCAACCCCCGCTGTGCTGCGGGTGCCCGGCATGTTCTCGACGGTCTCGGCCGCCATTTCGGCCGCCGGCCTATCTGACGTGATCTACATCTCGTCGTCCATCACAGAGTCGCTCGTGCTGCCCATCAAGCCTGCCGGCACCACCATCACGATCCGACGCGATCCGGCCGCCATCGGAACCGTGACTTGGTCCTCAGGCGCAGGCCCGCTCATCACCGACTCGGCCACGTGGTCGAGCCTGCTCACCATCGCCGAAATCGACCTCCAGTGCTCGAGCGATGGCTCGTGCTTCGACTTTACGCACAGCCAAGTGGGTGGCGACGACACGATCCTTGAGCCGGCGCACATCACCTCCACCGGCGTGTGCACGCCGTACTTGGTGGCCTTCACCCGCCCAGCCACAGCTGCGCGCTCGAGCTTCGTCATCGGCTTCTCGTCTCTGCAGCTGACGAGCGGTCTCGTGACCATGGCTGGTAACGCTGGCACCATCGACTTTGGCATCTTCCAGTCGACCGTCTCAACTACAACGGCTTTGCCGTGCCTCTCGGGGTTCTTTAGTGGCGTCATCGTGACACCCGAAGGAGTCGATCTCTCGACGCTGCCAGGCTCGGTCACTACCTTGTCGCTGCGCAATAACCACTTCACGAGCTTGAGCCTGCTCTCGGCCAACCTGCTCAGCGTCTACAAACTCTACAACCAGGGCTCGATCATCGTCTCGGTCACCAACAATATGTTCACCTACAATTCCCTCCTGTTCGTCGGCAACGTTTGGGACTCGAAACCCGTCGGTGGCACGTCGAACACAAAGTTTTGGTTCGCGCACAACTCGATCACGCGCCCGCTGGCAGTCGCCACCATCATTGGTGTGCAGCATCTCACGGCCGGGCAGGTCGGAGAGTACGAGATCGTCAGTAACACGTTTACCAGCAGCGTCACGATCCTCAATGCGCTGCCGCTCATCAGCGACACGAGCCTCAACGGCAACGTGCGCTACCTCATCGACTCGAACGTCTTCCAAAACACGCCGATCGCTGCCATCGGTGGCTCGCAGATCAACATCCAGTCGATGGCCACTTTCTGCGCCATTGTCACCAACAACCAGATCTGGCGCGTCCTGGTTGAGGTCGCGATCAATATCGCCAACACCGGTCTCTCGTCCGCTACGGCCTCCATCTACATTGCAGGCAACTCATTCGCCCCCGGCAGCAATCCTTCCTACATTGTCGGTACGGCGCACGTCTCAATCCTGCATCCTCGCTCGAGCGAATGCGCGCCTCACACCCTCCAATTGCCTGCCACAATAGTCGCATCTCCTGCGGTCCTACTGGCCAACATGCAGATCGTACATCAGCCAACGACTCTCATGGCTCTCAACTATCCCACCTACTCGCAGCTCTGCCTCGACAACCCCGGACTCAACAATCCTTCTGCCGGAGCTGGCATTCCTTGTGAGATCGAAATCACAATCGCCGGAATCGGATCGTGTGTTGGTGTCTCTCCCGCGAGCACGGATCCCTGCACTGGACCACTCACAGGGAGCTTCGACAATGTACGCCTCGACGGGCGATCGCTTGCAAGCTACAACCTTACTCACAACCTTGGTATCGTTGTAGGCGGCACCCACGGCTGTCGACGACACCTACATGGCAGCCGTGTCTCCGTTGAACGTGCTGAACAACGACCAACAGGTCGGAGCGAACCCCGTCGAGCTCCTACTGGTGCCGCTGTATAGCCAGCTCTTGTACGCACTCTCGCCCAACCCGAGCATTGCCACCGGCCCGCAAGCCGGGAGCGTCATCTACGTCAATCGCGTACCGCTCTCAAAGTCGTTTGCCTCTGGCATCTCGGACACCTTCCATTACTACATTACCGATGCCAACGGTGGCCTCTCGGCCGCGACCGTCACCATCATGCCCAACGCGCGACAGCTCGTCATCAACGATGCCACCAACGTCTTTCCGATCGCGAACGGCGACACAACGTTGCAAACGAGCGACGGCACGTCGTTTGGCTCGGTGTCGGTCGGCAACTCGGCGACGCACTCGTTCCTCGCCTGCAACTACGGCACCTCGACGCTCTCGCTTACGGGCAGTGCCTCGACCTCGCCTCCCTTCTCAGTGTCGGGCCTTTCGTCCGGAACCACGATCTCCAGTGGCAGTTGCATCTCGTTCTCGGCCAAGTACTCGCCCACGTCTGCTGGCTCGCCCTCCCAGACCGCCACCATCTCGATCCCGTCCGATGATTCGGTGTCGAGCCCGTACACATTCTTGGTCGGCGGTACCGCGACACCCGAGCAGTACCAGGTCGTCAACAGCGCCAACAGCATGCAGATCACCTCCTCCGCCAACCCCAACTCGGTCACCATCAGCTCGTCTCTCGGCACCGACTTTGGCATCGTCAATCCAACCACTCCCCAATCGACCTCGACCTTCTCGGTGCAGCTCCAAGCCACGAACCCCCTCTCGGAGTCGGCCATGATCTCCATCTCAAACAACAATCCGTCGGTGGGATCGTTCTCGCTCTCGCCATCGTCGATCGTTACCACGCAGGCAGGCACGGTCTCGAGCACTCCTCTGTCGGTACCAGTGACCTTCACTGGCAAGACCGAGGGCACGGCCACGGCCACAGTGTCGGTGGTACTGACCGATCCTTCTGGAATGCCGACCTCCACCGAGACCTTCTTGGTCAGCGCCATGTCTCAGTCCCGTACCCTCCAAGTCAACGCGCTGATCGGTAGCCCGACGGTGCCGGTCTCGATTCCTAACGGAGAGAACATGCCCACGACTGCTGGAGGAACGGCGTTCACGACACCAGTGGGCGACATTGCCACCGAGACACTACAGCTTTGCAACCCGGACAGCTTGCCGCTCACCATCACTTCGGCACCATCGTTCACTCCCTCAACGGCTTACTCGATCGTCGGCACGGCTCCCACTACAGTGGCTGCCATGTCGTGTCAGACAGTCATGGTGCAATTCCAGCCGACAAGCACTGGTACTTATCCGGTCACGTTCAGCATCGGCACCAACGATCCCAACAATCCAATGTACTCGTTTGCGCTCCTCGGCACGGGAACGCCCGAGCAGTACAAGGTCGTCAACAGCGCCAACAGCATGCAGATCACCTCCTCCGCCAACCCCAACTCGGTCACCATCAGCTCGTCTCTCGGCACCGACTTTGGCATCGTCAATCCAACCACTCCCCAATCGACCTCGACCTTCTCGGTGCAGCTCCAAGCCACGAACCCCGTCTCGGAGTCGGCCATGATCTCCATCTCAAACAACAATCCGTCGGTGGGATCGTTCTCGCTCTCGCCATCGTCGATCGTCACCACGCAGGGAGGCACGGTCTCGAGCACCCCGCTGTCGGTACCAGTGACGTTCATCGGAAAGACCGAGGGCACGGCCACGGCCACAGTGTCGATTTCTCTGTCGGACATGTCGGGCACGACGTCGGTGCAGACCTTCCAGGTTCAAGTGCACTCGCAGTCGCAGGAGCTGCAGGTCTACGGTCAGAACCCATCGGGCGGCCTCGTGTCCGTGCCGAACGGCGAGACTATGCCATCGACCAGCACCGGCACCGTGTTCCCAACAGCCAACTTGGGCCAGCCGCCAGAGACCATGAACTTTGAGTTCTGCAACCCCGATAGCCTCCCGCTCTCGGTGTCGATGATTTCGATTGTACCGTCGACCGACTTCTCACTGGCCGGTTCGGCGCCGACAACTGTGCCACCCATGAACTGCATCTCGACAACGGTGCAATTCCAGCCGACTTCGGTCGGCACGCGCTCGGCCACGGTCTCGATACACACCAACGACCCCAACACGCCCAACTACAGCTTTGTCGTTCAAGGCGACTCGAGAAGCACCGTCGGACCCGTGGCGGTGTATGCCGGTCAGAGCACGCCGATCGATCTCTCGACACTCCTTCCGCCGGCGTACGGAAACCAACCGATCGACTGCTCGTCGGTGATGGTCACCTCGCAGCCTTCGCTCGGCGTCGCGACGTTGGACAGCACCAACAAGTGCATCGCGAATCTCCGCGAGTCCGCCGTCGCCTCCGGTGCAACGTCGTTCGTCGTGCAGGCGTGCACTACCATGGGCAACTGCGGGCCTGTGACGGTCTCGGTCTTTGTGTACATGTTCCAAGTAACGAGTCCATCAGGAAGCGCGAATTGGCCCATGTACTTTACTCAGGTAGGTCCACGTAATTGTGTTGGAGTCGTCAAAGGAGAGGGGTACTTACCTACTTGATTGATTACTTGATTGATTGACTGCTTGACAGACCATAAGCTGGGTGACGAACTTGCCGACCGGCTACTACACCACGATTGAGTTGGTATCACTCGATGGTTCGCGAGTGTACTGGACCACGGTCGTCAAGCCAGGAGATCGCATTCCTTCCTATGCTCCGGTACGATAACGACACTCACGCTGCCTCAACGGCGTGAGCTTATCACTCACTTACTCTCGTCTCGATGCCACAGCACTTGATTCTGCCGGGTAACTACTTTCTTCGCTTCACGACCTCGCACACGATTCCTGCTGGCGAGAATTACGTCTGGGCCAGAGTGCCCACGCGCATCTTTATCAATCCACCACGACGGGCACCATAGACACCCGTCCGATCGCTGACTAACTTATTCCTCCATCTATCCATCTATCTATCCATTCATTTATCCATTCAGCAAATGATTCTACCCTCTCTCTTGATAAAGACGTTAATATGTGCTTGAGACTAGAGATTGAATGGATTGAGTGAATGGATGGCGCGGTGACGAGGGCTCACTCGTTTGCCGGCGATAGTGGCGATGCGAGCGTGCTGTCACTGTGGCTGACGGCACCAGTGGAGACGCTCTCGGCCGAGTTGGCCGCCGAGCGGCTGCGCACTTGATCCAGCAACATCTCGAGCAACACTTGCGTCATCGGGCCAGGCCGGTACGGGAGGTTCGGCAGGCTGAAGCAGCCGTTACCGTGGTGCATACAATCGATCAGCACCGTGTCGACCATCGAGCCGGGAATGCGTTCGTCGCATTGCAACAGGATACCGTCGCACTCGTAGCCTGAGCTCCTGACGATACTGGAGCCAATGTATGCCATGCTTTGTTCGAGCACGTTGAGCGTGTGCGAGTCCTTAAAGTCCTTGTACGATGCCAAACACACGGTAGGAATCTCTTTGTCCGGGTAGGGATATTGTTTGATGCACTACTCGGACGAAACCAAGTTTTAGCGTATTCAATCAGTCAATCGGTCAATCAATCAGTCAATCAGTCATACACACTGCGATAACTACATACCAACGATCGAGTATCGTACGCACAATCTTCGACTGAAGACCATTCAAAGTCCGATAGCAGTGTGCTGACCACCGAGCCAATCGTTGCAGCAACGTCGGCGATCTTGAGCAGTTCGAGCAAGATCGTTCCACCAAATGCTCCCTACACGAGGGCGACAGCATTCAGTGTGAGCTACGGTCGAAGCAGAATGAGCGTGTACGACGTACCTGGATTGCAATCACACCAAAGATGTAGCGCCGCAGATGCGGGTACATGGCCAACGTCACGTGAATGTCAGCCACTCCCTTCGAATGCCCGATCAACACGATGTCGCGCCCGAGCTCGGGCGTGCTCGCTGCTAGAGCCTCAATGTGCGACGCGATGGTCGAGGCGTTCTTGGCGCTTCCAAACACGCCATTGGTCGGGAGATTGGTGACATTGCCGATGCCGATCTTGCGCAGGCGCTTCATGTTGGCCGAGTAGTATCCGGGATACTGCGACGAGAACAGGCCGCCGACAAAGAAGCAGTGCAGCCTCTTCGCCTCGGGATACAACGAATCGAAGCGCTCGCGAGCGTGGTTGGCGCTCTTCTTGCGATTGAGGCGAAAGTCTTCGGCGAGCGCATCGAAGCGCTCCTTGAACTTGTCGGTCACAATGTGCGATAGCGGCGGCGGAGGGATCGTGCCAAGATCCAAGTGAATCGAGTTGGTCGACGCCTCGGACACGAGGAGCTTGCTCGAGTCCAGCTGGCAGAAGCGCGGGTCGAGGCGGTACTGCAGCGCCACTCGAATGTGGAGGTTCTTGTATCGACGCTCCCAAGCGATCACGGGCTCGCTCGTCACGCTGTGTTCATCGGGATTGTACTCGCCGCTCAGTTGTTGTTCGAGCAACTGGCGCAACCGTCGTTGGATACCGTCACCGCGTCCATCGGGAAGGTCGAGAGTGTGTTTCAGCCGATAGGTCTTTTGGAGCAAGCCATCGGCCTCGAACTTGAGCTTGAGCAGCAGCGTGTCTGGGATTGCACCATCATGAAGTGCCAGCGAGAACAGTGTGTGGCATGGTTCGTGCCTGAATATGAATGTATCAGAGAGTGGCATATGTTACCGAGTGAGACATTTCTCTTGCCTGAGCAATCGATCGATCAACGAAGCGCAAGGTGGGGGCGTTCAAAGTACTTACTTGGTGCAGACCAGCGGGGATATCAAGAACTGATCTGCCATGCGAACTGAAGCCGTGGCCTTGGCGAGCGAGATTCCCGAGAACCTGCCCTCGCTCTCAGATGGAGGTGTGCAAGTGCCGCTCGCCGTGGTGACCGTGGTTGTCGGCGGAGGAGTCTGAGTGCGCAGAGGAGCCGTGGCGTCGGGCTCTCCAGCATGGATCGCGTGGCAGATGACCTCGACGTCGAGGATTCCGATCCTAACGGCAGCGCCCGGTCGAGCGGCGCTGCGAGCGTGTGTGAACGGCGCTCGTGGTGGCAGCATCGTCGTGAAGGCCGAGGCGAGGATCCAGGGCGTGCGGAGATGCTCGGGAGCTGTTGGCAAGGTGCTGCTCTCAGGCGCGGGCGCCGTTGCTTGGTTGGAGTCGCTGCTGGAGATGCTGTCGGAGACGCGCGAGATCAGGCCCGAGACGAACTTGCGAGGCGAGATGGGCGTCGCGCTACGTCCACGTGGCGAGGTTGCGGTGTCGGTGTTCGATGGAGCTTGCGTCACGCCATCGATGGCGAGCGACAATGGCGATGAAGTGAATGTACGCGACGTGGCTGTCGCACTCGAGGCAGCAGCAGTAGTAGCAGTAGTAGCACCCGAGAAGCTGCTGTTGGGTACGAGTCGCAGCCAGTTCTCGAGAGGAGGAGCTTCGTCGTACAACGGACTCTCGCATGGCAGTGGTAACGGATGAGCGACCGAGAACACTGGCGGCGGCGTCGCGAGTTGGATGAATGGCGATGGATAGGCCGACGAGGAGGACGACAATGGGGCCGTCGACTCGGCTTGGAGGAGCTGTTGAGATTGCGTCAGCTCGGCGGGACCCTCGCCGAGGTCGAGCGGAGTCAGCAGCACCGAACCGATGCAGCAGTCACTGCGGACTCGATGCTTCTCCCAGAACGCGACTCGGATCGAGTACTCGATGGGCGATGATGATGCGGAGGACGCCGAAGAGGAGGACGACGATGCTGTGGATGTGAGAGACGAGGTCGATGGCTCGAGTGATGACGACGCATCGGATGATGGTACTTGAGCTGGCGGTGTCGCGGGAGGTGTCGAATTGCGTGGCGATCGAGGAGGCTGCTGTTGCGACGATGGATGCGACGATGATGTCGATGGCATCTTGTGGTGCGGATGGTGGAGCTCGACCAGATCGTCGAGTCGACGAGGCAACACGACATGCCAGCGCCATCGTGGCAACGAAGCCACGTCGATCGTGTGCGAGCTGATCATGTTGGGCAGCAACACACGCGAGCCATCGGGCGACATGGCAGACAGCACGGCGTAGGTCGGACGATTGGCAGGCATGCCGAAGCCAGCCTCGATCACGACGTGGATGCCGTTGGAGGGCGACAACGAGGCTGTGTTGGAGATCGTGAGGCCTTGGAGGATGGGTGAGGATTCCGAGCAGAGCCTCGGGAGAGCGGTGGCAGTGGCGGTGGTGGTGGCCATTGTGGCTGGGAGGTGTGGGCGTGGCGAAGGCAGCGAGCGAATGAACGAGGAAGCGTTGGTGGTATCCGAGGTGTTGCTCGAGCAGATACCGCGCGCGCGACTACCAACCACCACGTGTCATCGTGGCTCGACCTTGAAGGTGATGGGCAATCGAGATTGGTGGTGGTGGGGGTGGTGGTTGATTGCTCCTCCAGCGCGTATCCTCTGATGGGATATCGATATGGTTATCTAGGCTCTCGGTTGTTGGATAGTTGGGGTGCTTGGTAATTTGCGTTAGATATCCGGTCCGAAGAGGTAACCCACGTTACTGGAGCATCCATCCATCCATCGAGAGGCTCGCGTCCTCTCAACCTCATTCACCCTCACGGATATGCCGGCCCACCGCCATTGCGCCCCGTAAACCCAGCGTATTCCAAGGTGGGGATTGGCGCGCTTCCCAGCGGGAACACGAACCAAACGGGGCACACGAAGGTCTTTGTTCGCGTTGTTGCGTGCTTGCGTGCGTGTGTGCAAGCGGGAACTCTCTATCCGCCAGCCGAACCACCACTCGTCCATCACTCTGCTCGTGCGCTCTTGCTCGTTGCACCTGCCGTTTGGCCCCCGCGCTCCCTCTGCCTCGTCTCGACGTGCGTGTTCTGTGTGTGTTTGTGGTCCTCGTCCTACCGTGAGAGAGTACCGCGTTGTTGGTCGTTCGTTCGTCGCTCGTGTCGTTCAGAGCCTTCGCTGTCGGTTTCTTTCAGCCTCCCGCTCGTCCTCCACCACAACAAAGCGCTACTCGCTTGCGTTCCTCATCATTGCTCTGCTTGCTCGCTCCCGCACGCACGCTCTCACTCGTTCGCCGCCATCGCCATTGCCCTTTGCCTTTGCGCCATCACCATGACTAGCCTTGCTGTTCTCGAGTTCCTGGAGCGCGTCACCTACCCGCTGACGCAGGTGCCGCACATCGATGTGCTCAACTTCCCGCTCGTGTCGCACCACTGGCTCTGGATCGTCGGCATCTGCACGCCGTTGTATCTGTTGCTGGTGTTCGTCGGGCCCAAGCTGATGGCCAAGCGCCAGGCGCTCGATCTCAAGTACCCGATGATCGTGTGGAACCTGTTCCTCAGCACGCTGTCGCTCTTCATGTTCTTTGGCATCGGTGTGCCGACGTGGCGCGCGACGCTCGAGTCGAACGCCAACGTCTGGTACCACATCGTGACGCTCGACGCCAACTACGACGAGCCGACGTGGGTCGGCTCGCACATCTTCTGGGTGTGGCTCTTTGGTCTGTCCAAGGTCGCCGAGCTCTTCGACACGGTGTTCCTGGTCGTACGCAAGCGCGAAGTGCCGTTCCTGCACTGGTACCACCACACGACCGTCTTGTCGTTCGCGCTCTTTGGCATGTGGTGCCTCGCGGGCCCCATGTTCCTCTTCGCCATCATGAACTCCTTCGTGCATGTGGTCATGTACTTTTACTACGCGCTCACCGGCCTCGGTTATCGACCCTTTTGGGGCAAGGTACCTAGCGTGGCTGCTGTCGCACGCGCGCGCTGCGCCACATAGCGTTGTGTTCGTTGGTTCGTTGGTTCTATCGCGCGCGCCCGCAGCATATCGCCCCAACTATCCATCCAAATCCTCGAATCTCTCGCTTGGTGTCTGTCTCGCGACCCTATCTCGGCTTTATACTCGCATGTGTCGTGTGGTTATCGCAGTAGATATTTCTCTCTCGTGTGTGCGAGATATTTTCTCTATTTTTCTGGTTGGTAGCTCGCGTTCGTGGTTCCTCGCGTGCTGAAGCCCAACACCACCTATCTCCCTCTGCAACTAGCTACCTCACTCGCGCGCTTCAAGATGTTCTAACGCTCGTTCTCGTCTGCTCGCTTGCGATTGGTGGTGTTTGCTCGCGTCTCTACAGTACATTACGCAGCTCCAGATGCTCCAGATGGTGGTTGGCGTCACGTCGTCGGCCTCGTGGGCCTACTTCACGCTCACGGTCGGCACTCGCATGTACAAGAACTACCACTTGTACTTTACGACGGCGGCCATCCTCATGTACGGCAGCTACTTCTACTTGTTCTTGCAGTTCTACCTCAACCGCTACGCTGCCGCCTCCAAGAAGCCTGCTGCCGCCACCAAGAAGGCGCAGTAAGCGCCCATCTATCCAACGGCTGCTCGTTGGTTAGGTAGCTCGCTACCGTCTCTCCCCTCTCGTCTCTTCGTCTATCTCCCATCCATCCATCCATCCATGCTGAGTCTATCTGTACGTGCGTGCTGCGCTCTCGCCTGTGAGTCTCGCACCACCACGTTGCCTTCGAAATATCTCTCTCTCTATCCATCTCTCGTTCTCGCTGCGCTTGTGCAACAGTTTTCGCTCTAGAGTGCTCGCTCGTTGATCCCCCCGGCCCATCCCCCATTCTCTGCACAAGTAAAGCCCCATCATTCAATACTACAACCAACCAACCAACCAACCGAATCTATGTGGCAGCCGAACCGGATTCCATACTCCGGCACGCGCGCTATCTCCGACGAGACGACACTCCTCTGTCTCGTCTCTCTCCGCTTCCTCACTCGCTCTCTCGCTCGCTTGTAATCACAATCGCGAAGCGTGCCATCGTGCTATCAGCCCCGCCAGCCCCTCCAACCGCACCGCAGCCTTGTCAACTCACAGCCAATCACATCTCTATGGGCGCCGCTGAGTCCAAGTTCCAGAGCGGCCTTGCCTTGTATCAAGCCCGCGACTACGAAGCCGCCATTCGCAAGTTCGACGCAGCGATCACCGAGGACCCGAGCTTCTCGGAGGCCTACAACAACCGCGGTCTCGCGCATCGTAACCTAAATCACTTTGAGCAGGCGCTCAAGGACTTTGACGACGCCATTCGCACCGAGCCCTCGAATGCCGAGGCCTACATCAATCGCGGCAACACCCATCGACTCCAGAACAATCTTGAGTTCGCGCTCAAGGACTTTGACGATGCCGTGCGCCTCGACCCGGCGAACCCCAAGGCCTTCTTCAATCGTGCTCTCGTGCATCGACTGCAGAACCATATCCAACAGGCTCTCGAGGACTTTGACCAGGCGTTGCGTCTCGACCCGGGCTACACCTTGGCGGTCTTCAATCGCGGCCTCACGCACCTCACCAAGCAGAACAACATCGAGCTCGCGATCGGGGACTTTGACGAAGCCATCCGCCTCAAACCCGGCTATCCCGAGGCCTTGAACTACCGCGGCGTTGCCAATATGCGGCGGCACAACATCGAGCTCGCGATCGAGGACTTCTCGGCTGCCACGCGAGTCAAGCCCACCTACGCCGAGGCCTTCAACAATCGCGGTGTCGCGTACCTGCGCCTGCACGACCTCGACCGTGCTCTCGACGACTTTGACGAGGCGCTGCGTCTCGACCCGGCGAGCGCCTTGTCCTTCCACGACCGCGGCCTCGCTTACCGACTCCAGAACAATCTCGACCTCGCGATCGACGACTTCACCGACGCGCTCCTCATCAATCCGGCCTTGGTCGACTCTCGTATCGCTCGGGGCGTCACGTACCTGATGCAGCACGACCTCGACCGAGCTCTCGACGACTTTGACGAGGCACTCCGAATCAATCCAACCAATGCCGTGGCTCTCGCTCATCGAGGCTATGCGTATTTGCTGCAGAACGAGCTCGAGCAAGCTCTCGACGACCTGAACCAAGCCATCGAGCACAACGCCTCGCTGGCCAGCGCGCACAACCACCGAGGCTTCGTTCATCGTCTCCAAGACCATCCCGAGCAAGCGACCAGCGACTTTGAGCGTGCCATCCAGCTCGCCGAGCAACAACTCGCTGCGCAGCCCAAGGACTCTCGATTGCTGCTGGTGCGAGGCACGGCCCTTCGCAACGTCGGTCGCCTCCAAGAGGCCATCACGGACCTCGAGTCGTCGATCAGTCTCAACGAGTACGAGTCCCGCGCTCGAATGGAGCTCGGTCTCGCGCACTTGGCACTCGGCAACCTTCCGGAGTCACAACGGTACTTTGATGAGGCCACGCGCCGTCTCGCTCCAAGTACGAATCATCCACCTCCCACACTACTCCCTGATTGAATACTCAATGGTAGATGGGTTGAGTAGTCATTCACGAGATCGAATGGCATCGCTCGTACCTTGCCAAGTATCCTGCTTGATGATTGAACCCACGCTCCGACAGTAAGTCCGGAATAATACACAGACCAGACCCAACCGCAGAGGCCAATCCAATCCAATCCAATCCAATCCAATCCAATCCAATCCAATCCAATCCAACCCAATCCAATCCAATCCATTATGCAGTAGCTTGTGTGGCTAGCTGGCTGTAAGAAGCCTGGAAGCCTCCCGCGATACCACAGACCCAGACCTTAGGCATCGACATCGATAGGCTTCAGACCAGCGTCGCGATCGATCAGTTCGTTGTTGCTCCTCCATCACACGCACCTCTCCCTCCTTCATTCACACACTCTAGACCATGAGTTATCTTCGTGCGTGGCGTTTGTCCGTCGGTCAACCGCTCGTTGCGCTGACACGAGGCTCATTCAAACGAAAGGATAAGAGTCCCAAGGGCACCAAGGCCGACAAGGGCCGCTCG
>Ga0209935_1003611_pt1 | contig 15587 bp, 13 predicted proteins | sample ThiBio_1000_plan_2_FD_183958 | JGI IMG/M metagenome (GOLD analysis project Ga0209935, IMG submission 183958) | Wastewater bioreactor microbial communities from Cape Town, South Africa - Thiocy_cont_1000_plan (SPAdes) | ecosystem: Engineered > Bioreactor > Thiocyanate-remediating >... | reverse complement strand
AAAAGGTGGCATTGATAGCAGTAGCTAATAAGCTACTCAAACAAGCTTTTGCTATCGCAACAAAACAAACAATGTACAATGAAAATTATTTAATAAAATCTTGCTTTTGAACACAGTTCATTGCGAGCGTGAGCGAAGCAATCCAGGACTTTTTTGCATAGTGATTTATATTTTATTTACAGTTAAACATATTCTTGCTTAAGCTATGCAAGAACTCTAATCTTAAGGGTTAACTACTAGGGGTCACGAGAGAATTGGGAATATAGAGCACATTAAGGAAAATGGCAGGGGTGCTTGAAGGGGGTTATATATCTCTTATATATATCTAAAGCTATTTATGCATTTCACATTACTCTCATCATCGTAAAACCTTGCATTATGCAGCAGAAAATTTTACTCCACCTTGTGGAAATAATAAGTTATATTTTAAAGAGTAAGCTCAGAAAGACATAAAGTTTCGATTTCAGGTCCAGCTGTTGTATAAGTTAAACTCAGTCGATAACCACGTAAATCAGATCTATTACCTTTACTGCCTCCTTGAGTTCCTATAGCAGGATAAGAAAGATCTTGTGAAGCCGGAACTATTTCATATATGTGTTGGCCATTTTGACTATTATAGTTAAGAATTACCTTATACTCTTTCGTATCTGAATGCGTAGTTGTAGGTAAGTTTATGGTTCCTAATTCTAAATTTCTGGTTCTATCCGTAGTTCTTATATCTAGTCTATTACTTGTACATCATTGACTAAAAATTATATCAATAAAGCCTATAATATCATTATAGACAACTGTTCCCGTTTTAAAGAAGGTGTGTTTGCGTTTAGCCATATTATCTCCAAGATGAAGTTTTATATGCGGTATTCTTTGTTTTACTAATTTAGTTCTTCTGTAAATTAGTCCTTGCGGAGAGACAAATTTCCCTTCTTCTTTTTCTTTATCCTCAGCAATTTCTGTAAGGGTGCTACCTTCTTCCATAGCCTGGATAGATTGTGGATGATAAGTAGCAAGGACAAGAGTGATAATAAGAATTCGTTTCATTATATTATAACTATACATAAAAATTGCTGTTTGATTTTTAAGAGGGGTAATTTTTAGTTCTATATGAAAATAGCATACTTACTAATTCCTTACTCATAGAATTAGCAAGTAGTACTTTGCGTTTACTAAAGTAAAAAATTTAAATTATTTTATTTTATTAATAATTCATTGTCTTGAGCAAGTACATTCCATTCACTTGCCTGAACTTCTTTACTTGTTGCCCACCCTGAGGATTTCTCTTCAAACAAAACTTCAGAATCATCAACACCGAATTTTAATTTTAGTAATTTATCACTAGTTGCGCCAGTCCAACCAATATCCTCAGGATTAACCCAAAGAGCATTACATTCCTCACAAATAAGTATTATATTATTGTCCTGATTTGTAGCAACCCTATATAAAAAACGAGAACCTTCTTTACAGTTAGGACATGTTGCTTGTTCATCTTTCATTTTTTCGTCCATACGTTTTTTATGGGAATTCATATTAGTACCATTCTTGCCTCCTCCACAACTATTCAACAACATAAAAACTATAAGTATATTGAGGGGCCTCAATATTATATTAAAAAATTTATTTTTGTTAGCCATAGCGATTAAACTTTGATTCTATGCAAAATAACTAAAGTATAGATCATTTAAAAATTCTGAAATAGTTCGTAAGGGCCTAAATTCTCCTTTCCCAATTGATTTATTCTATGACCAAAGATAATCTCCAGTTAAATTGATATGTTCCCAACCAAGAGGTGATATATGTTTTAATAAATTATCATCAACAACCTGGCTATGATCCTTTAAAAATTGAATGGCTTGTTCCAAATAAATTGTATTCCATAGAATGATTGCTGCTACTACCAGATTAAGACCAGAAGCTCGATATCTTTGGTTTTCAAAGCTACGTTCACATATTTCACCAAGTCGATTGAAAAACACAGCCCTTGCTAAGGCATTTCTAGCTTCTCCTTTATTAAGTCCAGCATTAACCCAACAACGCATGTAGCCAATCTAGTGTAAAGGGACTACGTTCAATCCGGCCAAGCTCCCCCTTGCTGGCGCACGCGCCTCGCGTGTGCCACAGACCACGGAAGAGAATTACTTACCTAAAACCTCTAAACTAAGCTTTTCCAGTTCCTCAGTTATAGATTCTAACTTTAAGTTTTTTGCCAATGGCACAAAGAAATTTAATGTTTCATTGGCTATATGCTTTTGCTTAGCTAGAGAAGAATGTCCGCTGATGGTACGCATATTATGTAGCCGATCTGCCAACTTAACAAAAGCTGCTCTTTTATCTTCATAATTCATGATTCGGTAAACATTCTCATGGTCCTGTGAGCTGACTCTACGTAAATTATCTTCTAGATTAGTTACTTTTTTCACGATGAAGGCTACTTGCTCTCCAAACATAGCCTCAATTTGTACCAAGGACAAACCTGTATCCTCTACTGTATCATGCAATAACGCTGCTATTACTGCATCTTGATCTTGGCAATACCCTAACAAAATTAAAGCTACCTGTATGGGGTGGGTAAAAAAGGGTTCCCCTGATTTTCTTTTTACTCCTGCATGATATCTTTTGATGGTATCCAGTCCCTTATTAATAACGGTAAGATCCAGCTTCAATTTTTTTGCTTGATCTAGCAGGTCTTTTTCTAATTGTATGGCTAGCGGATAATTGATTTCTTCTGGATCTGCCACAGCAGGCTCTCTTAAGAGCTCCATGACTTTTCCTCTTACTTCTCTAACATTCACTGGAAGTACATACACTTGGGTATGTTCATTATCTAGCTCACCGTAGCCATAATGGGCATGGATGATACGAGCATTTTCTATTAATTCCCCTTTTTTTGTGTACTGACTCATTAAAGGCACCTGTTCTAGCATATAGATATCTTTCTTCTTAGAGGGAACCTTTTCTGTAGTAATCGTAAACTTTAAAGCTACTAATTGTCTTGTATAATCCTTAATATAATCAACCTTATGACCTAGCTTAGCATCCTCTATCACGATATGTATAGGCTCGTTGTTTAAGTTATGTTTATGTACATAAAGAATGCCATTTACTAACAGTTCTTTTATCTTGGCTATATCTCCATTAATACTCTCCTGCTTGGTACTTATATTCGTTATCAATTGAGGAATCAGTGTTAAACCTGTAAGTTTAATGGTTTCTTTTACTTCCAATAAAAGCTGATCTAGGTTAGTTTGAGTTACTTCTAAACGCATGTAATCAGTCATTCGATAGAGGATCTGCCGAATATAAGCAGCCGTAGTTTGATCTAATAAGGCTTTCTCATCTACATTCAGGTCTTTTAAAACCTCTTCCCTATAGGCTAAAATCTGGGCTAGCTCATTATTCCTTTCTGCATACATACTCGCTAGGTAATTTTTCTGATTTTCTAAGTGGGACTGTCTTCCTTTGAATCTAAATATGGCAATTAAAAAGCTGCTTAATAATAGGATGACATAAATAAGTTTAAACTGACTTGAACCTGCTGCACTCGTACAAGCATATAGGTCTCCACAATACATATAAAAAATTAGACAACCGATGATGCTGCCTAAAGAAGAAACGAATAACATCAGAGGCCAGGAAAGCAGGAAAGCTGACATGATTAGGTTGAGCAAGAAAATCATAACCTGCACTTCATTAAACCCACTCATAACCACCAGAATACTACCTACTACAAAAAGGATATAAAAGATACCAAACGGCCAAGCAAAGGTTATAATTTTTTTAGATTTAACAGTAGGAGGCCAAGCAGGGTAAGTTAAGAAAGCAGCAGTAAAAATTAATACAGAATGAGATATAAAATTATATAGACCTTTATAATTAGTTATTGTTTCTTCGGGTATGGTATAAAAAGAAGCATAAGTAGCCCCTATTACGTAGACAGCAAAAAGTGTATAAACTACTTCATAGATAGGTAAGTTTTTCTGAAGGTAATCATAGATTTTAGTGTTTTTGATATTACTAATAAAATATTTCCAAGCTTCTCTTCTTTTTTGCCTGGCTGCTAAAACAGGACCTGGTACTTTGATATCTATCCATCCTCCTTCTTCTTGCAAGATATAATGGCTACCTAATAGAAACGTCAAATTAGCTAAAATACCAGGTATAATATTGTTAACACCTGTATACCCAAATAATTTATCCCAAAATGTAACAGTTATAAAGCCTGCTACCATGCCAATTAACACTGCTCTAGTACTACTACGGAAACCAAAGATGGCTAGTAGCATAGGTACTGTGACAATCGGCATATAGAAGCTGCTAGCAAGGAGCAGCAGCTTGAGTAGATCTTTAGTCTGAAGAGCTAATAATAAAGCGCATACACCTAATAATAATGAAAAAAGCCTAACTAATAGAATGGATTCTTTCCACGAAGGTCTATATACTTTGATAATGTCATTAACGGCTAATACAGTAGATGCATTAAGATTTGAATCGGCCGTAGACATAGACATAGCTAAAATTCCTGCACAAATAAATCCTTTAAACCCTGAATAAGTATACTTATGAATTAAGTAGCCGAGTAGTTTATCAGCCTCTAGGTTAGGATTATCAGTTAACAACAAAACACCTACCCAGATTAAAAACATAGCCACAACAAAATCTAGTCCAGCAGACCAAATAAATGTTGTTCTAGCCTGGTTAATATCACGAGCCATAACTATACGTTGGAAGGTAGTTGGACTCATTCCCGGGATCATAAAATATAACATAAGTCCTAGGGAGGATATTAATCTGGGATTCCAGCTTATCACTTTTTTTAAACTAAAAATTGAACTGTTAGCCAACATGCTAAAAACTTGACCTGGCTCTTTAAGATGATTCCAAATGATTAGTGCCAACATGGGTATAAAAACACCAAAGGTAAAAAATTGAAATACGTCAGTAAAAGTGATAGACCGAATACCTCCGAAAGCTGAGTATACAATCACAATACCAATGGCAGCGATAGAAGTCCAAGGGCTCTCAAATCCTAACAGTAGGGTTATCATTTTTGCAATAACTTGAAACTGAACAGCCATGTAGCCTATACATTTCAAAATTCCACTAACAGCAGTAATAACACGTACTGTACGCCCGTACAAATTACCCATAGCTTCAGCTATTGAGGTGTTGTTTATAAACTCTCCCATACGTACCGCTAAAAACTGTCCATGTAGGAATATGCCGACTGATGAACCTATAATAGGTATAATGAAATAAAGTCCATTAGTATAGGTTTGTTCTAATCCATAAAATAGAAATCCTCCGCTAATACCTGTTGCTACAATAGTAGAAATGATAGTAGCATTAGAAAAGTCTTTGTTGCCAATAGAATAATCTCGTAAAGTTTTTACTCCTCTCCCAGCTCGTAACCCTACTATGAGATTAATAACTAAAAAAATGCTAAATAAACTAATATCCAGATAATCTTTTATCATAACAAGGAATAGATTAGTACATTAAAGGTTGTTTTTAATTATAGTAACAATTCAAAAATTATGTGGATACCATAATACTAACTTATAAAATAATATCAAAATAAGCCGAATTAAGTCTGATTGCTAAGTTGCCTTTTGCTTACTTCTCTCCACTCGCATATAAGACAACTACGAGTAAGAACAACATAAAAGCAATTAAAAAATAAGTGGCTTTATGATCTAATACAATCGTATATGTAGCAAGTATACCATAGACCTTCAGTAATATAAACATGACTAATTCTATTTTATTTGACCTGAGGTCCTAAGGTCTATTAAAAATAAGCTAGGGCAGGACCTCTACTCCAATAGGTTGACATAATATACAACAAAAGAATTTGATATTATATATATTTGTAAAATATAAAACGAATTTATACTTTTTAGTTCACATATACAATCTATTTGATTGGCAAACCAGCTAAATAGGGCGTAAAGATAATTGCCCTTAAACTTTAACCACCTAATTTAGTTATTCCAAACAACCATACTTATATACGTATATAATTTGCAGGCTTAATTAATCATAAAATATGACACTCAGCTATACATTCTTTATACTTTTAGGTACGGCTATACTTTTGGTCTGGGCTGGAATAGATATATACAAAAAGCTAGGATTAACTATTTTTTTAACGGCACTAATACTAGGAGTTGGCCTCAAGTACATTTCTTTCATAGGATTAGGAGTCATAGGAAGTTTAGCAACGATTCTGTATCTATTACAATCTAACCAGGTCTCAGGAGCCTATAAATTATTATTACATCTTTTACATTGCTTATTTTTTATAGGATTTTCTATGCACTTTGTGCCTGGTTTTCATAATTGGAAAATATTTAATGAGATATTGTTATCCCCTCATGCTATCCCTTATACCATGTATCTCAATGTAGAAAAGCCAACTTACATTTTTCTTTTCTTGTACTTCAATAAGCGGCTACCGATCATACAATACAATTGGGGCAAAATTTTAAAATGGACTTCTATAAGCTTTATCCTAAATTTTATCTTGTTATCACTAGCCAATTATGGAATTAAACTGGTTGAATGGGATCCCAAACTGCCAACCTCGTTAATTATATCAGTATGGATACCACGCATGCTCCTTGATACTGCTTTGGGAGAAGAAATATTTTTTAGGGGATATGTACAAAAGAACTTAACTGATTTATTTAGACACTTTAAACTAGCTCCTTGGATAGGTTGTATACTGGCCTCCCTAATATTTGGAGCACTGCATTTACCAGCAGGTATACCTATCAGTATCATGGCTACTTTAGCAGGGATAGGGTACGGATTAGCTTATTTAAAAACAAATGCTATCGAAGCCAGTACGCTAACCCATTTTTTGGTAAACTTATTACATTTCTTTTTATTTACTTACCCCATGCTAGCGTCAAACATTTAAAAGTTATATTTATTTGGGAACATATTAAACTGAGTAGGATTTACTATCAAGCAAGTAAGTAAAATCACACCCAAGAATATGAATACGATGAATAATTTTAAAATCATTAGCCCAAGCTTTACGCATCATGCATATATTCCTAAGATTTTTACCTGTGATGGAGAAAATATATCGCCACCATTAGTATGGGAAAATGCTCCAAAGGAAACTCTATCATTTATTCTAATCATGAAAGATCCAGACGCACCCAAAGGTACTTGGTACCACTGGATCCTATTTAATATTCCTTCTTATATACATGAATTACCTGAAACCATCTATAAGCTGCCAGAAGGTACAAGAGTTGGGAAAAATAGTTGGGGTGAAACTAATTATGGAGGGCCTTGCCCCCCAGATAAAGAGCATCGTTATTTTTTTAATTTATACGCACTTAACTGCCTACTTCCTTTAGATAACGGTGCAACTTATAAAACCATAGAAGAAACGATGCAAGCACATATTTTAGGACAAACTCAACTCATGAGTAGGTATAAAAGATAAATCTTATATCCTCAATAGAATCCTCTAGAAACTGTCGCCTTTAGCCCCCTAGGTTCATCAGTAATCTGTCCAAAATACTCATTATTTCGGTGGCGAGCGAAAACTCCCACTACCACAACTCCAGTTTCTCACAAATTCCTTTCGGCCTAGTGAACAAAATTCTTGGTTTGGGAAGAGATCTAATTTATCTCACAACCTATAAAATGTCAGCGTTACATCTTATTTTGTAAGCAAATTAGATTTGTTTATAACTACTCATGAAAGAATACGCAGACCGGCCTAAAAGCCAACTAGGAAGTTTTCCAATTACAAACGTAATATTTAGCACCATGCTAGCTCTATTTGTTATGGGATTATTTGGCTTGCTGCTCATCCATGCTACCAAGCTTACAAAGACGGTTCAAGAAAATGTAACGATACAAGTCTATTTAAATAAAAATATAACTGAAAGTGATGTTGTCAGGATAGACCAAGCACTCAGTCAACAAGCATTTATCCTAAAGAAAAATGGCATTCCTCAATTAGCCTTTATATCGAAAAAGGAAGCAGCAGAAAATTTGATCAAAGAAACAGGTGAAAACTTTATAGAAATTCTACAAGAGAATCCATTGAGAGATAGTTACATCTTGCACATTGATCCTGCCTATCAAGATGCAGATCAGCTACATCATATTAAGAAAGAAATATCTGATATCGAGGGTATTTTTGAGGTCTGCTATGTGGAAAATGTAGTTTCTGCTATTAATAAAAATTTGAGACAAGTGAGCATTATATTAATATTCTTTACCATTATTTTACTTTTGGCAGTAATTATTTTAATTAATAATACCATTAGACTAGCTCTGTATTCGCAGCGTTTCTTAATAAGAAGTATGAATTTAGTTGGTGCTACAGCTAGCTTCATAAGAAAACCTTTTCTGGTAAGGGCTATCCTTATTGGACTATTGGCAGGTACTATAGCCGACGTAATATTACTTTCCTTACTGCATTATGTGAATCTGCAAATAGACTCGCTCCTCGCTTTACAACAACCTATCAAAATTTTTATTTTATTAGCTTTTATACCGCTGTTGGGAGTATGTATTACCTTTACAGGTACGTATCGTGCTATTAATAAATATTTGCATCTATCTTTAGAAAACCTGCACTAAACATGAAGAGACTCCATTTTAATAAAATGTCCTTTGGTAAAATTAACTACCTACTGCTAATCGTAGGCATATTATTAATTGCACTAGGATACCTATGCATGTTGTTAGATAAGGAGCCCTATGGATTCGGTACAGTAGGACTTACTATAGCACCCATCATACTTGTATTGGGATTTGTTATCGAGCTTTTTGCTATTATGTATCGACCGAGTGCCAGGAGGTAACTCCCGCCACTAAACACCGTATAATCTTAGGTTCAAAAAATAAAAGTTTCTTGCATGTCATCTCCGTTATTTTATAAGCCAACCGAGTGCCAGGAGATAATTCCTGGCACCACAGCGCACGGTGGTGGCGGAAGTTTTCTCCCGCCACTAAAAAATACACCAGAAGGAGCCATATTACTTGTTAATAAACCACTAGGATGGACCTCTTTTGATGTAGTAAAAAAACTTCGTAACATTCTAAAAATAACTAAGATAGGACATGCGGGAACATTAGATCCATTAGCTACCGGTCTCCTTATCATCTGTACAGGCAAACAAACTAAAGCTATAAGCCAATACCAAGATTTAGACAAAGTCTATACTGGCCAGTTAGTATTAGGAAAAACGACTCCATCTATTGATTTAGAAACAGCATTTGACAGTGATAGGCCTTATCATCAAGTTACAGAGATAGATATCATCCAATTAGCACAAAATTTTTTAGGAGTTATCACCCAAATTCCTCCAGCCTACTCTGCTATTAAAACAAAAGGAGTAAGGGCCTACAAACAAGCTAGAAAAGGCCTACAACCTGCTTTAGAACCTAGACAAATATTAATCAAAGATTTTACAATTACCTCTATCAACCTACCTGAGATCAACTTTAAAATTACTTGTAGCAAAGGAACTTACATCCGAAGCATCGTAAGAGATTTTGGAGAAAGTTTAGGTACAGGTGCTTATTTAGCACAGTTGTGCAGAACACACATCGGCACATACAGTTTAGAAAATGCCTGTGAAATAGAAGCACTCATGCGGTCTAATGCAAATTCATCAATCGGTTAGCAATAAAACGCCAGTAATCAGATCCTCCATCATGCCATTCGCTTCTGTCATTTTGCCTACTCAATCTGGATCTCTGCTGAACATGCTTATAAGTTCGAACAAAAGTACGTTGCAGGGATGACAAATAAAACGGTTTTTGTACATCATAAGCCTCAATAGTAATACTTAACTCACCTTACGCAAAAAGAGGTTGAATGATTAAATTAAGTTTATCATTTCAAAGGATCCAAGTACTATACTATTCTTACGTACTGTCGGGAGTTTCCTCCCGACAGTTCTAATTAAGTAAAATCCATGTAGTGGTTTAGTATAACTGCATTTTGTACTCCTTGTTCATAAAACATAGCACTACTATAGAAATAATTTTCTGGCCACTTTGCTAAATTCCAATGATCTTGTAGTGGATTGGTATGAATGTAGTTTAGTTTTATCACCAATAATTCTCTCGATGCTAGATAAAGTTCATCAAACCTGTCTTGCCATAATTTAAAAATCTGGTTATCTTTTTGGTAAACTAAATTCGCTAGCTTTTCTGGTTGATGAGCTTCTATTTCTTGTCGTATTTTGGTAGAAGTGAACTTTTTGAAATCTCTCATGAAGCCTATTCGCTTAGAGCCTTTAGAAAAGTATAGAATTAAATGGATATGATTAGGCATAAATACATATCCTAGTGAAGATGCATGATACTTATTTAAACAGAAGTTAAGGCTTTCTGCTAAGATTTGCATAGAATTACCAATAGTAAGTAAGTGCTGCCGCTTATAGCAGGTAGTAGTGATAAAAAATATGTGCTTATCCTTGTAAGATTGTCTATTTCGTAATCCCATGTTATAAAAGTATAAAATTTACTGTGTCGGGAGTTTCCTCCCGACACCACCAAAAATGCACAGCGGAGATTTTTTTGGTTACTTTTTTCATGGTTGGAAAAAAGTAACGCCCGCCGCAGGCGAAACTTGATTCAAAGAAATAAGCTTCAACTAGAAAGGTGTTATTTCATGGCTTAACAAGTAATAAATTTGCCTAGGCTGTAACTCAATTGCGTAACATGAGTACTTAATTCAAAACTGAGGAATTTGAATGATTACTTTAACTTTTTAAAAGAATAATGTTTAAAAATCTTGCTAGTTGCAACGTGCCTGACAATAATTCCTAATATTAACACCATCCAGGAAATACCTTGACCTATGTAAAAAGCATCGATAGGAAATATTTTATAAAAATTCCAAAGGATCATGCCAATCAGCACAAAAAAACAAGAAACTGTAAACAACTGTGTATTCACTAAATGTGGCTTCATATAACTTAAAATAAAAGGAGGGAAAATACATGCTGCAAAAATTCCCTTCAACATTCGCCAAGCCATTTCAAAATTTCCTTCATAAAATATAACTATACAAAAGGTAAAGAACCCTGTAATCAAAGAAGCACAAAGATGTGCTAAAAATTTTGACTTAAAATACATAAAACGTAAATCATACATCAAAGTTGCACTCGATATGAAAAGGAAGGAATCGAGTGTTGACAAAATAGTGGCAAGCACCCCACCCAAGAATAATCCTTTTAATCCATGGGGTAATATTTCTAAACAATATGTCAAAGAAGCATTCAGTGGGACTGCCTGGGGGAAATAAGCCTTTGCATAAAGGCCGATTAGTGTAGTACATATATCAAATACAATCCAGCAAAGGATCGAAATAAAAATTCCCAAAATAGCAATTCTATCAGTACGTGCACTTAAGCATCGTTGGTAAAAAGTGGGATTTAAAAAAGTAGTAGTTATAGCAATAAAAAACCATACAAAAGTATCTAATACAGAGAAAGTCCCATGTATTGAAAAATGCTTACTTGGACAATGAGAAACCAGATAACCAATACCTCCAAATTTCAAAAAAGAGATAATAACTACGGAGATAATTCCTACATACATGAATATAACTTGCACCAAATCTGAAAAAACAATAGTACGGAATCCCCCAAATAAACTGTATATAAACACAAAAACTAGCCCTATGCCTACGGCAACTTCAAAAGGCAGTGCAAAAAGTGTTTTTAAAAAAATACCTATCCCCATCGCATAGGCAATCGGCAATGTTTTTAGAAAAATGAGTAGAGCGGAAAATTTACTAGGCCCTCTACCTATCAACTTAGCAAGGAGATCTGGGAAACTTAAAATTTGCATCTTCCTGATATACCTAACTAACACTATAGCAAAGAGGATGTATGAGAGATACCAAAAAACTCCTTGTGTTAAAAAGGTATATAGTCCATACTCAAATGCAATCTGCGTAACACCAAGAATATCTCCATACCAAGTAGCCACCAATGTAGCAACAAAAAGAGGCAACGTCAGCCGCCTGCCCATGAGTATATAATCGGTCCATGAATTTTGTGGATCTTGTTGGTAGTGGTTATCTGCTTTTTTTCTTAAAATCCATCCATACCATGCAGCCAAACTAGTAACTAGAATCGTAGATGAAAATATAATCCAATCCCAAGATGTAAGTGTAAGCCAAAGAGATGTATTCGTTGACATTTTATAGCATTTTGTTTACTTATAAACTCCGTTTTATTTAACAGAAAAAATGGTAAGATTAGCTATAAATATGCCTTAGGACATGGAAGCTTTTTCTTTTACCCAATTCCTCCGCCAGCATTATCTGGATCAGGTACACGGGTTAGCTCGCACTTCTCAGCCTGTATAGGCACCCCGTGAGTAAACTAAATTGACAAGTTTAAAATCTAAATTTATAAATAAGGAAATTTATTTCTCTCCTTCTTTTTGTTTTTCTGGGTTCAGCTTGCTATGTATACGCTTGATCGCTGATTGTACCCAATCAGTATAATGACTAATCTCATTTTCAGATATTGTTAGTTTAGGTAATAAGGTTAAGAATGCTTCATAATATTTTATAGCTTTAAGATAGGCTTCTTGTTTTTCATAAGCTTCTCCAAGTCTAGGATATATTTTTGAAATGAGAGAGGAAGATTCTTTTAGAGGAAGCTTAAGCACTATATTAAGAGATGTCTTAATATAGGGCACAGCAATATAATACTGTTTGATTGAACAAAAGGCATGACCTATTGTATAATAAATTTTGGCTGTATTAAGGTGTTGTTCCCCTAAACATGCAACAGTAATTTCTAGCGCCTTACCAAAATATTCGAATGCCTGTTCAACATTATGGCCTCTTACCATGTAGCTGTTAGCAAGATTAACATAAACATCAGCCAACAGTAAACTATTAGGAAAAACTTCTTCTGCTACTTCAACCGCTTCTGCTAAGATCTTGTCTGCAACTTTTATTTGATATCCCAGCATTCGCAGTGGATGACCTAAATGGTTAACCAACGTTAATCTCTCCTTGATTAATAACTGATCTTTCTCAGTAAGTTTTTTCTTATTAACATACTTCTTAGTAGTTATATAAGCTATTTTCCAATAGGTATTAAGATCATCAACTAATTTAGCAGCTTTATCCCATGCTTCTGGATCATAATCCGAAATGCTAAAACATGCTACCATGGCCTTATCAAATACTAATCTTACATTTTTTAAGTCCGTATAGTCTAAATAGTCTTTTGGTTGCTTAGATTCCTCTTGCTTAATTTTCTTCTTATCATGACCCTTCTTAGCAAGTATAGATTTATTACTCGATAATAGGCAAGCAAAGATTGTAAATATTAGTAAAAAATTTTTATGCATATTTCTCTTCAAGTAGTTTCTGAATAATTTATCCTAGCATAATATATATATTAGCTTTTCTAACACAAATTAAATACAAGGATTTATAAGTCCAGAATAATTTTCTTAGAGACTGAAGGAACGTAATCTTTCTATCGTTACCTATTTGAAGGTCTTAGATTACGTGCTGTCGAGAGTTTCCTCCCGACAGTTCTAATTAACTCAAGTTGCTAGTTACATGTCAGGATTTTTACCTGGATTGCCACGCCCCTTATCGGGGCTCGCAATGACAAAATAGGGAGACTACAGTGAGTCATTGCGAACGAAAGTGAAGCAATCCAGGATTATTGCTAACAAACAGACATTAAATAACAACAGATTCAAGCCTACCTGATAGTTTGTGTAGCAAGCCTAGTATACTACTAGCAACTTGAGTTAATTAAGTAAAATCCATGTAGTGGTTTAGTATAACTGCATTTTGTACTTCTTGTTCATAAAACTTACATTAAGCACGGTGTTTAGTAACTTTTGATAATTTTCGTATACCAACAAATAAGCTTAAAATGGCCTATTTATTCGTACAAGAGTATTTGTACAAGCAATTCTCAAAAATTAAGAGCAAGCTTAGAAACCAATCAATTAATAGAGTTAGCTTGATTAGGTATCAGTTATCTCAGGTAAATAAAGTATAAGATGATACTAGAAAGATAACTCAAAGACTAAGCTATAGCAACTACCAAACCTTAGAAAACGAATAATCTGCTTTTTTAGCCTGATTTGCATTGTTTTTCCCTTAATTTAAAAATTATAAAAATTGAATTTAGCCGTGATCAATGTAAGATAAAACATAGCACTGCTATAGAAATAATTTTCTGGCCACTTTGCTAAATTCCAATGATCTTGTAGTGGATTGGTATGAATGTAGTTTAATTTTATCACCAATAATTCTCTCGATGCTAGATAAAGTTCATCAAACCTGTCTTGCCATAATTTAAAAATATGTGCTTATCCTGGTAAGATTGTCTATTTCGTAATCCCATGTTATAAAAGTATAAAATTCACTGTGTCGGGAGGAAACTCCATAAGTGTCGAAAGTTAAGAAGAGTTCTGGTTATCAGATAAAAAATACCTAAGTTAGAATGCATCTTGTTACCATTTAATTAGTACTTTTTAGTTGTCTTCCCTGCACCGATTAGCCTGATTGAGTTGTAGGCAACTCCAGCAGAGGATGTTTAGTCCCTAATAATTATGGCTATATTAGTAAGAAGCTTATTATAGATAAAAAAGGAGTAAAAAAACTATGGGACAACTATTACATAAATGCGCCACAACAACGGAGAAAACTCGTAGACAAATTCAGTTATCAAAAGAAAGTATAGCTACGCTAGCTAGACAATATGGAGTTAATCGTAAAACAATAGCTAAGTGGAAGAAAAGAACTTCTTGCCAAGATGCACCGATGGGCCCTAAAATCAGACGTTCTAAGGTGTTAACTCAACAAGAGGAGCAAGTTATTATTGCTTTTAGAAAGCTTACACAATTACCTTTAGATGACTGTTTATATACTTTACAAGAAACGATACCCCATTTATCTCGTTCTACCTTGCATCGTTGTTTTCAGCGCCATGGTTGTGCTAAGCTAGCGCGAAGTTCAGGGAAAATTAAAGTAGCTAAAAAGCAGTTTAAAGATTATCCTATTGGCTATTTTCATATAGATATAGCCGAAGTTCAAACATCACAGGGTAGGCTTAATTTGTTTGTAGCAATAGATAGAACAAGCAAGTTTTGTTATGCTAGGCTCTATGAATTTGCATCTAAGTCTGCAGCTGTAGGCTTTCTAGAGGATTTGATAGCTTTTGTTCCCTATAAAATACATAAAATACTTACAGATAATGGGGTGCAATTTACAAATAGAAAAGAAGGGGAGTTAGCTTTAGAACATATGTTTGATCGTATTTGTAGCCAAGCTGGTATTGAGCATAGGAGAACACAACTAGCTCATCCATGGACTAATGGACAAGTAGAAAGAATGAATAGAACTATTAAACAAGCTACTGTAGGAACTTATTATTATAGCAGCCACCGGAAGTTAGAGAGACACTTAAATGACTTCTTATTAGCTTATAATTTTGCCCGTAGGCTCAAGGCTTTAAGAGGCAAAACCCCTTGGCAATTTATAGAGCAAGAATGGCAAAAAAATCCTCAACTTTTTCACTTAAATATTGATACCTTTACCAAGGGACTAAACA
>Ga0209935_1003610_pt1 | contig 15588 bp, 20 predicted proteins | sample ThiBio_1000_plan_2_FD_183958 | JGI IMG/M metagenome (GOLD analysis project Ga0209935, IMG submission 183958) | Wastewater bioreactor microbial communities from Cape Town, South Africa - Thiocy_cont_1000_plan (SPAdes) | ecosystem: Engineered > Bioreactor > Thiocyanate-remediating >... | reverse complement strand
TCGTCGTCGTCCTGTCTTTGGTGCTCGCACGTGGAAGAGTCTCCCTGTTGCTACTCGCACGTGTACGCTCAACACTCACTCCCACGCTCCTCTCTAGACACTCTCCCTCACTACATGTACTTGCTCCTCGACTCGACGACCTCTCGTGCATGCATTTCCCACGGCCTCCACGGCCTCCACCACCGACGTACCACAGGCGCGTGAGAGCGACGACCGCGAGAGAGAGCGAGAGAAGAAGACGATGCTGCCGCAGCGATGAAACGCAAACACGAAAAACAAAACCTCGTCGCCGTACTCGCTCCAGCGTAACGCATCGACGCGCTCCGATCGACCCTTAATATCTCCCTTTATAACGCCGCTCCAAGGCTCGATATCTCTCTATGGTCCCAAGTCCGAGCTTGCTATTGTACGATGGAGTAACGGTGCTCCGGGGCTCGAGATGCGCTACGCTGGCCAGAGTAGGGGAGGCAGATTTTTACGTGTCTCTGCTGCAGTCTTCTCTCGCCCTCGTCTATCGCGTACGTTTGCTGCTGCTGCTGTTGCTCTCGCTCTGGTTTGAGGGCCTGCTCTCGCTGCTGGATGTAATAGGAGGGATGCTGGTGTGGAGAGCCGAGTTGGTGTCATCGTGATTGCGTGGAGATGGTGGAGGTAGTGGCGAGCGACGTGTATGCGAGAGGTGTTGGTTCGAACGCGTAGAGGCGCTGCATTGCTCGAGAGCGAGAGCGAGAGCGTGTGTCGCGTGGCGCCTGCAACATTCGACGAGCTCCTCGCTCCTGCAATCGTATCGCTGCTGCTGTTTCTCTTTGTGATGGAGAGGGTAGGAGAAGAGTGTGAGAGCGAGAGAAATGAAGGTTGGATGGATGGGTGGTTGGAGTTCACGACAGGCGGCGCGAGGTTCGTGATCGGTGCTCGTGCGTTCGTGCACGTTGTAGCGCCCGACGCTGAACGCGTTAAGGAGGAGGAGAACAAGACGAGCGCCCACCATCACACCATCCTCGCCTCCACTGTTATTACATTGTCGTTAGACCCGTCGCGCTCACTCGGTTTGTCTCCCTTGTTGCTCTCCAGAGAGAATCATGGCCGGTTTGGAAGCATCGATCGCTACGCTTATCTCGCGCCTCGAGACGGTCACCGCTCGCCTTGAGGCCGTCGAGAGCCAGCTTGGTGCTGGTGGTGCCCCCGCCTCGTCGTCGTCCTCGTCGTCGTCGTCGTCGTCGTCGGGTGCCTCTGGCGTCGAGCCCGCTGCCTGGTTCGCCAAGTTCGATGCTGCCGCCTCGGCCCTGCTCCCGGCCCTCTCGGGTGCCATCGACAAGATCGGCACGCCCGAGCTCAAGGCGCAGGGCGCCGCGTTCGCCAGCCTGGTCGAGGCGCAGCGCAAGTTCCTGTTCATCGTCGCCACGAGCAAGAAGCCCGACGATGCCACCTTTGGCAACCTGCTCGCCGATATGGGCGCCAAGATCAACGATGTCATCACCATCCGCGACAAGGCGCGCGGCAACGCCGCCTGGAACCACCTCTCGGCGCTCTCGGAGCTCGTGCCCGGCTTCGGTTGGGTGCAGGTGTCGCCGACGCCCGGCCCGCACTGGAAGGACTTTACCGGCAACTCGCAGTTCTACAGCAACAAGCTCATTCGCGAGTACAAGGGCAAGGACGACAACCAGATGGCGTTCGTCAATGCGCTCCACAACTTTGAGGCCGAGATTGCCGCTCTCATCAAGGAGAGCCACACCACTGGCCTCGTCTGGAACGCTCGTGGTGGAGATGCCAGCGCTGCTGCTGGTATGTTAAACGATTGCGCGCGTGAGAGTGCGAGAGGGATCTGACTCTTGCTATCGTTGAACTTGTGTAGGCGCTGCTGCTGCTGCTCCGGCGCCGGTCGGCCCGCCCGCTGGTGGACCCCCGCCGCCTGCCCCGCCGCCGGCTGGTCTCTTGACCTCGCCCGCCCCTGCCAAGGGAGGCGATGCCTCGGCGCTCTTTGCCGCCATCAACCAGGGTGGTGCCATCACCTCGGGTCTCCGCAAGGTCACCAAGGACATGAAGACCAAGGGCCAGCCCAAGAGCTCGGTCGTGCCTGCGATCGAGAAGAAGGAGACGCCTGCTGCTGCCAAGCCCAAGTTCGGCAGCGCAGTCAAGAAGGGAACTCCCAAGTTCGAGCTGCAGGGCAACAAGTGGGCTGTCGTACGTTGCTCTGCTCCGCCTGCGCGCGTGCGTGCGTGCGTGTTGTGACTCACTCGTGTCGTGTGCATGCACAACAGGACTGGCAAGAGGGCAACAAGTCGATCGTCATCGCCGACACGCAGCCCAAGCACACGGTCTACGTCTACAACTGCACCAACTCGGTCGTGCAGATCAAGGGCAAGGTCAACGCCGTCACGCTCGATGGCTGCAAGAAGGTCGGTCTCGCGTTCGAGAACGTCGTCGCCTCGGTCGAGCTCGTCAACTGCTCTGGCTGCGAGGTGCAGGCCCTCGGCTTCGTGCCGTCGTTCGCCATCGACAAGTGCTCGTCGATCCAGGTCATCCTCTCGCAGGAGTGCCTCACGACCGAGATCGTGTCGGCCAAGTCCGACCAGCTCAACGTCGTCCTGCCGCCTCTCAACCCCAACGACGACATCACCGAGCTCGCCATTCCTGAGCAGTTCAAGACCACCATCGAGAACCGCGTCCTCAAGACCGTGCACGTTGAGCACGTCTAAGTGGCGCCGCCCCCTCGTTGCCGTCATCGACCGCTGCGGCTATGCGCTGCGCTGCGTTTGTGTTTCCCATACCTCCTACTGCTACCAACCTCCTTCGAACAAAAAGAAGAACTCCCCGTGATTGCCACATATATCTCTAGCAAGCTATATCTATGATTCATTTGATGGTTTGATATCAATCAGCTCTCGAATACGACCTACTGATCTGGCTCCTTGCGCAACAGGAACCCGATCGGACAAGGCAGCATCCAGTTGCGAATGAACTTGTGCACGAGGCCCTGCTCGCGGTACGCCTCCTTCGGCATGATGGGCTCCTTGAGGTCCAGCATCACGAAGCCCTTGGCTCGGAAGACTCGCGCATACTCGCTCATCGGCCGGTGGTACAGCAAGAAGTCGCTCTCGAAGCTGCCCCAACGTTGCGACACGACGCGGCTCTCAAAGTACGAGCGCTCGAACACCAGCGCCTCGGCGTAGTACGCGGCCTCGGGCTCCGGCGGCGGCGTGATCTCGCGAGTGATGGCGTTCGGTGGCGCGCCGAAGGCCTCGCCCGGCGGCGCATCGAATCGACGACGGTGGCAGCCCGAGATGAACGGGTGCGTCATGATGATGGCGCAGTGGCCGCTCGAGGGCTTGAGCGCCCACGCACACGACGCCACTGCGCCCTCGAGGTCGCTCAGGTCCATCAGCACAAAGTTCGACACGATCAAGTCGAATGAGCCGCGATCCTCAGGCGCCAGTACCTCCTGCGCTCAAGGCGATCCAGCACACTCAATACATGTGCGTGTGTGTGGCGCTGGCTCGTGCCTGGTCGATGCCATCACATACCGACAGCTCCGATATCGAGCCGTGGAGTACTCTCATCGCGCTCGATGAACCAGAGGCCTCGACGTGGCGCGCCACTCGCTCTTGCGCATACTCGACCATGGCTCGAGCGGCATCGATGCCGACCACCTCGACGTTCGGCCAACGAGCATGCAATCGCTCGTAGAGCTGTATCACGAGATAGCCATTGCCGCAGCCAGCGTCGAGCACACGTACGCGCGCCGACTCGGGCACACGAGCCAGTGCGTCATGGATCATCTCCCACAGCACCACGTCCGAGCATGTGCGACGCATGCCATCGCCCTCGTCGCCCACGGTCTGATTCCATAGCGCAGCGTTACGATCCCAACGCTCGGTCGCTGCTGCTTGATCCATGATCTCGGTAGCCATATATCTCTCAAGCTTACCTGCTCGTTGATCGTGTAGTTCGTTGTCGTCGTCGTCGTCGTCGTCGTCTCGAGGTGAGCTTGAGAATGGACGTCGTTGTAGCGTGGTTGCTGCCACACTCGCCGACTCGCGCATTCGTGGTGCAGCGCGCCACAGTCGCCGACCGAGGTGCTGTTTTGGCGGGAACCATCGAAACAGCCCCGATCCGAAGACCGACCAGCCCATGGCCGATCACATATGTACTCTCAACGATGAATCAATATTGAGTGATCTTCATCGATACAAGTATCACGATCATGGAGATCGTGAGATTCGCTCGAGTGAGGCATCGGAGCAGCGAGACGATCGTCATGGTGTCGCGACCAGTGCAGTAGTCGTGCTGACGTGCATTGGTCGTCGTCATACGCAAAGAACTGTCGATGATCTCCGGCACCATGGAACGTGATACCGAACGGTAGCGATACTCCAGGAGGTGGTCGTGGAGCTGTCGGTGGCTCGAGCGGCATCATCATCATCATGGTGCTCGAGATGGTCGAGGTCGTAGTGTGCGTCTCTTGCTGTAGCTCCTCATAGCCACGACCCATCGTGGTCTCTGCTTGCGTGTCATCGGCATCGTCCTCACATCGTTGTCGTCGCCGTCTCTTGGCTGTATTCGATAGGTGGTGATGATCGAGTTCGTGATCGTCCATACGCGAGTGAGAGCGAGTACACCCGATCTCGACCATCGACGCCACACGAGTCACAGCTGTTGCTTGATGCTGCTGATCGATCTCATCGATCTCATCGATATCGACGTCGGCCATCTCATCGGCCGGTTCACTATAAAGAGTGATCACTTCTCCGGTGGAGATGGTATCCATAGTCGAGGAGGAGTAGTCGTCGTCGTCCTAGTAGTCTATCTCGTTCGAGTTGTTGATATTGCTCGATATCTATCGTGAGCTATCTCGTGATTGCGATCTACCTATTGATCGATCTTCAATCCACTCACTAGAATAAATGTCCAATATAGACACAGATTCAGATAGTGAGATTCACACTCTCACACAAGCACAAGCACACACGAACAGCATTGGCGACATTCGATGTGAGAGATCGAGATCGACCTCATTCGCTTCGCAGCCCGCTCGCATCAACACCACTCCAACTCCATCATCAAGGAGCCCCTCCATCCATCCATCCCTCTTCTACCACCACCACCACTATAATCATCACCATCAACAATGGCTGACGAAGCAGTATATCCATGCGCCAAGTGCGGCAACGACATCACGACGACGGCCGTACCATCGTGCGGCAAGCACTTCCATCTCGAGTGCTTCCTGTGCTACAGCTGCGGCAACGCCATGTCGACTCGACGACACTTCCAAGCTCCCGACGGCAACCCGTACTGCAACCAAAAGTGTAGCACCACTCCTCCCGAAGGTCCTCCTGTGTGTGGTGCTTGTTCCAAGGTCATCGAGGAGCTCGACAACTGCATGCATGCCGTCGGCAAGAAGTTCCACGAGAAGTGCTTCAAGTGCACCGAGTGTCGCATCAACATTGCGCGCACGGTCTTCTACGAGTCGAAGGGCGTCGTGTACTGCGAGGTCTGCTACCGCACCATCATCACCAACATCTTCCGAGGCAAGTAGTACCATTCAACGAACGATCGACAGATCGATGCTCTCGGGAGATAGATGGCTAGATATCGAGATAGATCCTGGTCTACGACATTAGCTCGCTCGTATCATTGATCCATTATTCCATCTATCTGTCTACCTACCTAACCATCTACCTACCTATCGATTCATTCATCTGTCAGTCTAATGTCTTGACGTCATTCCTTCTTTTACGATATCAATCAATCGACTTCGTATATCGTTGCTCCATGTGTTACCTCTCACTCAATCTCATACTCCCTCACTATCTATCACTGATGCTACTTGGTCCCTTGTAATAGTGTATCTATGTCCTCCTTGCACAAAAGTAGCGCCACTGATCCACTCACTAAACCAATCGAGTGCAATCTTCCATCTCGTCGTGACTCTAGCGCATTGACGCATTGGCGCACTGGCTCACGAGTTAAGGGGAATGACAAGTTGTGTATGGCGTTGATACTTGGATAGGGTGTGGGTGCGCAAGGAAGCGAATCTTTCGAGCTACCAGCAACAAGATGCAAGAGACAGTGAGAGAGAGAGAGAGAGAGAGACAGACAGAGTCGAGAACAGGGATAGGGGAGAGATACATGATATGAATCAAGCGATAGACGCTTGCTATGATAACTCACGAGTACGAGTCGCACAGTAGTATGGCATCATCATCATCATCAACATCATCATGATCAATACGCGAGTGAGTCTTCCTCAATCTTACGAGGAATCAGTATCAAAGATATACGAGCACTTTCGACCGGGACAGGGCTTGAGCAGACGCAAGACCTCGCGGTTCTTCTTGATCAACGCAACCATGTCCGTGTAGTAGTCGTCGAGCTTCAGACCCTTGCCAGGTTCGTAGGGAACGATAATGTGCTTGATCGAGCCATCGGAGGCGTTCCTCGAGATGATGAACGAGTAGCCGCGCGAGTTGGTATTGCTGAAGCGCACCAAGAAGGCGCCATGGTCGTTGCTCTTGAGGAGTGACTCGATCTCAGTCGGCTTCAAGAATCCATGGAACCATGGCTCGGACATTGTGTCAACAATCTACATTCACATGACACACGAGATTGCATGTCGAGAAGCCATATTTCGCGAGAGGTGCATCGTGAGCGGTTTGACGAGAGAGAGAGAGAGAGAGAGAGAGAGAGAGAGAGAGACGTACGCGATCAAGCATCTCGGCATTGAATGGTGCAAAGCAACCACAAATGATACCAAAGTTCGAGAGCGACACGGTATCGCTCTCGTTCGAGAAGAGCGACTTCAAGCCAAGCAGCTTGCGCAACTCGTCGTCGGCGAGCCAGTCGCCACCCGAGCTGTAGGCCGAGATCGAGCCGTACGAGTTGATACCGTAGAGGTTGCTGGGGCCAGTGTCGCTCGAGGCCGTTGCACGTCGTGCGCGTTCGAGAGCCACAAACTGCGCGCAGTCGGGCGAACGACGTTCGTACTCGTCGAGCTGCAGGCCCGAAGCCATCTGAAGCATCTGCTCCGACGCATCATCGGGAAGCGGCTCCGAGCGCGGGTCTTGTGGCTGCGGCAGTCGAAAGTGGTTGTACAACACCGTCGCAAAGTCACCCACGGGCACTTGTGTCTGGTTCAAAACGATGGCATCAGTCTCGGCAGCAATGCTCATTCGTTCTCCTCCATTGCTTGGTTGGTACCTGCGTCAAAAAGTGGCGCTTCCAGAAAGCATTGGCCTCAGGCTCACCGACACTCTCGTCGATCACTCGTGCAAACTCGAGGATCTCAATCTCCTCGATGACGCCATCGATGCGCGCCACGACCTCCGAGAACTCGGGGCGGTCGGCGGGGTCGGCCGCCCAGCAGTCGACCATCAACGATCGCAACAACGGCGGACAATCGTCGGGAATCGGCGGTCGCTCGTTAAGCACGCAGATCGCATTCTGGAACACCTCGTAGTTGTCGTGGTTCGAGAAGGCCTCCTTGCGCGTCAAGAGCTCCCACAAGATGATGCCAAAGCTGTAGACGTCGACCTTGGGCGTAATGGCCTCCTTGCGCATCACCTCTGTGATTGATAGAATGAGTGAGTGAGCGAGCGAGTGAGCCGCGAGCCAGGTGGATGGAAATGACGGCCACACACCTGGTGCCATGTACAAGGGCTAGTAGAAAGCAGGTCGTTTGTGTACGCGATTCACACACTCAAGTTAGGGATAACCAACGAAACATCCAACCTACGCCTCAGCGTCATACCGTTCTACACACCACAAACGTTGCCTCTCGAGTTAGTATCACAGTGTGTGGATCGACTGATTGGTGGCAAGCTCTTGGACACGAACCCTTTAGGCTCCTTCTCGAACATCTCCTCATCAATCTGAAACTCGCTTAAACCAAAATCGCAGACCTTGATCTTCATGGTCTCGTCGTACTAAAAGTGCATTCATCAAAGCGATAACAATACGTGAGTTACACGAGGAAACTAGAATTGCTGTCGTTTCCCTTTTGTTGGACCGAGCGAGCGAGCGAGCGAGCGAGAGAGAGAGAGAGAGAGAGAGAGAGAGAGAGAGAGAGAGAGAGAGGCATACCAGCATGTTGGCGACCTTGAGATCGCGATGGATCACGGGTGGGTTGTTCTTATGCAACCATGTCATTCTATACATCATGAAAGCGAGAGAGAGAGAGAGAGAGAGAGAGAGAGAGAGAGATGTTCGCTCGATTCAGTGAGATAGATAGCGTCGTGGCATGAAGAAGAAGGAGAATAGCGAACCCTTTGGCAGCATCACGAGCAAACTTGATTCGCTGCGAGAGGCTCAGTTCGGTGGGTCCACGAATCAACGACTCGAGATCTCCCTTCATCAGTTCGCTCACTGTTCGAGATCATCGATTACTGGTGAGTCACTATCGTCGCCATCGACGTCATCATGAATTGGGAGCTTGTTGATGATGATAATCGAGTGGTTGATGGATGAATAGAGAGTTACAAGCATTGCCACGCAGTGTGCCAGAAACTTGAATCTCGTTGCATTCATCGAGCCATGCATCGATCATCAAGCATCCACTCTGTCCTGGCTCTCGTCAAAGAGCCAGAGCGAGCGAGCGAGCGAGGCAGGAAGCCTTGTCGCATCTCGTGCAGTGCCAGTCCCTCTCTCTCTCCCTCCAATAGAAAGATAGAAAGACTGTGTGTAGGTGGGTTGCCATGGTCTCTCTCTCTCTCTCTCGGTGTCTCTCTCTGGATGCGTGCGTACCGATACGGATATTTCCAGGGATCATGCAAGCGCCCATGAAGAGCGCCACGTTCGGATGATACAGCTTACTACAAACATCGACACAACGAAGAAACCACACACGCATACATACACACACACGACCCTTGCAGGTGAGTACATCAGGCTCTACCACGTTAAATAAATGAGTAGCGATAGGCCCTCGTCGCAGTAGATGGCCTTCGTTGTCGCGAGAGCTTTGGCGCGCGTTTGCGCGCGTGCGTGTGCGAGATATCACTCGCATTCGCATCGATGAAGCGGTACCTCATGATCTCGACCTCCTTCTTGAAGGCCTCGAATGCACGTCGCGTGAGCTTCTGCTTCTTGGGGATCTTAACGGCGACCTCCATCGAGCGACAGATGCCCTTGTACACCGCTCCGAACACGCCATTCCCCAGCAGCGACACCAGCTGCACCTCGTCCGGTTGGATGGTCGACGGTCCCGTGAATCCACGCGTTGGGTCCATTGTTACTGCCGCGACTTCCTCACGTTATCTCGATCTCTCGCACTTGACGCTCTCGACCAATCGAACAACAAAGGGCCTCGAGCGTGTGTCTCTGACTCTCGCGCGTGTGTGTGGCACGAGAGGGGGAGAGAGGCCGAGGTGGTTGATGCAGCAGCAACGAAGCAACGAAACAAATGAAGCTTTTTGCTTTACGATCGTCCTCAACCATCCCCCTATGCTCGCCTATCCTCACTTGAGACATCTTAAGCTCGCGCGGATATCTCCTCCTTTCGGATCGTGCTCGCTCGATATCTCTCTCGCACCGGCATGCGAGATCGAGATCGAGCTGCGGTACTGCACTCGTTGTGAGAGGGAGAACTCCAAGCTGTGGTCCTCCCTGGCCCACGAGAGGATGGTTCATGGTTGTCGTTGTGGGGAAGCTTCGGAGGCCGAGGTGCGCGTGCGGCCAATGCCAACTTGGTGCGTGTGGCTGCCGGGGTTGGTGGAGCATACACCGAACGACTCTGGCACTCGCTCACGCCGTGAATACGCTGCATTGGATCGAGGATATGGTGCGATTGACCTCCGGTCGGTCGTAGAGGCCGGATTGTGGAGACATTTAAGCGTTTCCTCGGGTTGTTGTTCTGATCCGGCAGGCGATCGATCTATCGATCTCAGCAAGTTGGCCGAATTACCGGAACCAGAGAGAAAGAGGGAGAGAGGACTGCTCTCCCTCTCTCATTGCTCTCGTGCCTCGCTCGCTGCTGCATCACCATCTGCATCTCGGGTCGGTGTGCTCTCCCCCTCCCCTCGTTTGTCGGTCGCTGTGGATAGTCTCAGCCATGGCTTCACAACAAGATCTTGATGCGGCGCTTCTTGAAGCTTCAGGAGAGGGCAGGCTGGATGAGATTCGGTCTCTTCTTGATCGGCGGGCCAGCATCGATGCTGTTGATGACTATGACGCCACAACACTTCATTGTGCATCTCGCAATGGCCATCATCAATGCATCGAGCTCCTTCTTGATCGACGTGCTACTATCGATGCTGTTGATAAGCATGACGCCACACCACTTCATTGGGCATCTGACAATGGCCATCATCAATGCGTCGAGCTCCTTCTTGATCGGCGTGCCAGCATCGATGCTGTTGATCACTATAACGCCACACCGCTCCATCGGGCATCTCGCTATGGCCATCATCAATGCGTCGAGCTCCTTCTTGATCGACATGCCAATGTCGAAGCTGTTGAAGCGATCAGCAAAGCCACACCACTCCATGAGTCATCTCGCAGTGGCCATTACCAATGCGTCGAGCTCCTTCTTGATCGACACGCTGATATTATTGCCGTCGATAGCGACAAGGCCACGCCACTCCATGAGGCATCTCGGTATGGCCGTCATCGATGCATCGAGATCTTGATCGATCATGGCGCCAGCAAGTCCATCGCCGACGTACGTCGTCCACCATCCATCTCCTTCGATTGAGAGCGCGCAATCTGCATTGTGTCGACTCACTGGCTGACCATCGACATGGTCTGTGTTGCATCCAGTGCTACGGCCAAACTCCCGAACAAGTCGCACGCTCGGCCGATGTCGCACAGCTGATCCATGATCGAGGTACTCCATCATCGATTGATTGATTGATTGATTGATTGATTGACTATCTCTATTCAATCGCTGATTGAATTGGATTGGATTGGAACGTGTGCGCCACACACAGAGTTCGAGTGGTCTCCATCGAACCATCGATGGATTGCCCATCGCAATCACTCGTTCGCGAGGAGCTTGATCGAGTTGATGATGATTCGAAGCATGGCAGAGTCCGTGGCGCCATGGCTTCCGAACGAGCTGATGTTCGAGATCTTTCGGGCTCTCTTCGATGCGTACCAGCATCGCCAGCCTCGATAATCGATCAATCGATGAATGGCAGCTCCTCTCGCGAGCACACTCATGCGACATGTTGCTGCTTGTGCAATCTCGTTTCTCAGTCAGCGAGTAAATCCTCGGTCGATGTTCGAACGAGCAGAACGCGCATCGGTGGGATTGAGTGATAAATACAGATAGATCGATCGATGAAGAAGAGCGAGGAAGGCATCGAGGCATCGAGGCATCTCCCTCTCTCATTGCTCTCGTGCCTCGCTCGCTGCATCATCATCTGCATCTCGGGTCGGCGTGCTCTCTTCAATGTTCGGAGACACTGCTCTCCCTCTCCCCTCGTTTGTCAGTCGCTGTGGATAGTCTCAGCCATGAGTTCACAACAAGATCTTGATGCGGCTCTTCTTGAAGCTTCAGGAGAGGGCAGGCTGGATGAGATTCGGTCTCTTCTTGATCGCAATGCCAACATCGATACTGTTGATGACTATTACGCCACACCACTTCATTGGGCATCTCGCAATGGCCACTATCAATGCGTCGAGCTCCTTCTTGATCGACATGCCAACGTCAATGCTCTCGGTGTTTACAGCAACACCCCACTCCACTACGCGTCGTACAATGGCCATCATCGTTGTGTCAAGATTCTTCTTGATCGACATGCCGACGTCAATGCTGTTGAAGGCAACAGGTGCACGCCACTCCATGATGCGTCTCGCTATGGCCATCATCGTTGTGTCAAGATCCTTCTTGATCGACACGCCGACGTCAATGCTGTCAGTATGTACAACAACACACCACTTCATTCGGCGTCTCGCGAAGGCCATCGTCGATGCGTCGAGCTGCTTCTTGATCGACGTGCCAACGTCGAAGCTGTTGATGGAGACAATGCCACGCCACTCCATGATGCATCTCGGTATGGCCATCATCGATGCATCAAGATCTTGATCGATCATGGCGCCAGCAAGTCCATCACCGATGTGCGCCATCCACCATCCATCTCCTCCGATTGAGAGCGCGCAATATGCATTGTGTCGACTCACTGGCTGACCATCGACATCGTCTGTGTTGCATCCAGTGTAAAGGCCAAACTCCCGAACAAGTCGCATGCTCGGCCGATGTCGCACAGCTGATCCATGATCGAGGTACTCCATCATCGATTGATTGATTGATTGGTTGATTGGCTGGCTGGCTGGTTGGTTGGTTGGTTTGTTGGTTGGTTGGTTGGTTGGTTGGTTGGTTGGTTGGTTGGTTGGTTGGTTGGTTGGTTGGTTGGTTGGTTGGTTGGTTGGTTGGTTGGTTGGTTGGTTGGTTGGTTGATGATCTCGATCCAATCGCTGATTCAATTGGATTGCATTGGAACCTTATCCTTCCACACACTGTGTACACACACAACAGAGTTCGAGTGGTCACCATCGAACCATCGATGGATTGCTCACAGCCATCGCTCGTTCACGAGGAGCTTGATCGAGTTGATGATGATCCGAGGCCTGTCAGATGCAGCATCAAGCATGCCGTGGCTTCCGAACGAGCTGATGTTCGAGATCTTTCGGGCTCTCTTCGATGCGTACCAGCATCACCAGCCTCGATGACCATCAGCACCCATGCACATGCTCCAACTCAAGGGCCTCTCCCATGCATCGAGCCCATCGTCAGTGTGCTTGACACTCACTCACGCATTCAATCTCAATTAATCTCACAATCCATGCGAGCATCAACGAGTCGAGTCTCTTTGCGGTTCCGATGATTGGATTGGTGAGAGAGAGAGAGAGAGAGAGAGAGAGAGAGAGAGAGAGTTGATGCTCTCGAGCACATCGATCAATCAATCGATGAATGGCAGCTCCTCTCGATCACGCTCATGCGAGGTGTTGCTGCTTGTGCAATCTCGTTTCTCAGTCAGCGAGTAAATCCTCGGTCGATGTTCGAACGAGCAGAACGCGCATCGGTGGGATTGCGTGATAAATACAGATAGATCGATCGATGAAGAGGAGCGAGGAAGGCATCGAGGAATCGAGGCATCTCCCTCTCTCATTGCTCTCGTGCCTCGCTCGCTGCTGCATCATCTGCATCTCGAGTCTGTGTGCTCTCCCCCTCTCCCCTCGTTTGTCAGTCGCTGTGGATAGCTTCAACCATGGCTTCACAACAAGATCTTGATGCGGCGCTTCTTGAAGCTTCAGGAGAGGGCAGGCTGGATGAGATTCGGTCTCTTCTTGATCGACGTGCCGACATCGATGCTGTTGACGATACCGAAGCCACACCGCTTCATTGGGCATCTCGCAATGGCCATCATCAATGCGTCGAGCTCCTTCTTGATCGACGTGCCACCATCGATGCTGTTGACGACACTGGAGCCACACCACTTCATTGGGCATCTCGCAATGGCCATCATCAATGCGTCGAGCTCCTTCTTGATTGGGATGCCAACTTCACTGCTTACGACGACACTGGATCCACGCCACTCCGATGGGCATCCAGCTATGACCATCATCAATGCATCGAGCTCCTTCTTGATCGACATGCCTGCATCAATGCTCGTGATTACACCGAAGCCACGCCGCTCATATGGGCAGTTCGGTGTGATTCTAGCAAATCGCTCCAGCTCCTTCTTGATCGACGTGCCAACGTCAATGCTGCTGATGACGACGGCAACACGCCACTCCATGAGGCAACTCAGTATGGCTTCTATGAGTACACTGAGCTCCTTCTTGATTGGGACGCCAATGTCAATGCTGTTGACAAGTACGATTGCACGCCACTTCATGGGGCAACTCAGTATGGCTTCTATGAGTACACTGAGCTCCTTCTTGAATTGGATGCCAACGTCAATGCTGTTGATAGGACCAAATGGACACCACTTCATTGGGCATCTCGCAATGACAATCTTCAATGCGTCGAGCTCCTTCTTGATCGACATGCCGACATCAATGCTGCTGACAAGTACAAGTGCACGCCACTCCATGATTCATCTCGCTATGGCCATCAATGCGTCGAGCTCCTTCTTGATCGACATGCCAACATCGATGCTGTTGGCGGGAATGGCACGCCACTCCATGAGGCATCTCGCTATGGCCGTCATCGATGCATCGAGATCTTGATCGATCATGGCGCCAGCAAGTCCATCGCCGACGTACGTCGTCCACCATCCATCTCCTTCGATTGAGAGCGCGCAATCTGCATTGTGTCGACTCACTGGCTGACCATCGACATGGTCTGTGTTGCATCCAGTGCTACGGCCAAACTCCCGAACAAGTCGCACGCTCGGCCGATGTCGCACAGCTGATCCATGATCGAGGTACTCCATCATCGATTGATTGATTGATTGATTGATTGATTGATTGATTGATTGATTGATTGATTGATTGATTGATTGATTGATTGATTGACTATCTCTATTCAATCGCTGATTGAATTGGATTGGATTGGAACGTGTGCGCCACACACAGAGTTCGAGTGGTCTCCATCGAACCATCGATGGATTGCCCATCGCAATCACTCGTTCGCGAGGAGCTTGATCGAGTTGATGATGATTCGAAGCATGGCAGAGTCCGTGGCGCCATGGCTTCCGAACGAGCTGATGTTCGAGATCTTTCGGGCTCTCTTCGATGCGTACCAGCCTCACCAGCCTCGATAATCGAGCACTTGCTTCACTCCAAGTCGAGGGCCTCTCCCATGCATCGAGCCCATCGTCAGTGTGCTTGACACAATCTCACACAATCTCACAATCAATCTCACAATCCATGCGAGCATCAACGAGTCGAGTCTCTTTGCATTCCAGATGATTGGAGAGCACATCAATCAATCGATGAATGGCAGATCCTCTCGATCACGCTCATGCGAGGTGTTGCTGCTTGTGCAATCTCGTTTCTCAGTCAGCGAGTAAATCTTCGGTCGATGTTCGAACGAGCAGAACGCGCATCGGTGGGATTGCGTGATATGTACAGATAGATCGATCGATGAAGAAGAGCGAGGAAGGCATCGAGGCATCGAGGCACCTCCCTCTCTCATTGCTCTCGCGCCTCGCTGCTGCATCATCATCTGCATCTCGGGTCGGTGTGCTCTTCAATCCTCGGAGATACTGCTCTCTCCCTTCGTTTGTCAGTCGCTGTGGATAGCTTCAACCATGGCTTCACAACAAGATCTTGATGCGGCGCTTCTTGAAGCTTCAGGAGAGGGCAGGCTGGATGAGATTCGGTCTCTTCTTGATCGCAATGCCAACATCGATACTGTTGATTTCCATGACGCCACACCGCTTCATTGGGCATCTCGCTATGGCCATCATCAATGCATCGAGCTCCTTCTTGATCGACATGCCAACGTCAATGCTGCTAATATCAACACTGCGACATCAATTCATTGGGCATCTAGCAACGGACACTATCAATGCGTCGAGCTCCTTCTTGACCGACATGCCAATATCAATGCTGTTGATATGTATGACGCCACCCCACTTCATTTCGCATCTTACTATGGCCATCATCAATGCGTCGAGCTCCTTCTTGATCGACATGCCAATATCA
>Ga0209935_1003609_pt1 | contig 15591 bp, 18 predicted proteins | sample ThiBio_1000_plan_2_FD_183958 | JGI IMG/M metagenome (GOLD analysis project Ga0209935, IMG submission 183958) | Wastewater bioreactor microbial communities from Cape Town, South Africa - Thiocy_cont_1000_plan (SPAdes) | ecosystem: Engineered > Bioreactor > Thiocyanate-remediating >... | reverse complement strand
TAACACACAAGACCATAGCCCATTATCTTTATAAATAGCAATATAAATACCACTTGTATCTACACAATAAACTCCCTTCACATTCATTCCGCATCAGGTGTCTGCTTTGTACTTGATGTCGTCCATGCTTCCTGTCCGCACAGCCTGCCTTACCACTCGCTCTCTCTCCGTTGTGCGTTGCTAGGGAGCGATCAAGTTTTAGCACAAGTACACTAAATAAGTGCGGACCCTCACCTCCAACAAGGATGTCTTCTTTTGGTTCAAAGGATCAAGAGGGAAACGTTTCTCCTCCTTTTCTGCAAGTTCACGCAATTCAAAATAATATTTGGCATACCTTGGGGAGTATCATCATCAGCATTTATAATAAGAGGAAGGGGGACAATGGCACGTACTCGCTGCCGGTAAGCGAAACATTGTATGAAATGAGTTCCAGGAAGAAACTCTCCAATTTGTTGAGATCATTCACGTTTGCAGTTGGAAATACATTCAAGAAATCTACATTCCATACAGCCTGTTCTTCCCACACTATTTAGGACTATTAGCAAAATACCAAACAAAAGGAGTTCTAAACCTTTCGATGCCAAAATCAGAGACCCCAAAACCACCCGTTTCCAATTTGATGAGCATAATGTTACGCCTAGAGAAAATTGATTGAGTTAATAAGTTTAGGTCGGGCCAACAAGCAGAGTAAACCTGAGGATTGAATTAACCGCTCTACATAGGCGAGGCTCAATATGGCGCACTCAGAAGGCAGCTACATAGAATGAATAGAGAAAAATAGAATGGGATAAGTGGTACTTTTTCACATAGAGGGGGAAGAAGACCAACCCGCTCAACAACAAATATGGTATTGACAAACTCGTACATCGTTTTCACTCGAGGGATACTTTGGGGGTTAGTGTCTTCGCTTAGCTTGCCTTTCTTCTCCAAAAGGGGAGAGAGAAGGAATAAAAAAAATGATAGTAAGAAGAAAGAAGAGAGTAGAAAAACCTACAATATACAATGGATGAAGGCTCTCATCGAAGATATCGAATGTGACTTTCTTCTCCGCCTGTTGTCCTACGGTGACGTGATAATAAACTGCCGATGCCATACTGAGTGTCGAGAACGGTAAATAAAAACTTGAAGTACTAGGGATTAGTCCAAATATACCACCACAGGACTTGGTTGAGGTCCGGCTTGCTGATCGTTGAGGCGGCAAAATTGGTGGCTGTAGAATGTGACTTGTAGCGCGGCAATCCTTCGGTGGGGCTGACAACTCCACCTCCGTCGGCTTCTTTCTCCTTCTCGCCTCGATTAGAGTGTCGCGGAAAAGATGGAACCTTCTTAGGTTGCTTGTGGATTGGGTCGCCTTCGTCAATTTTCTTGAATAGCACCGAACCTCCTGAAGTAGGAGGCGCAACGGGAACTGATCGTAGCGTATTAGAAATACTGTACAAAATTTGTTAAAAGGATTTACCAGGAGAAAAGGGTGTCCCTTTTTTCTTATCCTCCAAGATTGCCTTCGCCAAAAAGGAAGCTCGATCATCTTCATCGTCGCTCCAGCCCGGATCGGAGGTGTTCTCTCGTGAAAAATTATTGTCATCGGCAGTCCGATTTCCTATCCCTACACAGATAATGTTATTAGATGTGCAGAGAAAATGCGTGGAAAGAAGCAAACTCACGTTCTTCAAACACGTAGCCGCCGTATTTCGTGGTCCTCTCACCCACTAAGTTCTCCAACATTGGGCGGCTAGAGCTCGTCACGCTTTCAGTGTCCTCGCGGACGCTTTCATAACCTGGCTTTCCCCAGCAGCACCCCATTATGCCGTGCTTCCCACAAAGTAGGAGAACGCCTGACAGCAACGCGGTAGTTGGGTTCTGTCTTCCCCAAGCGCCAACGAACTTTCTCAGTGGTCGAAACAGCCACTTCCAAGAAGAGTTTAATTTAGCTGCGCAACGGAGAAGAGCAGGCGCCACGCGTGATGCGATCCACCTCGTTCAAGTACCTTCCGCTAACTCCTATCTCCTTTGTCATTCCGTGAACTAAACTCGCCTTAGGTACGAGCTTCCCGTGCGATTTGCAACTCCGGAAACAGGAACTGTATCGATTAACAAAGTAGTGATTGGAGTGGTTGTATGGACGATTGCTATCATTGTTTTGACAAGATGGGCTTCAGCTGGGCCAAGCGAAGAGCACCAAAAACAAGGTACAACCATATTTTATGTGCTTATAAACTGAATTCACAATGCCTTTAGATAATGTGCAGACGCAAACGGGAAGGGATCTAGAAGATGCGGTCGAAGCACTGAAAAGCCAACTGAGCAAGATGGATCAAGACAAAAAGGAGTTGGAACGTGAAATAGTAAGGCTAGAAAAAGATAACATCGACACGAAACAACGAATCAAACAACTACATGATGATCTCTTCCCAGGAAAAGAGGATCAGAAGTGAGCTGCGATAGATAAAGATAAATCAAAAATAAAACAATTAATCATAATGCATTGTGTTATGTACTACTTATACACACTAACAAGACATCATCTCCCCCCCCTCTCTCATGTTATAACTTATCTATACCCAGTGTCGTACGTATATTTGTACACCCTCCTTCCTCATTGCTCTCTTCAGTTCCCCTCTTCGGCTTTGCCTCCTTCAGAATCTTTGGGAAGGTGGGAGGTCAGCAGGGATACAAAGAAAAGGAGGGAAGGGGGAGAGTACCATTAAATAAAGCTGTCCCCTCAGTTGTTGGAGCAGCTGGTTGTTGAGAGGGCAAGGGTGGTGAGGCTGACCGTGGTGGCGTTTTCGATGGCACAGGAGTGGATGTTGTGGTGTTGGTAGGGGCGGGGCCAGGTTTGGGTTTGGCCTTGAAGGGCGAGTTGCTAACTACGGGCTTGGTGATGAACTCGCGGGGCTGTTGGGTAGCATCGGAGCCAGCGGGTTTGGCGCTCAACATTTTAATCTTCTCCTCCACAGTGAGTATGGAGGGAGGTGTGAAGTTGGGGGAGGCGGGGACGTGCGTGGCGGGGCTGGAGGGAGATGAGAATGGCGATGGAGAGTTTGTTACAGGCTTCCTCCCCGCGACTCCCATTGGAGAGGCATTGGGGCTAGGATTCGGGTTGGAGGTGGGAGTGGGAGTGGGGTTGGGAGTGGGAGTGGGAGTGGGAGTGGATACGGGTGTGGGAGCAGGGTTGGGGTTGGAGTTGTTTGTTGTAGCGGGGGTTGTAGTTGTGGGCGGAGGGGGTGTGTTGTCGGCGGTTGTGCTGGGTGAGTTGAACTTGGCAAGATTTCGGGTTACGGAGTTGCCTGCTACAATAGGAGGCGTGTTGGTATTGGGGGCTGTGGGTCGTGATAGAGTGGGTGCTGAGGATTGCCGCCTTGTTGCTCCCTCAGGGGGTACAACTTTTCGGTCGCCTGATGAAGCATTGATGTTGTTGGTGTTGAGATTGGAGCTGGGAGTGGGAGTGGGACTAGGAGTGGGATTGGAGGTGTTAGGGTTAGGTGTGGGTGTGGGTGTGGGATTGACAGGGGCGTTGCCGGCCGTGCGAGGGATAGGGCTGCCTGTCGATGCCGGAGGCTGTTGTGGTTGTTGAGGTTGTTGAGGTTGTTGAGGTTGTTGTGGTTGTTGAGGTTGTTGAGGTTGTTGAGGTTGTGGTGGTTGCTCTCCAGTTTGGGCTAGCTTGTTGTACATGGCGATGGTGCCCAGGAAGCTGCCTGGTTTCTTGGGACCCCCAGCTGGCCCTTCCCTCCTCTGTTCATTCATCTGAAGATCCGAACCCCGCCCTCGTCCTCCTACGCCTCCTCCCATTCCTCCTCTGCCACCCCGCGCGCCTCCCTCTCCCCTTCCACGGGGTGCTCCTCGTCCAACTGCCCCTCCTCTTCCTCCTCCTCCACCTTCTTTGATCTGTTGCTGTTCCTTTTCCTTCTCCTCTTCTTTTTCCTCTTCTTTTTCCTGTTCCTTTTCCTTTTCCTTCTCGCTTTCTTCCTCCCCTTTGTCTTCAGGAGCGCCTCTCTCTCCATTGGGATCAGGAGCTCCTCCCGCTGCCTGAGCCACTGCCCCACTTGCCACTCCTCCATCACTTCCGCCTCTCTCCTCTGCTGCTCCATCGTTTCCTCTCTTCCTTCCGAGTGCCTTATCCTCGTCCTCTTTAGCCTTTTCCTTTCTATCTTCGTCCTCATCATTTTCCTCATCGTCCTCCTCCTTTTTGCCTTCACGAGTCTCCTTCTTCTTGGGTACTTCTTTGTCTCCGTCATCATCCTTAGGGGTTCCCTCTCCTTCTCCTTTCTTCTCTTTCTGTATTTCCGCGTCGCCCTTCTTCTCCTTGTCCTTTCCTGCATCCTCATTATGCTGCTTCGTCTCCCCTCCTGAATCTCCGTTAGGGAGGGAGGGCTTACTACCTCCACCTCCACTCTCACTCTCACCCTCACCGCCTTGCTGTCCATCTATTGATCCCTTCCTATTGGCTTCCTGTTGTTCCTCCGGTTCCTTGCTATCGTTGTTGTTGCTATTCTCATCATTGGCTTTCTTTTTCTTGCTTCCTTTCTTTTTGGGTTCCTTTGCCTCTTTCCCATCATTGTTGTGTTTCTTTCCAGCATCCTTCTTTTTCTTCGGCTTCTTCGTTCCTGCAGGCTTGTTGTTCTCTTCGGAATCGCTCTTCTTTACGCCTTCCTTATTCTTGCCGGAATCTTCGTTATTCTCCCCGCTGCTGTTCGCCCTTGGGCTGGGTACTCCCAGCCCTTTCTCCTTCTCCTTATCTTCTGCTTCTTTCACCGGTTTCTTGACGGTCACAAAGGGTACCCCCGCATACATCTTCTCGAGATCCCCCGCATAATGTTGCGCGATGACCTCCCGTCTCACCTGCATCGACGTCGTCAGCTCTCCATTCTCCACCGAAAATTGTTTCCTCAATACAGTGAACCTGGTTGTTGTTGTTAGGCCTAGAGGAGTTGTGATCAAGTTGTATAGTAACCTTTTGATGATTGGTTGTCCTTTGGGAATCCTCTTGTTTACAATGATGACATGCTTTTGAATCACCGCAGTGATCGCATTGAAATGAGGTGCTTTATACAGCTATAGTGTGTGAATTGGTGGAAGATGTGGTTAGAGACAGATACAACAGACATTGAGGTTTGACACAAAATCTTACCAGCTTGGGCTGGACGCCTTTTTCCTTCGCCATCCTATTCATCTCGCTGGGGTTCAGGGACACGATAGCCGTAAGGTATGGCCGACCCTCTCCGAAGATGACTGCCTGGTTGATGAGCGTGGACAGCTTGAGTTGATCCTCCAACGCATTCGGATGCACCAACTGCCCTACTGACGTATTCAGGGTATCGGTTTCTCTCCCTGAGAAAAAAAAACAAGGGGGGTTACTAGGATGTTCTAACACGAGAAGGGTAAATAACACAAATGTAACATACCATGCATAATAAGAAATCCCTCATGATCGAGAGCGCCTTGATCGCCGGAGCAGAAATATCCAGCAACCAGGGCTTTGGTGGTGCCCTCGGTATCCTTTTGTGTGAATGTAATGAGTTAGGCTGTTTGAAGCGTAAAAATTTTGACAACCAACCTGATCATATCCCACAAACACGTTGGGTCCATTCATAAGGATCTGTCCGTCATCTGAAATCTTGACTTTCATTCCGGGCAACGCTTGACCGCACGTGCCAGTCTGTGTGAAGCAGAATAGGTAAGAGTTGACATAAGAATGGCCTATTATGGGTACCTTGTGCTTATCTAAGGTGTTGACGAAAGAAGCACCGCTCGTCTCGGCCATTCCATAGGATTCGGAAATCTTGATGCCTAAATAATCTAAATAGGACACCACCTCCTACAAGAAACCAAGTCAGTGGGATAGAACTACTAAATTGTTTAAAAAAACAAACGAACCTTGGCTAGATGGGCATAACCAAATGTGGCATAGCGCATCCGAGATAACCCGACAGCACTCAACAGCGCCCACCGCTGGCCTGGTGCGAGCGGTGTGCCCATTGCAGCGATAGCACTGTATATAGGAGAGATGACGTTACAAAAAAATGCATACAATGAGAAAGTTGCTTTTAAAGTGTTTACCTCAGAGCATGATAGAGTCTCATCCAAAATTCTGGTGGCGCAAACTGTAGGGTGGGTTGGACCTCCTTAAGATTGACTGACAGCTGCTTGATATTCTCGGCCAAGTATATCTGGTATTATTTTAAATATAATCTAACGGGATGCTGAGATATGGACATACCCTCAACCGTGAGACTATTGGGAGCCAGCAAGCCAACAAAGTCGATGTCACGTGGGAGAAAGGAAGGAAGGCCAGCATGCAGTCCGTTTCCTATTTGTAAAAAAAAAAGTTGTTAATGCCCATTTGTTTTTGTACAAAGACAACAACTTACATTAATATTTAGCAAAGTATGCAAAGAACTTGCTGTGGATAGCAGATTCTCATGCGACAGCAGCACACCTTTAGGCTTCCCTAAGAATGTTCGAAGGAAAAAAGATGATGGTTATATTCGCACACAATATATATTAATAGGGATTTTTTTTTACCTGTAGTTCCTAAGGTGTAGCATATAGTAGCAAGAGAAGATCCTTCCAACGCTTCCGTTCGGGCGGATAGTTCTGCTTCCAAGACAGGATCCTCCGCTAATAATAATTATGAGTTAGTATTTAGTATTTTATAGAGTAAGAATAAATGTACCTGAAGCCAGGGAGAAAAAGTCTTTCCAAGTGAGGAGTGTGAGACCAGCAGGTGGTGGTGGGAGGGTGGACGGTTGAGATGTGGACAAGGCTGGCGACGAAGGGGTGGTAGGAATATTGGCTGCCGCTGGCGGTTGTGGCTTGTTCAATAAAATCACGTCCTTGAGCTGTGCCACGACCTATTTAAAATAGTTTGTCAATATATTTTCTAAGAAACTTTCTTTCAGGGAGAAGACACAAACCTCGGAGACGCCAAGAAGCTCAGTGTACACTGTTGCATCATCAATCGCTACCACAGTACACTTGCTGTACTCTATCATGGCTATCACATCCCTATGTTTATTTTGTGTGTATGTGTTTAGTTGTTGTGTTGGGTGCATCATATCACGTACCTAGTGGCAAGGGCTGCAGATAGTGGTACTGGCACAGCTCCTATGGCCATGATGGCCACATACAGACTGACCCAGTCGAGGCTGTTGGAAGCTATTATAGCTACCCTGGCCCCAACAGGTATCTAGTGACGCGTTAAGTAATCACGTTCAAAAGCAACCAGCACGTATGTACCTGCAGTGTTAACAGCGCACACCCAATCTTCTGTACGGTAGTGCTGTACTCTCTATTATCATGTTATTGGTTAGACAACAAATTTATTTCAGAGGTCACCACGTACTTCATGGTGATAGGAGTCCAGCTTCCCACACCGCTGAAGGAATCATACTCCTTAACATAAAACAAGGAGCTTTCGCCATGTCTAAGAAAAGAATGTTAGGAGTTTGGTTGCTATTTAAAAGAGGATAGTGTATACCTTGTGGTTGTCTCTGCAAGCCTAGCTGGCAAGGAAACAGATTTGTATTTCTTCTCCTTCCGCACAGGCACGCTCTCCCAATCTTGCCTATAAGTCAAATCATTAATTGTAAATTATACCAAGAAAATAAAAAAATAAAAAATGATGGGCATACATTGGCGACGGAGCGAGTCCTTGTCCTATGACCTCCTCGTGAGGTGTTTCGGCCTCCTTCTCTATGTCATTGTGCTTGGGAGAGGTGGGGGCATCCTCTTTGTCACTCCCCTTAGGAGATGTTGGCTTGTTGTTGTCTTCCCCATCTTTGTGGGCTTTCTCCTTATCCGACTCGCTCTCGCTCTTCTTCTTGGGTTTCTTCTTCTTCTTCCCTTTCTTCTTGGTGGCAGGCTTCTTCTCATCGCCGCTTCGAGGACTGGCATCAGGCTTCGCTTCTTTTGGCTCCTTGCTTCCTCCTTCCTTCGTGTCTTTCCCTTCCTTCCCTTCTTTACCCTCACCGTCTTTCTTCCCCTTCGCATCCGGTCTTAAAATAGATTTTTGGGGTGAGCGGAGTTATTACATACGAGAGGGGAAGGGTGGCGTACTGAAGTTCATCCTCACTCCTCACATGGCGCAGCCCAGAAGGAATGAAAGCAAAATTGCTCTTCTTTTTATCGCGGGGACTCTTGTCTGTCTTATAGAGATCCTTATCATCCGAAACAGGCTTCAAAGTGAGAAGATAAGCAACGCGGCGTATATGGATAAAAGCTTTAAGTGATTACCTTTTTGCCTTTCCGTTTGATAGTGTTGGGTCGACCCTTCTTATCATCGTCTTTGCCTTTCATCTTTCATATAACGGCGTTTAGCATTAAACTTGATACATGCAAAAACGTACCTGGAAAAATGTTTTGACATCAACAAGACTGAACGTCTTCCTGAAGTTGGACTGTGCTTGGGCCTCAAGCGCCGCAGCATTATTGCCTATATGTGCTTGCTTTATACCTTCGTCTGGTTTGGTACTCGCTCGAGGCATTTGAGGTCGATTGTTCATCGCCGTAAGTTTCTTAAGAGAAATGATTAGCATAAGTAACCAGCAAATAAATAGTCGTTTTTACCTTTTTTCTCTCGGCAGCAGCTTTTTCCTTTTCTGCGAGCTTTTCTGCTGCGTCTTTATCCTCGATTTCGACCTTCTTGGGCTTTTTGTCCTTATCTTGCTCATGTTCATGTTTTTTCTTCTCTTGTTCTTTCTTAGCATGCTCCTTTTTCTCTTCCTCTTCTTTTTCCTTCTTCTCTTTCTCCTTTTCTTTTTCCTTCTCCTTGTCCTTGTCTTTCTTCTCCTTCTTTTCCTTTTTATCGCCATCGTCCTCTTTTTCTCCTTTCTTCTCCTCTTCATGATTCTCTTCTGGCGTGGCAGCCTACACAGTCATCCAAACAGAGTTAACAAAGCGAGCAAATAAATAACTTTATAAAAAGAACTCACCTTCATTTCAGCCGATAAAGGAGTACGTGATGGATCACTGTTCGGCTGATTCCTCACCTTCACCTCAAACCGTACAGTGACTGCCGACACCTCCAAAAGCGAAGAAAATATCAAGGCCTTTTCAGGGGTTCCTGTTTGGTGGGGGGGGGAGGAAGAGAACAAAATAGTAAGCCATCTGCAGTGATGTTCGCAAGGGGCTCACTGTTACCTTTAGGATTCTTGCGCCGAAGGGATTTATTCAGCTCTGCTTGTCTCTGCGCGTCACAGTCTCTGATCTCGATCGTAACGGGTACCTTTGAGCCATGCTGGAAGAAGGGACATTTAGTAAATTAACGTTGCACAGAGTAAAGAGAACGCGACGCACAGATTTCAACTTTGGGCTCGCTCTGATACCACCGAGGCCGGACTCGTTCAGGTATAACCAATGTAATAATTCTGCGAGAAAGAATAGACGGTTTGTTACTGGGCGGAGGCGTTACAGGAGGAGCGAGTACCTGCAAGCGGAAGTCCTTCTATCTTGCCCTTATCGAGATCTATTTCTAGATTGTGTTTTGCGATGGTTGTAGGAGACATGGCATGTTCATGCCACACTTCTCTCGGTGAGGGTATATCACCTGATTTACAAAAACAATATAAGACAAAGAATCAGCAGGACGGGCTTGAGCATACCGGAATAAGATGTTCTACGTGATTTTTTGAGGGCATTTTTTTCACTAGATGTCAACGCTTTCTCAATAGGCATTGTAAGTGCAGTTTTGTCTTTCTGCAGACCAAAAGAAGGTTATAAACCCAACAAGCCGCTGATAGGAGAGCAAACCTTTCCCACAGTTTGTGATCTGGGGCTTTTTCCCGGGCCAGAACTGTACAAACCAATTTAGTTAAAAGAACTACACAAATTATCACGCACCTTTTCTCATCCTTGCTTTCTGCACCCTTGTCTAATTTTGTGCATAGATCTTCGTTACCAACATGAATAATTGTAAAAAAATGGGCGTACCTCTTGGCGACCGCAGCGGAGGGATGTCCCGCGGGGATCGAGGAGATTCTCGACTCATTAATTATTGAAAGAATCTGTTTTGGAGTAGTGAGCATCCAAACCAAAGAGCGGAAGGAGAACATGAGCGCATTACATTTGCCGAGTAGGCGAGGAAAGATATAGACCGGTTTCTGGTGACACTGAGCGTAACAGCTTTGCGCCGAGTAGATAGATATGCGTTTACTTGTGCGGTGCCGCTTTTTTTATGTTTTTCTGTTTAGGTGCGCGCGTAACGTCTTCTTTGTCCGCTGCAGAATTGCTTATCGCTGTTCTGTCTCAACGAACTTTGGTATGCTAACCACGCCCAATCAGCTTTCTTATGATAGTTTGAAATGGTTCTGTATCTATCGCGATTGTTGTATGGGTAACGATGCATGCAGCTGTGGCTACTGAACTTGGTGTACCTTTTGGCTTGTATTCTGCCTCTTTCGGCTGCACTTCCAAGGCGTGGTCTACCTGATGATGCCTTTGTTTGGCCACCAGCAACAAGGCACCAACAATTATTTTCCTCCGAACCCGAAGAAGACGGAAGCGAGATCGCTTTCTTCACGATTGCTGTTGGTGGTGAACGAGTCAAGCAAAGATTGGATTTTCTACTTTCTCAGCTCAACACTACCACGTTATGCAAAAATGGATGTGTGATGCACGTAATATTCTATTCGGAAGCTATCGCGTTCTCTACACAACTTTGGCGTAACTACATGTACGGCCAGATTCGAGTTCAGATGTACCACCTGCCAGATATGCCTGAAAAGCATGCAAGGCGAGTTCAGACGGTTGGCGACCATCTCTGGTGTTCTAAATCTTGTCTGCTTTACCTCATTCGGCCGTATCTTCACCTCATCCTTCCCTCTGTGCCAAAAGTTATCTCGTTGGATCTGGACTTGCTCATTGTACAACGGAACGCCTCAAACAATTGTGGTATCTCTTCAACGATTTTCGGGATGAAGAAATCATGGCCCTAACCCACGAGATGCAACCCACTGTGCCTGTGTCTGCTAGGGAGCTGTTAACGTGGAGACGGAGACACGATCAACCTATGTATGTGAGAAAACCCTAGCATAACTAATGGTTTTATTTCCCGAACTTCAATTCTGCCGCACGCGATGCCTCTTGTAGCGGAAGGTTGTCTTTTGAACTGAGTTTTTTTTTTTTTTTTGTCTTGCCACGCTTCTTCCCAATGAAATCAATAACAATTGAACTCCTAATTTCTGAGTCTGCCAGCGCGAGTTTGTCACAAGTTACATAGGACTCAAAAACCCAAATCAGAATGTAATTTTATTAGTAATACCACTGTTTTGGGTGTCGTACGATCACCACTGCCATCAAAATCACAGTACCATTTTTACCTCCGCAGAGGAGCACTCGCACCCTTGCTGCAGGTGCTTCAGCAGGCGACTCCGTTTGCCCGCAACGGACCGATCTTGTTGCCCCTTTTTCCCAGTAGACAGTCGCAGACCATGGGCCCTCATGTGCACATTCAGGTCCTGTCCTTTAAGCTGGCGGACATGCTCCTCTCTGGTTCTGGGTGCTTCGCAGTTGCATCCTCCTTCCTGCAGAAGATGTTCCAGCAAACGCTGCCTTTTATCTGCGCATGAATCCCTCTGCATAGGTAATTTGTGGGCAAGAAGTTCTTTTGCAAGAGCAAGTCCTTTGAGATCGCCCACCCGCTGTTCGACGGTGGGAGTAGGAAAGACGAGAGGGTTCGAGCCTGCTGAGTGGACGGACCCCCTCCTGTTCAGATATGCAATGATTCTTGAAGTGCATCCTGCATCCTCTTCCAGCAACCCGATGAAGAGGTTGCAGTCATGGCACAACAGGCTCCTGAAGGACAATGGGTCACCCTTTCCGTAAGCATGGTTGTGGTCCACACAGGCGGTCTTCCTCATATCCTTCTTGCTGGAGACCATTCGTAGGGGCCCTTCTGTGCAAATAGCACACCGCCAGCCTTGCTCGTTGCCCTGGGAAAGATACTGGGCCAGGGTGATACCGTAACGTGACTTTAAGCTGTACTCTCGAATGGACCAGTTCCTCTCTGTGATGTCGCAGTTTTCCGGTAGGGCTTTCGAGGCAACAACGATAGCATCGTCTTCAATGGGAGACCACTGGAAGGGGATGGGATTGCTGCGGGACCCCCTCTGCCAAAGGTATCGAGCGTATGCAGCTGCTCCCTCCTCGCTTTCCTTAATGCAGGCCAAGGCACTGTTGCAATTATGATGCACCAGACCCCGCACTCTCCCATCTCCGTGATTGTGTTCCACCACCCAGTCCCAGCCCAACAGTTTGTCGCAGATGGGACAGCGACCCTTCTGCTCCTCATACAACCACCACAGATCCCTCTCCTTCAGGGAAAACCTGGACCTCACAGAGATGAAGCCCTGTGAATTGAGCTGCAAAAAAAAAAAAAAAAAAAAAGATCAGCGTAACCTCACAAAAAGGAAATTCGGTCAGTTACCTTCACCTCACTCCAAGACGGATAGGATCCTTCCTCCACAAATGGTTGCAAAAAGAGGTCGTTCTCCTCCCGATATTTCTTGCTCCCGTATCTGTGGTTATACCTGTTACTCTCTTCCTTTCCTACTTCCTGTGGGTGTTTGAGGCTCTCGAACTTGGCCCGGTTATCATTTTGCAATAAAGCCAGCCGAACGTCCTCCTCCTGCATCCCCAAAGGTACAAACAAATTGATCAGCCACAACATTTGACCAATAAAACTTGGAAGAACGTACCATAGTCTCCGTACAGTAGGGATGCTCCTTTTCGCACATGTATCCGCAGCGCTTGCGCTTCCTGCACAGCTCGTGTTCCCAGCAGTTGTGGTGGCAGTCCTCGGCCATCTTGGAGAGCATGTTAGCAACGGTTTCTTGTTGTGTGTTTGTTTATGAATTGAAATGTGTCTGTTCTTTTATATGCAATCCCAATCTTCCCAATAAATAGGCTTTACAATAAAAAAAATTTCTCACCCAAAAAAGCTGTTGCACTATGATTATGATTCTAGCTTTTTTGTAATAACAGAGACCACCCGTCTTCATTCTCCTTCTCCCAACACCGACGTGCTCAAATAACTACAACGGAGGGCAAACAAGGAACGTACCATGGTGCCCTGCCAGGAGATGCAGTCTGTCTGTAGATGCAGGCCCTCATCCGTGGGAGCTGCAGTTCTTCGCGGCTTTTCTATTGCCTCATCCGTGGTCATGGGAGTAGGTGTAGTGACTTTACCATCTTCTTGTTCCATACTCTATAGAGAAGGATTAAAAGGGATTCGAAGGGACTCGTGTGGAACATCATACCCGAGGATTCGGCTTTGGCAGGCTCGGCTTCAGCTTTTTGTGTTGTTTTTTTGTAGCTTGCTTCAGAAAAATAGGTTGGTACACAAGAAAGAAAGTCATGACATACCCTTACTAGTGCCTTGGCGCCCCTCCCCTTCGTTCCTTTTGTCACTCCAAGGCTGGACTTGGTCTTTCCCTGCTTCTTTGCTGCTCCTTTGCTTGGAGTATTATGCTCTTCGATGCCAGCCTGGTTATCTCAAGATTAGCGATGCCTTCATTATTTCTCCCCCAATCTGCATTCCCGCATTCAAAAAAATAGTTTACAAGAAAATTTACGGGAAAACCCAAAAAAGCCTTCGTACTAATAACATTACGTTGCTTTTTTGTCCCAACAATCCTCTATTACCCCATCCCTCTCGCCTACAATGCCAACACATAAACAAGCGCTACAAAGGAGAGGAGGCAAACAAGAAGCGTACCGGGGTAACAGCATAGTCCACGCGATCCTGGTCATGTTCTTCCTGGCGCTTGTGTTTCGCATTGATGCTGGTGCCCTGTGTTGTTGAAAGGGAACACAAATGGTCAAGGGAAGTTGATCACAAATACAAAATCCTACCTTTGTCGATGGGTCCTCCCCATGCTTTGCTTCGCTGTGATTTGGTTCCTAACAATGAGTCACCCGATTGCTGATTATGATTTTTAAAGATACCATTATTGATGGGGGAATCGTAGTCGTTGTCTTTTGTAGCGATAACTTCAACTTCTTGACCGGCGCTCTGACGACCGGATTTTGTATCGTTCCTCGTATCTGTTTCCCCATCATCAGATGACAAGTAAAAGGAGGGGCATGTGTTTAACCTCTTTGTTACTTGCCTTGCCTATTGTAGACTCGAGAAACTTGGTCGCGTCCGCGGATTCCAGTCCTCTCAGGACTTGGGCCACGGACATGCCTTGCGGCGCAAAGCTGCACGACAACAAGAGCAAAGAATGTATTCAGTTGGAGTTACTTTCTTCATACTTGGCCAAAGCAAGCAAGTCCTCAATTATCTTGGTACAAGGCATACCGGCCTCACAACTTTGGCAACCTGAAGGACAGTTCCACAGCCCATGGTTGCACAGAGAACAGAGAATTCCCCTTACACTACATACTCCCTCATCCTCTATCGCCTGCTTGTGATCGAAACATGCAACCCTCATTCCGGTCGTGTTCCATTCTGACCTCTTTGTTGGATGCAGGGCAACATCACAGACTCCACATTTCCAGCCACACTGGTTACCTATTCCAATTGCCAAGGCCCAGTCGTTGATAACATGTTGAATTTTATCTTTTCGTTTCGGTGCCCTATGGCATAGCTCCTGCATCAGTGCTGGATACTCTTCCTCAAACCTGTCCAGCTCCTCCGGAGAGGCGCGCATCCATTTGTTCCGCCCACCCTGCTCCTGTTCGTAGGCTGCAGCCCTGCGAAGCAACTGCTCCGAATCATGAAAACGTCCAGCAATGTTATTGTGTCTCGAACAAAGAAATGCGTTGTGCCTTCCACTGTTGTGATTATGGTCGCTTTCTGCTTCCCTATCCCAAAGGCTCACCCGCTGGGCACAGCCACCAACAGGACACACTCCCCCTTGGCCAATGATTACAAGTATCGCTTGATGCAGTGTTGTACCAGAATCTTTCAAGTGATCATTTTTCCGTACGATTTCATGATGAGACTTGCCTGCAGTCATCTCTCGAAAGAGATCAAGGTGTTCTGCTGTCCCTCCATTTCGTAAGTACCATTCTTCAGATCCTCCAAAAGTATTCTTTTCCTTCTCCTTACGAGTGCATCGTTCCATTTTGGCACGTTTTTTTCTCTAGACAAAAGAAAAGTGATGTTACCAAAGTAGAAATGTAATAGTGACTTACATCGTTTGTAAAGCAGGCCCCACACAATCGTCTGTTGTTTCGTTGTGTCGTATGCTGTGGTGGCATCTTCTTGCACTCTTCGCACCACTTTATCACAGCCCAGGGATGCTGTTGTGTTACATGGTATCGCAAATCATGACCTCGTGCATATGTTTTCAAACAGTGATCGCAACGCCAACGTCGCGTTTCTTTGGCGGGGCACAACCTGGCCTGTTCTGAGGAGATGAAGGCTAGCACCTCATCCTCTTCCTCCTCGGTGTGCTTTCTATCAGGATCAATGTAGCACTCTTGGTCAGCCTTGGATAGCATGTCAGTATAAGTGTTTTGGCGTGCTTGTGGAATTGAAATTTGGCTCTCCTTTTGTATCCCAGTAAATACGTTATTTAATAACCCAAAAAAGCTTTTGTACTGTAATGTATACTATTCTTTTTTGTCCTCTCATAGAAAATAATGGCA
>Ga0209935_1003606_pt1 | contig 15612 bp, 20 predicted proteins | sample ThiBio_1000_plan_2_FD_183958 | JGI IMG/M metagenome (GOLD analysis project Ga0209935, IMG submission 183958) | Wastewater bioreactor microbial communities from Cape Town, South Africa - Thiocy_cont_1000_plan (SPAdes) | ecosystem: Engineered > Bioreactor > Thiocyanate-remediating >... | reverse complement strand
ATCTGTCGAGCGAATTCGAGTCCCTCTTCTTGGGAGATACATTCTCCTGCACCTTCGGGCTTTTTCGCTGATCTCCTTTCAATGTTGGTGGCAACAATTATCACCTTCGCATCCGGTCGGTAATGGTTTATCTCTTGCATCCACTTGTCTTTGATGTTTGCCATCGATTCGCGTGAGTCCACCGAAAATGCCACGAGAAGCCCATCCGAATTGGCGTAGGATAATGGGCGGAGACGGTCATACTCCTCTTGTCCGGCTGTATCGTAAAGCCCAACCTCAATGAGCTTGTTGTCCATTGTGACCTTGTAAAAGGAGCATAGGTAGGAGTTAGTTGATTCGGAAACACGTGTGCTGCAACTTACCGTGACAGAATAGCCATCAAACACAGTTGGTACATAAGCAGTTGGCACCTCTCTTTTGCAATATCGCATGAGCAAAACAGTCTTGTTAGCGGCTTTATCCCCAACCGCTACCAGTTTGATAGGTATGGGATCCTGAGTCACAGATGGATTTCGTGCAAATACCGCGAGCTCGCGCTGTTCTTCTTCAAGGAGAAGAACTTCTTCTTTAAACCTTTCTGGTGTCCTAATATAGCACGAAAAAGGGGCTTAATTTACCTTTCACACTACACATTCGGAAGGCCTTACCTTTCCCGCACTGTGTTAAGATCCTCATGTGCAAAAATAGCAGGACAAAGATTCAACGCTAGACATTCCCATAAGAATGGGTCTTGAATGATTTCATGCCACCTAGAATATATGGGTACTTAGGAACTACATTTTTAACAACGGAGTTTAAACAGTACCCCCTACAAACAACTCCAGCATCCAACGCTGTGCGCCCATCCGGCAACCAGCTGAAAATGAGCAGAATTATCTCGGTAGGCAGTCTATTAATTGCAGATGAATCCGTTTCGTAATCGCTTGGTGCGATAACGGCAACTAATCCCTGAGAATTAGATATCTTTTTAAGAAAGGATGTAAAGACGAACGCGTATTAGCACCCGCGTGCGACACTTGTTTGCCATCAACGCCTCCAAATGCGAATAGGTTTGCTTGATCATAAAAGGCTAAGCCTCCATGATAACTTCCCATCGACGCCGTTGGTTGTGCATCCCATTTTCGCCACTGTTGGGTTCCTGGAGAATATCCTATTTAGGGCACATCATTTCTCTATGGGAGGCGCAGCACCAAAGTGATATTGATAGACTTCATAAAAGACTGTGCTCTTATCATATCCTCCAAAGATAAACATCGAGTCATGGGTGGGCGATATTGCGGCTGTATGCCCAAACCTGTGGGAAGGTGCTCCTCGTGCCGATATTTCTTTCCAGGCTCGTTTTTCTGCGGGGATAAATCATTAACATAATTCACTAGCAAATCAGATACGCACTAGAATCATAGCGCCAAAGGTCATTCAACGGTCGCTGTTGACCTAGCCCACCAAAAATGTACCTAATATAGAATGAATGCATACATTAGTGCTTTTCGAGGAAAGGGGGGCGAGAATTGTGGAGTAGTACATATCGAAATCTTTGGTACATACTGCCGAGTGAAAAGCTCTGGCGGGTGGACCGGACTTCGTCTTTCTCTTGTTCCACTTTTTCTTCGCTACACGGAGATAATTCAGCAAAACATCCTTCATCAACATGTAAAGGCTTACCAAAAGAGAATGACCACAACTCGGCTGAAGGAGAACCCTTTACTTCCTCACTCCCCCCAAATACAAGTAGCGTATTGGCCATCCCAAGCACAGCGGTATGGCCACAGCGCTTAGGTCTCTTCTTCCCCGCGGCGTTGATCTCTGTCCAGGACGACTTTTCTAATTTGAGAAGAATTTGTCCAACAAGTCATCTCTGGGGGAGGGGGGGGAAAGAATTGAGATCTACCCATATTGAATGACCAGATGTCACCTAACGTTCCATGCGGCCCTTCACCTCCAACGACAATCATTGAGCTAGGTTGCGTGCTAAGGAGGCGGTAAGTAGCTGTGTAATAGCATCAGTTTAGATCCCAGCCCATACGTGTTCTGTGTGAACGCAGCATGAAATCGCCTCGGGGTAGGGGCTTGGCCGCGATACGCAAGCGCGTTCCAGCGAGTCACCTCTTTGTCGAAAACGTATGTATCATTGCGGAATTCGCCCTGAACACGGGACTGAGCAATCCAATGTTATTCCTGAGACGTACCTCGTGACTCTGGCCACCAAACAATACGAGACGATCTGTAACCAACTATTTAGGAAGAAAACCCAGAAGCCAGGAGTACCTGAAACAGAACAAAGAGAATGACCATGACGAGCGCTTGGGTTCTCTCCCTGTTGCCCGATTTCAACCCAACCACTTTGCGTACTTTTCGACGAAGCGGCTAGATTTCAAATTAGCAATGAAAAGGCTCACTAAAGCTTGTACCAACGCCTTCGCTTTTCTTGGCCGCGAACATCGTCTTGCTTCCAAGCTGAGAAATTGGGAGAAAGGCGGAGACTGGACCCAAAATGATGGCGCACACTGCCAGAAAAGGAGTGGTTACGTTAAATTAAATGCTTTGTTAGGTGAAGTACTGGTTTCACCCCCTAATGGCTGTACACATTTCCACTAAGAATTTCTATTACCCCACCCTCCCATCTATTGGGTTTCACCGGAGCCAGGAGGCTTACTAGTCCAAATACGGCTTAATACAACGGGAGAACGCGTTGGGGTCGCGGTACCAATGCGTGTGTTGAATCCCCGGCATTACACAGGATACCAATTTTTGCTCATTGTACAGGCTCTGCAAACCAAACAGATTCTTCGTAAACACTGGCTGTTCATAGGATAAGTGTTCCCTCCGGTTGCAAGTTAGGGAAATACCTGCTGTTGCATGGGCACAACATTGAGATTCTGATCATAAAATCCAAACTGGCTGCTTTGCCAGGGTGTAATCACTCCATCATCTGGCCCTCCAATCAACACCAACTGACTCAATCTTTCAAAATTGGCTGTGAATGTTGGATTCACATATTTTGTGCCATTCTCGTTATTCAGCGCCACCAAGTAATCATTAACCTCGAAATACGAAAGATAGAATCTTGTGAGCGATAATTCACCCCCCCCCCCTCACAGATTCCAAGTTACCTGCAAATACATATCAAGATGAAAGGGGTCCTTCCAATACTCGGCAACAGAAAATTTTTTCATCACAAAAGATTGATACAGAATCTTGTACAGCTCATCACGGGTAGCATTCGGATAAAAATATTTCAAATAGGATGTGTCACCAAATCTGAGTAAAGAGAAGATTAGCCACGCTTTCATTTAAAATGCGCTACTCACTGTCCCATCAATGGCCCAGACAAGGCAATAAACTTTTTACACTTATGTCCTGACCACGATTCAATCACCCCTCTCATTACCAAAGTTCCTATTATAATTAGGAATACAGGGAGGACGAGTTAGCCAAATCAACGATCAACGGGACAAACCTTGTGAGAAGCCGATGCAAATGTAGCCCCCGTTGAACGGTGCGGGAAGCGCTTGAATTGCCTGTATGGCACCGGAGACTTGCGTCCACATGTAATCGGCAGAGGAGAGATCATTAAAGATATCTAATGCTACCACTTGAGTTCCCGCATGCGCTTGTTGTATTGCGGTCACCAAAGGACTCTGAGAAGGCTCTGGTGTTGATAGCTATTTTTCAAACATGTGAGGGCAAAAGGCATACCATTGTTTGGTAGGAATCTAAAATGCCGTGCATGATCACAACTGGTGTATAGGCTGCCACGCACCACACTATATCCTGTACCAACAGAAGCACACCAAGCAGAGGAGCTTTCCGCATCGTTGCAATTACATAATTTCTTTGAATTAAACGTGTTACCAATTCAATTTCTTGTACCTTCGAGGCTCGCCACAGACGTCCGATTCCTTCCCTGCCCGCAACCCCCGATGGTCACGTCTTTTCTGGTTTCCCCCACACAGGCATTACCAGATCCTACGAAATCTTCATTGGGGATCTTGATACTTCGGCGTGAGCATCGGGGGCGCCACTCAAAACACTATACAGACAAGCAAAGGGAACTTTCATCGCGGGCAACCGGAGGAGTTCTTTTACGTGGAGTCACCCAGAGAAATAATAAACACTTATCCGTAACTGACTGATGATATCCAGAGTTCACCACGAGTGACATAGTATACCACATAGATCTCTCCCTGTCAGGAGACACCATAATGATTCCCAAATCTGTACGCCGCAAACGGAGTTTACAACAAAGGAAAAGGATTTGGGGGAGAAAAGCTTACCTTCCACAGAACCATCAAAGTGGTTGAGGTCCTCGCAGTCAGTATCTTGTGGCCACTGAAGCTCTGTCCAATACCATGCCGCGGCGGCGAGATCAACTTGGCTTTGTGCTTCTTCCTCTTCAATATCCCTTTTCTCAACTATCGCCTCAACAACTTCGTCTTTGATCTGCGAGAGAACAACGAAGGATAGGGCTGAGATTCACGAGTTTGAAAAAAGCGAATTGTTCTACCTTTTTCAGATCTGAGATGGAGAGCGGGAAGGGAGACAACAACCATCCGTTATCGTAGCGGCACGCGAAGCCTTCAAAGGTCTGGGAACCACTCGAAAATACAAAATGCCTGCTATTCCATGCTAAAAGTTTGCGCACCTGAACCTTCTTTTTGGAGTCTTGCGCAAGATCTGCCATCAGAGAACTCAAACAAGCTTGTAGCGATTCAAACATGTCAATGAAGAGTTCCCGTTCTGTGAGCTTCACTACGTTGCTCCTTATCAAGAGATGTTCGTTCACCATCCTCTTCCTTCGAAATGTGTTCCTCATTCGCTAACCCTGGTAACGCGCGAGTGAGTGATGAATGGAAAATTAGCTTTACCTTCTTCCTCAGCCTGCTTCCTAAACTCACTTGTGGCATCCTCGCCAAAGAGCGTGACAGCCAAAGCGGACCACAGTCGTTCATCATCTGATACGATCCGCATCATTTTTGAAACCAGCCGCAAGGACAAAAGGTCTTGGATAACCTGGTGGAAGGGTTGTTCCCGCAGCAGCCTCACATCGGATCCTATCTTGCTTGTCAGACTTCCAGAGATTGTCTTCCTTGTCGTGTCCTTCAGATTTAGCATACGCGGCGCGAAGACAGAAGAGTTGCCAGTCGCGTGCGTACGACGAGATTAACGATCTCACAATCAGGTACCACACCTCGGTCTCCTGTCCTAATGGTGCGTGGTTCTCCTCTGAAGTAACATCATCAACACGAATCCGCTTAGCTGGTGGTTCCTTGTCTTCCATTAAACAAATAAAATAAAGGAACAAAAGAACAAAAAAGTGTGTGGGAGGTTGATGGCGCATCATGCAGGGTAATGTGGTGTGGTGTAGGAGGATCCTCGGTTGCCCGAGAAAGGTTGATTTTTGAGGGTTGTACATCCCTATGTGGAGGTATGACCTCCCGATCTATACCGACCGGGAAGCCTCCCTCCTATTGCACGAAGCAGGTACCAAAGTTGTTAAACTCTGATGTCGAAGTCGTCGCGCTTCTGTTACTAAGTCGATTGGAAATCAGTTCACGAAGTAACATGAAAGCATCAGAGTGTTGCAACTCTCCCTTACACACCAAATAAAATCGAATGACCACCGTCACTTTATGAATAGCAACGGTCACTCCCCGAAGTGAGCAAGTGGGACAAATTAAAAATCTTCTTGGAAAGTCAAACGGGTTACAATGGGTTAGGCAGTGGGACCACAAGGGCCATCTCCAAATTCAACGGAGAATAAGTGTTGCACTTCCCTGTTGGAGGGTAGAAGGGTGAATGGGATGATCATCGGCAGTTCCGACTGCTTCTGGGCATCCAACAAGCCGCCCGAAGGAACAGACCAAACTATCCTTTCCATCTTCGGGTTGCGGTGCAGCACTACAATACCTCGGGACGCTCCCATCAGACCGCTTGATTTGTATTGCACTCCCACAGAATAGTGACCATGTTGCACAAGGGGCGCTCTAATTACCTCCGGACCTGAATTTGTTCATTCATTGTTAATGTACTTTGGGTTGGGTGGATGGAGGGAGGCACCTAAGCCCTGTTGTACATCCCCCAACAGCCTCATTCCAGAGGTGTCTATGTAAGTGTCATAGGCATAGCATTCATTACCCCATACATCCACAACATGCAGATCCAAATTAGTTGCATCAGTCTGAAGGAGAAGAAAAGATTATAAGAGTTCTGCAGTCCAAAAAGTAGAGTTTAGCAAACAGAACTCAACTAACGCACCTCCCAAGAGAGCGTGACGCGCAAGCCATCGGAAGCAGTGAAGTCTCGCCGCGATGTGACACCCGCAGCCAGCGCGCGCGAATCTACTTGGCTCTGTGGGAACTCGGATTCTCCAGCACGTGACCAGCTCCTGTATATGTAGGCGAGCTCTTCCTGAAGCACCCGCCGAACTTCTCCATATCTCCAGTGAAACCTTACATTCGCTAACGCGTTCTCGAGAACTTTTGCCGCTAGATCATGATTTCCTTTTTTTTTTTTTTGTTATATTTGTATTTCGTAAGAGATCATTTGATCAAATATTCTCATCCGTACCTTGCGCCCAATAAGCGAGAGCAAGCCCTCTGTAGGTATTGGGATTGTCATTTCGTTCATTAATGGATCTGTGGAAGTAATACTCGGCCCATATGGGTTGCGATATTGTCAACATCATATATGCCGCCCGCTCCAACTGAGAAGCTTCACTTGGTGCCACCTTGTATATTCGGGTGAGAGTTTGGTAATATTTTCGAAATCGAAGTACGGTACCTCAGCAATAGACGAGAAGGCTCTTATAGCTAACATCTTATCGCCCAGCGCGTGCGCTGCAGTGCCTAGGAATTCAAACGCTTGTGTATTCTCGGGGTCATAAGGCAGCCAAGCATACACCATTTCAACCAGCTCCTTTCATTCTCCTCGCTGATGAAAGAGACAAGTTAAAGATTTATCATAAATACTGACGAGGTTATATAAACTTACCTGTGCAAGGGTATATCCAAGCTCCGTTTGAGTCTCCCTAATGGATGGATCTCCCTTCACCTTTGTTGCGAGAACCTGAGCATCCATGAGCGGCGGAGGGGCAGCAGCCCAGTCTGGCCGGCGGATGGGGTCAGGAAACATGGAGTTCTTGCCACCCTTGGCCGAGTCATGACAATAAGATGAGTCACAGAAGTAGAAGGAACTAATTCCTCCAGAAATAGTGTTGACGCCAAGAGCGAAGGCTGCAGTGCCAGTCGAGAGGGTGCCAGTACCAAGAGAGAAGGTGTGGCTACCATCAGCTTCACCAAGGGTGTTGATGCCTAGAGCGTAGGATTCGCTGGCTGGGGTATCTGACTCAATAGGGAAAGAGGGCCACAATTGGTCAGAGGAAGGATCGCCTCTTGCCCCAACAGCTTGCAAGGGAGGAAGGTCGTCGATGGATAAGGTGTCGCTGACAAGGAGCCCAGAAACGAGTAGACTTTCGTCTTGCTCGGTGTCAGAGAAGAGCGGCTTTGCCCAGAGATCATCCGCCTGATAAACTCCAGCTTCAGGGGTGGGGACTTTCTTCTCTTGCGTTTCTCGCCAAGTACCAGATGCAAATGAATAGACTTTCGCTTTCATATCGCTGCGCGGCACCAGCTTGACTCCACTGTCCCCTACAGTGAAGATATCTGCGAGTGCCCTCCGATCGATGTTCCATCTGGGATAGTCCCACTCATTCTCGAGCACCAACATCGCGGTATGGGCGCAGAGCACTCGGTAGCTCACCGACGCCTGCACCATGTCTTGTTTGAATTTCTCTCTTTCCTGCGCGTTGCGCGCCTGTTGTCTTCTCGTCTCCAGATAGGTCAGATAGGCCGCACCAGCCAGTCGTTTGAGAAGAGGAGCAAATTGAGGCACCACTTCCTTCGCCACCCCCGAGAGATTGAAGACTCTCTCCTGCTGGCCAACGATATTCTGCCTCAGCGCCACCACCGAAGCGAGTCCCTCGCACCCGACCCCAGCGGCCTCGGGTTTGATGAAGGTGAGCCAGATGAGCTCATCCCCGGTACGGACGTCAGGGAAGGACAAAGGGAAGTATCCGGAGATCTCTTCTCCCGTCCCGACGAGCTTCAAGTCATACGAGGAGCCCACAGGGGCGAGGAGTTGTTGCCACGCGTCAGCGCATCGTTCGGCCATCATCTCCGTCTGTTTGGGTAATCGCTTTTGATAGAGTGGAAGCTTGATGACTCTCCCTCGGCCAGCGTGAGCGATCGCCTTCAAGAGCGTCTCATCCATCTTGTTGCCGACAACGAGAATTTGCAGAGTGTCCTCTGCAGGCCATACAGGACCGAGAGCCTCATAGTGCCAACCGATCTCACTGCACCCACATGTCGGGATGCCATCAGTGATCAGCAAGAAATGCGACTGGCCGACATCTCGCCTTGCCTCCTCGCCAATAGATCGTAATACCTAATTAGCGCATCAGTACCATATTTGCAAAAATTGATGATGAGGTTCTTACCTGTTCAAGATTTGTTGCACCCAAGGCTCGTCGTTGCCTTATTGCAGAAAGGAGGGTCGAACGCTTTTCAGCCTCTGAGGGGTTCCCTTCGGATAACGGAATCGGGATCTGCTCGATATCAAAGGCTGTCGCTGAGTGAATCCGGAAGTTATTGGGGGAGCTGTCAAGGAAGACTTGCAGGGCATCGAGTCTCGCGCTCTCAATATCGGCGCTACTCGCGCTGGTATCGACATATACCCTGCTCATGATGACGGCATCGTTTGGTTTTCCCGGCTTCGGCACGTCCGGAGTCACAGCGGTCATCAGAAAGTTTCCCGACTGAAGAACATACTCTTTCGGAGATTGTTCTGAGGTAAGAATATTGACTCGTAGATCTATTGAAATATATATGTCGGATCTCATCGGTAAGTAATGAAAATGATCTCACCTCGTTGTGGTTGCAGTTCATTAGAGGTCTCATGGAATCGATAAACCCGTTCTTCCCCGGGGGCAGGAAATATCTCCTGATCACCACCCTGCTGTAACGGGGAGCCGATCGTGACAGTTTCATTGGGCATAGGCATCACGAACGCACTGAGGCTGTATTGATTCTACGAGGCAATTTTGTTAGCAACAGCGACCAAAAATGAAACCTCGTATCATACCATTTTAGGCAAGCCTACAAGCGGCAGGAGGAGTTCTCGTCTTCCTTGCCGCAGAGGAATCAATTGAGAAAAGGATAATAGCAGAGTGAACTCCGCTCTGGCCGGAATAGGATAAACCTACAAAAAAGAGATTGCAGAATTCAGTTATATATTCAGCCAATGAAACACATACACACCCGCGTGGAAAAACGGTTTCCTTGATCTTGTTGCAATAGAGCTGGATCCTTTGGAGTGTGCAATATCTGCCTATGATATACGCAAGTGTTAATACTCCAAAAGATATTTATATATTTACCTATATACATTCCTCGCATGCTGTCGCTCTACAACCTCCCCCTCCAGAGTGACCCCAAACATTGTCTTCGAAAATCGACTAACGGTTGCATCAGGAGGTAAGAGAAACAGAAACTTCCCTTCCATCTCTCTATATTTATATAATTGAACGTTTAGTTACTTTTAGGGTATAGTAAAAAAGGCATATTGACCTGTCATAGGGATTCTTAAATCCCATGGTAACATCAATCAGCGCGAGAGGGCCATGAAACGCCACTTTGATGTCTGTGCTGAGAAGAGTGAGCTGTTGCCCATCCGCGTTCGTCAAAGAGATGGGACAAAGCACATCCTCAGCGGTAGTACTAGTAGTGGAAGTACTTTCGAGTAACGAAGAAGTCGCAAGCAACACCAGAAACAAGGCGAAGGAGAGAATAGCGTAGAATGTCATAGTTGTCCCTGCAATGTAGTAAGTCTCTGTTCAACACAAAAGAGACACAGATAAAAAACTTCGAACAACAAATATATAAAGAGGCCGTCGTGACGTGGTGGCCCAGCTTACCAAATTGGCGGTGCTCTTGTCAGGCACGAGGCGATCTTGTTCTTTTTGCTTGCTGTCATCCTAGCCAGCCACATTATCGACGCCACGCGCTGTAATCCTATGGCCATATGTAAATTGAGATGTTCCTCCAAGCAAAAATTTCAGGCACACAAACAAAAATGGGCTGAAAGAAAAGAAGAGAACCAACAAACCCGGACGATCGTTTTATCGTGAGAGGAGGATGTCGTGGGCCGACTACGTAAACAATAATATGGTGGGAACAAAGCACCTTACGCAGGGAGCCATCGTAGGGTATGACGGTACCACCTGGGCAGCGTCGTCAGGTAACTTGGTGATCGCAAGGGTTCATCAACCTAAACATTAAAATTCAGGCTTTAGTGTATCGCAAGCCGAAGTACGCGAGTTGCTAGTATCGCTCAAGGAACTGAGCCACGCGCGTACAAGCGGGATAGTAGTGAATAATAACAAATACATCGCACTCACCTTAACTGATCGCGCATTGTACGGCAAGAAAGGTTTGTGGTGTGCGTAATGCAATGACTGCAGATTAAATTCAAAAATTCAGGACAAGACGGCGTCGTAGTCGTGAAGACTGCTAAGGCCCTTCTGATCGGAGTATATGGGCAAGGCCAGACGCATGGTAGGGCCGTAAATGTTGTAGAGAAGCTCGCCGACTACTTGCAGTCTTCCGGCTACTGAATAAATAGTTGTACTGTACTAGCCCTCTTCCACTTCATTTCCACGAAGAAGAGACCGCAAAGAGGAAGGACGCGCGGGAAACACACCGCACAAGGCGTGATGGAGATGGGCTGCAGTCTCTTCGACGAGGACGATATCAACGAACTTCATTGTCCTCGCATTATCATTCCTGAAGAGGAGGGGTCGTGCCCCAAAGGTCAACCTATCAAGCGCGTAAATGACAACGTCATCAGCCCTTCAATCTTTCGTGAGAGATACCGAAACAAGACGCCGGTTCTGCTGTCTCAGCATATTGCGTGTTGGAAAGCAGTGCGGGAGTGGAAAAACACAGAATACCTCAAATCATTACTCAATCCACAACGCGAGGTAAAAGCATTTGTTGCCAAGGATAACCGAAGCTTCCTCGATAACGAGGAAGTAACCAAGAAAGTTCCTCTTAGAATCGAACAACTCATCACCACCGTCTTTGAATTCGACGACAATTTTCATCAAACGCGATATTATTACCGCGATCTTCTCGAGCACGGCCTCTACGAAGACATCGAGCCTGGAACGCTTTGGAACACGTTAATAGAAGAACCGGCTGAGGGTAGCAAGGATGATTCCACGCATTCATTCAATCATTCGCTGATGCGCATCTGGCTCGGTACCGCTGGCAACACAACACCGCTACATTTTGACAGATGTCATGGCCTCTTGTGTCAGATCGTCGGGACGAAGCAGGTGACGTTGTTCTCGCCAGAAGATACGAGGAATCTCTATCCACACGACGGTGTCTCAACGAAATCGCATTGCGCCAAGGTATCCCTACACGCCTATCAGCACGCCGACCCCGCTATTCGCAAGAGAGAACGCGACAGCTACCCTAAATTCATGAAGTGAGTAAAGCTCATCCCTCGCCTCATTGTTGGGGCTTAGTACCTTCTTGGCTAACCTATTTCTTGTTTACCCTTCAAAGGGCCCAGCCATTCGAAGTGGTTCTTCAGCCCGGCGATGTATTGTACACACCACCAGGTAACCCCAATGACAAGCAAGATAATCCCCTCACCTCGCCCCTTGTTGTTATCGTTTAATTTGTAGGATGGTGGCACGACGTCGTCTCGCTGAGTAATTCTATCTCCATCACGGTTCCCTTCAACATGACGGCCGACGAGCTGGTACCCCCGAATATGTTGATATAGGACTATGCCTACCACAAGGGGTAACCTATTGACAAATTCCTCTTGTTCTCGGCCAAGACTAAACTCAGAATCCCTCCTGTCTTTTGTATACAGGCATGCTGGTAGAGGCCGGCAGAAAACCTCCTTTCGTTCAAATCGAGCCTTTTTCCTGATTTAAAAAAGGCGGGCGTCGACAAAAAAATTTGATTGATTGGGGCGCAATTTCTACCAGCCCAACAAGCAACATACCGATTGGCCAAACGATTATCTTGTTGAATGCAAAGGGGGTTGTTTTAGACCCAGTATTTAAGCGAGTACGCTTTTGTTTGCTATTCCTTCGTTCAACACAACAAGACTCTTCCTTCTTCCTTCGAAACAGATATCATCTATATGTGGCTCATAGCCTTCTACCTCTTTCTTACCCTTATCTCGGGTACTACAGCCCAGATCTGGACGAACGGACAAGGAGCCTATCAGGTTATCGGTCAATCTTCGTTCACTTCCTGCGCCGGCGGCCTCTCGAGCACAACGCTGAGTACTCCCCGAGGTGTAGTTGTCGATAGAAACAACCGCAAGCTCTGGGTAGCCGACGCTGGCAACCACCGACTCCTCCGATACTCTCTCGACTCGCTCTCTGCTTCCAACAGCGCGGCCGAGTTGGTCTTGGGTCAATCCAGCTTCACCACCTCTGTCACCAACTACCCTATGGCCGGCCAAGTGAATAACCCCGGAGGTCTCTGGGTGGATAACAAGGGTGGCTTGTGGATGGCCGACATATCGAACAACCGCGTGCTCTATTGGGCTCAATCTCACTTGATAACCACCAACGGACAATCCGCCAACAAGGTACCCCACCCCGCCTTCTTGTTTTTTTACCTTTTTTCAATCAAGTAACAAATCCTTCTCTCCTATAAATAGGTTATCGGCCAAGCAGATTTCAACTCCGTCCAACCAAACAGGGTTAATGCGGGTCCCTCTGCAAATGGCTTGTGGGCTCCCTTCTCGGTGCTGGTAGATCCTATGGACAATCTATGGATCGCCGACTTCGAGAACTCGCGAGTGGTGCGCTATCCCAACATCCTCGCTGGAGTCTCCGCTGTAGGCACCACCGGAGGTGAACTCAGCGCGAATCTCGTCTTCGGCCAACCGACCCTCACCTTCGCCGTCCGCAACAATCAACCCATCAACTTCACCCTCACCGACGTCTATGGTCTCGCCTGGGCTGGCAACAGCCTTTTCATCTCCGATGGCATCTACGCCACAGGCCGTATCGTGCGCATGGACAACCCCAACTCCAAGTCCAACGGGGCGGTGTTCTCGGGGGTGATTGGTCAGGCCACTGTATCTAGCGCAATCAGCTACACCAGCCCTACCAGCCAGACAGTACCCACCAGCTTGGGGTTGACAGATGATGGCCAGGGAGGTCTTTTCGTTGCCAACGATGGCTTCGATCGGGTGCTGTACTTCCCGGCCCCTTCATCGGACACCAATGACCCCGTGGCCTCTGTAGTGCTCGGACAACCCAACTTCATCACGGCTGTCTCCGGCCAATGCGCGCAGACCACCCTCTCGACTCCCTTTGCTGTTGCCTACGACCCTGACACCTGCCTTCTCTTCGTGGCCGACTACATTCTGAACAGGGTGACCTCCTTCCAGGCCGCCAACTGCACCGCTCGCCCCATTGCCTTCTCCGTGACCAACACAGCCCAACCCAACTCCAACCTTCAAACAGTCTTTCAGGTGCTGCCTCCTAACTCCCAAACTCCGATGGAATGGATCACCGACACCCCACCCACCTGGCAAGACTATGGGGTGGTCCCTCCCGGAGGGTTCGGCATCGGCCAGGCCATCCCAGAATACTACACCACCCCGCAAGCAGGATGGTACCACTTCGACGCCACCGTTCTTCTCCTTCTTGCCTTCTCTAGCGAGGAGACTGGCTATTACCAGTACACCCCTCTGCCACCCAACGGCAACGTGGACATCCGTCTAACAACCGCGTGCAACACCACCTCCACACCCTGGGCCTGCGACTGCACACAACAGGGACTCGCTCAGGCCGGAGCCACCTACCTCGCGAGCGGGTCTCTCAGACCCCCCGCCAACCCCACCATCGGCGCCTTCGTCCCTGGGGCACCCAACTACAGTCTGGCGATATCCTGGACAGGCAAACTGCCCGCCCTCACCAACGTAGGAGTCTGCGTGGACAACTGGACGGGACAGGACCTCGAGTTGCTGTGCCTCTCTAACGGCCTTTGCAATTTCAGCGGCTTCCTCGTCCACTAAGCAGATTGCATAATAGCTGTTGTAAATGTATACGATTAAGTTATAACAAGTACCACTTTTTTACATCCAACGTGGGCTTTAACTTGCTCAATCCTACCTCCCCCAACCGCCAATAAGAACTTGCGCAATCAAGGTAGTTCTCTTCCTTTCTTTTTTGTCTTTTGTTCCGCCAGCACCCAGTCATCATCATGTCGTCCAAGCCGAAGGTGTACTCGTACCCGCTCTCTCCGCCAAGCCGCTTGGTCCTTTGCATGCTCGCGATCGGCAACATCCCTTACGAAAGTATCACCCTTGATTTGTTCAAAGGAGAACACAAGACCGAGGAATACACCAAAATCAATCCGAATCAAACAGTACCTGCTCTCGTCGAAGGCGACCTCGTACTCTGGGAATCACACGCCATCGCTAAATACCTTTGCGACAAGGTTCCTTTCCCACTTAACTCTGTTACATCCTCAATCCGCCGGAATCTTTGATTTCTCTCCCCCCTTCACCTAAAATCCGGTGTACCTTCCACCGTTCCCTCGTTTGTCTCCTCACCAGAACAACTACTAAGCAACTTACTTTCCCCCCTCTTTACCTAGTATCCGAACCAGATACCCGCTCACTGGTACCCTCGAAACGACCCGGCAGCAAGAGCTAAAGTGGACCAATGGCTCGACTGGAGAAACAACGTGTTCCTTCCTCCCTACGGTGAAGTCTTCCGCCCGCCGATCTTTGGGACCAAATTATTTCGCGACGAGAATGTTCACAATGAGATGTATGCGGAGGCAAGAAAAAAACTCAACGCGGCTCTCGATCACCTCGAGGCACACCTCGCAAAGGGACACCCCTACCTTGCAGGTTCGGATGTAACGATCGCAGACCTCGCCCTCGTGCTTCTTGTGTTGATGCTGAGTGTCGTTATCGACGAAGAGGACCTTCTCTCATCACGCCGTCATCTCGCTTCGTGGTATCATGATATCCCTAAGGTGGTACCTCACTGGAACGAAGTGAACTCTGCGTTCTACGCCTGGAAGGCCTCCAGGAAGGAAACAAAGCAATAAATAAGTGGGTCTGTCCCGACGACCTAACAAGTGTTCGTGACAGTTGAAGTCACAAGTTCCAAGAAAGCGCGAAACAGATCGCCGCCATGGATCCGTCGAAAGTAATCCCAGGCGAAGTATTTATCGAGGTACTATCGTTTGTACCACCGAAAGAAGTTGCCGGCACTTGCTCCTTAGTACGTCGATCGTTAAAATAACCGAAATTCGCTGACTCATTCAAGGTTTCGCGACAATGGAATCATTTTGCCACGTCAAGTTCTCTCTGGCGTGAATTTATCTTTCAACATCACCTTTCAGAACAAACAGAGGGGGTTATTATTCGGTATAGAGAATACCAAGTAGATCGGCCAGAAGTTGATCTCTTGGAAAAAGAAGAAAATGGCCTCGATGAAAGCTTACAATCATACGCCAAAACGCCGCAATTCGCATTGATGAACGAATGGAAAAGATA
>Ga0209935_1003602_pt1 | contig 15631 bp, 27 predicted proteins | sample ThiBio_1000_plan_2_FD_183958 | JGI IMG/M metagenome (GOLD analysis project Ga0209935, IMG submission 183958) | Wastewater bioreactor microbial communities from Cape Town, South Africa - Thiocy_cont_1000_plan (SPAdes) | ecosystem: Engineered > Bioreactor > Thiocyanate-remediating >... | reverse complement strand
TGACATTGTCATAGGTGAACTCCTTCTTGTTGGCAGTGCCAAACACGTGGCGGAACTTGGACTGACGGACGATGCGCGACATCTTGCAAAAAGGGGGCTGGCTGTTGGTGGGTACTGTACACACACACAACGGATCAGTCAGTTGATAAGGACAAGAAGGAGGAGACAACAACAACAAAAGCAAGCAAGAATAAACAACGATCACTACTACCACTCTGCTTGCTTGGGTGCGTGCTTGTGCGCCTCTTGAGGGCAAACCACCACGACGAAGACAAACTCGATTGTTGGGTTGGCGTGGCGTGTGCTAACGACAACCATGATTGTACGGGCACCAACACCAACACCAACACCAACACCAACACCAGCACCAACACCAACACCAGCGCAGTCTCACTCGCCAAGATATCGAGAGGGTGGTGGCGATTGCTCGTTCGCTCCGTCAGCTCGAAACAACCAACCAACGCCCTCGCGCAACACTCGCGCGCACAAGCCAAGCTACGACGAGGCTCGTGTATGTATGTGATGACTCACTAGTGTGCCTCGTTCGCTCACTGGCTCACTGGCTCGCTGGCCGACCCGTGCAACGCCACGTGTTGCTGCATATCTTGTGTGTAGTCGCCACGCAACAATGCTCGCTCTCTCGTGCTCTCTCTCGCTCTCTGCTCGCATCATTGCTCGTTCGCTCGAACGCACTGCACCACCAAACCCAACGCCCACCAAGCAAGCACACCACACCAAACCAGCACACACACCAAGCAGCGGCGGGCAAGCGGCAGGAGGAGCAGCGCAGCGAAACGCAACGAACCTCAGTCGACTCTGGCGGTGAGGAGGCGAAGGGACTGAACGACAGAGCACGACGCACAAGCACAAAAATCAACGCCTGCGTTGGGGAGAAAATCCAACCTCCCCATAATCCGCAAGGCCATTCGTGCCCCGGAACATCTCGTCTGATCCTCGGGTTCGACTCCCGCCCACGTCGAGATATTCACCAAAATCCTTCCTCGAATCAAAATCCATCGTCGTCGATCTATCTCGATCGCGATCTCCTGCGGCATTCCTCTCGTTGCTCGCTGTTGATCACACTCACTCAATCGTGCATCGGTATGGCTGCGTTCCGCTCTCGCCGTGAACGCAAGCAGGTCAACTACGCAGAAGATGATTCGGCTCTCGATGCCTTGCTTGCCGAGGAGGGCGTCGCTCCCGACGATGACGGAGAGGATACGAAGAAGAGCAAGAAACACAAGCAGCAGCAGCAGCTCGATGACGGTGATGGCAGTGGCACAGCGAGCTCCTCGTCGCCCAAGAAGCGCAAGAAGAAGGCCGACGACGAGGAGGAAGAGGACTTCAACCCTGAAGGCTTGGGTAACGGCGACGAGGACGATGACGGCGCCGACGACGACGATGATGAACTCAGCGACGTAGAGTTCGACGAGAACGACGACTTCGAGGCCGACTCACCGCGACCCAAGAAGAAGAAGGCTGCCGCCGCCAAGCCCAGAGCACCTCGCAAGAAGGCAGCAGCAGCAGCAGATGGCGAGGGCGACGCTGATGGCAGCGGTGCTGCCAAGAAGCCTCGTGGCCGCAAGACCGCCGCCGCTGCCGCTGCGACCAAGGCGCCCGCCAAGCCTCGCACGCCCGCCAAGCCCAAAGCCTCCTCCTCCTCCTCTGCCTCGGACGAAACGTCTGCCGAGCCTGACGATGGTGCCACTGCCAACGACGAGGTTGCTGCCGTCGACGATTCTCACGATGAAGCGGCAGATGCCGCCGCTGCCACCGCCGACGATGATGGCGCCGATGGCGAGACCAAGAAGAAGGCCGCCTCTGCCTCGAAGGCTGCACCCAAGAAGCCAGCCGCCTCGGCTGCCAAGCCCAAGGCCGCCTCGGCTCCCAAGCCCTCGCCCACATCGCCCACCAAGCCGCTGCTCAAGCCTCTCGGTCGGCCTCTCGCCAAGCCGCTGCTCGCCAAGCGCAAGGAGACCGACTCGGCCGAGAGCGACTCGACTGCCTCGTCGCCCAAGAAGCCGTGTCTAGGCCCTGCCAAGCCGCTCGTCAAGCCGCTCAGCAGCGGCGGCACTGGTGCGGCCTCATCAGCCGCGAGCACTGGCGCGCCCAAGAAGCGTCTGGGCGCGCGTCTCGGCATGGCCATGATACGGCCACTGTAGACCCGCTGTGCGCATCGCCTTCTTGCGCGATTGCCGATGACATATGTAGCTTTCGTTGTACCACCAGACGTGTGGGTGTGAGTCTTCTTCTTTCATTCACCACACGTTGTGCTTGTTGTTTGTCTTGTGTGCGTCTTTCTATCTTCCTATCTATCTATCTATCATTCAATCAATCGGCTTCTCGTCGACCGAATCCATGTTGTTTGTAGCGCTGCACGGTATGGCTACCGCTCCGTACACTCGACCACGACGGTCATCAGCGGTCGATCAGCCAGCCAGCCAGCCAGTCAGTAGGATTACAGCTTTTGTAGTGCTCGCGCCAGGCACGCCGAGCTGGTGCGCATCTCGCCTGGCACGAACGAGAAGCCCTTGGGCGTCTTGGGCGGGGCTCTCGAGGCAGCGGCGCTCGTCGTGGCCAAACGCGGCCGCTTCTAAGTCATGCATGTCACCAGCCGAGTGATGCGCTGTTAGAAGTGGCTCGTGGCAAGCACCTAACGCAAAGGAGTTCGTGTTCGTGTTCGCTCGCTCTACGTACGGCATCTGGCGTCGAGGTAGGGTCGCTCACACTCTCGGCAAGTGCACGCTTGCGTGTTTGCTCACTTTGCGTCGCTCGCACGGCTACGGTGCTCGCTGGTGTCGCTCGCGCTGGTACACGAGTCGACAACGGCGCGGCATCTTTCGGCTTCTGCTTGTTGCTAGTTGGTGCCGCAGCAGCCGGTGGCGGTGGCGGCGATGACGAAGGCGCCGGCGGAGGTCGCGAGACGACTGGCGGGGCGGGAATAGCGTGCCGCGTCGCGGCAGCAGCCGCCTTGGACAGGAGCGCAACGACACGCGGCGTCTTGCAGACGGCTGGCGTCGCGATCAACTGCGTGACTCCCGAGAGCGATGCGACCGGTATCGGCACCATGACGAGCTCGTTGGGCAGGAAGTTCGTGGGGCTGTTGCTGTCGATGAACAGCGGATTGATACTGCACGAGCCGTCGGCGTGCCAGTGAATGAGCGGTACATGGAGCTCTGGATCGTAGTGGTGCACTTGTTGCGCGTTCGCTGCTGATGATGATGATGGAACGAGATGCGCATGCTCGTGGCTTCCTCGAGAGGCTTGCGGCTGTGGCTGGCGCGTTCGTTCTCGTGGTGGCACGCGGTTCGCTTGCGGCACGGCGGCAGGAGCTGACGAGTCGTAGTCGCCGTAGTCATCGCCATCGTCCTCTTCGTGGTCGTCGTACGCACCAAAGTACTGTTGCGTCGGAGTGGAGCTCAGTATGCGCTTCGATGCCGCGACGCCCGTAGGTGCCGCTGCGGCGGCCTTCTCGCTCGGCTCTCCTGTCACCAAGGTCGAGGTTCGTGATAACGATGTCGTGCCAGCTGCCTTGGCGGTGCCAGTGGCCTTGGCGTTGGCCTTGGCAGCGGGAGCGGCAGCGGAGGATCGTTTTGACTTGGTGCTGTTGGCAGCAGCTCGCGTGGTACCATTCGCCAACGATGCAGACGCCGTAGTGGTAGCCGTCGAACGGGCTGCTTCCACCGCTCGTGCTCTCAAGGCCGCAGCGCGTCGTTGAGTCGGGGAGATTGGTGCTGGACTCTCTGCCACTGACACCGACGTCGTCGAGGTCGAAGTCGAGGTCGTGTTCGATGCTGATTGAGTGACAACCATCTCCATCGGTTCGGTCGTGGCCTCCGCTGGCCAAGTGTCGGGATCGACCTTAGCATCGACCCAAAACACATACTATCATCGGTGCCATCATCACCATCGTCATCATCGCCAGCAGCACAAGCATCACCATCCATCATGGAGTGATCGAGTGGTTGTAGCGATTGGATTGATGCCATCATCATAGTACAAATATCTCTCTCGTTAGATTCGATTCGATTCGATCGTTCACTCGCGCGTGAGGTGCGTGTGGTTGTTTGTTGCGATATTGTCATGTGTAGAAGCGAATCGTATCGCATCGTATCGCATCGTACCTTGAATGGAAGCATTGGAATAGGAACATCGTCCTTGAAGCATCGATAGACCTTGACGCTGATGCGATCGATCGCGACGCTCACCAAATCGTTATCATATCGAACTTGCCCGGTCGACTTGATGAACTCGCGACTATTGGAGAGGAAGAGTTTCACTTGCTCAGATAGATACGAGTAGAAGATACTCTACGGCGCGCACAGACACGCGCGTATCGTTGGCGTTGATGTTTGGAGTGAGTATCGTCAATGGCTCGCTCGCCCGCTCGCCTATCGCGTATCGTGTATCGACGAAGGTGCGCGAGAGAGATCTTGGAGAGAAGCGAGATGAGATACCTCGATGAATTGGTTGAAGCAGGCGCTGGAGAAGGCATGGGCCGTGAGATCATGATGGGGCCCGCGCGCGATGGCGACCTTGGCTTGGAGTACACAGTTGTTGTGATACAAGAGCCGTTCGCTGTCGGGACTTAACGGCCGTGATGCCATAGCTTACGAGTGTGGGAGAGAGAGCAACGAGTGGATTGGTGGTAGTGTATGGAAGGGTTGGAGGTATGAGTGATGCGTGATGATGGGTTGGGTTGGAGGGCAGGAGAGGGAATGCGCGAGAGAGTGAGCGAGTATCGTGGTGATGGCGGGAAATGGTGGGGAAGAGCTCCTTCTCTGCGTCTGCGTAAATTAGGGTCGGGATCAACCAACCAACCAACCTATCACTCTAACCAAACTATCAAAGTGTTCAATGTGTTCAATGTATGGGCAAGAGGGATACGAAGGAATCGAATAGATTTATTACAGCCGAGACGCGGGGAGAGAGACGGGAAGGAACGAGAGTGCGATTGGTGCTATTCTAGTAGTGTACGGGAATCCATTATGAGTAGTGGTGATGATGAGGAGCGATGGGTTCGGGGATCGAGAGGGTCACATGGGTCTGTGAGTACCACCTTATGAAGCAGGAGCATCAGCCGTTGCAGCAGCAGTGATGGCGGCGGTTGCAGCCGGCGGGGAGCTCGCCTCAACGGTCTCGGCGGCGGCGTTCAGCTCGTGTGTCTCAACTGGCATCACCAGCGGAATGGCTCCCGTGGCCGGAGGGAACGCTCCGTCTCGCTCGCTATCACGCAGGTCGATCGACAACGAACGCCGACTGACATCGGTATTCTCGGTCTTGAGCACCATGACCGAGCACGGGCAGTTGACGGCGACGTAGGAGCTCACGCCTCCGAGCAGCGGTCGGTCTCGACGACGGCCCATCACGAGGCAGTCGGCATGCACCTTCTTGACGTGGTCTCTGCATCGAGCGAAGAAGGAACAGTGAGCAAACAACGCAAGCTGCAGCTCGAGAGACAGGTGCTTCCACGCCCACGTAACGTACAACAGCACCGAGCGAGCATCGCCGACGAGCACCGTGCCCGTGTGGCGGATTCCGAGCTCCTGTGCTCGAACGCGATAGGACGAGATGAGATCGTTGGCGCGCTCGCGGTATTGCAGCGCCAGGCGCTCCTTGATGGCCTTGTCGGTGTGCGATGCCTTGGGGATCACGCAACAGAAGAAGAGCAGGTCGCGTTCCTTATCCACCATGCCCACGAGCTTCTGGAACATGGCCTCGCTGCAAGGCGAATTGCGCACGGCGACGAGATACTTCATGATTGATTGATCGACGAGATTGAGGAGGTTGCGATAATGAATGGATCGGTGTGCTTAATGAAATGAATCACTCTCCGACAGCCGTAACGATATGGCGGTGAGTGGAAGACGCGCGCGCGAGAGAGTCTGTGCGTGTGTGTGGTGAGGAGCTGGCGAGAGCGAGCAAGCGAGGCAGGCAGCAGCGAGTGGGTCGCACGGCAGCGAGGTCGCCGCGTACAAAAAGCAACGACCAACGGCGCAGCACGCGAAATCTCGCGGAACGTGCAGGCGAAACCATCGATAGTATCGCTCTCCGTAAACTACGGAACACGCCCTAAACACCAGATTCATTGGCTGGATGGGTTCATTCGATCTACGAGCAGAGCTGCAATGGCGTCAATGCCGGTGCCTCGCCGGACGCCACCTTGGCGTGGTACTGCTCGGGCGTCCAGGTCTTGAGGCTGAGGGCGTGGATGTTGGGCATGACTGCGTGCAGCGCTTGATTGACGGCTCGGTGGCGGTCGATCAGTGGCATGCCCTGGAAGCTATCGGACACGACGAACGCCAGGAACTTGGCACCACAGCCGCCTGACTCATCGACCACGTGCTGCATTGTCGCCCAATGAATCAGTCAGTCAGAGCGAGGCTCGATCTCTCGATCTCTCGATCTCGCGAGCGAGCAGCGTGACGCACTAGATATGTGACAGGAATGGCGGCCATGATGAGGTGTCGCACTCGCTCCTCGGTCACCGGCGCCTCGCGTTGTGACGTGATCGTGGCACCGATGAGCGTCGACAGGTAGCTGAGCCACTCGGCCGGGAGACCTCGATCGCGCGCTCCCTTGAGCAACGCATTGCCGTATCGCACTGACGGCGACACCGAAGGATCGACGCGCGATGGCGCAGCTTGGTACGTGACGGCTTGCACGAGTTCTCCCGATGCCACGAGCTCGAGCGTGACGACGATCTCGACGTAGAGTCCGGTCTGCGCGCCCTCCTTGTGGCGCACGAGATCGAGCTGCGAGAGCGGCAGTCGAATGGCGATGCCATCAACGGCGGCACCCGGGAACTCGGCGATCGACGCGACGCCACCTCCCCAGAACTTGGAGTTGACGTTGAGTGCCAAGACGTAGTTATGCAAGCGAGCGTGCTGGTAGTGCGTGAGGTCCGGCAGCGTGTACGAGTGCTGCGAGCACCACGCCGCGAACTCATCGAACTCGAGCGAAGAACCGTACGCAAAGTACACGAACGAGTCGCTCGAGTCTGTCATGGCGTTATGTATGGATGGATGGATGGACGAAAGAGAGGAGGTTTGGTTTGATGATGTTGATGATGATGATGTTGTGCGCGAGCGAAGGAGAGAACAGCAACTGGCTCGTGAGTCCCTCCTCATCGAGACCTTGATAGACACACATCTCTCACACAATCTACGTTGTATACAAGATACGATTCGATTCGATTGTATTCTCTTCAATCTTCACTATCACATCCCAATCTATTGTGGTGGCAGCCGGTCTATCCTCCACTGACAGGTGGAATCAGAGCGACCTCATCGCCGGCTTGCAGCACGCGATCCGAGTCAATCGAACCGTCCTCCTTGATGGCATCGAGGTACTCCATGTTGACGGCCACCATGGTCGAGCCATTGAGCGCCGAGAGCGCCGGCACACGTTGAAACAAGCGCTGCAGCAGGTGGTTGATGTCGGTCTGTGCGTCGTCGAGCTCGATGACGAGGTGCTCGGTCTTGGCGAGCTCAGCGCTCTTGGCGAAGAACAAGCACTTGATCGGAACCATTTGAAGAGCGACGAGTAGTCGTATGCGCTGGTTGAGAGAGATGGTTGGGCTTGGGCTTGGGCTTGCTTGCGGGGGGTTTGGTTTGCTCGAAGGAGGTGCGTGGCGCTGAGGGAGAGCAGAGGAATCGGAGCAACATTCCCCACTCGACGACGAAGTCCAAACCAATGGAAAAATCCTCAGGCATCTCTCGCTCCTTCCCACGGCGAAGTCCACCTTAAGGCCGCTCCAAGGCCCGCATCCGCCACTGCTCCTCCAGAGAAACCCGCTGCATTGCTCTACTGCGGCCTTCGTTCTCTTCTTCGCCACCTCTCGCTCGCATCACACCGCGACCACTCGCTGCGGCATCGCGATATCTCGTCCCTCACACCGCCTCACACCCCCGAGTGACTAGTATACGAGTCTACGACGATGATGACATCGTTCTATGGCATGAAAGCCGTCGTTGCGGCGTGCTTGGTGTTGGCTTTCGCGATCGTCCACGTCGATGCGTACCGCGCCCAGCAGGACTACATCAACACCAAGTACGCGCACTGCCCGCCCTGCCCGCGCCCTGCCCGCGCCAACAAACACACACAACCTCAACATACTCGAAAATATCTTGGGTGCATCGGTATTGATCCCAAGCGATCGTGTTTTCTCGCAGTATCGCGATCTCTGCCGAGGGCATCTTTGCGATGCGTCCTGACGGCGGCAACGACACGCTCTACGACGTCGTGATGATCTACGACAACGACTACGGTATGGCGCGCAACGAATCCCGAGACTCGAGGGAAGAGCGAGTTGCATGAAGCAGAGTACTCGCTCACCACCACTACCATCATCCCGCTTCTCGTGCCAATGGCAGACCGTTTGTCGGGCGGCATCCAGGACTTCTGGCACGCTCCGGTGCAGTTCCTGTTGTTCCCCGACTACTGGAAGAAGGTCCGCCGACTGCCGACCGCCTCACGCTCGATCTATGCTCAATCACTGGCCACCTCGTGGAAGAGGCCGTGTGCCATCTTGTGGAGGATCGTGGCTCACGCAGGTCGTGCGCGTGGCTCGATGTATGTTATTCGACGTGTGTAGTTCTTGCGGCAATCGGGGCCGCTTGGAGTTGCGGGTCCTCTGGGTCCCTCGGGACCTCTCAGCGCCTGGGGTCCGATCGGCACCAACCAAACCCTCTCGTTGAACTCGACCGGTTGCGATTGGTGCTCGGACATTGCGTCGTTCTTCACGTCCATGTACGAGTCATGAACGAGCCTCATCTCTCTCTCTCTCTCTCTCTCTCTCTCTCTCTCTCTCTCAATGGCACTGACACTGGCGTCTCTCGCGAAGGTGGAGCTTCGATAACACCAGCCCACTCGGTCCGTACGGCCCGCTTGGCTACATGGGACCTCTGGCGCCCAAGGCCATCTACTACACCATGTATCACTTGAACGAGGTGCCGTTCGGCGCCAACAACTTTCCGCACAACCTCGACATTCTCGGTGCGTGGGGAGTGCTGGGTCCGCTCGGTCCGCTCGGCGCCCTTGGTGCCCTCGGACCCTTGGTACGCGTGCCTCGTCGATGCTCTCTCTCTCTCTCGTCTTGGAGCGTTGATCGGCTGATGCGACGATGAGCAGGGTCCGCTCGGTCCAGTGAGCTCGATCACTACGACCATCAATCCGGCCACCAAGCAGTACGATGGCCAATATCGCAATGTCACGACCGGAGAGATCTTGCGCACGGTCCAGGTGCTCTATGATCCCACGAACTCGATCTACCGGTGCGTTGGCGTCCTCTCGAGAGAGTGAGACCTCGGAACCTCGTACTCACGCATTGATTGCTGTGTGTCTCTCAATAGTGTCTACGATCTCTTCGAATTGTACCCAGTCAATGTAGGGCAGTCCTTGTACGACAACGACTGCTCGTTCGCTGTCGAGGTGCGTGTGGTCGATGCCTCCAATGCACCCGCTCATCCAAACCACTCACCGAATGATGCGCCTCCGTGTGGGGAACAACAGGGCAAGCTCACCAAGAGCCATCTGTCGGACTCGTTCGAGTTCACGTCGCAGTACGATCACATGGTATCGGCGCTCGTGATCCCGAACATGATGACGCGCGGCACCGCCGTGTCGTTCTCGGACTTTGACGTGCGCGTCAACAAGCTCAACTCCAAGGGCAAGTTCGTGCCGATTGCGCAATCGGCGCTCACGAGCTCGCACCAGCTGTCGCCCTCGACCTACCAAGGTTACATTGATAGCGTCATCTGGCGTGCGCACATTGGCGACCGCTTCCGCGTCGATGTCTTCACGACCGCCAGCAAGCTCGAGGCCGAGAACACCTACCGCCTCTTCGTCACGGGCACCGGCTTCCGTTCGGGCTCTCGCAACAACGAGGTGCCGACCGATACCTACAACCATCGCAACATCTACGGCCCGCACATTGGCGCCTACGCTGTCTAATCGATGCACCAATGCACCATACCGCCGCCGCCGCATCGTCATCATGCCTGCCCCATGTTAGCCGCGTGACTCGACGACGACGACGACGACGAGGCGCTTGTTCCAATCGCATCCCCATCGTGTATACAACAATATAGCCCACCACATGGCCTTGCAGTTTGTTCAATCATCATGATGTGGTGCTTAGTCCAGAGGGTTGTCGTCATCGTCGTGCACTCGCCGGCCCACTAGCGTTGTTCGACTACCACGGCGATGTGTTGTAGATGCCAGTGGTACGAGCGCAGCAGGCACCAAGTTGCAGCGACTGTCGTACGGCTTCGAACCACTCGTCCAGCGTCTCGAAACGCTTCCCATCGCCGAGCGTGAAGCCCTTGCGGTCATGCAAGAGCTTCCGAAAGTGTACAGCCGAGCCGTTGAGCGCGCGCGTCACGGCCACGTAGCCGCTCTGACTCGATAGCCGAATCAAGAACGTCCCGTCCTCTCGATTGCTCACGAGATTCGAAGCTTGTTGCGTCGAGATCTCGCCAAAGAACCATGGCTGGTCCGCCAGCTCCACGACCTGAGCACAGTCATTCGAGAGGCGTCCAGCACGTCAGCATCGTGACTCGATACGCTCGCTCGATCTCTCTTTCATTTCGATTCTCGTACGCGTTGTAAGAGTGTCGTCGATCGAGAGCCGCGAGTACAAATCAATGGTCCGAACCACGAGATCACCATTCCGAATCGTGCGATATGAATCGAGTTCGATTGCTTGCATAGTAGCTCGCGAAGGATCTGTATCTGACGGCTCTGCTCGTCGAGTTGTGCTCTGTGTGACACGGAAACGCCAGTGATCGTAGCGTTGCTGTCAACAACCACTACCAAGCCTCACTCGATATTGATTGCAAACAAGCACAAGCGAACCTCGTCAAGAGCTCCTTGCGAACGAGCTCGATCCAATGCTTGAGCTCGGAGCTCTTGTATCGAGCCAAGAAGTCGTGCAGCTTCCAGTGAGGCGCTTGAGCAATGTCGGCTTTCGATGGCATCGACGATAGCAACGCCAGCGACGGCTCGACTCGACACAGGACCTCGATCAGATGCGGTATGAACTCGCGCCATTCGACTGATTCCTGTCGATACAACAGCAACAGCAACAGGTCGTTGGTATCACACATTGGGGCCTCTCTTGATTGATGGTTCGAACCAGCTTGCAGAACGGCGCCTCCTTCCACAAGGTCTGGGCATCAATGTCGCCCTGTATCGCATGCTCGATGATAATGTAGTCGAGTTGTCGCACGATCTGATGGAAGGCCGGTCGGCTACGAGGCAGCGAACTCCAGCATGCCTCCAACAAGGCCGCCATTCGAGCGTTGGTGCCACGAGGTATCGGAGGTCGCAGCTGCCTCACGCACACGTGTTGTCGCAGCTCGAGTGCCGTCGTCACTTCGGCGTACGGTCTGCGTCGAGTCAGCAGCTCCCACAACACCAACGCGAAGCTGTACACGTCGACCTTCTCGGTGAAGGGTTGTTGCTCGAGTACTTCGGGACTCATCCAGAGTGGAGTGCCTGCGGCTCCTTGTGAGTCTCGCAGCTCGTCGTCCGATACCTTGACCTTCTGCTCATTGATGCATTCGTTCACAAGGAATCGATGGGATTAACGAACTCGCTCACTGGCTCGAGGTCTTGATAGATAGATCACGATAGCTAGATAGATAGAGATAGATTCGATGATGCATACCGCGAGTCCAAAGTCGCAGAGTTTGATACGATTGTCGTCGGTAACGAGTAGATTCGAGGTCTTGAGATCCCTGATATGTATAGAATGCGCATTCATACATCGATAGATCGATTGATTGATATCACCATCAGCATCATTGATATCGATATCAGATTCGATTCGATTCGACTCGATTCGACTGACTCACCTGTGAATGATCTGGAACTCATGGCCATGAAGCCACGACATTCCCAACGCCGTGTCACGCGCCATTATGAGACGTGTGAGCAGCGGCAGCTCGGCGTCGCTATGCAACAATCGCTCGAGGTCTCCACGAGGCAGATACTCTGATACCAGCATCAACTGGCCCTCGACCAATGATGCACCCATGTACAATACAATGTTCGGATGTGTTGCTTGACTGCAATCGACCCGGGTCCCAATGCATCGATGTTAGCCATTGGTACATTGGATCACGATCGACCATCGTTCGAGCTACCTAAAGATATCGATCTCGGACAACAAGCGAGCTCGCTCGGTGTCACTGAGATGCTGCTTCTTGAAGACCTTCACGGCGACCTCGGCACCGCGACATCGACCTCGATACACGGTGCCGTAGCAGCCGCTGCCCAATGGATGCTGATAGTCGATCGTCACTTCGTCGGGACTGATACGACGCAATCCGCCCATCGAATGTTGTGGCGATGGAGTATGTGGTAGATGCTGCTGCTGATGGTGAGGACGATGTTGTGGGCTCGACATGCTGTTGTAGTGAGTCGGCGAGATAGATGCGTGCGGTAGGTGAGCGAAATCAAACTGATCGGATTCTCGTGTTATCGAGAGAACTTGCTATCAATCAATCAATCAATCAATCAATCGAATCAATCGAATCAATCGAATCAATCAATCAATCAATCAATCAATCAATCAATCAATCAATCAATCAATCAATCAATCAACCAACCAATCAATCAATCAATCAATCAATCAATCAATCAATCAATCAATCAATCAATCAATCAATCAATCGAGGAAGCTAGCGAGAGGGATATTATTGTACACAAGATCTCAACATGATAGATAGGAAGGAGCGCGTATGCGATAGCGATAGCGATAGATAGATTGATACAAGTACAATGTTCCGTAACATACGGTATCATCGAGTGATACGTTGTTGATATGTACACACTCTGAAGCAACCGAGGTCGATCGTCAGTACGAGCCATTCGGCCATATGGTTCGAGATAGAATGTAGCCACCAAGTATCATGAGCGCGAATCCAAGCAGCACCAATCCGCAAGCGAGCGCCAAGCGCCAATCGGTCACGACGCATCGACCTTGGCGCAGTCGTCTCGAGTACAGACTCCACAACGACTCGTCCTCGACGTCGAGCGTGTAGGTCTGATCGTCATCGTGGTCGTGCGGTGGTTCGTGAAGCTGCGTGGTGCCGAGCTCCTCCCACGTGTGCGACGATGCTACGAACGAAGGCCTCGTGTTTCGAAAGACTGCATCGGAGCTGGTGCGATGTGGTGAGTCGTCATCGTCGTCGTCGTCGAGCGAGAGGGCCGAGTGGTGATGGTCGTAGTCGTCGTCGTCGAGCGTCTTGATTTCTCTCTTGTTCGCGGAGGCCATCGAATGAGAAGCGATGTAGTGGAGCAATGAGGTGAGAGTATCAAGCTCGAGTATTGGTGATAGTAGCTGATATCGAGTGATCCAATGTATCAAGCTCGAGTATCGATGATAGTAGCTGATATCGAGTGGTTCAGTGAGGGAAGTATCAAGCTCGAGATAACCAATGCCAACAGACAAGCAGATAGCCAGATAGATGGAAGATTGATGGACAGATAGCAACGAGCGATAGCGAGCAACGAAGCAATGACATCTATCGGAGGCAGCTCCATCATTCTCTCGCTCTCGCTCGCCTGCTTGCTGCAACAGCAAAGGCCGACAAGGGATTCGATCCACCAAGTACTACTCCTGATGATGGGTGTGCGTAGTAGTGGTGGTAGGCAGGGTCCGATACATGAGTTTCAGGTCGTGGTGGTCGTGGCTGCGCTCGTGTGCGTGACGTTGTTGGCGCCGTGTGTGCGATCGGCTGTGCCAGCCTCCGAGGGTACGTTGCCTCGAATCGACTCGATCGACACAACAACTACAACTACATCAGTAGCTGTAGTATCGTCACAATGGCGTGTGTCATTGACCCCGAGAGACATCTCTGCTCCTCCACTCTCACACAGAGAATGCCTTGACCGACTTCTACTGGGCGACTAATGGACGCAACTGGCAGTACCGCTACGGGGTGCGAGGCTATCCTCCATACGATGCGACAATCCTCGCATCCACGCCTCGTATCGACTCACACGATCACCTTCTCGTGTGATCCAATGCTTGTGTATTTCTGTAGTATGCATATGTCTGAGATATCGGCGTTACCCAAGATACCCTGGACATCGACCTCACTAACCACCAACCACATCGTGAATCGATCTCGCGTATGCACCCACCAGTTGGCTCGACCCCGGATACAGTGGCCCATGCTCGTGGTATGGAGTCAGTTGCAACTCCGCCGGCACCCACGTCGAGAGCCTGCGCCTCACGTACAACAACCTCGACGGCACATTGCCTGCGAGCATCGCTAACCTCAACCTCCTCTATCTGTATGCCATGACTCACTCTCGTTCATGTGAACAACAAGCCGCGCGAGCGCGAGAGAGAGAGACAGAGACACACGGCTGATTCATATGCTCGTTGATTTGCAGGGACCTGCAAGGTAATTCCGATCTCGCAGGCGCGGTGCCTGACCTGAGTGGCATGACGGCTCTCCGCGAGCTGTACGATATCCAACTCAATGCCCCCACTCTGCATGTGGCGCACATTGACACAATCACTTGGCTGCAGCAATCTCATGTATACCAGCGTTTCTGGCACCTTCGACTCGATCGGTATCACCAACATGGCTGGCCTGCAATCAATGTACCGAGCTCGCCGCTGCTTCAACCTCGGCCCTTTCAGCTGGATCTCACACATCGACTGTGATGGTGATGATGATGGTTGGTTTCTACAGCGCTTTGAGCGGGACGTTGCTGAGCGGGACCATACCGCCATCGATTGGCCGATTGACGGCGCTCAGCGGCATGTGCGTGTCTCTCTCTCACTCTCACTCAGTCTCACTCTCTCTCTACTACTGTGGCGAGTGTGGAGCATTTGTAATGGTCTCCAGCTTGCTGACATGGTTCACATTGAATAGATATCTCTCCAACACGTTGTTGACTGGGTCGGTGCCAGCAGAGTTTGGTCAGCTCCAGGACCTGGGCATCGTGTACCTCAACGGCAATGCGCTGCAGGGGGCGTTTCCTTCGATCGTAACATGCCCGAACCTCCGCTACCTGTACGTACATATTCGCTGCTCGCGACGAATCTGGCCTTCTGCGTTCTCTTCTTTGTCTTACAAGTGGAATTGCACGTATCAGGGAGATTCACGACAATGCGTTCACCTCGATAGGATCGCTCAGCAATTGCCGATCACTATCAGAGCTCGTATTGAGAAACAACTCCTTGCAAGCGCTACCGCTCGTTGATTCGTCCGTGTTTTACGACTTTGATGCTTCCAACAACTTGATCTCGGCGATACCAGATGACTACTTCTTCGGTATCCAGGTCAATGGATTCCTCGACCTCTCATACAACTTGCTCACAAGCTTGCCAGATTCGTACGGAATGACAGTTGCACAATGAGAGAGAGAGAGAGAGAGTACTGCCTTGTCGGATTGCTCGAGGCTTGCACTAACGATCAACCTGATCGTCGTCGATGGCGTCATATAGGTTTTGTGGGTTTCGTTCAAACTCCATCATGTTGGATCACAATCAGTTGCAGTCGTTGCCTGAGTGCATCGGAGAGCTGGATTGGCGTACCAGCCAACTGGAGCTTGGATACAACCAACTCTCGAGCCTCCCGATGTCGTTCACGGACCTCCAAATCTA
>Ga0209935_1003599_pt1 | contig 15634 bp, 19 predicted proteins | sample ThiBio_1000_plan_2_FD_183958 | JGI IMG/M metagenome (GOLD analysis project Ga0209935, IMG submission 183958) | Wastewater bioreactor microbial communities from Cape Town, South Africa - Thiocy_cont_1000_plan (SPAdes) | ecosystem: Engineered > Bioreactor > Thiocyanate-remediating >... | reverse complement strand
TACCGCGCCTATCTTCAGTTGGGGGCCAAGGAACAGATTTGCCCCTTCATCTGCCCATCCAGGCCAGACTCGCACAATCTCCATCGACGCAACAATCCTCTTCGCGTCTATGTAAAGTCCGAAGCTTTGCGCGTCCACTTCAGGTCTTCTTAGAGTGGTAGTCCTCCATCGGAACTCGAAGGAGTTGGTGTTGCTGTTTATCATCTTGATGATAAACAAAGTAGCTGCGGTGTCTGACCGGCCTCCTCCTTCAATAGATATAGAGATGACTGCCAGGTAGTCCCCATGTAGAGCCATCCTATGGGGACTATTCCTCGACCACCCTGAGGTGTTGATGGATGTGACGTGCACTCTCTCGCCTTTGCTTCTATCGAACACTCGTATGACTCCGCTATCCGCCCCCAACACTACTACACTCTTGTTCATTGCGATGTTGGTGATGTAGTCGTATTTTGATCCCATCAACTCGTCCACGAATGGCTGTTTGTCCTCATCATCGGATGAGTCGCTGCCGTCGTTATCTTTGGCAGGTGGGGCAGGACACATATGAGATTTCCAAAGTACCTCCATCTTGTCCTTGTGGATCCTTGCAACTGAAAGATTAAAAAGTAAGAGACTCGAGTCCGGGATTAAAAAGCAGGGAGGACGCGAACCTATTACACCCTCATAGCATGAAAAAGCTCCTACAGGAGGATCCTCGCTCATATCGAGTACGAAATCGGATACCCATTCTCCTTGCGGATATGGAGGAATGGTGTCCAAAACCTGATGCGATCCTGAAACGAAGAAGATGAATAATAATGCTTGCGAAGAAAATTGAACTTTACCTTTTGCTTCCCCATGAGGTAGTATCACCTTCCACAACTCAATCTTCGCCCCAATCACAACGAGGGATAGCTCATTCCCTCCCAAATGAGCGATTGAAACCCTCTTCCGCCGAAGATAAGAAGAGGAGTTTGACAGGAACGAATAGAGTTGAGAATAAGGCGGACTGGCCCGATAGATGGCCACCTCGGAGGAAACCGAGAAGGTTGCTAGAAATCCTCCACAGAGATCGAGATCCTCAATGGTTTCCGAGCGGCCGAAAATTCTTCGTTGGTTTTTCTGCTCCTTCTGCACCCGCGCTGCGTCCGGATTTAAAACAGATGCCTTGAAGATCCCCCTTTGCCAGTTTTTGTTAAGAAGAGCTTCTCGCTTCAGGAAACCTAACCATTCATCTCCTTGATCTTTCTCCTGCATAATAACATTAATCAAGGGAAGATGAACTGGTAATTGTAATACCTTGTAGATTGACACCTTCTCGGGATAGTGCACTGCAAGCTGATGCTGCCACAAGAGGTTGGATCGGAACAAACGAGAAAAGAACGAACAGCATGGACTAAGTCCCAACAGGATGTCTTTGGGTGTCACGTGTTGCACTACAACTAACCACAGCTCTGGCGGGAGGCTAGTATGTCCGCTTTCCCCTTCCTGAGTTTCTTTCTCTGCCCTATGTCTCTTTCTTGCTGGCTCGTCCATCCTGATTAGAAATAACTTGGACAGGCTTCTTTCTCATTTACTCAATCAACTCTTCTCTTGCCCAACAACAAAGGAGAGTGCATGAGACAGGGAAGGGTAGTGCAACAGCAGGTAGTTAGTTACTTTGTATGTATTTACATTTGAGCCAAACCACACAGCTATTGCTGGCGGAAAAGATGGTTGTCGGCCACAAGGCCCACTTTGACCACCTGAGGATGATCTTCCCTTTTTGTATCGACAGGGAAGAACTTGGCCTTCACTGTCACGCGGTCTTGGCCGAGGTTGTGCCTCGACCCATTGATGGCACGCTGATTACTTCCTTCTCCTTTCTTCCTTCCTTCAGCAGGAAAGATAAAGAGACGAGAGCCATTGTCAAGTACCTTAGCGCTTTTCCTGATGGTGTAGCCTGTTTTGTAGTAGGGTGGGGAAGTGAGTACGTAGGAGAGTCTTAGAGAGGTAAAGTTGGGTACCGCCAAAGGGTGACATCTTAAATACACCGGCGCTAGTGCCATCGACAGTCAAAAGGCATTTCACTGGGTAGTTGTGATCGTTGTAAATATAGACTTCAAAGGCCTGTCCCGGCTGCATTAAATAGACCATCTTGTCCCCCAGTTGCTTTCGTTTTCCCGGAATGATTGCTGACGTATGAGTGTGAGAGAGGGAGAGAGATAGAGAGAAAGATGTACCGAGTGTATAGTTGTCGATGGTGCGACCCTTTTGAGGGTAGACACGCCATGCCAGTCGAGCGCAGAAGGATACGGCTTTTCTCGCACAAGCCCACAGGAAAGATTTCAACTGCCTCAACAATACCATCACCTCTGTAAAGGCATCTTCCAACAAATGCTTTAAAGATTCGGGCAACAATCTGTCTGCGAAGAAGTGGCCGAGCTTTCGAGGCCACTCGACAAACAATCCCCAGGCCATCCCCGTAAACAATTGAATCCACAACGTCGGAAGTTCGATGAAGAGGAAATTCAAAACTGCGAAAGATGTCGCAAGGAAGAAGCCGACAGCAAATATGGTGAGATTCATGCCCAGGGTGATCAAGAAATGGATGGGCGTGAGGATGAAGAGCTCGACTCCAAATTTGACGAGGTTGAATGCGAAGGTAATGTAGGATGATGCCACAACCCACACTGCGGTAAAAAAGAATTGGATGACTGGAAAGATGAATCGCATCCACCACGATTCGGTAACCTCCCAAGATTTTTTTAGTCCCGCCTTCAAAGATTCATCCATCCAAAGAGCTCGGAAAAATGACTTTAACAAGGATTCTACGAGGGGGGTATTAAGTTTGCTCTTGAATTGATTTGAAGTTGATCCTACCTTCTTCAACAGAATACACTTCCTCATCTAGTAATTCTTTTTCTCCATTTTCCTTATCCTTCTGTCTTAATAATCCCTGCAATAGCAAAACTGTGCTCCCGTCTGTGAGGCCGTAATCTCCTAACATTGCGTTTTCTTTTCGAAGGTGTTTGCCTTGAAAGAGGAGTCTTTGTTGTTCGACGGGAATGCCAGTTTGTCCCAAGATCTCTGATTTCAAATCTTGCACACATCCGGTTGATAAATTCGCGGCTACCGCAAATGTCGGGCCATTGTGGGGTTTGATGTGCAACAACGAAGCGCTTCCATTGCCTGCACCATGCCCACCATCCCACTCTTTCTCCCCTCTTCCTCTCACTTGCTCTTCCTCCATGGCAAAGCAATCTCAAGTTGACTTCGCCGAGAATGAAAGTTGTGGGTGTTGCGTTGTGGTTGGGAGCTGCGGGGTTCCTTATTTGCAGTTGGGTGTGTGTGAATGATTAATCATGCGTGGGTGGCCATTCATCGTCACCTGAACCCCAAGAAGGGGAACACAAGAATAAAAACTACCTAAGACATGGCATGAGATCTTGTGTGTGTAGGATGGATGACTCCACATAACATGTCGGACGTGACGAAGGTAGCATAAAGACGCAAAAGGGGATCTACCATCTCTCTTTCATCTCTTTCATCCCAATCCCCTCCTGTTTGACGATAAAAGTTACGCATATGTCAATTCAATCCATCCATCAATCGTCGCTCTTCTCCTTCTTGTGCTTCTTCTCTTTCTTTCCTTCCTTATCGCTTTCCTTCTTCTCCTTCTTCTCTTTCTTTCCTTCCTTGTCGCTTTCCTTCTTCTCCTTGTTGTGCTTCTTCTTTTTCTTCTTCTTGTGGTTCTCTTCGCCTTCAGGAGCTTCAACAGCCACCTAACAAAGAAATAAGAAATAAGAGATAAATACTTATTATTCTTATTTGTTTGTGTGAGTACTTACCGAGTAGGTGACTGTCTTGCCACGAAGGGTGGAGTAGCTGTTGTCCCATTTGAGGACATAGGTGCCCGGCTTTTCCAATAACTGTTCGCCTTTCACGGGCTCCTTGTCCGCTTCATGGCGCTCCATAGCTACTACCTCCTGATCCTAGTGATGATAATTGTTGGTGTTGGTGTGGTTGTGGTTGTGATTGTGAGTGTGGTTGTGGTTGTGATTGTGAGTGTTGTGATTGTGGCTGGGTGTGATTGTAGTTGTGGTTGTGATTGTGAGTGTGGGTGTGGTTGCGGTTGTGGTTATGAGTGTGGTGGGGAGTGTAGGTCTCACCTCATCTTCATGGTGTACAGAGAACCCAATGTCGTGGCTCTTAGTGGAAAACTCCCAACTGAGCTTCGAGCGTTCGTGTTTGACCTTCACACGAAGTTCATGAGATGCTACAAAGTAAGAGAGGTGAGAGGAGTAGGGGTGGTGTGGTGTGGAGTGGAGTGGTGTGGTGTGACGTACAGCGTCTGCCTACATCGACGCTGGTAGGGTTGATCGGACTGCCATCCTCTCTGTATCGGTATGGCTCGTATTCACCACCCGCAGGAATACATCCTCCCTCGCACGAACACGAGCCACCATACTCCTCAGGCAAGTTTTCTTCATCGATCACCTCAAGGAGAGTCTTGGTGGTTTCTTCTTTGCCGCCTGAACACACTACCACCTGGAATGCATAGGAAACACAATATGAGACAACACCCACTCCCAATCATACACAACACAACACAACACAACACAACACAACACAACACAACACAACCATAGCACAACAACCCACCTTAGCGAGAGTCTTTGCATCGACGAAGGGAGTGAGCAGCTTGAAGATGGCCGAGAATATGAGAGGTGGGTTGACGACATAATATCTCTTCAAGGTTTCAGGGTAGTTTGCATCAGCCATCTTGAGAATCTGAGAGAAGAGAGTAGAGTGGGTAGTGAGTGAGCGAGCGAGTGAGTGATAAGTTGTAGGGTGGGGCTGAAGACCCTCTCATACCTCTTGATAAATAGATACAGCAGGTGTATAAAGGTGGGACCAGCCGACTCCCCCCAGATCTTCAATAATGATAACTCGTTCTACAGGCTTGCCGGCCTTCTTTGACAACTCCTCCACACTAATTGATGCAATTGTTAACTTCAAGATTTGGGATTAGGATTAATTACGCACTGTTTGGTGTCCTTCTCTTGCGTATAGATCTGGTAGTGAATCAGCTTGTCCGTTGGAACTGCGGTGGCGAGCCCCTTTACATCGACAGGTCCAAGCTTCTCGATGTAGAGTGGCGAACCTTCCTTGTCTACCTTGTGGATTGCACCTATTGAGAGGATGAGCATTTTTCTGGAGATATGTAGTGCGAGGTGCGGTACCTGGCCAATACGCTTCTAACTTTTCGATGTTTTCGTTATCCTTCTTGCCGTCTTTGAGGATATCATTGACCTTGTATTGTTTCCGCCATTCCTGAACAATAGAGTTAATCGAGAGTACCGTTCTGCGGAGAGAATTACCAGATGGTTCGTGAACATGACATAAGCTTTCTCAACGTCTCCTCCTCTGGCACGGAGAAATCTCTTGAGCGTATGATCGGTGAATCGCTTCCAGTCTATTTCAATGTCGTTCTCCTTCAATTTTTCCTTCATCTCTTCGATTTTCTACGAGCATTGAATTAGTACTTTGTTTATCTGAACAATTATATGTCTCTTGTGCCCAAATATGATAATAATTTTTTGAATGTTACATCAAAATGTTCGTCTTTGTGCATGTTTGTTGTTCCCATCGACATGCATGGAGATTTGTGGGCAAAAAGGAGGGTGGGTGGTACATACAGGAATTTCTTCCTCACGGATATTCTCGAACCACTCTTCCTCCATCCTCCCAACGTCCCAGTGCAAACTAAAAGAGTTTAACTAACGAGAAGTCAAAACGAGACTGAAGCCCAAGCACGATCCGCAAACTCCACAACTCCGTGTTGTTGCTGCGGCTGACGAAGGAAGAGAAGGCAAAGAAGGTGGGCGTGGGGATGAGCTGCTGTGCAGAAATCATCTACACGCTTATCGTGTGGGACTATGTCCCCTTAGCACACTACACTGCGTTCCTGGGAACGTTCAAACACTTTGTACAGAAGATGGCCGACAAAATGCATCACCAGCACCAACAGAAACTCACATATCAGTACGTATTTGGTATTGATCGTAAACTAGAAGTTGACACTCTTGTTCAGATACCACAACTACATGATTCATTGTCTTGTGAATGAAACGGAGCCAAGATTTGGGTTTATTTGCATGACTGGTGATCAATATCCTCAATTGTTGGCATTCACGTATTTGAATGAACTACGGAGTCAATTTTTGATGTATTTGTCGAAAAACTGGAAAGAGCTCGATCGTAATGCAACTGTCAGATGTAAGCCCTTTTGCACAACCTGATGCCACCTAACATATCTCTCAACAGTTGAAATGAACACATTTGCGCGACAAATTCAACAAACATCTCAACAGTATACATCCTCCCACTACGATTTGCGCGTCTTGGTGAGATATCTCCTTGACGAATCACTTTCAGATCCTAATTTTCGTTGTTTCAGGTCGGGAGTGAATTGAATGAAATTGTTCCTACAATCCCTTTGGATGAGATCCCTCTGGGTCATAAAAAGCCGCTTCTTATCGTTCGGCATATGCACGATCCTTCCCTTTTGCTTCATGGTACCTTTCAGCGCACCATCAATCTTATATCTTATCCTTCGTGTAGCTCCCTCGAGGAAGACGACAAGTTTCTTCTTCTCGCACTTCCTAACGAAGCATCCCTTTTTGACTATCGGCTTATTTATTATGCTAGCTGTGCTGGTATTCTTGTATTTTGTGGTCATTGTTCCTTTATGTGGCAGTCACCTTGAGGTATGTAGTATCATGCTACACAACCCTGCCTGTAATCTCTAACTTGCAATCATGCTACACAAACAACAGAAAACCAACGAACATGGGCAGCGCATCTGCTGGTTCGACTAGTCCTTCGTGTACATAATAGCATGTTATTTTTGTGTAGTAAGAAAAAAAGATTGAAGGTATTCATCAACAACAACAAGCAGAATACAGCTTCTTTCTCAAGAATGCGTTCTTTCGAATATGCTAAATCTACTCAATCTACTTTGCTTTGTATAGAAGCTTAGATAGGATATTCTTCTGAAGAAGTTCTCAGGGCAGTCTCCCCCTTCATGATGTTTCCTTTGCTATCCTTCCCAGAAATTCTTCACCGAAAGTTGCTGCATCAAACAATGCAAAGGGAAAGTCAAACGCAAACGTTTAAAACAACAACAAACAAGAGAGGGGAGAACAAACAGTAACTTTGGGGTGGTCAACCTAGGAATCATGCAGGTACATCTGAATGACCAGAAGGCGTTGAGGCGTTTCGACATGGAGCAGAACATCGCTGCGAATCGAAAGCGACAGCAGCAGAGCACGCAGAAATCTAAGAAGCGGCACATCAACGAGCGGCGTCTCTGGGCAGAACAGAAGAAGGAGGAGCAGGCGAAACTTCAGAAGGCGAGGCAGACATCTGAGCCGGTCGTGTTCGTTCTTGATCTGTTTCACAGACTAAGGATCAACACGCCACGGTTCGAGTTCGTCCACAAAAAATTCAAAGGCGAATATGGGATCTTCATGAAGGACAACCGCAACCTGCCCAAGCACAAACGAAAGCACGAGCACGATTCGCGTATCCTCTTTCGTTTCCCGAATGAGTGCCGCTACAAGAATATCCGCACCAAAATGCACATCACTGCTGAGGGGTGCTGGTCGTCAATGCGGAAGACGAAGACGATGTTCTTGTTGCTTCGAGTAGATATTGAGAAGGATGAGGAGTACAATGCAACGGACGCAGTGAAGGCGGATGAGGTCGACTTTTACCCTAATTCTTCGAGCGACAACGAGGAAGAGGATGAAGCCGAGAAGAATCCGGTTAAAAGACAACTGGTGCAAAAGTGGTATCTGCTGGAGAGGACGCTCAACGAGGACAAATGCAGTTGCCACAACGTTACATTGAAATATCTGCGCGATGAACGGGAGGTGGGGCAATTGTTGGAACGGTGTGAGCGGGCCTTGAGAAGAGCCCGCGAAGGAAAGCGCAATGGGCAAGCTTACTGGATCAATGCCGCGATCCTTGATAGAGAACACTTGTGGTTAGAATAAACGCCTTGTATTATACCCTCAAGCTCTTTCCAGTTTCCTAAATTTGTCCTGTCACTCCAAGAAAATAAATCAATCGCACTATAGTGGTAGAATGAATCAATTGTCCCAAAATTTACAGTTGTAAAGTTATTGTATCAAGTGGCACTGCTTTCTTTGGGCAGCTGCGTGAAGAAATCGGGTATCGGTGCCAAGAAGTCAACTTTTGGGGCAAGATCTGGTAGTTCCCATCCTTGGTACTGCTTGGGTCCCTCAGGATGAGAATAATCTTCCCACAGTCGATTTCGTGGAAGGTTGTTAGTGCCAGGCGGTTGAAATCGGCGCAAGAAAAAAATGACCTCCTCAACCTCCGCTAACCGTCTTCGTCTGGTTCTCTTTCGTGTTTGGTTTTCCGGATGGGGCTTCCAATACAATCCACGCCCGAGTTGCCTCAACGTTTTCTTTGGTTTCCACGGGGTTACTTTCTTTTGTCGCAGGAACTTGTTCATCTTTGTCCCTGCCCTTCCCTGTCCTTCCTTCGTGTGTAAGTGCCTTTGATTTCGAAGAAAAGTCGACAAAAGGTACACGAAGAGGCGTTGTTGAGGAATATGGAGGTTAGGGCTTGGTTGCCACATGAAAATACATAGGGGTGATAATCCCAAGGCGGCCACCTTCTGCAAGAGCAGTCGACTTAACCTAGTGGAGTTAAGTGAGCCTGTGTTGTTGTGGGATAGATGGTAATTATTATTTACCCTGATTATTCCAGAAGGAATGAGGGAGCATAACTCAGCAGCGCCGACAAACAAGTCAAGAAGAAGGCGGCCAGGCCAAGTGAAAGGCAGCCCCGAGAGGCGGAAGTATGCGGGTGCGATGACGTCATACCAGGGCTTGCCTTCATGCTGCACGTCTCTGCCCTCCACTTGCACAAAGCCTACACCTGCAAGACACTGCATGATGTACTCTCCATTACACAACTTTATCTTCTCCTCTAAATATATAAATAAAGAAGGAAAGAGGGGGTTAGAGAGGACACCTTAGGACACTCGCAGTCTCTCACCTCTTTCGATTGTCTTTCTTATTAATACATGCTTAGGATTGGAGGCATCAAACTTGTCTGTAAGACACCTGTGTTTTGAGCAAGGTATGTAAATAAAGAATAAATAAAGGAAGGGACTCCCAGACATACCATTCATAACCGCAAAATTTGCCACCCCGCTTAAGGACTCTTAATATTTCAGCATAGCAGCTTAGATGGTCGATTGCATAGTGAGTGCTTTCTATTTGATACACTCCATCAAACGATTCATCTGGTTGGAGACAAGCGAGAGACAGCGTGAGGTAGAGAAGTGTGCATGCGTGCAGTGGAAGGGGATCTAATAGGTACCATCAAATGGGAGTTCGTTGTTAAAGTCAGCCTGTTGGGGCGGAGAGAGTCTTAGTGTCTCTATAGGGTAATACAACCAACAGCAATACCTTCATGAATTCCACACGGCTTAATAAATTCTGGTTGCGGCTGAGAATACGTGCCCTGTGGAGGTAGAAGTCGTTCTTTTCGATGCCTGTAATCTTCACACCGGATAGACGAGCGAGATTATGCGCCGGCCCTCCCAGACCTGATCCTATATCCAATATGTGCATATCTATTCGTAAAGGATAGAGGATGTGAGCATCCACTTGAGTATATTTTTGTTTGTAGAGCTTGGATACCTTTGGTGACTCCAAGCTGCAATGCCAAAGAGTGCTCATGTCTTAACTGTGCCACACGATGATTCTCTGTCGATTTCTTGGAAGCGCCATAGAGTGAATAAAGTGTAGAGAGAAAGGGAGAAGACTATAAATACCCTAGCAGAGAAATGAAGACTTGCGCCCCAAAATAGTTGATATAAATAATAGAATACTCGAAGGAGGATGGATAGCCTGGTAGGGCCGTATTGTAAGGGTGCGCGAGTCCTTGCGGGCCTCCTTGGTTGTTGGTCGGTCAGGGGCGCTTTAATTACCGTGGCTGGTGTTGCGGGCAAGTGTGGGAGGTGGTGCGAAGTCGTGTGGGTTGTTGTTGGCGTACTGGGTGTACTATCCGTTGTGACTGAGGGAGCTTCAGTCAGGTAGGTCACCCTCACAGGTGACTCTGCGGGTGTAATGGGTTCCTCCTCCTCTTTTTCTCCTTTGTCTTCCATATCATTCCTCCTCACGCGCTCTTCAATCTTTTGAAGCTTTTCTCTCATCTTTTGGACGTCTAAGTGCCGAGTGGGGACGGACCTATACTTGTGTCTCGAATGCATCACCTTCGGGTAGGGTGTAGGCAATCGCGAGCTGTTAGCGGAGGAGGTGGGTGTGGTGGCTGTGGTGGTGGTTATGTTGTCTTCTTGTCCAGTCACCGCGAGAGTGGTCGTTGGTGTGGGTGTTGAGTCTGCGGGGTGTTGTTGCGATGAGGTGGTTGTGGTGGTTGCAGTATCGAACTCGGGAAAGGAGTCGTTGTCATGCTTCAACTGAGCCCTGACCCCAATACTTGACAACGAGTCGGTCGAAGGGCTTCGGGCGACATAGGAGGCTACGGATGCTGAGGCGGTCATGGAATGGCGCCAATTTTGTCTTCCTTTCTTCTTCTTCTCCATGTAGCTCTCCATTTTGGCTATTCTTTGAAAGACTTCGACAGGGGATGGCCTAGCTACCATCGCTAGTTGAAGAAAGAAGGTAAGAAGGCAAATAGGTCAGAGGGGAGTGATAATAACTTACATGTTGCTGAGAGTGAAGGTGCGGTGGGTGTATTCATATCATTCTCTTCCGCGAAGGCTGCGAGGGCCGATCGGAAATTGGCTTCGCTCCAAGTCGCCTGATGGGCCCTAATCCTCCTTTTCTTGACTGTGCCAGGTTGGTTTGGTACTGCCTCCTTATCTGATGGCGGAGGCGGTGTCTCGCCGCTGTTGGCTTGCTGTTGAATTTCCTGTCTTTCGGAATCTGTATTCATTTCGGGTTCCTTTGGCGTTGTTGCTTCTTCAGTCTTTTGGGCCGACTTCTCGTTCTTGAGCTCAATTTCTCGTGATTGTCGTAATAAATTTACGTCGAATTCCTCTGAGATTGGTGCGGAAAGGTCAATCTTAGTGTGGGTATCAAACTGTTAAGAAAAATAAGAAGAACATGAGGGAATAGAAAAAGAGAAGAAGAGAAAGGATATCTTTCGGGTGAGAGGAGCGTCGATATGGTATCGTTCATTTCTGAGCAGAGAGCGCTGTCTTTCTGTTGCTGTTCTTGGAATTGTTTGTTGTTCTTTAGGAGGATCTGCACAGCTTCTTTGAGGTTCTCATTGTCTCGCATAAGTATTTTCGCTTCTTCTTGTTCTAATCTCAGCTATATTTTTTGGTGTAAAAGTCAGAGAATGAAAGTAGGCAAGGTTAGGAATTGTAGGTACCTGTTGAATGATCTTTGTAAGATGCGCGTTTTCCTCGGCAATGGCACGGCATTGTAGAAGTTTTTCCTTCAACCGGGCTAACTTTTCTTTGAATCCATCGGTCTGCTTCAAAGATTCCTTGAGCTTCTCTGGTGGGCATTAAAAAATTGTGAGAAAGAGGTATACTCTGTTGAAGGGTGTTTGAGCATACCAGATTCTAAGCGCAACTTCTCATTCTGTTTTTCGAACTTCTCCTTGGCCATTTCTTCCTCGCGTAACATCTCTTTACAATCTTCCATCTACAATAGAGAGTTAGGATATGAAAGCGCAGCTACGAGGTGAAAAGCTTAGTACCTCCTTAGACAGTGCCTGAAGCTTCTTTACAGCTTCACGCGCCTTTCGAAGCTCCGCTTTGGTGCGGTGTAGCTCTTTATCGCGTAGCTCGTTGTCTTCGGCTGCCTTTGAGGAGGCGGCTTTGCCTTGCGCCTGTCGGAGTACTTCGCATTTCTAGGGTTGTACATTATTTGTATTTAAGTAGGAGTGTATGCGAGAGATACGCACATTGTTCAATTCCTTCACTAAGGCTTGCGAGCGATCGTTGAGTTCGATAAGTTGCTTCTTTTCCTCTTCGAGTACGTCCAGTGCTTCCAACAGCGCCGCGTTCTCTTTCAGCTCCTCTTGCAGCTGATAGCGGATTAACGATGCGCGGGGGAGGGGGGGGTACGATAGGCGAGATACCTTGACTTCCCACTCCTGCTCTACCTCTGAAAGCCGTTCTTGGAGTTGTTGGTTTCTTTCCACAAGGGTTAGGCCAAGCGAAGACGCCATCCTGAAATCTTGTTCTCTTTCCTGAACGCATTGAAACACGACCTCTAAATCTCCTACGTCGGACAGATCTCCTCGTCCTGGTGGAGCCATTGACACAATAAAGTTAGTGCACGTACGAATTAGCGGGGTGGTGGGACGAGTACGAAGTCTATCCAAGGCGCTACCAAAGATCTTAACAAAGTCGAGTTCTTCACCTGTGACCGCCTCTGCTTCGTCGTCAGTGCTGCTTGGTACTTCATCTTCAGACAATAAGGCAGGCCTGAAGCCGACAACAGACCAAGGAAAAGCAGGTTCCCCGACTGCTTCCTCCATCGTCTTGGTGGCAAAGGCTGACTCAAATTTACTTTGCGCACCTAATTTTGCTCAGCCCAAGGCAGAAGGCAACAAGAAGCATCCTTAGAAATAGTGTGAAATAGGTTTGCTTGGTGTTATGCTAGTCATCCACGATGTAGGAGTACTAATGGAATTAGCGATTGCGTGCCTTGTCGAGTTGTAGTGCGGCCAACCCTAAACCTCGCATTTGTCTACAAATAAATTTAGCAAACAAACACACCTACAAAGAACTCAAAAATAAACCTGAAGAGCGCTCATGCAGCAGGACGACGCGGGCATCATCGCCTTGGTGCTGTTGTATGACGTCAAGGGTCGCGAGGTAGAGGTTTCTGACATTGAGGGCGAGCCTCTAGAGGTGGCGCGTAGAATGGTGAAGAAAGTGGATAGCTCGGTTCTGCAACGCAAATGCTATCACAAAGGGGGTTACTACTATTTCGTGTACGTGCGCTCAGGGACTATCTACGTCGCTGCTTCAACGCAGAGTGATTGTCAAAAGTTGGCTTTTGGGGTCTTGCGCACCATTAGAGGGGAGTATCAATCGACATACCGCTACAAAACACCCGAGGAGGCTGATCATTCACCAAGATTAGAAGACGTGGTAAGATATCTGCTCGACCAAGTCAACGATATTGGAGACGCACAAAAGGCAAAGAAAGCGGGTAGGACGTTCGATGATGAGGAAGAGGGCGGCAAGGGGAAGGAAAAGGGAAAACCTACGCGCAGAAGTATGCGAAAGAAGAAAGAGAGGCGGCGAGCGAGACCTCCTAAGATCAACGAGAACCAGGAAAGTCTCGACGGTGCCGCTCATGTCAATCTACACTCGGAAGATGAGCGAAAGAACAAAGAAGATGAGGAATCGAACGAGACGCATGCGTTCTTGGACGACAAAGATCTCGAAGTGGATCTGCAAGACGCGTTGCGCTCAACGCTGACTGCCTACGTAGCGCACTTCGGGAGCTCTGGGGATGAAGCCGAGGTCGAAGTCATGCCCTACGATAACGAAACCCTCAAGACCGCGTTACGCGCTAGCGGGGTGTCTGAGGATTACCATGAGACGATAGCCAAGCCGAGCCCTGCTAAGGCGATACTTTCTTGTGTGGGGTGTTCCATTGTGTGTCCCCTTTGCATGCCCTGCTGGCTCGCAGCGTGCGTGAGTGAGATATGGTGCGGCTATCACATGCGTTCAATGATCGCTGAGGAAGTACTCGACTGGATGGCCCTGTCGCGTACAGGCAAGCATAAAGAGTGGCGAGACCTTGAAGAGCTTTGAGAGAAGGAAACCCTTCAACTCACAATTGTTACATTTATATGTCTATCTTTTATCTCTTTGCTTCTTCTTCCTTCCTTCTTTCTATCCTATAATACATGAATCCTTATTATCACTCTTCTCTCCTCCTTTCTTCTTTTCTTTTTCTTTCTTGCCTTCTTGTTCCTTCTCCTGTTCAGCTTGTTCATGTTGTAGTGCTCTCTTGATCAAGTCGGACCAGCCCACAAAAGAACTCGAGGCGGGTATTGGGGTAGTGGTGATGCGAAACTCGAACGGTGCCTCCCCCTTCAGTATCTTCTTGTCTTCTTCACTCTTCCATTTGAAGAAGCCTCCCCCAGCGCTCTCCCCATAAGGGTTCAGTTCTACAATACATATTCTATCCGGTAACACTACAAAGGAGTAAAATAAGTTATACTAAGTTTGCGAAGAAGATGAGTGTGTAGTGTGTAGTGTGAGGATGTACCCGCGAAGTCAATTATATAGGATGTTAATGTCAGAGGGATGGAGTCCTTGATATCTTCGTAGAAGTCTCTTATTCGTTTCTCGACTTCTTCTTTGTGTTCGACAAGATGTGGGAAGAAGGTCATGGTATCATATTGAGATAGCGCTACAAGTTTGCCTTCATACACGAAGCCTCTAAACTCGCCATCTACGGGTATAGTTACAAATTCCCTAACCACAAACTTGATATCTTTTGCATAGGGAGTCAATATCGAATAAAGAAGCGAAGGAGGTGAGTAAGTACTCACCCCATGAGTCGGGACTGCTGCTTGTATGATCCATCGCCCTCTTCACGTCAGAGATCGTGCGAGAGGAATAAGACATTAACAAGAAGGCTTCCTCGGCTGAGTGAACTCGCATCATTTGAAGGAAGGCACGACTAGTAGGATAGAGAGTGAGCGCATGTTCAGTGGTGAGATAAACTAACCGTACTGCCAATAATTGAGCATTAGCGTCTAATGCATCTTTCTTCATGCCTAATTGATCGGCTACATCTTCAAGTTCTTTGGCAAGGAGGGGAACCACCTTGTCGGGGAATTTGTCTACCGCATCCTTTGGGCTGCGAGAGAGATTAGCTGTTGCCTGCTTCTGATTTGAAGGTACCTTCTTGTTGATAGCCGAACAAAAGCTCCATTACCAGTTTGATTATCAACTTCTTTGATTGCGTCATCTAGTCGCTAAGTATTGGTGAGAATGCTGTAGCTAGTAAGTGTAGTCAGCAGGCAACTAACCTTGCGCAGTGCCTTAATCAGTTTCTCATCCTGTTTATTCAATTTTGCTCCCCGATTGAAATTTTGCCACGCCTTAGCTTCTTCGATGGAGACGTCAAGGAATATTGTCCGAAAGGTATGGTCTTTTATGTGTTCATAGTAGTGGTCCAGATTATATTCATACCAGTATTTTAATACTTTTTGCTTCTCTGCGGGAGATTTTGATCAATATTTGATAGAGGGAGTACAACAACTTTAACAAAAAATGGGAAGAAATATATACCTTCTTCGGTATCTCCTGGTAGAAACCCATCATCAGAAGTCATAACCGTAGCGCTGGCATCAATCATGTTGTCTTCCCTGCAACTATCAGCTAACCGTTCCTGGAAGAACGAAATACTTAGTTTGCAAGAGCGCAGAATGATCGTTTCATGACCGCTTCCCGCTACCTTTAAGAGTAACTAATAGCTAAGTGTTTTAGCTTATTTACAATCTAATAAATAAAATATAATAAAAGGAATAAATATTACATAAATACATCAACAGAAGCATCAGAAACACTGATTGGCAAGGATAGGACCAGTCTCGTTGTATTGCTCCTTGGTGATCC
>Ga0209935_1003594_pt1 | contig 15666 bp, 25 predicted proteins | sample ThiBio_1000_plan_2_FD_183958 | JGI IMG/M metagenome (GOLD analysis project Ga0209935, IMG submission 183958) | Wastewater bioreactor microbial communities from Cape Town, South Africa - Thiocy_cont_1000_plan (SPAdes) | ecosystem: Engineered > Bioreactor > Thiocyanate-remediating >... | reverse complement strand
CTCGTTGGCGAGTCTTGTTGCGCCGGTGCCTTGTCGTTGGCGTTGTCAGCCGGCGTTGCTCGCCCGAACGGCCACCACGTCGCCGCGGCGGTTGCTTGTGAGATTCGCGAGCTCGGTTCGGCGGAAGGGGCGATCTTCGTGTCTGTGGGGGCTCGAGGGGCACTACCTTTCGGAGTGTCTGAAGCAGCGGGTCTGGCGGCCTGTTGGCCTGCTGGATCATCGAGCAGCTGGGCGCAGCGCGATGCGGTCTCGTTCAGTGCCGCTCGCAGGTCGACCACGGCGTGAAGCGCCTGCTCGTAGTCGAATCCGCCGTGCTCGTTGAGCTGTGCCATGCGACGATACACCACGTTATTGCAGCCAGCAAGGTATTCGGATGCCGCCGCGTGCATCAACCTACCTCGACGCGCCTCCTCTTGCCGTTGGCCTCGCGGCTCCCGACAACACGATTGCGTGGCCCGACTCGAATCAGCAGATCGTGCCAGCGCTTCGAGAGCGGCAGGTACCGATTCTGTACCACTCGATACAGCTCCTTCATTTGCACGAATACCGGTGCAACATCGTGGCTCGATTGCGCCCGTCGCCCGATTGCGCGCGGATCAATGACGATATCGAGCACGTAGTCGCGACTCGTGATTCCGCTGCTCGCAAGCTGTTGCCACAGAGTGAGTGCCGTGTGGTTCACTCTCGGCATCCACGGCACGCACCGAATCATCGTGCTCGAGCTCCGGTTGCTCGGTATCGTGCACATCGAATGCAATGTCGTCGAATGCCGGTACGAGGATCGAGATGCAGCTCTCCTGTTGCTCGCGTGCTCGATCGAGTCAGTCGCACGATTGCACACGGAACGCTCGGTGCAACGACGTACCAGCTGCATGATGATATCCTGGATCTCGGGTTGCATCATCCTCATGTCGCGCACTGCCTGAGAGGCTTGTTGCACCAGCAAGGCTCGCAATCGCTCCTGCACTCACATCGACGGAACCACACCGATAAGAACAGCAAGACACGGCGCTAAGAACAGTAACACTTCGGCCAACCCAAACGAGTGCAGAGGTGGCACACACGCAAGAGCCACACGTACCTCGCGAGATAGGATCTCTTGTACCATCTCGGCTTCGGAGGCCGGGAACTTGATGCGCAGCGTGGTCGTGAGATAGTTGTAGCCGAGCGCCAACTGCTTCCACGAGCCCACAAGCAGATATCAGCTCTCGAGACCCAATCTCTCTCTCTCTCTCTCTCTCGCGGATATGAAGCAATGCAGCTCTGCGGCACCTCGGCGCACCTTGGCGTGTGTCTTGCCGAACTCGTCGTGCCATCGCTTGATGGCTTGGAGACTCTTTTCACGCAGCAATCGAGCATCACCCTTGTTCGGCAGCGGCTTCGTGGGTTCGGTTCCTACGCTCGCGATAGTGCCTGTGTGAGAGAGCGACCTCGACATGCACACCGGACCGACTCGATGATGGTGGGGGAAGCGAGCATGTTGACTCACCGATAGCAAGCTCGCAGAAGGTCTTGAGATGCTCGACGACATGAGCACGGAAGGCCGACGAGCGTGTGACGAAGTAGTCCTGCAGCCGCAGCACCTGCAGGCGCACATCGGCGTCGCGAGCCTGTAACCGACGCATCAACAGCTCGCTGACTTGCACAGCCGTGCTGGCATTGCTTCGAACGAGTTGCTTGAGCTCCTGGTAGTGGTAGCGATCACGCACACGCAACGTAGTACGTTGTGAGCGTGTGCGTGTGCGTGTGCGTGTGCGTGTATGACGAGCGGCTTCATACCGCGAGCGCGAGCGGATCACCAGAGACGCCGTTGGTGGGTGTGGTGGCCTTCTTGACGCAGTCCTCGATGACCGAGCCATCCGGCAGCGGTGAGGCCGGAGCAGCAGCGGTAGCCATTGATACGCAGCCAACGAATGACCGGCGCGCGTTGGTCACAGAACGAGGGAGGGAGACGGAATGATTGCGCGCGAGACACCGAGTTCGAGTTCAAGCGCACTGGGAGCCCCAGGTTTATTTGGAAGAGAGCAAGCGAGCGAGCGAGGTCGATTTGGTAAGACCGCGACCGTGACGGCATGATATACTAGTGGGCACGCTGGAAGGTATTTCACACACACGAGAGGCATACAATATTAAATAAGAGAGCAAGAGTAGGTGGCGGTGGCGGTGGCGGCGGCGGGTAGAGGTCGGTCGCCTCAGCATGCGAGGGCGAGACACAGCAGCGCGCTCAGCAAGAGCAGCAGCTTGCTAACGAGTAGACTCGATGCATCTCCGGCTCCCGGGCCCGGTGGACCGCCTGGCGTGCCCGGCGGCGGCGGGCCCACGGCGTTCGAGTACGCCTGAGGAATGGGAGGATAGAAGGGCGGCGGCGGCACCGGTACGCTGGTGTCACACGCGAGTTGACCTGTAGTACGCAAGGGTGTCAGCGCACGTGTGTGGAGAGTCGCGAGTGTGAGGTATGCAAGGCGTACGAATATGCAACAGCTGGCCACGAATCTCGCCGTCAGGATAGTCGGCCGACGTGATGACAATGTAGGTGGTTTCGTTAAAGGCCAAGTTGCGCGTCGCGGTCGAGAGAATCACATTGGTGCCCTTCACGGGTGATGCAGCGCCACTATACAGTCATAGACACAAGCGCCAGTGTGAGGAGGAGGAGGATGCACGAGGATTCGCGCGCACGCAGGTCCAGCAGTCGTACGTAAAGGTGGCAAGCGTGTTGTCGAACGAGCCAACGACGCCAACGTCGCCTTGCAGCAAGACGACGCTGGCGGGATTGGTGACCGTGTGGTGGATTTCGTAGTTGACGACCTTGTTGGGGTTGATGGAGATGGCGGCACAACCGACTCCGGGCGTCGTGATCGGGGGCACCATTTGCGAGCCAGAGAGGTAGGCGTAGAACGTGAACTGCTTCAAGATCTGGAGAGTGGGCCAGCGTGTCAGCAGTGCAAGCAGCTCGACGCAGCGCAACGCAACGCAACGCAACGCAACGCACTTGGCCACGGATGGTCGCCGTTGCGAGGCCCGGCTGGTAAATCTCAAAGTACATCTGGCCAAAGATGAGTGCATTTTGCGACGAAGCATCGAGGATCTGGCGGCCGTAAATCGGGCTCGCTGACCTCGCGAGGTTGAAGAGCCTGGGCCCAACGGCACCGGCGACGCCGAAGAAGGCACCAGCGCGCTCGGCAAACGGCACGTTGTGCACGACGAGATACTCCATCTCACCGTTGTTGCAGTTGTACGTCACCAAGATGCAGCCGCGCGGATTCTGGCCATAGATCGGCACGCTGTGTGTGTGGTACGCAAGGCGAGCTGCTGAGTGAATGTCGCGCGCGCCACGCTGATGAGAGAACGAGTAAACATACTAGGGCGGAATGGGCTGGATGAAATCCATGCGCGACGCATGACTAATGATGGGAATGGGGTCGATCGGTATGATTTGGCCGCGAAGCTACACCAACGCCACCAACGCCACGGCCATCAGTAAAAATAGTACGCCAGCGCAAGCGAGCGAGCGAGCGAGCGAGCACCGTACCTCGCCATTCGGACGAGAGGCGCTGTTCAGTTGGAAGTAATAGTTCTCGTTGAAGAGGTCAGTCTCTTCCGTTACGGTGAAGTTGGCGTTCTCGCGAATGGGATTGCGCGACGAACGGAAGCTCCAAATCAGCGGACCGGTGACCTAGAGATCGCGTTTGTCACGAGTGAGTCCAACATAAATCCTACTCGCGAGTCGTACACCGCCACCAGCATCACAACGGCTGCGGTGACGGTGACGGTGGCGGTGAGGAGGAAGAGCAGCACGTACACCAGGGTTGCCTTGATTGATGGTGGCGCTCGTGGTGCCAGACAAGAGCGTGTGCACGATGTTGACGCTCATCCAGTGGTTCACGGCGCCGGGTCGAATGACCGTGTAGTTGGCGAGTAAAATGCCCGAGTTGGAGCTCGTTCCCACCAACGATGGCACGACGTAGGAAGGATCGAGAAGCTGCGGTTGCGTGGGGGTTGTGGCGAAAGTGAGCGGGCGAGGGAATAGAATGGGATATGCCAAGTGCCTCGAGCTGGTGCGATTCGAGCACGTACTGCATAGAGCCGATGGCGACGCTCGAGCTGGCCACGCATCTCTCCTTGCGCAAACAGGGGCGAGATGAAGATCAAGTACGTTCGGCCGCTCATCAGGTCGGTCTCGATGAGCGAGAAGTCGGTGCCGGTCTGCGTGATGGTGAACACCGTGTGCAGCTTGTTGGCCAGCAAGGGGCTGGAATCGCGATCGCCGCCCGGGTGAGATGAAAGGAACGCGCTGTGGGTATGGGAGCGAGCGAGCGAGCGAGCGAGGTACGCACTGTCCAGAGGAGTTGGTAGCGATCACGCCAATGAGGTCGCTGTTGACCTTTCGGCGGCCACGATGCCACTCGATACTGCACCGAGTAGTGCACGAGACGCCGTGTGAATACGAGCAGCTTGCACAAATGCTGGCTACGTGTGCGGGTGAGTGCCACCGTGTGCGTGGGTACCTACCTGGTCGAGAAGATCGACGTGTGCGTAATGTCGCACGTCAAGGTCGGTGGAATAGCATTGATGCCATACACGCACACAGCGTTGCCTGTCGAATGGCACAGAATGGAATGGAATGGCATGAGTCAAACAAGCCAAGGAGGAACACGTTCGCTAGGTCTCGGTAGGATTGCAGATCGTGCTCGTGCTCGTGCTCGTGCTACACGCACCGTTGTTGGGCGACGTCACGGGGCGATCTTCGTCGTCGTCGGTCGGTACGCTGAACGAGTCGTCGTCGTCCTCATAGAACAGCTGCCCGGCATCGATCTGTGCCGTGTAGTAGAGATCTAGCGAGCCGTATGCATCATGCATCAGCAACCAGCCATCTACGAGAGGTCGCTCGATGGATGGATGGAGAGATAGAGAGCAGGTTCGAGAGACATACCAACGAAGCCGAAGCCGGTGGTCGAGGTCGCAGCCACGTTGGTTGTCAAGTACGACGAGAGCACCACGAGCAGCAACGCCACCATCACCGCGATCGACGATGACCACATGAATGCCGTTCGTTGCGAAGCCATTCTATTATTCCTCCTCCTGTTGTTGTTGTGGCTGGCAGGTGTTGCGATGGTGGTGGCTCCAGAGGAGATTGATTGATTGATTGGTTGGTAGATCGAGATATCTCTCTCAATTCGATCTCACTCAATCAAACTGGTTCGTTGCTCTCCCGATAAAACTCAAAGTAGATCGAATCAGTGAGAGCGAGAGACACACAACCACACTATCACCACCTCCTCCTCCTCGAGGCCTCCAACGACAGGTCGTCCCCAATCGATCTCAACCAATCAGCCTCCCTCTCGCCAGAGCAACAACCAACAACCAAACGAGACGATGATGATGCCTCGCGGCTCTTTCCCTCGCTTCTGATAACACACAACCCACAATCAACGCATACCACGAGCCTACGACGAGCCTTACGACCGCCCTCCGTCTCCGTACCCCAGACACCTTTTCTCGTAAGGATCTTCATGAGCTCGGTTTGTGTTACCGGACCAGGCTAAAGCCCGCTGTGCGGCTCTTTGCTCTTTCGTCTCGTTCCCTCGCCTCTCTCGCATCACAGCGTCAGCCAGCAGCGTCGACGACATCGCCATCGCTCACTCGCTCGCTCGTTCGTCTACTCGTTGCTTGCTCCTGTGTCTGTGGATCCGAGAACGCCATCATCTTGTTGCAAGGGCGTGAGATTGGTTATTATTTTTTTTGCGGTATTTTATTCAGGCTTCTTCCGAGAAGTTGCTTCAGTGAGGTAGGTTTGTCGATCTCGACTGAACACGATCACAATCACACACACGAGAGAGATCGGTCTCGCTCATCGATATCGATCTCTCGTCCCACGCACACACAACATTCACGCCTCTCGTTGCATACGTGCATCTCGTTCGTGTGGTGAGGTAGAACCGCTTGCTTGTGTTCTAATCGCCTCCGTATCGTACAGTGATTGCTAGCATCAACAACAACGACGACAACATCACAACAACTTCACAATGTCTGACGTACGTCATGCTTCTGAACGCGTTCTACACTGAGACTCGGCGTTGGCATCCACGTTGGCAAGCTGGAGAGAGCGAGAGAGAGTCGTGTCTCAGCCGGCGGTTGTTCATGACGATGCTGATCAATCTCTCTCTCTCTCTCGTTCGCTCGTTGGTTCGTTCGCTCGTTGTGTCATGCGATTGATGCGTGGCCCTACGACTTCTATGCATCGCTGTGACCGTGACTCGATACGCCGAGATAGGTTGACGAGCTGATTGAATTTGCCACCAACTTGGATTGGGCCCAGTGTATGTGTTCTTGTAGTTGCAACCTCGCTTGCTGACGGTTTGCTCGTTCATTCGTCACTCACTCACTCGCGCTGCTTCTGCTGCACAGACACTGACGACGAGCAGATCCGCTCTGCGCTCGAGGAAGCGCGCGCCCGAATCAGCGAGCTCGATGCTGATGATGTTCGTCTTCGTTCCTGGCTGCGTTGCGCTGCGAAGCTCGCCTGGTGCGCTTCGTGTGGGAGCTCGACTAACTCGCTCAGCCCACTGTGCTCTGAATAGTCGTTGTCGGATGCCCAACGCGTGAAGCTCGTCGTTGTCGGCGACTCGGCTGTCGGAAAGACCTCGCTGCTCATCGCCTTCGCTACTGACAAGTTCCCTGACGAGTACGCACCGTTACCTCCTCCCCTTCCCTCCTCCACTGCTCCTCGTCCGAGCTCGATCATGGCGAAACTGATCGCGTCGTTTGTACTCGCGGCGCGCAGCTATGTGCCAACCGTGTTCGAGAACTACACGGCTCAGATGCAACTCAACAACGAGCACATCTTGTTGCACCTCTGGGATACAGCTGGTCAAGAAGACTACGTACGTATCGATTCGCACTCTTCTCGTGCTCCTGTGAATCGCCATCAACCAGCTAACGGTCGCTCTCTCTCTCTCTCTCTCTCTCTCTCTCTCTCTCTCGGTCGTCGTCGTCTTGCGCTTCCACAGGACCGTCTCCGCCCTCTCAGTTACCCCGGCGCTGATGTCGTGCTGCTGTGCTTCTGCTTGGTGAGCGAGGCCACCTACGAGGCCATCAGTGAAAAGTGGGCGCCCGAGGTCAAGCACTACGTTCCCGATGTCCCGACCGTACTCATCGGAACCAAGGTCGATCTCCGCGACCAAAAGACCGCCGACCCACACGCCGCCGGCTACGAGCCCATCTCGGCCGAGAAGGGCAAGGAGCTCGCCAAGGCCATCGGCGCCAAGCGCTACTGCGAGATCTCGGCCAAGACACGCAAGGGCCTCGAGGAGGCCTTCCACGAGTCGGTGAGCGTCGTGCTCGAGGCGCGCGGCACCGCTCCCAAGGAGGCACCCAAGAAGCCCGCCGCTGGCTCATCCTCCGGCTCCTCCAGCAAGAAGCCCTCTGACTCAGGCAAGAAGACGTCCGGCTCCTCGTCGTCCGACTCGGGCAAGAAGTCCGGCTCCTCGTCGTCCTCGTCGTCCTCGTCGTCGGGCAAGAAGACCTCGTCGTCCGACTCGGGCAAGAAGACGTCCGGCTCCTCGAAGGACAGCAAGGACGACAAGCGCAAGGGCGGCAAGAAGAAGGGCGACGATGGCAAGAAGGGCAACTGCAAGCAGAACTAGAGAGCGGCGGCGAGAGATCGCGGTCGCCGCCACCGTGCGTGCGACCCATTCATTCATTGATTGATTGATGCGGTCGACCGCTCGCTCGTTTTGATGTTGCTTGTTGTTCATGCACACGATTCTTTGCTGTATCACCATGTCGCTCCTCTTCTCACTCCCGCTCTCCTTGATCTCTCGCTAGCGCGTTACTGCCGGCGTTCGCTTTTAAACTGTTTATCAACTGTCTCATTTATCTCTTCATTCTGCCAGTGTGATTCCGTCTCTGTCTCCTCTCCTCTCTCTCTCTCTCTCTCTCTCTCTCTCTCGTTCCGTGATTCTCGCTCGTTTGATCGAGTCAAGCGCATTGACACGTTGCTTTCAATGCGTGCGCTTCTAACTAATCTACTACCGCCATGTCACTCGACCAACCCACGTTTCTCTCTCTCTTTCTCTCTTTCTTTGTGCTTTGCGTTGCTCACACGAGCCGTTCGTCTTGGTCAGCGCTTTGCATTACTCGTTCGTCTTGTGTCGACGATGCATCGAAATACACCTTAACTGTACTTGTATACACCAACAACACTTTCTATCTATGTTTGTGAGATTTATTGCAGATGCTGGCGAGCCAATCCAACAATGTCAAGTAATGGTACAACGGGTGCGGTTGTGATGGCGCGCCTATTGCTCTCACGTCAAGCAACTCACAAACGAACTGACTAACTAACTAACTAACACGATACGAAAGAACAAGAAACACACACACACACACAGCAACGACTCCTCATATCTCGCTCGCTCACTCGGACTTGGCCAATAGGTCGTCGAGCAACATCTGCTGGCGTCGCTGCACTCGGCGCTCGATCACCACCGCCAGGTACTTGAAGAATCGAGCGGCCAACGTCGGATCCGAGTTGAAGAGGCGCTTCAGCCACTCAGCCTCCACCAGGAACACCACCACCAGGTCCGAGTCGGCCACCACGTCGGCGCTCGCGCCGCCACCCATCAGGAAGCTGATCTCGCCAAAGAGCTCGCCCTGCTGCAGCGTCATCAAGGTACGCGGCGTGGTGCCGGTACGCGTATGCTCGAGCTTCAGCACCAAGCACTGTCCCGACACCACTTGATAGATGCGCTGCATCGAATCTCCTTCCTTGAGAATCACCTCGCCCTGTGTGTGTACGTGTGTGTGAAGCGCGTTGCTCAGTCAGTCAGTCAGCCAGCCAGCCAGCCAGCCAATGGCGCACTCAGGGGCAAGGGTTTCGCTCGCAGCCTACCTTGCGATAGGTGACCTCGCGGCCGCCCATGATGATCCTCTCCCACTCCTCGTTGGTCGGCACGTGCTCGAGCTTCGAGTAGCCCGACTCGCGCAGCTCGTCCGACACCGTGAGGTCGGCCGTCGTCTCGACCACACACGAGCTCGGAAAGAGGCCGCGATCGTACGTGTACTCGAGGCGTCCCTCCCACATGCTCGAATCCGCCGGCTTGCTCGTCACGAGTACCACGTCGTCGGGCTTGAGCGACAGCTCCGTGGGCGAGGTCGCCGTGTAGCTCGCGATCGCTACGGCGCGCGACAGCACCTGCTCCTTGGCGAGTGCCGAGCGCTCGCCCTTCTTCCAGTGCGACTGCACCAGGCCCAGTGCCTCCTCGGCCACATCCTCCGAGTGGAATACGAACTTGTAGACCTTGCCGCCCGTGACCGCCAAGCCCACGACGTTCTTGTCGCGCATCATATCTTCGATTTGATCGTAGGGTACTTTGATCTATACGCATGAACCAGAGAATGAACCAGAGAACGAGAGCGTGAGTGAGTGCAATGTGTCACTGGCAGAGTGGAGCGAGAAGCTATCATCATCATACGGCGCTATCAAAGCCAAGCACCGAAGTCTTGTGAACGATTCGAGAGGTATACACGGCGAGGGTGCCACTCTTCTTGCGCTTGCACAGGTACGCTATTGCGTTCCAATTCAAATGAGATATCATATTAGTAAACAGTAACACACACACTCTCTCTCAACATTTGCAAGCACTGCGGTCATACTCTTGAGTTGGCGATCACCCGCCTCTTCGGTGTCGATCAACTAAAACCAACCACCATCGAGATCAGTGAGTGGATTGTACAGCGAGGGAGGAAAGGCAGAGAGGCATTGATTGTTCTCCTCACGCGTACCGATTCGGCGCTGTAGAACAAGCGGTTCTCGGCGTTGTTGCTCATGGTGCGAGCGACCGTAGCGACTTGGCTCGAGCTCGCGACCAGGAACGTTCCCGATGCTAAGCAACTCTTCAACTCAGTACCACACTCACTCTCTCTCCAGCATCACCACGTGCGCGTGTGACGCGACGTACGTGTGCGATAGTAGAATTCTCGCGGCGCGATGCGGAGCTTCTTGGTGATTCGTGCTGAGAGATCACCAAAGGTGTCGCCCTCGCTCCAAGGAAAGGTGCGGAACTCCTGACTCTGCGCCGAGATGTAGACTCGAATCAATGTCAAGCCGCTGGTCGGCGTCGGCGGCGATTGCTCGTCTGTTTCTTGTGCCTGACAGAGCCAACATGTGTCATTCCGATGCCCCAAGCGCACAAACGAGAGAGCGAGCGAGCGAGAGACAGAAACACATACCGAAGCCTGCACTGTGAAGGTCGGAGTATCGCACGAGACGAGCAACTCAGCCAGCTGCTTGGCCAGGTTCCAGTAGAACTTGCTGCAGAGTCGAGATTGATTCTGGAACACGTCGTTCAGGTACTCTTCGGACATTTGGAACACCTGCAGGCCATCACAGTCGACGGCCACGTCGGCCGTCGCGAGCGCTCGGCCAAGGAACGACATCTCTCCAAGCACCGTTCCGGCTTCTTTGGTGCAAAGCTGCACGCCGTTCTTCACCACTCGAACCGTGCCACTCTTGATTCTGAGACCGAGAGTGACAATGAATGTGTATGTGCATTATTAGACAGAGAGTCAGCGAGAGAGTGAGTGAGCGCTTCAGCGATAGTAGCGTACCGAAAGATGTATTGGTTCGGGAAGCCTTGGCGAATCAAGTAGTCGCCCTTGATGAGGGTCTTGACGGGCGCAGCGGACGTCATCACGTCCCAATCGCCCTCATCGAGTGGCGTTGGTCCTCCGAACATCTTGAACGACGACACGACGTGCGGCAACAGATCCTGGTCGCGAGAGTGCAAGAGAGCGAGTGAGCCTCCCATCACGCGGTACCATCCAAGCTCTCCCTCTCTTGCTGGCGCTTCGATCGAATGATCGAGAGGAGGCTCGGCGGTGCGGCCTGCATACCAACACGGCGTTGTGGTGCGTGATGAGGCACGCGAACATGGTCGTGATCAAGATCGAGTCGGTGAGGCCTGTGTTGAAGTCGAGGTTCTCTCCCCACATCAACATCGGTCCAAACACCACACTGTGTGCGAATGGACGCGTGCAATCTGTGCGTGTCAGATACACGCCATCGTGTCGTACGACAATCAGGGGACACGACAATCGAGCGTACCTGAGATTGTGCTCGTCCATTCGCGTGACATGGCGATGCGCAAGGAGCTCGCCGATCAACAACCAAATCTTGCGCAGAATGGGCTTGTTCTCAGGAGGCAGCGTCTTGAGGATCGTCAATAGACCGTGGATCATCTTCTCGGGCTCGTTCTTGTGGATCTCTGGTTGAATTGTACCAAGTCGATGGCGCACGAGTTAGAGCGAGTGTTTGAGCGAGTGTTAGAACGAGTGTTTGAGCGAGCAATTACGCACCAACCAGCGTCAATAGCGGACGATACAGCGAGAATGGAATCAACGGTGCTGGTTGGTTGCGCAGGTAATGACTCAACACGCCCGAGACGTTGTAGATGTTGGGTACGGCCTCGGCCGAGACATCGATGCTATCGACATCTGTTGAGCGCATCGCCAGCGTTCAATCCATTCGATGTGATCGATGTACCATGGTCAGAGACGTGCATACGATCTATCTCCCTCCTGCTGGTGTGCTTCCTTGTCCTCGCGCCAAGCTATCAAGCACGGCATGCGTCCAATCGCTCGGTTGCAACAAGTACGTGCCTCGCCAGAAGGTGCTGTACAGCTGCAACACCTCGTTCTTGACGCCACTGATACGAAAGATACCCTCTTGCGTCACACCTATCCACCTCTCTGAATGTGAGTACTTGTACGTCTGTAGGTCTGTGTGTGTGTGTGTGTGTCTCTCGGCGTCGTAGCATCACGATCCATGATGGGATCGCACGAACCTCGCTTGTGAATCTCTGCGACGAGCTTCTCGACGATCTCGATACGAAGCGGAATGGGCGTGTCGGCCGAGTGACGACTGATGGTCGAGACCGACAACCGCGACGAGAGATGTCTGCTAATCATACGATGCATCTTGATGATCGGAGAGGCCTAGCGCCAGCGAGATATCGAGCGAGATTGATAAAGATATCGAGAGACCTTGAGCGACGAGCGTGCGCGTGGCGGCGAGGAGAGAAGCAAAGAAATCGGAACGAGAGTAAGGAAAATCGATGGTCGCTGAGGATGGCTCAGTGCTCGAGTGGTTTTCGTGATTTCGCAGGTCTGGCGCCTGGAATCGCCGAAACGCCCCTCACTCTCTCACTCAAGCGCAATCGCAATATCAATCTAGCTATCGGAGAATCACTCGAGCGTTCGGTGGAATCACGCACTCTCTCCCCCTCCTGACCGTTGTTGCTACTGTTGTTATTGGGATGCCGTAGGAATAATAAAAAGTAGAGTACAAACACAAAGCAAGTAAGCGACGCCTCGTGCGAAGGGTCGACAGCACCGTCTGGCTGTCGCTCCCAGGCCACGCTGGGCGGCTTCAATAGATATCGACAAAAAGCCCTCAGCCGAGTAAGATACACCCCGGCTCTTGCTCCTACTCGGCGAAGACCGCCAAGTCGATCGGATATGCCGGCTCTCCTTCGATGAAGTCCATGCCGTCCTCCTCGGCATCGGGACTGATGCGCAGATGGCCGGCCAAGCTGAATGAACCGAACACCAACAGCGACCAGAACGCGGTCCAGGCGCAGATACACGCGCCAGAGAGCACGTTCTTGCCGAGACCGACGAAGGCGTTGCGGTCCCAAGCATACAACACTCCTCCATCGGCAATGTGGTGAACTCGATTGTTGTGTGCGAACAACATCACGGCGATCACTCCCCAGAACCCTCCTCCCTGCGATCCATGACGAGTGAGTGAGTGAGCGCGTGAGTGAGCGCCAGAGAGAGCCAGGATCGATTGGATCTCATCGAGTGGCGAGCGTACCAGATGAACAGCGATGGCACCGAGAGGATCATCGATGAGAGCCATTTGCACGATGCGATTGATGCACACATACACCACTCCCGCTACCGTGCCGATGCAGATGGCGGCCCAAGGCTCGACGTACGGGCAACCAGCGCAGATGGCCGCCATTCCCGTGATCGATCCATTCGTGAAGACCAGCAAGCTCCAGTGTCCTCCGAACGGATGCACGGTGTTGACCTTGATTCCTCGCACGATGCGCACCTGCTCCTTGGCGTATCCGAGCTTGGTAGCAAAGACCGCCGACAGAGCCGCAGCAGACGGAGCCAAGATGGTGTTGGTGGCAGCTCGAGCAACGTAATCAGCTCGCATCGAACCAGCGACTCCGAGCTCCGATCCTGCATTGAACGCCAAGAATCTGCGAGACACAAGCACACAAGAGCAAGCAAGCAAGGATCGATCGGACCGAGATCAGTCAATCAGTCAATCGATGTGCATCACACGATCTCTCTCTCGGATCTCTCTGGATTGATCGACAACGCACCCGAACCACAAGAAGAAGAATCCGAGAGTCACGAGCACGGTCGAGTGGCCTGGAATGTTGTTGGGCTTGCCGTTCTCGTCGAATCGACCGATTCGAGGACCGAGCATCGTGGTACCGACCAGCGAAGCAGTGCCTCCGACGATGTGCACGACTCCCGAGCCAGCATAATCCTTCATCCGTCCATTCAATCAATTGCTCATTCGATTCGATTCGATTCGATTCGATCGTCATGCCATCGTGCTTCGACATACGGTATACTGTAGCTGTAACGTTAGCCAGCCGTGTCCGCTCCAGGCCCAATGAGTGACGACTGGATAGATCCATCCGGTGGCCGTAGCCGTGTACACCAAGTACGAGAACATCGTCGTTCGCTCGGCCATCGCTCCACTGCAGCATCACGCGCGGCACCTGGGATTACTACCACATATGAAGCCGCTATTCATGTAGCTCGTATGAGTGCGAACGATCGTTCGATTCAACACCAACCTGACGATGGTGGCCGAGGCCGAGGCGAACGTGAACTCGAAGAAGAAGTACGCCAGCTCAGTGCCTTTGGTCTCGGACAAGAAGAACTGCCGATAGCCGATGAACTCGTTGCTATCAGGCCCGACGTAGCCGAAGCCGAACGCGAATCCAGTGGCCCAGTAGGCTACAGCGCCGACCGCTACGCCAACACAACACCAGGGCCGTCAGGTACGCGTACGCGCGCGCTCACACGAGCATGAGTCGTACCAGAGTCGAGACAGTTGGTTAGCAAGATGGTGGTGGTGCTCTTGGAGCGCACCGAGCCGGCCTCGAGGAACGCGAAGCCTGCTTGCATCGCTGTTTGGGAGGCCGAGTTGGTGTGGGTGTTGTGTGTGAGTCATATCGCGAGGATGTATGAATGGCAGCGACGTCAACAGCAGCAACGACAACGAGAGCAACAACCCGTGGACGTACTGAAGATGATCATGGCATTGATGCAGAGGAAGAAGATATTGACCTCTTCATCGATCGAGAAGCGGCCAGACATGGTGATATGATAGAGTAAGAGCGCGAGAGAGCGAGAGAGTGTGCTCTCGCATACACAACCGGGTGAGTATCGAGGAGCAAGGTCCTCGAGCAGCAGCAGCGGGCGCGAGAGCAACAAACAAATGAGCGAGAGAGCGGGTGCGTCTCTGCTCTTCCGCTCTCATCCTCTCCTCCTCTCTCGTTCTGTTGCTCGTGTCCTCCTCGTCGCCGCCTCGCTCTCCCACTGCCTCCTGCTCCTCCTCGACCTTCCCCGCCCTTGTCGTCCCTTCATCGCCATCATCACAACCGAACCAAACCATCAAGTCAGCACATCATCGTCATCATCAACCGCACAATCCACAACAAGAGGAAGAGGAAGAGGAAGAGCATCATCACGTACCTCGCTCGCCTCGCGCGCGCTCTCGCGCTCTCTCCGACTCGACTCAAGTCGAACCCACCCTCAAGAAAGACACGACACATCGCCATTCACAGCGAAAGAGAGAGCGAGAGAGCACATTTACCCCTTCCAATCAAGCGCATCGATCGATCAAGAGACTCTCGACGCACGACCAAACAAACACAAACACACGACCTTACTCACAAACACAGAGAACGAGAAAGAGAGAAAGAGAGAGCGAGCACATCGACACTCGCAACGACCACATCGCTGCCATTCACATGTGCACACACACACACACACACACACACACACACACACACACACAAAGAGAGAGCGAGGGCGGTTACTCAGAGAAGACCGCCAAGTCGATCGGATATGCCGGCTCTCCTTCGATGAAGTCCTGGCCGTCCTCCTCGGCCTCGGGACTGATGCGCAGATGTCCTGCGGCATGAAGCGCTGCGAACAACAAGAACGCCCAGAATGCTGTCCACGTGAAGATACACGCTCCGCCGAGGACGTTCTTGCCGAGACCGACGAAGGCGTTGCGGTCCCAAGCATACAGCACTCCTCCATCGGCAATGTGCGGCACTCGATTGGGATGCGCGAACAACATCACCGAGATCACTCCCCAGAATCCTCCTCCCTGCGATCCATGACGAGAGAGTGAGTGAGAGTGAGAGTGAGCCAGGATCGATTGGATCTCATCGAGTGGCGAGCGTACCAGATGAACGGCGACAGCACCGAGAGGATCATCGATGAGAGCCATCTCGGCGACCTTGTTGATGCACACATACACCACTCCTGCGATGGCGCCGATGCAGATGGCGGCCCAAGGCTCGACGTACGCACATCCTGCGCAAATGGCCACCATTCCCGTGA
>Ga0209935_1003592_pt1 | contig 15678 bp, 20 predicted proteins | sample ThiBio_1000_plan_2_FD_183958 | JGI IMG/M metagenome (GOLD analysis project Ga0209935, IMG submission 183958) | Wastewater bioreactor microbial communities from Cape Town, South Africa - Thiocy_cont_1000_plan (SPAdes) | ecosystem: Engineered > Bioreactor > Thiocyanate-remediating >... | reverse complement strand
ATCCATCCATCCATCCATCCATCCATCCATCCATCCATCCATCCATCCATCCATCCATCCATCCATCCATCCATCCATCCATCCATCCATCCATCCATCCATCCATCCATCCATCCATCCATCCATCGCACGATGGCATCCAGACCCGAACCTCCATCGAGTGCCGTCTCTCGATACACGAACGAACAGCAGCTGCTCGAACGACTGGCAGCCCTTGTCGAGACTCCATTCGATGTCACGCAGCTGCCATCGCCATCCTCATCATCAACCGAGGTGCAAGTGCCTGATGCTGTAGTGTCTCGCGTCTTCGCCACAGGTACGTGCAGCATGATAACCATCTCGTTCGCTCGTGGGACTCATCGATCATGGCATTAGTCAACGCGCAAGTACGGCAGCGAAGTCGATCCTCCTTCGGCAAGGCATGGCGGCAATCAGCACTCACACGTCTGCAACAACTACGCGCTGCCACATCGGCCTCGTCGACCACTATCACAACGAGGTATGCTTGATCGAGAGTGCCGGAATCGGAGGCTCTTTGATATTGATCGAATCGACAAAGCGACGCATCACGTATCAAGGCCATTCGCCGACGAAACGAGCGCATTCGCTCACAGGTCGAGCAGCTCGAAGTACGATCGCCATTGATCGTCCAACGATATGGATACTCAAACTTGCTCGCCCCCAATCTAGAAGCTGCAGAGTCTCATCGAATCGATCGATCGTTCTCAACGAGCCTCGAACCTCGACAGTGCGATGCAGAGCGAGCTCTCGACCACGATGCAACTGCGTACGAATGCCGCGAATGCCGCGATGATTGCTGTCCTCACTAACACCCTTGCACTGAACGCAGTGGAGGAGATCCAAGTGCTCGTGAGCGAGAAGCTCGCCAAGCTACAGCCGCACCAGCGACGCCTCGAGAGTGCCGCTCGCGAGGAGCAATCGCTCGAATCCGACCTTGACGTGAGAGCTGCATTGCTGGCGTTGCCATGAATGTCGCGTGTGTTCAATCGGCGTGAGAGTGTATGAGAGTGTGTATATTGTACGAGTAATGGATGAGTTACCACGAACACGAGCAACGAACAGTATCGAGGGTTAGCTCGTCAGCTCGATCGCCAAACGATTACAGGGCACACGTTGACGATGGCGGCGGTCTTCACTTGGTGTGCTCGAGCACGTAGTCGATCGCGTGCTGGTACTGGATCGGCAGGTGGCGCTTGAACATGTTGTGCGTGATGATGATGTCGGCCGTAAAGTCGAAGGTCTCGTACTCGAGCTGCCAGTTGAGGTCCGGCTGGCCCGAGCGCCACGACGGCGGGTGCACGAAGCGCACCAAGGTGCCCGGCACGACGAGGCGCGGCTGATGATACACGTGCTCCTTGTGGTTCTCGTCGAGATAGATGAAGGTGCCGGTGCGATCGGCGTCGGGCTTGGCGTGCTTGTGGCCGATGTGGTGCAGCTTCTGGCCGATCCTGTCGAGCACCATCATACACCAGAGAATCATCAGCGCCACGAGCGCGACCAGCACCGAGTGATGCTCACGCGCCGACCTTGAGATGATGTTGTGCTTGGCACGTTCGGCCGCGTCCTGGTTGGCCTGTGCGCGAAGCTCCTCGACGCTGCCGAGCGACAGCCGAGGCACGACGTCGACGTCGAGCGCGATCGTCGTGATCACGTCGCGATACGCCACCGAGATGTCGGGCGACACGGTCGACGGGCACGCAAAGGCGTAGCACTCGGTCTTGTACTTGGCGCCATGGTCTGCGGCAGCACACCGAGCGAGGCCACTCAGCCATGCCCTCTCGATCGAGCATTCGCTTGGCGCGTCACGTACCGTGGTGGAACATGAGGGCCACGAGCGATGCAGCGCCAGCACCGAGCGAATGGCCCGTCGTAACGAACGAGTAGCCCGGATTACGCTCGAGCGTCTGCAAGATCAACGGCTGGAGGTTGGCGTACGACTGTCGCGAGGCGTCGAGGATGCCCTTGTGCGACATGCCGTTCGGTGCTCGTGTCGTCTACGTGCAGCACGCTCACGTCAATCATCACTACGAGCCAATCGTAGCTTGCCAGACTCGAACCTTGAATGGCACGTAAGTAGCGATCAAGTCCGTGATCCAGTCCTTGCCAGAGATGCTCGAGCGGAAGCCAGCCACCACGGCCTTGCGCTCGCGATCGACGCCAACGAACCAGCCTGTTTGTGTTTGTGCGCGACTGTGCGTCAGTCACAGCTTGATTGATTCGATTGATTCGATTGGTAACGAACCAGGCACAAAGTCCGTTCGATCAGGCAGCAACGGGAACCAGCCGTCAATGTAGTCCTCGGGCGCCATGCCCGTCGCCTGGAGCACGGCTTGCTTGTTGTCGATTGGTACCGCGCCAGAATCAAGGTGCTGCAGTGGCTCATGATCATCGATCAATCTCTCAATCTCTCAATCTCGAGCTGCGTTGAGTTGAGCTACGAGACGTACGATGACCTTGGAGATGCGGTCCTTGTCCTGGCCGATGTAAAGCCATCCGAGAGCTCCGAGCGCGTACTTGAAGTAGTGCGAGATGCGCGCCACGAGGTCCTACGCCACGCCATGATGGTCACATGCCATCGCGCATCAGCAGCTACTCATCGCCTCGGGTCTTGATATCTCGTCTCGACGTACCTTGTCAGTGACGACGTTTCCGCTGCGAAGGTCTTCGCGATGCTTGTGCCTCTCTGTTTCGAGGAGGATATCAACGACATCATCATCATCGTCGCCATTCGATGAGCGAGCAATGAGACAGATGACTCGATGGAGCCGATGTCGTACCGCTATGGAAGAAGGCGATCGTGTCGAACAGCGAGCCATTGAAGCCGTCGATGACCTCCTTGAGCGTGTGGAGCACCTCGACGTCGTGCTTGATCACGGCTGCAGCGTCGACGCATCGATCAGTCATCGCTCCCGCTCCCGCATCACTCAATATCTTGTGGCTTGAGGTACACGTACATCCAATGCCGGCAGCCGAACGCGACGGCGTGAGATCGCCCTCGAGCGGCACCGCTTGGCTGTCGGGCTCGAAGATGTTGTCGGCCTCCGAGTGCTTCGCCGCAGCCACCGGCTCGACCGCAACCACGTCGTCGCTGGTGGCACTGCTACTGCTCGCGACGCTCGCTGACGCCGACGCCGATGCGCCTGCCTCTGCGAGGACGTGCAGGTGGTGGTCGTGTTGGTGCGCCGGCGGAGTGTGCGAGCACAGCGCCACGGGCTTGGGCGATGCAGCACACGAGGCCGCGACGCCGAACATCGACAACAGGCACTCGAAATCATCGCCATCATCGTGCTCTGGGCTGGCCGCAGCAGCGGCAGCAGTGAGAGTCGTAGCAGCAGCCATATCGTGGTGCGAGAGCGAGCAAGCAACGAGCGGAATGGCGCTCTGGCTCGAAGAGAGCCGCCTAAAAAGCTGGACGGCATTCTCGCTCGCTCGCGATTGGTCGGATTTTTGACGAGCTGTCCACCTTTCCGTCTGACGAGTGGTTGTCACTGTCCCTTGCCCACAGCCTTGCCCAACCAGATATCTCTCTGCTTGCTGTGCCGGTCGACGTCGAGGATGAGCTGGGTGATTGGTGTGTCGATCTACATGGTGGGTTCGGTGTCGCTGAACTTTGGCACCAACCTCGTGAAGCTCTCACTCGCGAGAAATGCGCTGCTGCCCGAGAACAAGCAGCGAGCGAGCGTGATGCAGCCACTGTGGCTCGTCGGTACGCACGGCGCGCAAGGTCGCCTCGCGTTCAGAGGCCTGGCTGACCCGCTGTGTATTCGTAGGCATGGCCATCTTCCTGATCTCGACTGTCGCCAACTTTGCGGCCTTCGCGTTCGCGTCACAGAGCTTGCTCTCGTCCGTCGGATCAAGTACGACCTCTCTGACGTCTCCTCGAGCGCGCTTGTGACAGGGTGCCCTTGTTCCTGTGCTCACGAGTCTGCCTGGCTCAACAGTCCAATTCGTTTCGAACCTGATCCTGAGCCGAGTGTTGCACAAGACCAAGATCACGAAGCTCGCAGTGGTCGGCACTTGTCTCATCATCGTCGGCAACGTCATCATCGTGATCTTTGGCGCCAAGTCGTCGGCGACCTACACGGTCGAGCAGCTCAAGGCGCTGTACACCGAGCTGGCGTTCCTCGTGTACCTGCTGGTAATGTCGGTGCTCGTGGCCGTGGTGTGGGTGCTGTACAAGCTTGCGCGCCTGGCCTACAAGCGCCAAGCCACCTCGCCGACGAACGTCATCAACACTCGCCTGGTGCCGCTGGCGTACGCGCTGGTGTCGGCCAGCATCGGCACCTTCTCGGTGCTGCTCGGCAAGTCTTTGTACGTGCGCTCGATCGCGGGCGCCGCTGCCACAGTGACGCTGGCGCTGACGATTCGTCGGGGCAGGTCGATTCTGTTGCTGCTGACCCTCAAAGGCTCGAATCAGCTCACGCAGCTGTTCACGTACCTGGTGCTGTTCGTCTTTGTCGTAATATCGGTCTTCTGGGTGCGGTGTCCCTTCCCCGCCGATAACACGACCGACCGAGCTTGCTCACACTAACCCGCTCTCTTGATGGCACCATTGCGAGCAGCTGATCCGACTCAACGCCAGCTTGCAGAAATTCGATGCCGTCTTCATCGTGCCGACCATGCAGGTCTTCTGGATCCTGTTCTCGGTGCTGTCGGGAGGCATCTACTACCGCGAGTTCGTGGCCTTTGCGTGGTACCAGTACCTCGGCTACGCCATCGGAATGCTGCTGCTGGTCATCGGCGTACAACTCCTGGCGCCGAGGGCTCCGAGCAACGCCAAGGCAGCGGCCGCCAGCAAGAGTGCCGCCGAGCTGTCGGACGAGGACCTCGAACAGCAGATCGACGACGAGTTCCGAAGAGAGCTGGCTGACATGGCGTCGATGGTGCCGCCACCGCCAATGCCGCCAGGAAGCTCGCCGTATGGTATCTTGGCCCACGCACAACACGACGACAAGTCGCCCTCCTCCTCGACAGCGTATGGCGAGCCGATGTGGTTCCCGCTGCAGACCTACCTGCCGCACCCGCTGGTACAGCTCGAGCACGCACAGCGACAGCGACAGCACGAGCAGCAACTCGCGCAGCAGGTTCCGGACCGACCGCCACCGCTGCCGCCTCGTGCTCCGCTCAACTCGCCGTACGCCATCTTTGCATCGCCGGCACCACAGGTGCAGTTCTCGATGCCACACCGGCCGCTACCACCAGTGCCTCCTGCTCGTTCGTACGTGCCCGAAGTCGCTGGCGCCGTCAACGTCACTGCCACTGCATCATCATCTACGCGACCTCGAGCGTACACGTCGCCTCTGATGGCGTTGCCAGTTGGCATCGAGTAGTGCGAGCCCAATGTAGCGTACGAATGTAAATAAAGACTGGCGCATGTTCTGATGATGGTGCTGGTGGCGGAGAGGTGACAGTAGAGGTGGAAAGGTAATACACGGGTATGCGAGCCAGCGCATCGATGCGTTAGCGAGCGGGAATGAAAGTACGAGCCAGTAGAACATACTGAGAGAGCGAGAGAGAGAATGAGAGAGATGACTGATGAACACGTAGGAGGCAGCAGAGAGGCAGAGAGATATTCACACGTATGAGTAGTAGGATGATGACGATGACGAACGGGAAAGCAATGGCACCACCAGAGCGAGTAAGCGAGTGAGCGAACGAGTGCGAGAGTACGCACGAGCAATAGTGGCGGACGTAAGTTACGACGACGAATACGAGCCACTCAACAATGACCACACACACAAAAACACCATAATATACAGGAAGCGACGAGCGACGAACATGGTGAACTCGCTGTTGATCGAGCCCACGAGATCGGCGTCGTCGAGGTCCAATCGGTGTCGTCGTGTGCGCAGCAGCTTGACCGCCGCTGGGCTCGTTGCCAGCAACGACTTGGAGGCGGAGCTCAGCGTCGGGTTCGAGCCCGACGGCGTGGCCGACACGGACGACGAGCCACTCGGCGGCACGACGACGTCATCGAGCACGCCGCCGCACGTGGCCTCCTGACGCAGCCGATGCGCCTGCTCGTCGATCGTGCGATGGGCGGCGTCGAGCTGTTCCTTGAGCTGAATGTTCTGCTGCTTTACCTTGGCGTTGTGCTGCGTCGCCTCCTCGTACTTGGTCTTGAGCTGCGCCAGGATCTTGCGAAGGCGCTGCAGCTCCTCCTCCTTCTCCTTGGCGCTCTTGTCGCGGTCGAGGCCCTTGGCCTTCTTCTTGTCGGCCTTCTCGCTGCTCGTTTCGCTGCCGCTGCTTGTCGTACCACCAGCCGCCGTCGCCGCAGCCGCAGCCACGGCACCGCTGGAGCTCGAGCCTTGCGTTGCCGAAGACGACGACGAGCCCGAGCTCGATGTCGACGAGCTCGACGCCGATCCCGCCGCCGATGTTGACGACGATGGCGCAGCGGCTTGCGCCTGCTCGAGCTGCTTCTTGAGAGCCTTGAGCTCCTTGGCGTGCTTGAGCTTTAGCTCCTGCTCCTGCTTGGTGAAGCGCTGCTCCATGTTGACGAGCGTCTCCTCATCGCTGCGCACGCGTTTCTGGAGCTCGATCACCTTTTGGCGCGACTGCTCGAGCTTGTTCTTGAGCTCCTTCTCCTCCTGCTTGCGGGCGGCCGACGAGGTGCTGCTGCTGGCGCTGCTGGCCTCGAGCTGCTGCTGCTGCTCGGTGCGAGCGGCCTCCTTGGCTTCCTTGGCCTCCTTGCTCGCCGCCTCCTTTTGGAGCTTCTTGAGCTTCTTGGCCTCCTTCTCCTGCGCCTTGGCGAGCTCGCGCTCCTTGCGAGCTTTCTCCTTGGCGCTCAGGCGATCGTCTGCCGCGTCGCCGAGAGACGAGTGCGGCTCCTCGCTGACGCTCGGACTCACGGCACCGAGCTCACGTGCGTGCGGTTCGTCGCTGGCAACCGGTGTCGGTACGGCGGATCCCGCGGCGCTCGAGGCACCTTTGTTGTCCTTGTTGGCGGTGCGGTAACGCTTGACGCCCGACGCTGAGCCGTTCACATCGTCGAGCGACGAGACCTCGATCGTTGGTACGGGAATCGATTCATGCGAGCCACTCGGGGACTCGAATGAAAACGGCTCCTCATTCACAGGCTACACGCAGCAATCGAAGCCTGTTAGTCTTCTCTTGGATTGGATGCGATACGTGGGGCAAGCAAGCAAGAGACAACATGCCTCAGCAGCTGATTCGGTGTCCGATTCGCCATCAGAGTGCGTGGCCGTGTCGACAGTGGGATCGGTCATGAGGTCGTCGGTCTCGAGCACGTACTCAGCCTCGCCGAAGCCGACCGTCTGCGCCTCGGTGGGCGCCTTCTTGGAGCTCGAGACCGGCACGGCCTTGCGTCCGCCGACCTTGCGCAGTTCGACGCGTAGCCGCAGCGTGAGCGTGGGCCCGTAGCCGGCCTTGGCGCTGCCGGTACCGATCGGGAACGTGTACTCGTCCTCGACGGCCTTGTCGGCGAATTCGGCGAGGTTCAGCTCGAGCTTCGCCAACTCGGACTTGTGATCCTTCTATACTCGAGAGCGACACGGTGCCGTGTGTTGGGTTAGATGCCGTGCCATACAATGCCGTGCCATGCCGTGCCTCTCGACAATCCGAGGGCCGACATCACGTCGTCGAGCGTACCTGCCGCAACGAGAACGTCATCTTCTTCTCGGACTTGGGCACGATGGTCGCCTTGACCGAGAAGCTCTCGGACGGCCATGCCACGGTGCCGGCGCTATCGACCAACGCCTCGGACGTCTGGCCCGAGATGATGTGCGAGCCGCGTCGCCACTTGACGTACACGCTGCGGCCGCTCTTGACCGGCAGGTTCTCGCAGCGCACGAGCACAAAGTGGAACACCAGCTTTCGCTGTTCCTTGTGGCTACGAGGGAGAAGGAACGACATGGTTGCGTGTGCCGAGATGGGAGTAGTGAGAGAGGGTTGTACGGAGGTGGATGGATGGATGCAGGTGATGGTTGGTTAGGGTTTGGTTTGATGAGTGTTGGAGCGAGGTCGACAACGGGTACTGGCACTGATCGAGGAGGGGAGGAGAGGAGAGGACACTCACTCTCTTCTGCTGCTGCTTGGTAGATCCTCCTCCTCCGCCACCACTCCCGAAATCACTCGCTCACCAGGATACCGCTCACCAAGCTGCCACACAGGCACCGATAGGGAGCGAGAGATACGCGATTGTTGTGGTGGTTGTTGTTGCTGGAAGAAGGCGAAGACGAAGATGCGATCGAAGGTCGATGATGTGGCGTTCGTCCTCGTCCTCCTCGCCTGAGCCATTTTCCCCATCGCTCCGCTTTTTCACCGAGCTTTGCTCACCTCCCTCTCTCGCCAACCCTCAACCACAACGCGATGCAGAGCAGGTCGATAGTGCATCAGCTGTTCTTCGCTTGGCGGCGAACGCAGTCCTACATCAAGGAACAGACCGAACGAATCGCTGCCAATATCGCTGCCACCGAGCAGATGAGGCAGCAGCTAAGCAAGGACACGAGCTCCTTGCAGGAACACACCAAGGTTCGCGCAAGATATCTTGGTATCTTGATATCTTGCTAACTCACGCTCTCGTAGGCATTCGATCAACAACTACGCGCCGATGTCACCAAGCCGATCGACCACCTGCTCGAGCGCAAGAGCTTCTCACTCGTACGTCAGCCCAGCTCTCTCTCTCTCTCCAACCTCGAGGCATCATCACTCACCGCCCATTTGCAGGACTCAGCCGACATTGAGAAGGTCGAGAAGCTGCACGCTGAGCTCGAGCGCCAAGTCACCGAGGTCACGCAGAGCGATGTGAATGCCGAAGCCTCTGACACGATGCTGAGCGCCTCCGGCAAGCAGCAGCAGGAGGAGATCGTCGCCAAGCTCGAGAACCTCAAGCAGCTCAAGAACCGCCGCATGGTATCGCAATGTTCGGCTGCTGCGAGTGCTGCCTGCATCCGATGCTGAACTCGCTGTTGTGCTCGTAGGGTCTGATGCCAGACATTGAACTCGCGCGGCAATCGCTACTCGCCACCAAGAAGCTCGTGCAATCGCCCACCGAGACGCTGCTCAAGAACTCGACCGGCAACCTCAAGCGCACGCTGGCACAGGCCGAGGAGGACACCGCCGTGCTGCGCTCGTATCTCGGCAATCCGCTCGTCAAGTCCAGCGTCATGGCTCACATGCTGTCGGTCGGCGTGCGGCAGGCCGAGCGCCTGCTCAAGCGACGCAAGGTGCAAGCCGCTGTGGCCAGCAAGCGTGCCGCCGCCGGCGCTGCGGCCTCGACCAACGAGCACGAGGACAACGTGCCACAGATGATCTACGGCATCCGACAGGAGATCGAGCGCTTCATGGAGCTGCGCTCGATCGCTCCCGAGCCGTACGTCAAGAAGGTCATGGAGTCGGTCGAGGAGAACTTCACGCCGGTCTCCGAGTCGGTCGTGCAGCAGACCGACTCGACCGACACCGTCATCGACACGCTACTCGCCGCCAGCGACGCCGTCAACGAGCGCATCGAGCTCTCGTCCGAGAGCGAGCGCACCATGGCGCACATTGCCGACCTGCACGCCGACAAGCGAGATCGCTTCGACGCCGAGCTCGAAAAGCTGATTCACATCTACGGCAAGCAGCAGCTGCCGCCGCTCGAGATGCTCGGACTCGTGCAGCACGCATTGCATCAAGTCGATCCCGCCTTCCCGGTCACGGTCGCCACGCCGCCCAAGCCACGAGGTTCCTCTCCGCCGTCCTCCACTCGGCGCACATGAGGCAGGCACTACGTTGATATAATCTGTTCCATTCATCGAAGCTACTACTCCTCTATTGTACAACAACAAGATCCACATTCTTCTCTTCCTCTCTCTTCCTCCCTCTGGCTAAGGCGCTCGGCGACTCGCGAACGGCTGGAAGATACGATCGAGTGCCGCCGAGTTCAAGGCAAACTCACTGCCCCAAGGCTCGGGTATCAGCACGCGCTCTTGGCCGCGCTCCTCGATGCACCTGCTGATAATGTCGACGACGAACGCGAGGTTTTGGTTGAGCACCTGCACTTCGTCGGGCGTGAAGAGCGGCCCGTTGAGGAAGAGCTCGTCCGAGTAGGCGCGCACGCTCTGCGCCAGCAACAGCCCGAGGCTGAAGGCGTCGCTCTGGTATCGGTGCAGCACGAACAGTCGGTTCGCCAGCGTGCGCGGAAAGATGCACCAGTCGCTCAGGTGCTGCTGCTGCACGCCGTTGCGCGCCTCATCGGCAGGCCGCAGCCACTGCGAGCGGTCGTTGTCAATGTACGCGAGCGGCTGAGCGAACGAGTTCATCGTGTCCTTTCGCGACACATGCACCTGGAACAGGCCGTGGTCGAACCGCTCAGCGTAGCCAGTCAGGATCGACCATCTACGAGGGCGAGTGAGGTCGTGAGTTCACCGCACTATCGAAAGGTTGATGTCTCGCGCGCACGCCTACGCACATGTTAAAGTACACGGATTCGAGCGCCCATGCAATGTCCTCGACTGGTGACTTGGCCGTGATCTCGAACCGAGGCCGCCACATCTCGTACTTGCTCGGCGGTCGATAGTCATGCAGCAGATCGGCGACCACCTGCGAGCGGTTCTGTCGCACTGGCGTCACCTCGAACGGCACCCAGCCGACCGTGGCGCCCTCGACGCCGAGCAGCGCCACCTCGCTGCCGACCACACGCTGCCGCACGCCGCATTGCTGCACGAAGCTCTCGACTGCAATCGACTCCTCTTGGTCCTGCTAACATGCCACTCGATCAATCAATCACAGTCCCAAAGCGACACCGAGTGGTTCCTCACAAACCTTGGCAAGCGCCTCGAGCTCCTGTCGTCGAATGAACCTCGGTACGACTGCTGGCGTGCGATGGAATCCCAGCAGCCGATCGAGATGGAACGACATGATCTCGCTAAAGTACGACTCGCTGATCTCGGTCGTGCCGAAGCAAGGCTTGAAGTACGCCTGTACCGGTATCAAAGTCAGCACCCTTGAACGACAGTGGCTTGCTGGTGCGTGTGTGCGAGCTGTGGACCTTGAGCGTCGACTCGCGAGGTCCAAAATGAAGTTGCATGCCGCCATTCTGCGCTCGCTTGAGGCTCTCGACTCCAGCGACATGATCACGCAACGACACGACTCGCAGCACGTTGCTGATGCTCTTGATCGGATACCACTGCAGATGCCTCATCCATAGAAATGTACAATACACGTCCGCATACTGCAGAGAACCGCGTGGATGTCAGCAATCCGTGTCGCAGATACTTGAAGCTTGTCAGCATCGAATCGAATCGAACCATTCGGAGGAAGTTGGGATCGCGCCAACAATCCGCGAGGTACTTGGCTTCGAAGCTATCCGGCGACTGCAGTGGCGACTGTGTGTGTACTCGATGATCGATGAGCAGCCTGCATCGTACACATCTCGATTAACACGTACGCTGCGACTTGCAAACGATGCCTTGACTACCAGCGGCCACTCCACGAAGGCCTTGATAGCTTCTCTTGAGAATCTCGTCGATACTCGCCATCGACTGCGAGCGTCACACGGCAGCAACCATCGAGCAATCGGATGTGAGTACCGCAGCACTCGTTCGATGCAGCATCGCCACGTACAAGCGAGGAGCGTTGGTAGTGCGCGTTCCGCCATCACCGAGTGAGAGTTCCGATACCGATAGCCAGCTCGAGATGGACCACATGGCGACCACGAACATCATGATCGCCAACAGCACACGAGGTCGGCGCACTCGATCGAACCATGATGACGACGAGCCGTTCATCGCTCCTCTCCCGCGCACCATGTGTCCCCGATATCAATCTCAATCGCAATCTCAATCAATCTCGATATCCAGAGATCCAACTACCGCTGCATCGTGTGTTCCGAGGCAAGCCTTCAACAACGGGATGGAGATTGGGATGAGGAGGTGCGAGCCAGACGCGATGTGTAAGCAAACGAACAGCGACACGCGCGTGCACATCGACGACGAGGTGTTTGTTGCTCGATCGCCAATCAGAACAACGCGTCTCGTCGCTGATTGGTCGAAATCAATCCTCTGGATAATATCTTGCGCTCCAGATACTTTGATACCTTGACTGGGATATTTACGCAAACACACACAGAAGCAACCAACGTGAGAATGGGCTGCAAGAGCTTCTTGTTCGTGCTGCTCGTGGCGGTGGCGCTCGGGTTCTACTGGAACCTGCGAGGCGATGTGTCGGGCCACGTCGAGGTGCTTCTCGCGACGCAGGTCGGTACTGTCGAGCCTCTGCCTCGCCATTCAACGAGCTGATGGTGGCATCGTGTGTACTCGTCCAGGATCTCGGGATGCTTGTGTTGAATCCGTTCACGGAGAGCGAGCCGAGCGCCATTCGATCGCGTGCTGCATTCATCGATTGGGCGATTCAAGCTGGCTCTGCTGCTCGGCAGTACGTGAGTGTCGGCTCTTGAACTCGAAGCAACTTGCACCGAGCTGATATCTGCAACTGCAACTGTCTCTGCGTGTGTGACGATGGTCATTCGATCGAGCAGTAGCGAGTCAGACGTGTTGGCGCTGATCAACAGGCACGAGCTGCGGGTACTGCGTCTCAACGAGTCCGACATTGGCGTACCTGTGCGAATCTACTACCCGCACACTCGCGTCCCGCCTCCCGTACTCCCCATCATCGTATGCCAGCCCCTCCGTGGACCACAGAACGATGTCTCGGATCAATCTGATGATGGAGGCGGTGCTGGCGGCGAATGCAGGTGTACTACCATGGCGGCGGCTGGGTCATTGGCTCGTCGTGGGCCTACCACTTCATCACGATGCATCTGTGCCACGAGGCCAGGGCCATCGTGGTATCAGTCGACTACCGCCGCGCACCAGAGGACAAGTTCCCTGCTGCAGCTGACGATGCTCTCTACGCTCTTCGGTATGGGGCTCATTCTCTCGCACTCGTGAGAGTACACTCGCTCACAGGAATCGAATCGAATCGATCAGCTGGGTACACGAGAATGCCGCTTCGCTGGGAGGCGATCCAGCACGTATCATGGTCGCTGGAGACTCGGCTGGAGTACGAGACTCGACTCGACAGCTCGTCATTGCTGTCCACTCTCGCTGACACGATCGGGTGGCATCAGGGCAACCTTGCTGCCGTGACGGCGCTGCAGGCGCGCGATCTGCCATTGGAACCGCCGCTCTTGGTACAAGCGCTGATCTATCCAGTGACCAACTATTCGTTCGACACACCGACCTACGCACGCTATGGTACTCGATACGGCCTTGATGCCGACTGGATGCGATGGTTCTGGTACGATCACGATCACGATCACGATAACGAGCAGCAACGGCTCAATCCACTCAATGAGTGCGTTCGACTCGGTGCAGGAGCAACTATCTCAACAATGCCACAGACGGTCGAGATCCTCGAGCATCACCGCTACAAGCCGTTGACCTCTCTCGACTGCCACCGGCACTCGTGATCCAGGCCGAGTGCGATGTGCTGCGCTCGGAGGGCGAGGCCTACGTGGCTCGCCTCAAGGTACCACCAGGCATCAAGCGCCTTCTCCTCGTTGACCCTGAGTTGCTCAACCACTCCTCGCAATGATGTACATCAGGATGCCGGAGTCAAGGTCAAAGTGCAGCGATACGACCGCACGTATCACGGCTTCTTGAGCCAGGTCGGAGTGCTGCCCGAGGCCATCGATGCCATGCAGACCATCGGCGCATTCCTTCGTGCCTATGACAGCTCGCCGGTGCCGCCGGTGCCGAAATGATCATCCTCTCGCGACATCACCACTTTGAGTGGGTCAGTGAGTGAGTCAGCGTGTGATGTAATGCTTGGTGTTTAGTGTTTGGTGTGGTTGGTTCACATGATGGTGATGGTCGACAGTGGTGTTGTTCATTCGGTTGGTTGCCTCGTTGCTCGCACACGCTCTCTCTCACATAAGACCAGCGCCCCTCACTCGAGAGAGAGAGCCTGATGGATACGCTGGTGGATGCGATCAATACATGGTCGGCCGATGACGGTAGTGACGATGGCCTGCTCTCGGACGGTGACGACAACGACGAGCTGTGCGTGTGCGACATGGACGAGCACGTGGTCAACGTGCTGCGAGGCCAAGGCGACGGCACCGACGGCAACGACGAGCAATCGCTCGATGGGCTCTTCAACGACGTGCTCGTTGGTAGGTCGATCGCAGAGGCGGCTCTCGAAAGAAGGAACTGATGCTCGATACTGATGGTGGGGTTTGCGTGTGGGGTCCCACGCTCGACAGGCAAGAGCAGACGCGCGAGCCTCGCGATCAACAACAACGGCAGCGGCAGCATCATCAGCAGTGGCAGCGTGATGGCAGCAGCATCCAACAACATCGCCTCGAGTAGCATCGGCAGCAACGACGTCACGACCAACGCCACGGCGTGTAGCTCGCATCTATCGTCGAACGCCTCACAGTTGCCCACGAGTGGCGGTAGCACCACAACGACAGCGACGACGCAGACCGTGTACACCGCCAATCCGAGCCTGCTGCCATCGAGCGCGCCCATGACCTCCGAGTTCACGAGCTCGTTAGAGGGCGCCATCGTCGTCACCGACCAATCAGTCTTCTTCAAGGGCTCCGTATGTGATATGTGCAATAGATGACTCGAACGCTCTGCGACGCGTTCAAGATGTGAGACTGATTGCATGTTCGCCTTCGAGATAGTTCGAGGCCTCGATCCTCGACATTGCGACCGTCAAGCGACGCAAAGGCGAAGGCCTCTCGATCACGACCGTCAACGGCACCACGGCGCACCTGCTATGTCGCGGCCGAGGCGCCATCATCAACGCCATTCTACATGCCAAACAACGACTCATCGCGTCGGGCATCTTGGCCACCGACAAGGTCCCGCGGCGCTTCGAGTGCAACCTGCATCTGGCATTCGACATGCGATCGACGCTCGCGCCTGCGAGTGCCGGACACTTTGTGGTGCCGACGGCGCCTGGCAGTGAGTTCGTGCGCTATCGCATCTCCAACACCAAGCTCCGAGACGTGGTCTATGCACTCTACAGGTGCGAGGGCATCGCAACAATCCGCGGATTGAACGGCGCCTGACGCTGGCCTTGTCATAGCTGTGGAGAATCGGCGGATACCGACGCTCGTATCGAGAGCTCGGGCTGCAAGACCGTCCAGTACACGCCATGGAAGCTGAATCTCTACGCCACGTATCACATGCGAACCGTGACGCTCGTACAGTCCAAGGAGGTCCAAATACCGATCCTGCAGCGCATTCGATTGCTGAATGACAGGTACCGCCACCGACGACCACAACGACGCTCGAGCGAGTAGTACAGTACTCAGCTCACCGAACCACAACCTCCACTCAGGGTGTTCGTGTGCGAGTGCGAGATCATGAACCACGAGCTTGTCGTGGCGTCGACCATTCTCATCAAGCAGGAGGGTCCGAATGTCGCACTCACGGTATGGATCAACAGCAACAAGCGCATCAACACGTTCGTCTCGCAGCCGTCAGCCGCCGATCTACTGCAGCAAACCGAGCAGAACGAGCTACTCGAGGCCGAGCGCAGCTACTGGCGTGTCTATCTGCCGCAGACTCTCGGTACCTCGTTCCAGCTGCGAGTAACGGCTCCCTCGATGCAACGTCGCGCCTCGGACGCCACGAACCCCTCCGCCATCACTTCGCTCGGTGCTGTTGCTGCTGCTGCTACAACCTCGACCACCAACACCTC
>Ga0209935_1003591_pt1 | contig 15679 bp, 19 predicted proteins | sample ThiBio_1000_plan_2_FD_183958 | JGI IMG/M metagenome (GOLD analysis project Ga0209935, IMG submission 183958) | Wastewater bioreactor microbial communities from Cape Town, South Africa - Thiocy_cont_1000_plan (SPAdes) | ecosystem: Engineered > Bioreactor > Thiocyanate-remediating >... | reverse complement strand
TCGAGGTGTGCAGTGCTGGATCTCGCGGTGGTCGTACGAAATGAGCCGCGAGCGGGAAGCCCAGCGTGGCGCTATGCAACAGCAGCTGGTAGGCACGTTGGAGTCGCTCGTGTTCAGCAGGCGTCGGGGCCTCGGTCTCGCCAGCAGCGCCCTGCATCTCACGCAGTCGGCGACCTTCTTCTCGAACCCAACGCACAAAGGCTTTGCGTCGTTGGCGTCCATCCGATGCATCACTCCACGGAGCAGCAGATGCTTGTTGATGTTGTCGTTGATTCGGTTGATGGTTCAGTTGAGGCAGTGCGACATCACGATCAACTTGCAGGACTCGTTCAACAGACGGTACTGATCGATCGGGTTGCGTGAGCGACTCGGTGAGCAGTGGCACTGCCGCAGCAGCACGACAGCATGTAGGTGTTCAGTCTGTGTCTTGGTGCAGGCAATCGACCATGAATGGCAGCTACCACCGTGTGATTGACACGTGTGTGTGTGTGTGCGTGCGAGAAAGAGCTTGAGATCGATATGGACAACGAACGAGCATGAGATGAGCATGAACAGAGAGAAAGAGAGAAAGGCCGCCGCCCAGCGCAATAAATCAGATCGGCTCTCATGGGAGGTGGTTGCCCCAGGCGACGCTCCTGCTTGTCTCGTCGCTCCCGCTCCCTGCCTCCCGCCTCCCTACCTCCCGCCTGCGTGCCTGCGTCCCGTCGCGCGCGCCGATGGCCTTGCGCGGTCTCCTTCGATCGCCCTGCCGCGCGCAGTGTCTTGGGCTATCGCTCGTGGTAGCACTGTTGGTAATCGGTGTGTACGGCAGCGGCGACAGCGCCTGGAGCTCGGCGAGCCAGCGAAACAGCTGGCGGCCGACGACCATGAGCCTGTACAACTCTGCTGCGCCACGCAGCGCACCAGGCCGTTCAAGCAGAGAGGTCGCCGGCGTTCCAATGGATCAAAGTACTTTCCTCGTCGCCTCTCGCGATCTTCTCTCGAACTGCAGGCGCAGTAACACACATAGCCAGCACACACAACCGATAACCCTGCTTCTACTTCTCGCACTATGCATGCACACGGCGCACACGATCTCATCTTTGTGCCTGTACATCTCTTTATTGCTGCTGCTGCTGCTATTGCTGCTGCCATAACAATAACCTACAGACCACTCATCGCCCTCTCTGTATAATCACTTCCACTCACTCACAACCTCATGGCTTTTCGCCTCCTACGTGATCATTCATGTGCGTGTGTACGAATTAATGCATGATCGCCTTTGTGATACGGTGTGTTGATAGTTAATGCATTGATGGACCTGTACCAAGCCACAAATGGGCCGTCCTGGTTCAACCATAACCAGTGGCCCATCGGCGATCCCTGCGCTCAGTCGTGGTTTGGACTCTCATGCGTTGATGGAGTCGTAACCTCAATGTACGCGAGCCAATTTACGTCCAGTACTTCTCTTGGTATTGCTGCTTGAGACTGCCGCAAAGCTGGTGTGGCAACGAGCTCGGTCGTTCACTCGACTGCTGCGACCAGTTGCGCAGGCCCCTGTGCTCTCATCTTGCTCTTACAATCGGTCACCCATTCAAACAACATATTCGAGAGTCTCACTTGTGTGTTTTCTCGCTTCGATGACAGCACCTTGAACAACAATCTACTCAATGGAACTATTCCATCGACCATTGGATCGCTCACCAGTCTCCAAATCCTGTACGTGCGTGCTCCCATGTGCGGCCAATCGAATCTTGTTCTTTCTCTCATCGATGACATTTCTTTCCCATACCCTAGTTACGTCGAATTTAATGAACTCACAGGAACTGTTCCATCGACCATTGGATCGCTCACCAGTCTCCAAATCCTGTACGTGAATGCTCACTGGTATAATGATAGTTTACTTGTACATTTTTCGTATCCTTACTCTCTTTGAATGTGATCATATTACTCAATCGAATCTTGTTCTTCATTCTCCAATCGATGGCATTTCTATGGCGCGATAGATCGCTCAGGAACAATCAACTCAATGGAACGATTCCATCGACCATTGGATCGCTCACCAGTCTCCAATATCTGTACGTGAATGCTCACTGATATAATGATAGTTTGCTTCTAAATGATTCGTATCCTCGCTCGGTATGATCGACTGTTCTCACTTACTTGGTTCGCTGATAGTAACTTGATCGTGAATCAACTCAATGGAGCTATTCCATCGACCATTGGATCACTCACCAATCTACAAACCCTGTACGTGAATGCTCACTGATGTAATAATAGTTGGCTTCTATAAAATGATTCGTATCCTCACTCTCGTTCCATGTCCGACCACATGACTCAATTGAACCTTCTTCCTTCTCTCATCGATGACGTTTCCTTTCCTACTCTAGTTACGCCGACTTGAATCAACTCACAGGAACTATTCCATCGACCATTGGATCGCTCACCAATCTTCAAAGTCTGTACGCGGACACTCAGCGATATGATATAGATTGCTTCTGCGTGATTCGTGACCGAATGACTCAATTGAACCTCCTCCTGTTCTTCTTTTTCTCCTTTCTCCAATCGATGACATTTCTTTTGTCACAATAGATCGTTCGGTACCAATCACCTCACAGGAACGATTCCATCGACCATTGGTTCGCTGACGAATCTTCAATTGTTGTACGCCTGGAAACGTCGTGATGTTTCTGTTTTTGTTATTGTTGCCACCCCTTCCTGTGTTGCGCCGAATATCTCACCAGTCAAGTATTGTTCTATGCCGACAGCTACTTTTCCTCCAATCGTCTCAATGGAACCATTCCATCAACCATTGGTTTCCTCACCGCTCTCACGGAAATGTACGAGAGTCTCCCTCGTCCTCCTCATGCAGGTGGTTCACATTGCAGTGCCTCTTGTGGAATTACTACAACGATTACCGACGCACACTCATTCATTCTTTCATTCATGGCTTCGATGTGCTCCAGTAACTTGGGCGACAATCAACTATCAGGGACCATTCCGTCAATTATTGGCTCGCTCACAGCTCTCACGAACCTGTACGACCACCACCTCATTCCCGTCCCAATAATTCGCAGGTTCCTAGCCCTTACTTATGGACCTTGTTCTGTCAGATACTTGTCTTCCAATCAACTCTCAGGTTCCATTCCATCAAGCTTTGAATCGCTTACGAATCTAAAAGTCTTGTACGCACAATACGGGAGCGAATCTCCTTCTCTCTCTCTCTCTCTCTCTCGCCTTCCTTCTCTCCCTCCCCCTCCTTTGTGCATCTGGTCCATGAATGTGCACATCAAGTGGTGTTGATTTCTCACATGTATTCTGTTGGCGTACCAACCGACAGGATACTGTACACCAATCAACTTACCGGCAGCATCCCACCAATCATTGGATCGCTCACGAATCTTCAAGTCTTGTACGAGAACCATCTCGGCGCCTCGCCCTCCAAAGCGAGAAAGCTCGCACATGATGAGTTTATCGAGTAGCTCTTTGTGCTCCTTTCGCACGAACGGACAGCTCATACAATCCATGTACTTGTGATTCGATTGTTCCACCACCACACCAGAGACCTGTTCTCCAATCTTGTCAGTGGCACCATCCCCTCAACTCTTGAGAATCTCACAGCGCTCAACACTCTGTACGTTACACTCTGTGTTCCTCCAAACGACCTCGTCCGATAGAGCCACACGAGAACGAATAATAACATTGATGTACTGCGTAGATACTTGCAAGATAACCAGCTCGCAAGTCCGTTGCCAGGATTTTTGCTCTCCACTCCCAACATCCCCTCAATTGACCTTCGAAACAATTTCTTTGTACATATTCGTATTCCTTCTCGGCTCCGACTGGTTATCCTTCGATTACACGGTCTCTGATGCTGCAATTATCCTTCTGCAGGGTTGCCAACTGCCGACGTGGTGTGATGCACCGCCAGTAGGAAATGGCGTTTGTACACCTTGTGGTTCGTCATCGTGTTGCTTGAGCTTCCAATGAGTAATTGATTGACCAGACGCCTGTCTATGATGATTGAGCGAGATAGTTGCTCCTGTACAGACGGCCTGCCAGGTCTACGCGCTCATGCAAGACGGCGTACGTATCCCGAAGCACACCCGCTGGAACGTGGGGGCTGTGTTTCTCGAAGGCACTGCCGGTGTTGACAGCTTTCACCGTCGCCATCCTGTGCACTTGAGATTGATCTTACTTTGGTTATGTGTGGTGCTCGCTACTCGTAGATTGCTACCTACGCGAGTGGCTTCACGGTGCCAACAAGTGTACATCCTCCTGCAACTCCCGTAAGCGCACCGATCTCGGGTCTCGCCTTCAATCTCGAGATTCCCTTGTCTTTGGTGGGTCTCACATCCAGCGACGCATGCACTCTCAATGTCAGTAGCGGCGTGTGTTCCAATTCAACGTTGCTTCAAGGACCTGGATGTGGAGGCACGTTGCTCTCTCTCTCTCTCTCTCTCTCTCTCACACACACACACATTTGAGCTCAGGCCTGCCCTTGTTCTCATTGTCCGTGTTGTTGTGCTGCGCCGTCATCGTCATCATCGTTGTTGTCATTATCGTCGTCCCAATGCAGTGACCGGGCCGTGTCAAAGTGCCTTCGACTCGGCAGGCGCCTTGTGGTATCAGCCTTCGGGATCGATGATGCTCTACAGCAACCGAGGAGACTCGTGTGAGTTCGCGAACCTCGCCTCAGGATTCGCGTTCCATCCAGCCAACGGGTCGATGATCTATCTCAACGGATCGACAGTCTACCAGACTCGTGTTTGCGATGGTACTGTTCAACCAACTCCGGTGATCGAGTGTCCAGCGATTGGAATGCTTCAAGGATCGATCTCGGCCTTCTCACTCGATCCATCATCAGGAGACTTCTTGACGTATGTTTCAGTGTCAGTCTCAGTTCATGCAATCAATCGACTCTGACACACCGCGTGATTGATTTGACATTTGATTGATCTCTCTCTCTCTGTCACACAGAGCAAGTGGGTCGACGATCTTTCGAGGATGCAATCAAGTCCCAGTGGCGACCATGAGCTTCAGCGTGACCTCGCTGACATCGTGCATGCCTGTGGGAATCAACGTGAGCTCGACGCTCGAAGCAGGAACTCAAACGACAGCCAGCATCGTCGTTCGAGTCTCACAGTTGGCGACGATAACGAGCTGGGACTCAGCCGCAGCAATGCTGCTTCCCACGCCATCGATCGATGCTCCAGGCTCAAGCACAACATTGTTCATGATCAATCTTGCGTCGTACACGACGAGCAGAGTCGAGTTCCAGATCTCGGTTCCAGGTCTCGCGTTCAATGGAGGGCTGTCGTTTCCGATCACGAACTCTCGGTTCGTCACACAAGAGTTTGTCCCTCTACCGAACAACAACGGATTCGATCCAGCAATTGGAGCTCTTCTCTTGCCGAACTTGTCTTGCGACAACCTTGTTGCCTTCTCAAAGGGCACATCAACAGAAGTACAGAGCGTCTCTTCGGGAGCGAATGTCACTGGCCTGTTTGCAAGAGGCAGCTATCAGTTCGCAAGTACGCACTCTTTCTCTCTCTGTTTGTCTGTCTGTCTGTTCGTGTCTGTCTTCTTCTATCGCAAGTGACCAATGCTGACCCATGCCTCAGTTTCCTCAAACCCTGAAGTAGCGGTTCTCATCACCACCAACGTACAAAGTCCGACTGCGGGCCACATCTTTACTACACGATTTTCCGAAGGCAACCTGGTTCTAGCACCCATGTCGCTGTATCTCGCAGAGATCCACAATACTATTGTACGTGCAGGTCATTGGATCATATTTCGTCACACCACTCTTTCCTGGGCCCTCACGTACTTTTCGTCGGCGCTCGTCACACCATGCAGGCAACTACGGCGGCAGTGATCAATGGAGCAGATGGAACAACGTTTGTCGTTGATATCGTCTTCAAGCCCGGAGTTGGTCACACCAACCTTTTCCTAACGTCGTACTCGTCCGAACTCTCGCTGCTTTTTGGACCCACCAACCTTCTAGCGTTGAGCATGGAGTCAGCTGTTGTTGGAGTCGGCGTATGCTACGCCATGCCATCGTCTCCAATAGTGATTGTGGCCTCCAACATTCGTATTCTCGTCTTCGATGCAACCACGTTGGATCACATTCGCGACATCTCTTTCGAGACGTTCCGAGCCATCAACGTCGATCCTTTCACATGCGACATCGTTGCGACCTTCTTCGATTCTGGTGTCACATCGTCATCGATCACTGCCGATGGATCAACGATGAGCTCGGCAGTACCTCCGACTAATATCATCGGCTTCTCGTTGCTCAAGTTCAACAACAACACCAAGACATGGTCTCCGTCTTGGCTGTCGTATGCAGCATCGAGCTCTGTTCAAGTGGGAGCGACGGCCTTCGATGCTCGAAGCCAAGTGCTGGCGGCAACTTTGTATGCGAGCGATGTGTCGATCATGCTCTCGTTTGCAGGAGGAGCGAGCCAAACGATCTTGAATCCAGAGGCAGCAACAACGGTCACCAGCGACACGATCATGATGACGATCGACACACCGAGCGGCAACATGATTGCGTTCAGTGTTATCGGAGGCTTGCAGTTTCAACCATCACTGATCTTCAATCCCATCACATCGATGTTCGACTTGGCTCTCGTTGGATCTCCATCCGTGCCTCAATGGGACCCGCCATTGAACTTCATCGATAACTCGCTAAGCTTTCCAATTTATGTGTCTCACTTTACATCGGCTCCTCCACGATGTGCAGGTTCGTTCTCGCTCGCTCTCTCTCTCTCTCTCTCCGTGGGTGTGTATGTGTCTCATCTCTCATCTCTCATCTCTCATCTGTCATGATGAAACAACAGTATCGGCAGGAATGATCGAGAACCAACAAAGAATCGCTCTCTATCCAACGTGGCTCGCTCCGATCGAGCAAGTCGCTGGATTGTCAAGCACATGGATTCAGGTTTCTTCATTCCAGCAACAACAAAAACAAGGACAAGGAGCTGCTCAAACCGTGTCGTCGATCACGATGCAGCACTATCCGCCATTGATCATCAGCGGCTCGTCATCGACAGTGGTGGCGAGCTTTGTGAGCCAGCTGCCATCATCGAGCCTCGCCGTGGTGCTGTGTTGGTTCGAGAAGCCGGGCACATACTCGGCCGGATCTCAGACGATCAATGTCGCATCATCAACGCCGAGTGCGGGATTGATTCCAGCAGTGGTGTGGATGTCGCTGAGCGAATTGACAGGCGTGTCTGTCGACTCGAGTCAAGCAGCGACCGTGATCGGATCAGGAGCACTGTCGGAGAACTTCTTCTCAGGAATCGCGTTCTCGACATCGAGCTCGAGTGTGATGGCAGTGGCGACTCTCAACGAGCCAGTGACGATCTCGTATCCGAACAAACAAGGCTCGCCAGGCAACATCACGCTCACTCCGATGTTCACTCAAGTGGCATGTGTGATGGAGATCTCGGCCACAGGCACCGATCGAGCGATCATCAACACATGGAGCGACTCGTTCTCGTCGTCGTTCGGTGCTGCGATCGCGGTTCCGTTCGACAGCAACACGGGAGAGAGCATCGTGATTGTCGGAATCGAGAACCAAGCAGCGCAGCAAGCAGTGATCGTGTTCTTGAGTGTCGAGGGTCTCGAGGAGGTGGGCCGAGTGGCGCCAGCGCTCTCGTTCTCTCGAGGCGTGATGGTGACGGCGTGCTCTCATCCGAGCAACGGAATGTGGGCCGCATGGGCGTGGGACGGCGCGAACACGGCTCAACTCGTGACAGGACGAGTGGGACAGCTGTCGGTGAGTGTGAGCAACGAGGTGTGGCTCTCGACGAGGCCGACATCGTGTGCGTTCGACGACTCGAACATCTTCACGACAGGACGAGCGAGCGCCAGCACCGGAGTGCCATCGAAGATGGTGGGGCAGTCGACAGGACTGGGAGTGGGAGTGATGCACGTGTTCAACTTCTTGACTCCCGACAAGAGCACGATGTCTCCTGCTCCTCGACACAATGGACTCTCGATCGCTGGTGGGCTCGACACATCGATCTTCGACTCGGTCGCGATCCAATCGAAGATGGTCGGTCAAGTGATGATGTCGATGAGATCGGCAGCAGGAGCGATCGTGATCGATCTCGACGGCAGCAGCGTTGGGAGGGAATGCTCGTTGGGCACATCGAGCTCGGTGCAGGACTCGATGGTGGCGACGGTGTCGTTCTCGGGACGAGGGAGCTTGACCCTGCCACCACCGCCTCCTCCCTCTCCTCCATCGCCTGCTCCACCACCACCACCTTCATCTCCTCCACCATCCCCTCCACCTCCACCTTCACCTCCACCTCCACCTCCATCACCTCCATCACCTCCACCTCCACCAATGGTGCTTGTTCCGCCAGTTTCTCCGTCATCGAACTCATCGTCAGGAGCACCATCGACACCGACGACACCACCATCAGTGGTTCCGGCTGCGTTGACGAACAACTCGAGTCCGGCTCCAGGTCCAGCGATACCTCCTCTAGTTCTGGCGTCTCCGATGGCAGGAGAGCTCTCGGCTCCAATGACTCAAGTGAGCGAGACGACGGGAACGATGAGTGTGACAGTGACCGACACACAGACCAACCAAGTGTCAGTGATGGTGACGACCACGGCGCCGCTGCCTCCAGGACAACAACTGACGATCTTGGCTCCAGACAGCGGATTGGTCGAGACCACGACCAAGAGCAGCGGATCGACGTTGTACTCGCCGGCAGTGCAGATCGTCATCATCAATCAAGGCACAGGACAGGTATTGGGGGAGGACTCGATTCGATTCGATTCGATAATACTGATGGCCACGACGATAATTGTGATTGGGATTGTGATTGTGATTGGGATTGGGATTGGGATTGGAACAGTTGATGCAACCATCGAGTCCGATACAAGTGTGTCTCTCGTCGACATCGAAGAGCACGAAGAATCGATGTCTGGGATACATCCAGACGAATGGCGATGGAAGCACATCATGGCAATGCGAGGTGCGGGTGCTCTCTCTCTCTCGCTCGCTCGGTTTGTCATGCGAGTCTCACGTTGTGGAGCATGAACTTGGCTCGTGCGGATCGACATCGATCTCGGTCTCGGTCTCTCTCTCTCTCTCTCTCCTCTCTTTGTGTTTGATCGATGACAGGATCCTTGTCTCAAGAGCAGCTCGACATCATCGAGTTTGTTGTGCGGCACGACAGGACACTTGACGAACTTTGCGATCTTGCTCGGCGGAGGAGGAGGCAGCGGCAAGCGAGAAGATCCATGTCTCGCGGGAGAGCTTTACATCGATGGAAGCTTCAACACGCACATGATCATCTTGGCGTGTGTGACAGGCTTCGTGATCATCGTGTGGCTGGTCGTGGCGGCGTTCTTGATGTGGACACCGATCGGCAACAAGATGTTGTATGGCAAGGAGGGTCTTCGAGTGCGCAACGCTCGAGAAGCCAAAGTAGTGTTCCAAGCACACGAAGAGGAATTGTAAGTCGGGTCCGGTACTTCCGACAATCAAGGAGTTCTTGGCTTGATTCGAACTCGCTCCTTCCTGACTGCCGCGGCGCCGCAAGGGACGACAACAAGCAGAAGCAGTGGTGGTGGGTGCGGCTCGGCTCTCATCCGCTCGCCGCCACTCCACGCGGTACCACACTCGCGCCTGCGGCCTTGTTGTGGCCCAGGCCGTGTTCTGCTCGTTGGCGCCAAGGAATGACGTCGCCACTGCCGCTGGAGGGGCGATATATGGCTGCGGTGTGCTCTACGGTGTGCTGCTTTATGATTGTGTCGTGGTGTCTTGGGGCAAAGCAACGGGCGTGCCGTCGGCCGAACGTGCGTTGCGCTTGTGCTCGTGACTGGCTTGCGAACAACGCCACCAATGGCCCCGAATGGTACAGGAACACCAACTGGCTCAATGGCGAACCCATGCAGCCAGAAGCGGTTTGGCGTAAGCTGCTTGAACGGCACGGTCGTCATGATGTCGTCCGCAAGACAAGGCACACATCCGCTCCTGCGTCAGTCGATCTCTCTTATTCTCCTTCTCTCCCTCTTTCGCTCGCATCTCAGGCGCTGCTCGCCTGCGCAGCCATGTGGCGGACGGCATCTTCCACTCGTCGCATCAGCACTCGCCTCGCCTCCCAGGCGAGCTGTAGCTGTGGTGCCCAACGACGCGAATGGGCCGATACCACCAGGAGCGCCAGTTGCGCACCGTTGCCGTCCTCACCGGCACAGCAACAACAACCACCGCCGCGCCGTCGTCCTCCTCGTCACATCATCGGCGTCTTCAACATATTGCAATCGCGTCCAGTGCATGAACGGCTTGCGTGAAGCAACGTCGATCTCCATGTGGTGATACTTGCGCATTGGATCGAGTCTGGGGTGTCGAAATGCGCCACCATCGTACGCACGCACGCTCGCTTGCTTGCTCGCACCAACGCGCACTCACACACATAACATCATCGTCGTCGTTGCTGCCACACCCACGCAGGTATGATGACTCTCTTGTTGTTTCTACCATGCAGCACATTCAATTGAGCTGCAGGCGTACTCTGAGACGACCTTGTGCGACTCTCCGTCGATCACACATGATCGGCTGGGCTCACGAAAGCATGAACGACACGGGTCGTGCCCGTGGTCGTACGCGCCTCACAGCGCACACCAAGTGCACGAGAGTGCTTGTTCACTTGGGCCCTTTGCCGATCGTGATGTCGAGCTTGGCAGCTGCTCAGTACTCGAGCTCCACGGTATTGTTGTTCCTTCCGCACAAGACGCTATCCGACGAGGAGCAATCGCAAATGATGCGAGAGGAGAGAGAGTTTACCAAGCTGACGGAACAAGAGCAAGACGTACGTGCTCTCTCGTGCGCTCTCGTGCTCGTTGGTGTCGTTCATATCTCGCGCTCTCTCCAATGCAAGATCGAGCAAGATATGCGCGACACACACACACACACACACACACACACACACACACACACAATGATGGGCCGCGAACCTTGAAGCGCCGCCAGCTGACCATTCGATGTGTGGCTACGTGCGCGTATGTATGTGTGTGCGCGATGAGCAGCGGCACCAAGCCCTTGAGCCTCCTCGACCGCCTCCAACAACGAAGAAGCGCCGTATATCTCTCTGTGGGCCGTATATCATGCGCAAGCCACGCCGCGGCAGAGGAGTACGTTTGTATCTGCTCTCTCCCCTTTATCCACTCTCGTATGTCTCTCGTATGTGTCTCTCCGTTTGACCCTAACAGTGAACGACTGTGTGTGATACGTACACAAAGAGACCAAAGCGCAAGTATCAACAGTAGTGGCACTTGTGTCGGCCGCCATGCCGCTGACGCATCGGAGACAGACAGCGGCGGTCTCGCGATACACAGTCGCGTTCAAAGTCTTGAAGGATGGTGTGTCGGGCGGGGCCGGAGATTCGTCAGGCTTCCGTGGCTCGGCCTTCACTGCACCTCCTGGAGGAGGAGGAGGAGGAGGAGGAGGTCGATGCCGTCCTCACTCGATGAGTGATGCTCGCTTCTGAGAGCGATGCCGATACATACCGAACCACTTTGCAGCCAATCGGTGGCGATCTTGGTGCATCGATCGTCTGGGCCTGTGTTGCGCGAGATTCGCGTTGATTCGATCGCCGTGCTTTGCGCTCTTCGAGTGCCGCATCGCACGACGACAACAAGATGGTGACGATGATATCTCTCGCTTCCATCCCACCCCTTACGTCGATCACCATACTCCCACACACGTCGTTGATCGATTGCGCCTCATTCTACGCTTTTGCGAGAGAGGGGATGGGAGCTATTCTTCTTCTTGTTTGATCAACCTAGAGAAGGATACAGTACGTCGACAATGCAGCCTCGCTTTCAATGATTGATTGCCGACAACCACAAGAAGAATCATCAGCAGCACCATCACTCACTCTGAGAGAGTATCGTGATCTCGCTTGTGGTTGTAGTTGCGTCATCTTATTGCTGCTGACGATGATGAACGACAATTTATCGTGGAGGATATCTCCGTACGAAGCAAGTTGGCGGCTTGGATCTGAGCATCGCAGGAGCAGTACGGCGATACCCACACACATACTCTCTCGAGCACCAGAGTATATGTCTCTCCCTTCCAACGAGAGCGCGAGCGATATCTCCCATCCAATGCATATCAGATACGTGTCTCGTGTACGGTTGATTCAAGGTACCACAAAAATTCGATGATCGTGATATTCTTGAGCAATCATCAGGGAGGTGAGTTTTGAGTGGTTTGGAGGGCGTCAGAGTTGGTTTGATGGATGGTATTGATGTTTCTCGTGGCGGCGATGTGGAGTTCCTCAGAGGCAGCATCGTATCGTACCCCGTAATATGTACCCCGTCCCATTCGTTTGCTTCTGTCTCTCTCATATCGTCAACATATCAATCTCGTTCTCACGTACTTGATGCTTGTTCGACTCGTAGAACCCAAGTTCATCACTTAACACACGATGTGGAAGCGCTGCGATGATGGATATATTTTTCGGCGGTCACATATGGATTTATTGATAGTACGTGCCATATCGTGTGGTTGTTGTTGATGTTGTGTGCACAAATGACCCACTATCCACCTCTCTCAACGTTGGAGCTTTATGACTCTGACCCTCGGATCGATCTCGATGGCATATTGTCGCTCGTAGATTTATTTGGTTGCTTCTTGTTGGCATCACCGAGCACACACACACATATTCGTGTTGATCGGCTCTGTGCAACCACTGCCATACTCTCCCAACCGATACACCATCAACATCACTGTACTCACGCTCGAGTCACCAAGCAGCTCTTTGCTGAACTGGCTCAAGGATCATGCGATTATTCTCGGCGGCGTGAGATACCGATTGGCGGTGAGGTCCAGCTCGTTGGCATTGCACTGATCACCATCAACCAACGCGATAGACACATATTGATGCCTCAAGCAACGATCACCAACAAATGCCATTCGCTGTACGTTTCGCTTGTCTCTTCTATCGTTGTTGTGATTCAGATTTATTCCTTGCACCAAGCTCACATGGATGGATGGAGATATTTTTGCGCTGCCGATACACGTATTTCTCACTCTCTCTGCACCTACAGCTGACCATCATATCAGAGTGAGAATCATCACGACTCCACCAATGAGAGATCACTCAAGCTTCGTCATCGAGGGTACTATCAACGCGCAAGAGCAAGGTACGCGCATTCTCTTCTTGTACCATTCGTTCAAACCGACACACGGCGATGATTACTGCGGCGATGGTGCCGATGAGCACCGAGCAACCGAACGCGCGAGCATCCACACCATCAAGCCAGCGGTGCAAGGCAGCCGCAAGATCCAAGCACATCAAGCTGCAGTGGCGGTGATGGTGATCGTGATGATCGATGCATGGTGCGCGTCTTCCCATCGATCAGAGAGAGTAGATCAACATCAGAGCTCACTCGCTCTCGCTCGGCGCAAGCACACACATTGATACGAGGCGAGTTTATTGGCGTGTGACTTCCAATCACCTCCAACAAATCGCCTATTCATTCTAATCGATTAACCTGATCATATACTTGAGATACTGAGCGATTGGGATTTGTTCGGATTGATACAAGCGAGTAAACCACGAGATATACACGGCATATCTCTATCGGCGGCGGCGCAGAAATATCGTCGTGTGTTTCTCTCAGCGACAAGAGGAGAGGTAGGTAAAGCAATAGCGAGCGCAAAGGCTCCTCAGGCGGAGACAGTACTCGCCCCAACCATAGAGGCATGATGAGGCGCTTGCTATCAAAATGCTACCATCTTGTGTAGCAAATTTCAAGCTCTCAGCGCGCTACTAGACTATCGATAAAGCAAACCAAGGCCTATCGTATGAGCCATCGTCTGCTTTACTTCTATCCAAACCAACACAAATCTCCCTCCCGTTCCTCCACACACACGTTGCCAGAGATTCGCGCCTCGCACCGCGTATTCAAGGTATCTTGAGAGATGTACTTGCTGCTGCTTCACCATCAGCCCTTTCTCCTTGCCTCCACGTTATGTATGAGCCTGGCAGGCGATGCAACAGCTATATGAGATGTGTGTAAATGCGCGCTTATGATGGAGCAATTGATTGATTGGTGTATGATTGAGCAAGCACTCCAACAAAGAAGCAGAATAGCACGGAGCCTCGGTGTACAGGCATGGCCAAGTGCCTCGATGACGCTGGCGTCTGCGTCGCATCACTGCAGTGCCTTCGGCTGGATCGCCTGGAACAAAGAAAAGCCCTGCGAACGATATATCGCTCGGTGTGTTCGTGGTGATGTGGCGACTCTGCACCGACCTGCACTGGTGTCACTGGTCGAGAAGTTGGCGCATGTCAAGCACTCGTTCAATCCCAAGACGCTCAAGCAGCTCGCGTACGAGCGTGACCTCTCGCAGAAGAGCAAGTTGCCAGCAGGCCAGTGGGTCACACTTTGAAGTACCAACACGAGAAGCTTTGTGGTTCGGCGCTCACATTGGCAGCGCTGTAGTTGTTGAATTGAATCACCGTTCGATGAGCGTGCACATCGGGTTCCCCCAATGTGCTGTGTGTCTGGCGCTCATCTGCCACAGATGTGTATACTCTTGATGCTCTCTCTCTCTCTCTCTCATGTGTCTTACAGCACAAGGAAAAGCGATCTCCGTCGTTCGAGCTTGTGGGCACAATCGCCAGCGCAACATTCGTTTGGTCGACCAGCTGAATGAATATCGTCGACGATAGTGAGGCTCACCAATCTCGCACAGTCAAGCTGATTGTCTCCAGCGCCAACGAGCCTGACGGCCCCACTACCAAGTCTGAGACAGCTTGCATCGGCATGGAAGCTGCCGTGTCTCAACTGTGACTCAAGACATTGTTGTCGATGAGTTGGATCTCGAGGCGAACGATGGTGAGCACGTCGAATGAGAATATGCCTCGGGCGAGACTCGCATGGATTCCATCTGTGTGTGACAACCATCTCAGCTGATGGAGAGTGTGAGGAGGAGGAGGAGTCGTCAATGTGATTTCCTTGTGATGAAGCACTTCTCGTCCAAGAAAGAATCATGCATCCAAGAAGGTATTTGTGTCTCGTCGAGCTCGAGAGCGCGCCGCAATATCGCCTTGCCGCACATGATCGAGGTTTGTACTGCCTGTGTATCTCTTGTCTGATGGAGAGGTGTACGCGAGCCACGAACATGAGCGAGTGATTGTGTGTGTGTGAGCCACCGATAGTCTTGTCGTTGAATGGCACCTGTCGATGTCTCATTCTGTTTGTTGTGTCGATCTCTCTCTCTCTCTCTCTCTCTCTCTCTCTCGATAATAGATTGATGACGTTGAAAATGGCTGATGCGTGATGCAGTGCACGGATACGGTACCGATCTTGCTCCGGGAACCACAGCAGACGCCACATGAATGTGTGTTCTTGTAATCAAGAGATTGACGGTATTGGTGTTCTTTGTTTGTGTTGTGCACAACTTCATGAATGTATGGAATGACGGTTTGATACTACTCGCAAATGTAAGTAAGTATGAATGTATGAATACCACGTCATATCTCATTCAGTTGTATCGAATATCACTGATCGAAGGGAATTGGTCTCGACAATCAGCAAGTCGATCACCTGAGCCACTCACCCTCACTTACTCTCTCACGCACTCACATTCTCGAGGTCATTGATATTGTGAATGTGTTCATCAAGGCGATACTCGAGAGAGAGATCGAGCTTCGTCAAGCAA
>Ga0209935_1003589_pt1 | contig 15688 bp, 29 predicted proteins | sample ThiBio_1000_plan_2_FD_183958 | JGI IMG/M metagenome (GOLD analysis project Ga0209935, IMG submission 183958) | Wastewater bioreactor microbial communities from Cape Town, South Africa - Thiocy_cont_1000_plan (SPAdes) | ecosystem: Engineered > Bioreactor > Thiocyanate-remediating >... | reverse complement strand
GCTCGGCCTTGTTGCTGTGCACGCGTGTGCGGAGCTTGTAGAACTTCTTGTAGCGCTTCAATGCCGCCAGCTCCAGCATGTCAAAGTTCACCGCCTGCGCAGCGGCGCCAATGGCGTTAGAGCCACACATCCAAGCGCGATCCACACGCGCACTGCTGCGTACCTTGGGTGGCCCGGCTTCCTCTTCCTCTCGTCGCCGACGTGCGCGCTTTCGCTTGTCGCGCTTGCCGTCTCGGTCCCGCTCTCGATCCCTATCACGGTCGCGCTCGCCCTCATGGTTCGAGCGCCGTGATCCTCGATCTCGACCCGAACGCATTCTAGCACACACACACGCTGTGTCTCACTTGCTCTCGCTCTTGTTGGTGGCTGGTGCTTGCTAACGAGCAACTCGACGACACGACACGACACGATCGACAAAAGAGGAGCAGCGAGCGAGCAGCGGCAACGAGTAAAATGAAGCGCGCAGCGTTCTCTGTTCCCGCCCATTTGCTCTGGCGATTGGCCACTCTCACTCTCGCCAGCTGCTGCTTGTCTCGGTCCTTGATAAAATCATCATCATCATTATTATTACTTACTACTGTACACTAGCGAGTTGTTATGCTTGGTCAGGAGGAGAGTTATGTAGTTGTACACGTGGATGAGTGCGTAGATGAGTGAGTACTGCACAACGGGCGGTATGGCACACTTGGCTCTCTTGGCTCTCGGTTCGCGCTCACACGTCGAGATCCAGGCAGTAACCGGTAAACTTGGGCTTGTACAAGCACGGCAGCGTCGACGTGTCGAGCGCCACTCCGCCAGCCATCGGCTCTCCGGTGATGACGGCGAGAGCCGTGTTGGCGCGCTTGATCACTCGCTGCGTCTCGTTGCCTGCCGTGGCGTAGCTGCGCACGAGCTTGTACACCTCGCCCGAGCTAAACTTCTCGGCGATCGATGCGCTCTGGTACGCCAGGTTCGTCACCATCAACATGGCCGCGCACCGTGTGCCCTCGGCCGACGCGGCGTTCAGCACCGCCGTCACGTGGTTGATTCCCAGCTCCTCGAGGTACACCTCTTTCACCGACTCCTCCGAGAGCATGTTGGCCAGAATGCCGATGCCGTACTCCTTGAGTGCCTCGGCCTCGTCGTTGCGCACCTTCTCGGTCACGAGCGCACTCAGCTTATCGATGACGCCGAGCTCCAGCAGCTTGCTACGAACTTGTGCTGTGCGGTGCATTCCACTCGCAATTGTAAGACGACCGCGACACACACGCAATACGAAACGTAACTCAGAGAGGCGCGACGGTAGAACGTACACACTCGCGAGAGTATTGCTAGAGCCTTGAGGCAACTGTGTGCACACTGAAGCGACATGTCGAGGCAGCCAAAGAGCACCGGAACGGCGCCCACCTCGTACACCTGCGTGATGCCCGAGAGCTCCTTCGACGACGCAAAGTTCTCGATCGCCGTCGCGCACATCACACGCATGCTGTCGTACTCCGACTGCAGGCCCTGCACCAACAGCGCAAGTCCCTTCTCCTCGGCAAAGGCCGCTCGGTTTTTCTCTGTGTCGTGTCGTCGTGAGTACACTCGGCCTTCCCCGCTACAAGTGTCTGGAGCGTACCGTTGAGCAGAGCATTGCACATGCACCGAAGCACCTGTTCCTTGAGCTCGATCGTACTATTCCCACAAATCGCACACGCGCATACAGGGTGAGTGAGTGAGTGAGTGAGTGAGTGAGTGAGTGAGTGAGTGAGTGAGTGAGTGAGTTTTGCGACCATCACACGCCGTAATCGTCAACCGCCAAGCTCCTCACGTACTTGCACTCGTTCATCAACATCTTGAGCACCGATAGACCACCGAGTTGCTTAAACAGCGTTCGGTTCTTGTCACTGCTCAGTAAATTGGTCAACAGTCGCAAGGCCGCATCGGTGAAGGCTTCTCCTTCGGCTGCCGTTAGCATCTCGACCAAGCGCTCGATCACCGCTGGGTTACCATCGATCGAAGGTCGAATCCACTCTACTCGCCAGACACAAGTGAGTGAGCGAGCAAGCCGCGCAAGCGACCAAACTCAATCCGCATTCCGCAATCGGGGTACATACGACTTCGAGCCAGAATGGCCAGCAACTGAACGGCCTCGACCATTAACGCCGAGTTCTGCGTCGTGCAAACAATCTCCACCAACGGAACGACGCCTTTGGCCTTGTACATGTCATCTAGAACTTGTGGATTGCCTGTCGCCAGCCACAGAGGATCCAATCAGCACGGGGCACCTCACCGAGGCGCTTCGCTTCGCTCGGCAGTCGGGCGAGGCGTACCATCGGCACACAAGGCAATCAATCGCACCGTGGCAATGACGATCGTCTCGGCTGGACTGCTGAGGAACGGCACGAGCGTGGTTATCAGCTCGGCGCCCACGAGGTCCTGCAAGAGTCGGCTCGCCTGCTTGCACGAGTCCGAGTACGACACGATCGTGCTCAGCACCTGGATCATCTTGGTGTTGGCCTTCTCGGAGCCGCATTGGAGCGCCGACACAAAGAACCGAGCCGCCTTGAGCTCGACCAAGTGCTTGCGCAACTCGTCGAACAGCGCCACGTTCTGTAGGAAGGTCGCTACGCTCTCGTGCGCATCGGGGAAGCTCGCCAGCGCAAACACGACGTATCGCACGAGGCTCATCCAAGCAACTCGATAAAACATCTCTGTCACCACATCCGCAACGATGTTAATCCAAGCGAGCAACAACATGCACATTGCATTGCATTGCATTGCATTGCATTCCATTGCATACCAGAGCTGCTCAGCGTCGCCAGGAGCTTAATGGCATGAACCTTCGAGCCAGGCATCGGAATCGCCGATGCAAGCGAAATGTTCAACGCCGCAATGCCTCCGCACTGAAGGAACATTTCACCAATCGGTTGTCGTGATACTGAACGAGAGAGAGAGAGATAGATAAGTTAGCGACGATCTGAGGAGAGGCCTCTCGCGAATCGTACCAAACTCGGCCATGAGTGCCATGGTGGCTTCGTGTACTCGCGCCAAACGAGCCGACTCGGTCGAGAGCAACGTAACAATCGTCGCCATCGAATCCTTGACCGAGAGGTACGCCTCGAACTCGGCAGCTCGCTTCGACGACTCGGCAAAGAACGCAATCAACATCTCGGCCGCTTGCGCCAGCACAATGTCCTCGTTGTGGAACAACAGCAAGTACAAAATACCAAGAGACGATGGATCGACTCCAATGGCGCCAGTGTGTGCGGCGCTCGCTTGCAGATGTTCGATCCACCTGTGGCACGCGGTTGTCATCGCCGGCCGTCGTTATCTGGGTTAGTGGTGCACGCACACGCACATGTGCGACTCTCGTCAGTGGACGATGTCGTACTGTAATCGAACGGCGTTGTTGGGCGCCTGAAAGTGGTAGGTGCGCGAGTTGTCGGGCAGCGCCACCATGAAGGAATTCGATCGCTTGCACTGCGTGTCCTCGGTGACCGTGCAGCCACGCACTGGCACCACGCCGGTCGGGTCCGAGTCTTGTTGCGTCTTAAAGTAGTACAAGAAGTCCGACTTGAGCACGAACCACCGTCGCTTCCAGTTGGTGACGACGGCGCCTTGCTTGGTGATCCAACCTTCCATGGTGCTGTTCTCGAGCTTATCCACTGTACCAACGACCATCATCACAATCGGTCACTCACTCGTTGACTCGCTGACTCGTTGGCTCGTTTGTGACGATGATGATGATGATGATGCTGATATCGGGTAACAAACCTGAGATTCGCTGGCGGATACGAGCGAGAGCAATAGCTCGACTGCTCGTTCGTTCGCGAGAGCGATTTCGATCAACGTCGCCCGATTGATCGAGCGGTTCACTCACCATCAGGCGCTTGTTCGAGCGCAGCACGCTGTCTCGCGCCTCCACCGGCGGCGAGCCGACCGATGCCTTCTTGTCGCCACCGTCGGGACCTGCTACGAGATCGAACGTCCGTAGCGCGTGATGGCCCTTGCGTGAGTTCTTGCGTAACTCGCGCTTCAATTGTGCAATTCGTTGTCCTTGCTGCGGGTGCAACGAGTGTGTCAGCAACAGACACTCTACGCGTGTGCTGCAGCTGCTGCAGCTGCGGTATCCGTACGACGGGCTTGGATTGCTCCTTCTCTTCCTTATCGTCTCCGTCGGCCATGAGCAGTTGCAACAACGACGTTCCCTTCGAGACCTGTTGCATGCTACGGTCACTGACTCGCTCGGCCTTCAGCTTCTCAGCCTCTTCGTCGATGATGAACTCGATCTGGTACTTGAGGAAGCGTTGCGTAACAAACGTCTGCTTGGCTCGTAGTTCTAGTATCATCACTCAATCGATCAGCACCCAAAGCCAATCAATCGAGCGAGCAAGCGAGATTCATACCGAGCTTAGCGTCGCTGAGGTGGCTATGCTTCTCGATGCCGGCACAGATGGTCTCCTGCCACGAGATGCTCTCCTCGGGACTCTTGGGCAGCAGCACAAAGGTCTTGCCCACGCCAATCAGTTGGAAAGCATGCTGGTACTTGTCGGGATCGGGGAACGGCTTCACCCATGTGAGACACAGGTCGAAGACGGCCTTGCACACAAAGTTGTTGCCCTTCTTCTCGGCCACAATCAAGCAATCGCTATAGGCGAGGCGAGTGCATATGTGTAAGTGGTGACTCTCTCTCTCGGGGTCAGTCGATCGATCGATCGCATAGTTGGTCGTACCTGAACAAGAACATCCAGCGATTCAACAACGCGGCCTTGGTCGAGATCTTCTGCACCGGACCATCGCGCACCCATCGCCGACTTGGCGCCACGAGATCCTGTATCACCGCCATCGATTCGATTCGATTCGACAGAAGTCAGCTACCGAATATGCATATGAGCGTGCGTGTGTGCGAACGCGAGAGTTTCCCTCGTACAATCTTGCAACCCTGCAGCCTGGCTTGGATCACGATGAGCTTGTTCATGTTCTCGGCGATGCGAATCGCCTCGTTGACATCCTGTGCGACCTTCTTGACGAGCTCGATCGCCGATCCCAGGCTCTCGTAATCCGGATGGTCCTCTTTGGTGTGCTTGCGAAAGTCCTCCAACAGCAAGATGTAGCGCGGAATGCGTTGGATCGGCATGATCAAGTAGCCCGAGATATCGAGCTCATTCTCGCCAAGCTCCGTTCGAATACGCTGCTCACACACGTACACGCACACGCGCACTCATATGAGGCTCGCAATCGTTTGCTTCAATCCGACTCGGCTTCGTACATTGAGAAACTCCTTGAGCTGCGCGTTCTCTTGTCGGCACTTTTGCAGATGCGTGATGGCGTCGTCGTACTGCGTCGAGTACTGGTTGTAGAGCTTGAGGAACGGCGCGAGCTTGAGGAACACATCGCCGATCACTTGAGTGTCGCTCCAGTTCTCCATTCGAAGCTCGAGCGATGAGAGCAGCTCCTCGTTCATCGGCACGATCAACTCAATCGACGAGAAGATCTGAATGCAGTCGTCGGTTCATTGGTTCATTGGTTCGTTCATGAGAGGGCTGAATGATTGGATGGCATTGCGTTTGGGTCGAGTCACGTACTCGAGTGATGTCTGCAGCAGCGAGAATGACCGTGTCCTCCTTTGCTGCTGCGTCCCGCAGCGGTTGCAGGTAGGTCTACGTGCGCGCCTTCGTGAGTACGCACGAGCCATCTCGAGGCCGAGAAGACTGGAACCGAACCGAACCGAACCAAACCGAATCGACCGTGACGTACCGATACCAAGCGATGGAGTGCGTTGACGTACGTGCGCTCGGTCGTCAGGATCTCGTTCGCGACCTCGTTGCGATGAGCCAGGCGCTTGACTGCAGCAGCAGCAGCAGCCGCCATTCATACGGGTGAGCGTTCGTTCTTCGAGATCGATCGATGGGTGGGAGGCTCCACACATACGCTCTTTGCAAGCTGCGAGAGCTTCGGGGTCGAGCTCGGCCTCATCATCGGGGGTCTCGGTCGTGCTTGAGGAGGACGACGAGGCTGCTGCGCCAGCGAAGCCGCCGCCAGCTGCTCGATAGGGCCGCGAGATTCCACCGGACGACGACGACGAGAAGATCGAAGTGCCGAGCGTCATCGAGCGACCGAGCGTCATCGGATCGTCATTGATACTGTGATGCTGTTGCTCTCCGGCGATGGGAGATGCGGTCGGTGGAGAGGTGGCGGCGGCCACGAGCGGCGGCGACATTGGACGAGCCGGTAGAGGTCGGCCGCTTCGTGGCGACAGCGCCGAGGTCGGCGACGTGGCGCCCGACTCGCCTCGACGAGGAGATAGTGGATCAACTCGACGAGGAGATAGCGGTCCACTGGATGCGCTGGGTAGTGTACCGGGCTGCTCGGGTGTCTGAATGGTGAGCGCGAGAGTGTGTGTGTGCTTCATATCGAGCGATCGAGATACGGCGCGTACCTGAGGTACGTCTCGGAGACGCTGCGCTGGTGGCGATCGACATTGCAACGGAGACGTTGGAGTGGTTACTACTCCTGCTCCTGCTGTTGCTCCGATGGGTACCAGCGGTACGGGCGGTATCGCTCGCTTGGCGGCCGAGCCTTCCTGCGCCTGCGTCGATCTCATCGTGTCAGTTGCTTGGGTCGCGTTGAGTGGTATGAGCGGTTCAGTGATTGTAGCTCTCATGATACCATTCGATCCGGTCGTCCCTCGTTGGACGACTCTATCGAGCGCCCGTGATTGATGATCGGCTCGCTCTCTCTACGATATCGACAATCGTCCTCGTCCGAATCGAATCGAATCGAATCTATTCAATCGATAGCGATCGCGAGCTGATCGGATGAGAGCGGCAGCAGAGAGCGGGAAAACAAACAACTGAAAACGATAAATCGAAACCACACATTCTATCACGGTGCTACTCCACTGAGAGAACGACTCTACTCCACACGACTCTCGAGCAATCGCTCACCACTGACCGATAAATCGAATCGACGGCGAGAAAAGCCACCCGAGTACAGGTCGGCCTCAGAGCAGCATCAGTACTCTCCTCAAGAACACAAGAACCACTCTCCCTACTGCGCCATTCACTTCTCTGCCTCTTCTCGCACGCACCAACACACACAAGCGATGCGTCTATCGAGTGTGCTCGTCGTAACGAGCTCGTTGCTTCTTGTGTGCATCGTGGCACACTCGAGCTGCAATGCCGCGCGTATCGTGAGCTCGAGCACCGTCAACAAGGTCACGAGTCTGCCCAACTACGGCCCGCTGAACCAGCCGCAGTACACGGGTTACCTCCAAGCCAACGCGACGCTCGATGCCTTCCTGTTCTATTGGTTCGTGCCCGCTCGCACCAACGCCGATACCTTGCCGCTGTTGGTGTGGTTGCAAGGTGGACCTGGTTGTTCGTCGATGCTTGGTCTCTTCAACGAGCTGGGTCCGTTCTACGTCAAGTAAGTATGCTGCACCTTCTCTTGTGCTCGAGCAATCGAGCCATCGAGCCATCGAGCCAGCTGCTGACACCATCTGTTGTCGAAGGCCGAACCTGCATCTCGAACGCAACCTGAACTCATGGGCCAATGTCGCCAACCTGCTCTTCATCGACCAACCGGTCGGTACCGGTCTCTCGTTCGCCACCGTGAGCGGCGAGTACGTTCACAACGAGCAGCAGATGGCATCCGACATGTACAACAGCCTGCTCGAGTTCTATCGTCTCTTCCCGGCCTTCGCCAATCGAGACCTGTACCTCGGTGCGTCATAATGATGGCGTCATATCTGATATCATCGCCTTGAGTCTGATTGCGGCATCTCGCGCGCGCGCCAATGCAGCTGGAGAGAGCTACGCTGGCAAGTACATTCCGAAGCTCGCGACCTACATCACGCAGCAGGCGCCCGTGTCGTCGCCGCTCAAGCTCGTGGGCTTGGCACTCGGAGACGCATGGATCGCTCCGGCCGAGCAAATCTCGGTCCTTGCGTCGCAGGCGTACTACTTGAATGTGATCGATGAGCATCAAGCGAACCAAGGTTCGAGACCGAGACTGCTGCTTCTGCTCGATCGAGAGACGATTCGCTGTGCTCGCTCACACGATTCGTTGTGCAGTGCAAAAGCTGGTGGATGAATGCATGCTGCTGGCGGTCACCGGTGAGTATCACCGCGCTGGAGTCGTGTGCGACAGCATCGTGCCGTTCATCTCGAACATCACCGGCGGCGTGAATGCCGACGACATTCGCTTGTACTCGGACGACGGCAACACGGCTGCCATCGACGGATACTTGAACATCCCAGCTGTCAGGAAGGCCATCGGTGCCGATACGCGCTATGTATACACGGCGTGCAATCGCACGGTACGCTTGGCGTGAGCTGCTCATCGTGGTAGAGCGAATACCAACTGATCACTCGTGCACCGCCACCACCACCATCAGGTCGGCATTCTCTTCCAAGACGACGAGATCCGCTCCGAGAAGCATCTGCTGCCGCCGTTGTTGGCCAAGTACAAGATGCTGCTGTACTCGGGCCAGTTCGATATCAACGTCGGTGCACCGGGAACCGAGCTGCTGCTCAACACCCTTGCGTGGCCGGGACTCGAGGACTACCGCAGCGCCAAGCGCCAGATCTGGAGGGTACGGCTCACCGAGTCGCAGCACTGCATTTCTGGTGCACGATCTCACCGTGTGGCATCGTTGGTTGTCGAGCAGCTCGCTGGAGACGTGGTCGGATACGCCAAGCAGGCTCGGTCGTTGACGTACGTGCTGGTGAATGGCGCAGGCCACATGGTGCCGGCCACGCAACCGGCGTCGGCGCTCGACATGATCAACCGCTTCATCAATAACCTGCCGTTCTCGTAAACAACCGCGCACACATTGAATATATACGCCACTCGCCAGGCCGAGGTGTGGCACGATGTCACGAATATCGCGAACCCCATGGAATCTGTTATTCGATGGCATATTGGAGGAGCGATCGGTTGATTTTGGCGCCAAAATCAAACGATGTCAAGCAAATATCGCCTGTTGCTTCGTGGCCTTCTTCCTCTCGCTGCTGCTGCTGCTGCTGCTGCAACCTCGAGAAAGATAGATAGGCATCAAGGATGGCTGGCAGACCACCTGGCCGTGGCGGCAGTGCCTTCGTGGTGCCAGCGTCGGTGCTCGATGCACGAGCGACGAGCGCCACCACCACCACGACGACGCCGCGAGTGCTCGACGAGAATGAGATCGATGGGCTCAGGCTTCGTGCAGGCACACGAGGAGCTCCTCGTGATCATCGACATCGCTCGGCACAGATCGTGAGGGATATCGCGAACTTTGTGCAGTCGCCGGCAGTGATCCGCACGCTCGAGCGCGAGAGCGTGTTGGCCAAGCGCCGAGCGCCGCTGACGCTCGCCAGTGCGCCGAGCAGCAAGCGCCCTCGCGTCGTGCATCAAGATACCGACAATGATGGCAACGACGACGACGATGAGGACGAAGACGAGCAAGCTCAAGCGCCTGCCGAGGCACCGAATGATGGCGAGCACGATGATGGCAATGATGATGATGATAGCGATGAGTTGGCTCGGCTGCGGCGATACTACGAGTCGACTCAGACCGAGCAGCAAGAAGCGACGCAGCAGCTCGAGAGCTTGGAGTGTCGTACTCGAGAGCTGCTCGAGGAGAAGATGGCGCTCGAGGCCGAGCTCGCACGATATACCGCTCGAGAGGCCCATCGCCAAGAGGAGCTGCTCGTACGTGTCGAGTGCGAGTGTGCGAGAGTGCCACACCGAGAGCAACGACGCTGATCTCATATGGCGCTGCGTGCATTGGGGTTACACACACACGTTTGGATGATCTCATGGTTGGATAGCTCGCCAAGAAGCAGCGAGATCAATTGGAACAACGAGTGGCTCGTGAGCGCGAGGAGGCCAAGCACCTCGAGCGCATCTTGCGACAGCAGCTCGCGACGCAAGCGCAGAGCATCTCGGCCGTCTCGACCGCGGTCGCGTCGTCGAACGAACGGAGCGCCACGCCGTGCGAGTCCGAGACGATCGACCAACTCAAACGAGCACTCGCGTATGCCTCTGCCTCTCACGAATCCACTCGAAATCATTCATGACTGGATTGATTGAATCCATCTGAGATATGTGTGCACAGTGAGGCGCAACAACAAGCACGATCGCAACAGGCCATCTGCTCGACCTTACAAGTCGAACTCTCGCATGAACGAGAGCGCCGAGCCAAGGTCGAGCAGGAGCTCGCAGCAACCGAGAACGCTCGTGAAGAGGCCGAGTCACTGCGGAACGAGGTGCTCGTGCTCAAGAGCACCGCCGTGCCGCGATCGAACGAGAATCACGCCAATGTCGCAGGTAGGTCATGATCATGCCTCGAGGCTCACTCTCTCGAGTGAGTGAGAGTGAGTGAGTTAGTGAGTCTCATTGCTGACTCGCCGCAGCTGAACTGGATCGATACATTCACGAGAATCGAAAGCTCAAGGCGCACAATACCTTGCTCTCGCAACGATCCGAGAACATCGAGTCGCTCAAGAACGAGGTCGCGACGCTCGAGTCGCAGCTGTCGCGCGCCAACCAACAGATTCAATCGTTGCAAGGCGCGATCGATGAGCATTCGCGATACACTGAGGAGCGCCGACGTTGGTTCGTGATGCTGCTGATGCTGACTCGAACCTCGATGAGTCAGATTGGCGTTGCTGATGATGATTGGTGAATGGGTCAATCGTGTGGTCGGTCACAGGCAAGAGATGCTTGCTGATACGCCTCAATTCCAATCGGTGGGCGAGTTGACCAAGTACATTCAGAGCTTGCAGCAAGAGCAACTGCGCCTCAGGCTAGCGCAAGGCAACATCGACATTGAGCGCAAGTTGTTGGAGAATCAATTGGAGCAGAGCAACCAGCAAGTACAAGCGGCCGAGCAACGCGTCGAAGCACTCGAGCTCAAGACGCGCGAGCAGCAGATACAGCTGCTCCGCACCAAGGGCGAGCTCGAGCTCGCGCAGCGAGAGAACCAAGCGCTCGGGCGCTTTCTCGAGACGCTCGACAAGGAGGACAAGAGCGAGTTGGCTCGCTCGGTGATGGCCGAGCCGGTCGAGTTGAAGCAACGACTGCAGGTGGCCGAGAGTCGCGTGGCCGAGCTGGAGCAAGCACAAGAGCGGCTGATGGCACTGTGTGAGCGCGTACGCCTCGAGGGCGAGCACCACAAGAGCCGCTTCCTGGCGCTCGAGTACAAGGTCAACACCGGCACTACCAAGATCCTCCACATGACGGCCAATCCCGAGTCGAAGGCACTCGCCACTGCCAGTGGACTCCTCAAAACCTCGACGGCGGCCGCACCGATCGCTGCTGCCACCACCACCACCATGGCCACTGCGGACTCGACCTCGGTACGTCGTGACACGCGAGCGACACGCGAGTTCCATCTGCCACTCACGTGGCAACCTTGTTGCGTGCGTCGGATAGGAGGAGCAGATCGAGCAACTCAAGAGTGAGAACGACAAGCTTTCGATGCAGCTGTCCGAGATGCAACATGCGGCAGCGGCTGCTTCTGCTGTAGGCCTTGGAGGCACTAGCGAGCAGGACCAGGCGGCGTTGGTTGCGTTGCGAGAACAAATCGACTCGCTCAAGCACGAGAACATCAAGCTCAACCGCATCAAAGACGTACGTCTTCGTGCCACGAACGAATGACCCATATGTGCCGGCGCTGACCTGAGGCGCCACGCGCGCGCTTGTGTTGTTGGTGCTGGTCGATAGTTTTGCCGCAAGAAGATCCAGGAGTTCCGCGCCGTGTGCAAGCAGCTCTTCGGGTGGCAGATCGATGTGCTCGAGAAGCGGCAGTATCGCATTCGCTCGACGTACACGCAAGAGAGCGACTACCTTCTGTTCCAAGACAGCAATCCGCAGTCGCCGTCGCACGAGCTCGATCTCCTGGACTCGCCGTACACGAGCAGCGTGAGCGAGCAGTTGATGCAGACGCTCGCGAGCACTCGCTCGATTCCGATCTTCTTGGCACATCTGTTGGTCGAGCAGTTCCAACAAGCACAAGAGCAAGGCGGACACCAGTAGCCGGACAACGAGGCCCCGACGCCTTCACGACTGATTTAGCAGGAACAGCAGTAACGACACGGACTGAAAGCAACGAGGGTGTATTGTATCTGGCACACGATGAAAGCACTCTATGTTACAAGTTGGTGGTGGTGATAATGATGGGGTTGGAGATGGAACGATGGCGATGGTGCTGACGCAGCTCTACTACTGCGAGTGCGCAGCATGAGCTGGTGGGTGAGCACGATGGTACTCCTCGGCGGCAGCGCCCGTGGTGTTGGTGACGGTCTTGCCGAACGAGCGGAACCATTGCAAGAGCGTCTCCTTGGCCTCGGCGTCTCGCTCGCCAAAGTCCACGTCCTTGAGCGTGCTCTCCATGTGCTGCACCCACAGCTCAGCACCGCGCGGAGTCACCGGGAAGTGCTTGTGGATATCGATGATGTGCACTGACTCCATGAGCATGCCGCCGTACATCTGCGACGAACGGGAGAATGCGCGTTAGTGAGCGAGTGTGCTCGATTGGATTGAATTGGATTGGATTGATGATTGGATTGGATTGATGATTGGATTGGATTGATGATTGGGATTGTACCTTGGGACCTCCGCACTTTTGCACAACAAACGACGCGAGGAGATGCGTGGCTGCAGGCTTGGCGTTGGCCTCGCGGAACATGTTGGAGAACCAAGGCTCTTCCTCGTCAGCTAGCGCACGCCGTTGACGTCAGTACCCATGGGTTGAGAGGGTGTGCAATCACGCGTACCATAGACTCGGTCGTAGAACTTCTCGCACATCTCGAGCAGCTTCTCCTCGCCGACAGCGTTGTACACCTCACGCAGAGCAAGCGGCATGATTGATTTGTTGAGGATCGGGAGCGGGGCGGTTGATGGTAGCGAGCGAGCAAGCAAATGAGAGGTATGTTGGAGCGGTGGCTCAGCAGCGAAGGTTTTGTGTTGGGGAATGATGGCGGAGTGGTGGTGGAACCGGAGAACTCGCGTGCTGTTGCTGGATTCGGTGCCGGCTGCTTCTGGAACCGCCGAGATATCCGGAGCAGCAGCAGCAGCAGTGGCACGACTTGGAGGCCAGCCAGCCAGCCAGACAACGAATAAGAGAGCCAACGAGTCAGTGGACCGGCAGGATAAAGAGATGACAGGGATGCAGTGGTGGTCGTATTGCGATGAGAGGCGGTTCCGCACGCATAGCTCGATATCTATCTCGAATGCTAACTCGCTTTCTATCTATCTCTCTGGCGTGCTCGTTACAACTCGCTCGAGGCTTTATACTTGTCGATCGACGCCAGGATCACTTTGCGAGGAAGAGGTGGTGGCGGTCGTGCTCTCGCTCCTCACTACTCATCGTCGCCCGTGCCGACGCTTTCTAGACCGCACAGCTCCTCCATTCGCAGCCGCAGACGCTCGACTTGAGCGTGCGTATGCGACTGAAGCAGCTCGATGTGTGACAGCTTGGCCTTGCCGTCCTTTTCCTTCTTGTCCTTCTTGGCCGGGTCAACGTAGTAGAGGTTCACGACGAACTCGAGGCTGCACAACAAGGCACTCGCATGAATTAGTAGCGATCTTTATCGATCAATGCAAAGCTCGAGTGCGCTCTCGCTCTCGCTCTCGTACTCGTCAGTGGGCTTGACTTCGAGGTGATCGATGGCAGCAAACGGAATGATGCTCTCCTTGACGCTCTTCCAGCCGGTGCGAACGATCGAGATCTGAAGACAAGGCGTTGTCAGGTGTGGTACAGCGGCAGCAGCAACGGCACAGCGTGGCCACGATACGTACGCGCTCCTTCTTGCCGTCGACCAGCACCTCGACCACATCGGCCTGGTAAATGATCATGACTCCGAGCAGGAACAGCGCAAAGCCGACGGGCATGAAGACCACCGCAAGGCCGCTGCCAATGTACACCATGATTGGCGAATCGCGCTCGAAGCGGTAGCGGTTCGGGGCGTCGAGCACCTTGACGGCACGAGTACCTCGCTTGCCGACGCTGCTCAGCATCTCGTCGGCATCGGCTGTCGAGAGCATAAAGACGGTGCGTGAGCATCACTCGAGTCGCACGACGAACAAGCGAGCGGCAGCCGCGAGCAGGTGGCGTACCGTAGCGAGCGGCCAGCAGCGCATTCATGAGTCGCTGCCACTGCTCTGCAGCTTGCTGGCTCGACGGCTCGCCGATCATGACCGGAACCAAGTCCTCAGCCTTCAGGTTGGCATGTTTGTTGTTCTTGACCACCGAGGCGAGCGCCTGGTACCTAGGGCGCACGCACAAGGTGAGCCACACGTGCGTGTGGGGGGCCAGCCAGCGGAGAGGCGCGTACTTTCCGTCGCCATTCCATGAGGGAGATACGACAACCTCGCGCAACCATGAGAGTGGATAGACTTCATGCGTGGCTCCCAAGCCATAGATCGACGACGCATCGATCGTCAGCTGCACGAGAGCAAGCACGCGAACACCAGCGAATACGTGTCAGCACACGACCGCGCACGAAACCAGCATCGACGCAAGCGTACCGTCCGATCGTCACCATCGATGGTGATGGTTTGCATGTACGTTGCGTTGTACACGCTGTATACGACGAACGACGCGGCTCCAATCCACAACAACGAGAAGGCGAGCACCACGATGCCGACCACGACGCTCTTGCATATCGAGCCATTCCGCACCCTGATGCCCGATCCCAAATCGTCGTACGAGCCCATCCCTCTTCTTCTTTCTTCTTTCTTCTTCTCTTACTCCTCGTTACCAGTTCTGCACTGTGCACCAAGCGACCAAGCAGACGACAGCAAGCAAGCAAACAAGCAAACGAGTTTGATCGATCGAGTGGTGATCGATCGATCAAGAAGCGAACTGACAGCGAGAAACACTCATGTACCCCGGAGAAACAAATGTACCCCGCTTGAAATAGCGATACCGAGCTCGGGCGGCTCCTTACGGTGGACTTTGCCGTGGCTCGCTCTCGCCTCCTCGTTCCCTGTTTGTTTGTTGCCTTCGTTACATCGCCCTCTCGCTCTCCCCTCCTCTCTCTCTCAGGCAGCGCCTCCTGCCCCTCCGTCTGCTGCCTTCCCCATGTCGCAGGCTCCCTCGATTCCCTCTCGCCCCGTCTCGACCGATAGCGATGACTCGTCTTCTTCGGCTGCTTCTATCGGCGACTCGAAGCCCAAGCCGAAACCCACGATCCCGCAGCGTCCGGTGTCGATGGCGCCTGGCTCGCTGCCTTCCATCAAGCCCAAGCCCTCGATTCCGCAGCGCCCGGCGCTTCCGCCCAAGATCGAGAAGCGCGCGCAGGACTTTTCTCTCGGCGACGTTGGCGCCAATATCGAGTCGGGCGACACGAGCCGCGACACGACTTCGGACGACGTGAGCGAGAAGGAGTCCAAGCCTTCGGCTCCCAGCGGCGACGCCGGCGGCGAGTCGGAGCCCGAGCCGCAGGTCGAGAGCGTGTTCGAGAAGCGCCGCAAGATCGTCAACGAGGTGCTGTCGACCGAGAACTACTACGTCTTGTGCCTCGAGGTCATGGTGCGCCGCTACTTTGACCCACTGCTCGAGCTGGCCGAGACCGAGGTCATGCCGCAGCGCACCAAGGCCGAGATCCACAGATCCTGCCGATCAACAAGCATCTGCTCGAGGCCGTGCGCCAGCGCGTCGACAACTGGCACGAGAACCAGCTGCTCGGCGACATCTTCCTCAAGATGGCGCCCTTCTTCAAGATGTACAACACGT
>Ga0209935_1003588_pt1 | contig 15695 bp, 25 predicted proteins | sample ThiBio_1000_plan_2_FD_183958 | JGI IMG/M metagenome (GOLD analysis project Ga0209935, IMG submission 183958) | Wastewater bioreactor microbial communities from Cape Town, South Africa - Thiocy_cont_1000_plan (SPAdes) | ecosystem: Engineered > Bioreactor > Thiocyanate-remediating >... | reverse complement strand
ACACACACACACACACACACACATCTCTGCCAATAGGTACGCACACATGGAGAGTAAAAGTTGATGGCTTAGAGGCAACAGGCTTCTGGTGTGCGCTAGGAGTCACCTCCGAGACTCATAAGCATTTCGGTTACAACTCCGCTGGCAAATTCACGGGGTACAGCGGCGCGGGAAACATCTTTTCGAAGGATGGCGAACAGACACAAGGTGTTGCTAAGAGATGGAAGAATGGTTGGAATGCTTCCTTACCCCCCCCCCCAAAACCACCAATTATCTTCTTGTTATTAATGCGTTATTTATCACAGGTGATGTCATAAAGATGACACTGGACTGTGATCATAATGTGATGCATTTCTGGATAAACGATGAACCACTAACTTCCCTTCCTACACTGCCGGGTCCTCTCTGGCCTTGGGGTAACGGCTATGTTCGCGGTATGTGTTCACTTGCAGTTTGCCTGAGTCTGATCTAAAACCATCTTTTCTGCTCCTTAGGATGTTCGCTAACTATTGTAACTGGACCATGACATAAAGATAGATCTGAGTTCATTGAATGATCAATGCGATTACCGTCTTTTTTGAATATCACTGCTTTGTTTAAAGACTGTTTCTATGCATTCTTTATTTATTCATCAGGCAAAGAAAGAAGACGAAAGCAAACAAAGGGGTGGATACAAAGCAAAGTATTTTTAAAGGATAGAATGAATGGTTACATTAGTCTTGCTTTAAGGCAAGTCCTCATAGCCAGCTCGTCCACGAAGCTTCTTGTAATAATAAATGATCAATCCGACTGCAAAGCACAAGAAGAACGCTGCGAGAGCCCAACCGATGATGAGGAAAATCATCTCGCCCTGACCCGAATTGGCTGGTACGTTATTGGGCACTGTGCAATTTAGGCTTGTCCATTTGTTTTGAGGATTGACATCCGAAGGAAGGGACGGGGCGACAGTGGCTGGGTTGGCTACCCCTATGACTCCCAATGCGAAGGCCGCGCCTTCGTTACCTATTGATTGATACATATGATAATGAGAAACACTCGCACAGACAACATGACTCAACACCACACAACTACAACAACTCACCGTCTTGAGGACAACCGATGCCAACACCGTAGTCAGGTTGAGCAGAGACTACAATGGCTCGTCCAATGATAACTCTCACATTAGGGATATTCGCAGTTTCATAGCGATACCAACTGGATGAAGTACTCGGAGAGAAATCTTGAATGCTTCCCTATACACAAAGATTTTGTCACCAATGAAAAATCAGATAAGAGAAACTTACAAGATCTCCCATGTGACGAGGCAGTGCAGGGGGAAGATTATGCAATCTCCCATAAGGATTAAAGTGATCGCCAACTTGAGCATCAGCAACTCCGCTCAGATCTCCGAACTTTAATAAGGGAGTCAAACATGGATTAAACGATTAAGAGAAATGAAGGCATACATAATGAATGTTGAAGCCGTGAGCTCCAGTTGGTCCCATCCCGAACACTTGAGCCTCTACAAGTACACCTACAGCCTTTCGAAGAATTATTACTTATTGAAGAAGTGCGAGGCGGGGGGGGAGAGGAGTACCGTTTGAGTGAACCATACAGTCCCCGAGCAAGCAGTGCAGAGGCTTGTGGGCGCGAGTGAGGCCACCGCAGTTGTAGTAGTCATAGAGTCGTCTAAATAATATTTGAAGAGTTAATGAGATAAGAATAATGAGCTTACATTCTGCATCGTTGTTATCGATGTTCATAATGCCTAAATGATAACCAGATTAGTTTCTGATCAAACATGAATCTTTAAATACCTATGGTGCCCATAGCAATAACTGCACCCACCCCGCCATCGGTGCCACTGCAGGAATCAGTGTTGCTATGAAGGGCGACTCCAAGGCCGATAATCTCATTTGGAGGGTGTAAGGCTAAAGCCGCGTAATCGGCGGGCATGATTTGCCAAGATGAGATCCCACCTCCTTGGGATTGCCAGTTTCCCTAAAGGGCAAAGTAAGTACCTTATCCTTCAATATCAATTTCTTTGATGATACCAAATCTCCCTCGTGTCTCCCGCCGCCGGGATTTGATGGGCATCCATGTGTTGCGTTGCCACTACCTACGAAATGACCACCGAGTGTTGCCCCAGCTTGTTTATCAGTAATATCCCCATACTACGTTACATGAGTCGATAAGTGAACAAAGAATTTACTCTCCGCACATACCTGATGAATGATCATGCCGTATGTTCCTTGATTTACTAATGATCCTTGTATATTAACTGTCACGTTTACCTACAACGAAAATGAGCTTGATTCAACTATGCCCACTAGTACCCTTTTATCGGTAACCGATATCTGATCGAACCTCACGTAGCCCTGTGAAAACAATGAAGCGCCCTGCAAAGTTGGATACAATCGCGCGAACGCAGAAACTGGCTCTTGAATAAGACAAAAAGAGAAGTACAGAAGGTAACCTACAGACGTATTCTGCGTTTGCACAATAGCCTCCATAGACTGCGAGTATCAGAATAGCAACAAAGAAGCGCCTCGCTTCCATTCCTTCCCCTCGCAATTAAAAACTTGAATTTACAGGAATTGTCGAACAGGGACAGGCCTCTTAGCCAAGTGAATCTCTCACTACCCTAACTCGCTGAAATAGAACCAGGACAAGCAGATTAGGGATAACGCTAGCCTCACTAGTATCGTTGTAGTAGGGTTCTGGGAATTTCAAGCAAGATCGCTGAAACAACTTACTATTGCAAAGAAAAGAGAGAGCAACATGGCGAACGCTCGGCCGATGTCGCTGGCCGGCTTGCCCTTGGAGATGACTCTACAAATCTTGGAGTTTCTCTCTGTCAAGGATATTCTTCTTGGCGCTTCCCTGGTCTGCAAAACGTTTCAATCGCTATGCGAGTCGTCAGCATTATGGAAGAATATCCTCACCCGCGACTCTCGACACTCTCTTATCGAGAAAGCAGATATTTGCCAGTTCGGGTGGAAGGCTTTGGCTCGCACTCATCTGCGAACTCGGTGCGCAATTTGCGGCGCCAAACCAAGCTTCGTAATCTTCTACGATAACTCTCGTAAATGTCCAAAATGTTGCAATACCAGCAACAACAACTTCACACAATTCGTGGAGAGCTGCATGAGTGAACTGTGTAAAGGTAACGTTTCGTGCGTAGTTGAAAATTGTATTCTTACGAATGTTCGGTTCAGATAACAACAAGAGTGCAGTATTAAATCGATTAGGCTTGTGCCTCGCAAGAATGGGAAAGCACATGGAGGCAAATAGCCTATTAGAGAGGCTACTAGCCAAAGATAGAGAGGTGTACGGATCCGATTCTACAAACGTGATTGAAGATTTGATTTCTCTTGCTCGCGTATGTCGAAACAGAAATAGCGCGATCGTTTATGTAAGCCGAGAAAAGGTTTGTTCTGCTTATCCTTCCCCTTCAACTCAATCTTCTCCCATCATGTAGGCTGCCATAGCAAACACATCGAAGGCGTATCTATTAGAGGTGATGGAGATTAAGAAGAAATTAAACGGCCCGAATGAAAAATCCTCGCAACTGGCTGAATGCTATGGCATGCTTGGGGGTGAGTCACAACCATGCCACCCTTCCTGTTGTATCTCATAGAGTCTCTACAAAGGATGCGAGAACGTTGGTGCCTATTGGCAGGACACTGTAGAGGCTCGAGACACCGCCTTGGAGAACTCAAAGAAGTTCGTAGAGACCGCTGTAGAGATGTATGAAGAATTGAAGGACGACGAAGGCCTCGCGAGCATCTTGACTTCTCTAAGCGGCATCTACCGCCAATCCGGTTTCGAGGAAAAAGCCATCGAGTGCAACAACCGGGCGCTTCAACTGGCCATCAAGGTATACGGACCCAAGGACTTCCATGTGGCCGATGCCATGCAGAGCTTCGGGTATCTCTATTGGAACCTGAACAAGACGCATGAAGCCTATCTCAAGAAATCACTTGAATGGCACGCGAAGGAGATGCAACTCCGAGAAGAATTGATGGGCGTCGTCCATCCCGTCACGCAGAGAGCAAGACAGGACGTGGCTATCCTGCTATCCCGCTTAGAGCGGACTGAAGAATTGCAAGCTCTGGTGCATAGATACCCAGAGCTTCACCAGGTGGACTAGGATCAAGGTCTTAGGCTCTAGTAGAGTACAATCTAGCACCTAAGACCTAAAGTAACGCAAATTGTACAAAAACTGTGAATTCATGTGCTTTTTTTGTAGAAGACCCTTTATGTAGCATTTCTCTTGCCTGGGGCCATCATTCTATATGCAGAAATAGGGATCTGTCCTTCCCATCTGAGGATAGCAACCATACTATCCATATCCCTCATTTCGCTGGCCCCTTGCATCACGGTGTCTGCAAGAATTTTTTCATTTCCAAGAAGCTTGCAACGCCGCAGGCCACTCAGAAAAAGACACACCCTTCCTTTCTCCGCCTTCTGTCTAGCGGAGGCAGTGGATGTTCGGATGAGTGGAGTGTCGGGAAACCTTAAGAATCGCCGAGACCGTCGAGTACATAAGGAGTAGAAGATGAGAGTTTTGTTATCACCTACTCTCGTTCGATACCTCGCAACACAAACACAAAATGTCTTCCTCTGTATTCGTTACTGGCGCTAATGGTTATATCGGTCAAGCTGTCTCCATCGCCTTGCGTAATGCTGGATACCGCGTTTATGGCCTTGTAAGAAGTGCTGACAAAGGTATGATTGATTAATTGTTTAATAATTTTTCGTGCCTAGAGATGGCTAATCTTGGTCAAATTTCAAAGGGCAACACTTAATCAGACATGAGATCATCCCTGTTGTTGGCGAACTCAGCAAGCCTGAAACCTATCATGAGGCCTTGGACAAGGCTACCTACGTAATCGACAACGTCCTCGACTTCGCTTCCCAGGATCCCTTCGCATCCAACAAGGCTCTGGTAGAAGCTACCGCCAAATCTGCTGCCACCCACCAAGTTGCCAAGACGTATATTTATACCTCTGGCGGTCTTGTCTACTCACATTCGGAGGCCGTTCAGGATGAGAACACCCCTCTGCCTGGCGATTTCCCAGTCTTCAAAGCCAGGATTGCTTATGAACGATACGTACAAAGCCACACCGGGGTAAGAGGTTTTGTCATCAGGCCAGGCTTTGTATATGGAGGTTCATCTGGCGCCGGCAACCACCTCTCACACTTCTTCGAGAACGGCAAGAAGGATAAGATCGTTCTAAACAGTAAGGATTCCCTCATCTGCGATTCGAATTTTATAATCCTTACCTTGTCCTTCTCCAGATGATTTGAAGATCAAGCGCTGGTCTTGGGTTCATGTAGCCGATCTTGCGGATTCCTATGTTAGGGCCATAAAGCAAAGCCACTCCTTACAGGGTGAAGCCATCAACATTGTCTCGTATTCCGCCCCCACCTACGAGCAGATTACTCTTGCGGCCGCCAAGATTGCTGGCTTCAAGGGCACCGTTGAGTACACTGACACCCCTGGAACAGATTTCATCTCTACTCTCGCGAACAAGAACGTCAGGCTGAACTACAAGAAGGCTGAAGATCTCCTCGGCTGGACTCCTAACCACCTCGGCGTACTCGAAGAGCTGGAGCTCTACTACAACGCCATCAAGGGCGGCGAATCGCACCACTAAATGGAGGGGCATTTCAAGTGCCTTCTCGCTTGTTTTGTATCTTTTGTAGCACAAGAGTCCTTATAAATATGAATCAACTACACTCTACAACAGCTCTAGGCTCTGGGCGTCTTCGCCTCGCATGTCACTGCGCATGGCGATCGCATCGCCAGAAGATTAGCGAACTCGGTACCAAAGCTTTGGTAGCGGGCGAGGAAGAGTGAGGTTTCCTTTTTCAGTAATAGTGAATCGAAACTGCCGTTCCAAAAGAGAGTGAAAAAGCTGCCCGAAAGAAATTCGCATTCGACGACCAGATAGGAGTTAGAAGCATGGCAAGTTCTCTCTTTATCGTTCTTGTTATCGCAGCCCTCTGTAGTTCTTCGGCAATCCGAGTGTCACAAACTTGTGGCGCAAGTGGTTCCCCAATCACTAGCCCCCTAATCCTGAGCTCTATCATTCCCCGTCACTCGTGGGTATTGTGCAATGGCACGGGGCCTGTTGAAGGTAGTTTTTGTTTTCCGGCATGAAAGAAGACTCAATTGTCAATGACACACAGGGTTCTTTGGGTTTGAACTGAACTCGGATGGCTCATGGGTATTTCTCTGGCAAAATGAAAGCACAACAGATAAATCTCACCCCCATGTGGAGCGTGGTCACGGAGAAGGCTGGCAAGGCAACGAATGGAACTTCGAGAACTCGACGGGACAGTTGTATCTGTGGAGCCCTTTCGGTGGTAATGATTATACCTTTAAGCTTTACAGTAAGTCATTTTCTTGTGCCAAGAACAGTGTTTGACGTTCAAATAGCTGCCTCTGGTCTTGTGTTGTACATGTCAGGATATCCCGACTCAAAATTCTTCGAAGCGTGGCTGACACCGTATTCGGCCATGGTGTACAATCCAACTCCTTCGTGTCAGTTAAAGCCCTCAGCCTGCAGTTATTGCATTGACGGAGGATACATGGACCTCGCTGCAAATCCGCCTGTCTTCAATAACATTGTAAGCATTTTCACACCGGCGCAATTATAGTATCTTAACATCGTTTAGACGGATTCCCTTAAAGGCACCGCTTGGCTATTTTGTGGAGATACTGCCACTTCCCCTGCGGGAACAGTTGGTCTTGAGTTTGGGACCCAATCGGCAGGAGACGGCGACATTCAGGGGTATTATTTGCAGGATTCGGGTTCTGGAGTTACCCGGGGTGGTGAGATGACATGGACTTTTCTGAATCTTTTACAGTCTCGGAATCTGATTGGAATTGCCGACGCTCGCACCTGTTCTGGTAGTGAGTATAACCCAAATTGTATTAGCGGCACTTATGATGTCGCTTTCTTGTCAACTCCAGAAAGCTCCTCTTGCGTAATTCCCAAGTATATGTGTTGGTGCCCATCACTTTGTGAGGGCATTAGCACCTGTAATGAATTAAGCATCTGTGAATACATACAAATAACAAAACTTTACGTGTTCCGATACTATCGCCTCTGAAGGTTGAGAGGATCCCTCGCTACTACTTTCTTGAGGTTGAAGTGTTTGAAGAAGTTGTCGTAGTCGAGGATAGGAATGTCCTCGACGCACAGTGCGGACTCCGAGGCATTCAATACCTCAGTCCACAATTCCCGTATTCGAGAGTGCCTACTTGATCCCAATGAGATTCATGGCACGTGCGAAGTGGGAGGGGAGAACTTTCCTTCAAGCGGTGAGTGAAGGGATGAATTAGTGAGATTTTTTACGGGTTTCAAATTACTTTTCCAAGAATTCTGAAGCTTGTCTCACGCAAGGGATCATGCCTACGCCAGACACAGGTATGTGCCTCCAGTTATCAGGCGTTTTTTTTGGGTAAATTCATTGTTCTATGTATCTGTATCTTCAAGATATGGAATATGCCACCTGGCCGATCTTCTGTGGTCTCTCTCAAGCGCTTCTCGAATTATCAGCTGCATGGTGCCTGTTCCCTATACACATTACGGCCTTCCGCTGGAGTGTACGAGCGCAACCCCTCGCTTCCAACACCTTCACACATCTGTTAGAAGAAAGCAAATGGGAGCGGAGACCTTCATGTACTTTAATTTCCGCATTAGAATTCATTTTAACGATATTTCAGGGTGGCTTTTGAGTGCTACTCCTTTTAATGGCGCTTTGGAGACCTACGCGTACGAGCTGTCCAAACTCACGGCTATTGTGGCTACGAAGCTGTGGTTCCCTAGGAGTGCGACTTTTATTAAAGATACGGGCTCACGCGAAGCTGCCACAGAGGCTGATTGCCTTGATCCCGAAAATTCAATTGTAATCTCGCCTCAGATTGATACCGCTACAACGGTGTACTAACTTTTGCTCGCAGTACGTGACCCCCACCGCAGCTATGACCTACCTCTCTTGCGCTGCCGTCAGCGTCCTGCCTTGCCGAATCTGGGCCATAGCTACGATTAGACTCTTTACACAACGGCAACGACCTGATGGCTCGTGGCCGGTTAAAGGCTATTTTCATGCTATTAGGGGATTATGGAATGAGCGATCTTGGCGCGTTATAGCTGATGGGTAAAGTCCTTCTCCCTTTTATTTTCTTTAATCTGCTAAAGTCTCTCTCTACCTAGCTATGTTCCTCATGCCATTGCGCTTCTCGGCACCGATTGCTTTATAGTACGTTTTAGCACTCCCTCTTATCTCATGCTAACTTTTATTTGTTTTCTTTAAAGGACATATTTAATGGACGAAGAGATGTACTTATGAAATGGATCAAAAGGCGAGGGGTAAAAAACATGACTCTGCTACAACTTTCGCATTCGTTCTGTTACGCGTTGAACTCTTGGAATGCTTATGTCGCTGGGTTGATCTTTAGGTACACGTTAACGATTATTTCCTGTTATGCTTATCTCTTCTCTAGACCGTTCTTTGTGGTGACTCGGTGTATGGACCTTCAGGCAAGTTTAGAACAAAGCTTCTCTTTAAAGGGTAAATAGGGTGCTAATATCTACCGACTCTCTCATAGGGTACCGAAATGGGAGCCGCGCTTGGTTTAAAACAGTATTCGTCTTGGATTCATTGCTTCCGGGATATCCTCGCAACCGAAGGAATCGGTGGATTCTACAAGGTAAGCTTACCTTGTCTCCTGTTTTTTTTTCATCTTTCCTTAACCTTGACGGTCTAAACTTAAAGGGGGTGTTGGCGGAGATGGTCAGCTTGGTGCCTCTCTTTGTTGGATGCTTCTTGTTGGATACGTTGAGTCTAAAATTAGGGATGACAAACTTCAACACGACTTGGGGTTATTGAATCCTCTAAACCTTGTTCACTTACCATATTCTCACATTTTTTCGATTGAGTTTTTAACCTAACCGGTGTAGACGGTTGAGTTCATTGGTGGGCTCTCACTCCTTACCCCATCCCGATCACCCAATTAATTAGGGCATGCAAATGTGTTTTCGGATTGGCAGTCAACTCAGATTCAATTGCGTGTGATCATCTTTTCAGCCGACAGCAATAGAGATGAAGGGTTTAAATAGTGTAATGCCATGCCTGGTGATCATTTTTCAAAACACAACACAACACTACCAACAAGACAGCTCTCTCACCCTACCTGACTTAACAATGGCGAAGTGCTCATGCTGCGGATCGGAACATAGCAAGGCGGGCAACTGCAAGGACTGCGGAGGGATAATCTGTGGCCCGTGCAAGCATTCGAATGGGAAGTGCTGCAGCTGCGAGAAAGTGAGGTGCCGTTGCTCTTGCACGAAGTAGAAAACTATGCACAATGCTTATGCGAACCAACCGATGTACCTAATTCTCCAAGGGGGGAAAAATAAACGGCAACCAGTTGGTGTCCTTGTTGCTACCGGCTTACCACTGCAAGTTAGTTCCTGCTGACCGTTATTCTCCTTAATATCTAAATGGCTGTTTGAGGAGATCCCAAGATTACATGCCCGCAATTAGTCGTCCGGCTCAGAAGAAGACTCTTGCGCCTCAAGAGCACAGGACTTCACTTCATGCCAGCCTCATTCCGCGAAGGAGCAAAAAAAAAACAAAAAGGAAAACGATGCAAGAAGACGGCGGTGCCGCTTCCTCCCTCGGCTCGCTAGAGGTATTGAGCGAGGAAGTGATCTTGTTAATCTTTTCCTTCGTTACTCCACCTGATCTAGCCAAAAGTGTTGGTTCCGTTTGTAAAACCTTTCATCGGCTTGTAGGCGATCAACAGCTTCATGCAACGTTATTTGATGGTAACTAATCCCGTTCCCTCTGAGGTCTATACTAAGTTTATCATCAACTAAGGATATTACATTGCGCTCCCTTCGCGGGTAATTCTTCCTCGGTGGGCGCAAGCCGATAGGCTCCAATTCTATTTGCATAATTATCTTCGGCTGGAAGAACGCGACTCTATGAAAATTGGAGTTTACAGACGTAATTTTGGATGTAAAATTTGTGAATCACCTACCTGCTTTTCGGTAGCCCCTTCGACCAAACCAAATCCGGTCAATATCTGCAACTTGCAACAGACGCTGTTGCGCAACTCCTTTCCGAAAACCAACCCAGAATGGAAGCGCTCGTATGGTAAGGCATTATACTTGATAAACTTTCGATTAATACGTTCATTAGATTCTGTAGATTTGAAACTAGAGGACATGACGCAACGCTGCGAGCTTTGGACGCACCCGCAACTCAAAGAACTTGGGCTCATCGAGTATGCAATTGAGTATGGCGATCGGATCATCAAAATCAAATGCTGACTTCCTTTAGGAGTGGTTTTAAACTCTACGTGGCTATGGCACTTCATCAACCGGTTCTTGACAATCAACTGGCGGCTCTTCTCGACCTTCCTTGCATATGGGACGACAACGAGGCTCTACGCGCACTCTTGTTGGTCTATGAACAAATGCAAGCTGCGTTGAGAAAGGAAGTCCCTCCTATGAGTCGTAGTGCATACTTCCTTTCACGTTTTCTTCTTGCAAGCAACGCAAAAGGTTCCCCTTTTCTCTCTTTTATTCTTTCTTCTTCTTCTAACTCCCTTCTCTATCTAATCCCTATCTTCTTTGTAGGGTCGCGCTATTACTTGACTCTTCTCACACCCAACCGCAAATTTGACAGGGTATGGAAGCTCAAGGTCTTGGCAGACAAACGTGTGCAGCAACTCAAAGACAGAAGCCAGCTAGGGAAACTCGTTCATGCTAGACGTGACCTTGTACATTCTTGAGATAATTGTTAGTCAAAGAGACAGTACCGTGTGCACATGTAAACTTTCTGGGAATAACTTTTCTGATGGAGGCGCCGAAGACGAAGCCTCGGGTGGGGTTAATCACAACAAAGAACTTCAGGGAGCATCACAGAGACGATTATGAAGACTTTTTAAAGTATTGTTGAAAGAATCACAACAATATTTTGTTGATATTTTAGATTTCAGGAAACATTTAGCTTGGCTCGTTGAAAATACTGAGCTATGGATAACAGGGGCGAGTTATGATTTCTTGCTATCCGTTATTCTCAAGATGAACGAACATGAAGATTCACATGTTGGAGTTGAGCTTGATATCCTACGCGTAAGATTGCCTTAATGTTACCAAAAATTCACTCTTGGACAAGCGAAGTGTTGTACAAAAACCTCCGTCATCGGTGGGTGTGGTGGCGGTGGCATTTGAGGTCATCGAACGTCGGATGGGCGCAGTATTTCATCTTACCCATTGGACAGGTAATTTTTGATTAGACCTAATCAAAATATTACTCACAATTTTGGCAGATGTTAACGTAGGCTTTGAGATGAAGGTGCTAAAGCGGCAATCCTTGGTCCATGATATCATCTACGTCGATACAGTGCAATCCGCTGATGTAATTGTCTCATCCTGGTCAACTAAAACTGGTCCGCCTCTCCTGTGCTCTCGCCCTGACAAAGGGATTCACCGAGTAGATGTTGAGAAACTCAAAAAGCGAGGCGGAAAGACGTTGGCCCTCATTTCGCACGATGGAAAGAAACTGGATATGTGCTTACTGGTTACCGAGTTCCTCCCCACCATATTGTCCTTCGATACTCTCATCGCCACTGGCACTACAGGTAAGCGTTACATATAACGATACCACCACAACACACCACACCCCACATACCTCACGCATCACAATGCACACAATGCAACATCCGCAACCCATCATCCACAATACAATCATTCTCTCTCTATATATATATATATATATATATATATACACACACACACTCACTCACACACACACACAATACAATCATTCTCTATATATATATATATACACACACACACTCACTCACTCACTCCGTTCATAAGGGAGCTGGTTGAAGCGGTTCATATTAGCAGGCTCAGCACACTTCCCAGCCTCTCAACGACCAACAGCAGAAGAACTGGAGGAGAAGATAGTGTGCTGTGAGAGCGGGCCCTTAGGAGGCGACGTGCAGATTGCGCATGTGGTGCTATGGGGACTCTGCAGCAACGTCATCTTCTTGATCGATCCCATGCAACCTCACCCTCATGAGCCCGACATTCAATTCTTCGAACAGATCCTCGATTATTCCGCCTCCTACTTTGCAGAGAAGAGGGAGAGAAGACACCATCAACAGGCTCCAGAACAAAAACGATATGAGCCTGTCAAGTTGGCCACGAATGTGACCTCTGCTAAGCAAATGTTGTGTCACTATGCTCCCTCCTCTCGTCCTGCTCGGTTGTGAGGCAGTGTATGTAAAAGGATCCATACCAAAGGAATAAAAGCTAAACATTTGTAAAGGGTGAAGAACAATGTTCCGCCTTCTTGCATTGGGTAGAGAGGACAAGGTCAAGCATCCGAAAGACGAAGAAGATAACATGTGACCAAGTGCTACCCTTCAAAATGAAAGGCAATAAAACTTTGTTGATGAGTCTGACAGTTTCATTCTCGCAAGACCCAACCCACAACAACACCTCGCACCACGTTCTTCTTCGTTTCAAGACCAACCTACAAGATGATGCTAAAACCTCCGCCGCTCTCTAAAAGAGTTTTCGATAAGTACGACAACAACAAGAGCGGCAAGATCTCCGCATCCGAGTTTCATAATCTTTGTTATGATATGGGATATTTTCTGAGCGATAAAGAAAGAGAGCTGGCGATTATGCAAATAGACACGTACGTTGGATTTACAAGTACCTTGTTTTTAATCCTAGGTTCTCAAGGTCTGGCGACGGTGAAATCGGATACAATGAGTTTCTTCGATTCTGGCAAAATGACAAGCGTTTTGAAGCGCTTCAGCTTGATGGAGAACATCAGCAGGTAATCATTATCGAGAAACCTCTTAACCGTGGCTAACAATCTCTATATCATAGCGCCTGGAGAAAATCGTTCAGGTACATTAGTTAACATTAGCAGTTTTCCTCGTTACAATCTTTCCGCCCCAACAGTATTTCAGGTATTGGGACAAAGAGAATAAAGGAGTGCTTGCCAAGGACACGTTTAGGTAACTCCCGCCTTCGTTTACCCCCTCGACTAACTTCTTTGACGAAAGATCCTGCTATGCCGACCTCGTAAAAAACGGCGGTACTCAGAAGACATTTGAACAGTGTTGGGCTGATTTCGATAACGATGGCAGTGGTACAATCATTTGCATTTCAAACATCTCTGTCATTGCTAACCTTCACCATCAGGTAATGTGTCGTTCAATGAGTTCGTTGCTTGGTTCAACAAAGGCAGGAACTGAATCAAGTACAAGAAAAAGTAACTACAATTATTCAACATTTTAGCCATACATTCTTATGAGGATCTGAGAATAGACAGAGTGCTCTTTTACATACTCCCCCTCTTCGGGGTAGACTCTCGTCCCAAAGTACATCCTGTTTTACTAGTAGAAAAAAGTTTCAACCAGCAAGGTTTTCATCGCGGTGTGGAAGTATTCAAAAAAAGCTCATTTGGAAAAAATGCTGAAGCGAAGGAGGCACCGAGACTCGCACCACCATCGACCAAGAGAACGATATGTGTCCCGATCGTCGACGAAACGGCGACGGACATCGCAGGACTGGGAGAATTTCTTGTTGGTCCACTTGCCTGTGGAGTTGCAATGGTCGCTATTTGACTGGCTATCTTTGGAGGACGTCCTCATGCTGACAAGGCTCTGCAAAGGTCTCAGGAACTATCTGATACTCCATGGCCCATGGCAGCATTATTACCCCCAGGATGACTACTTCATCAACAGTGTATTCACCCGTAGCTCACCGATGTACGGCGCTCCTGATTGGCACAATTCCTATCATGCCTTTCAAATTTGGCGTGTATTCAATTCGGGCTGGCGAGCCTCCAGTGCCGGGTATTGGCGAGCAAGCAACTATCTGTTCCTCGATGCAAGCCACACTCTTCGAATCTTCAGAAAATGAGCATCTTGTCAAACATAGAAGAGCATTCATACCGATACAAGTACATCACGACGACGCTCTCCTGCAAGATATGGTATAGCCGGAAAATAAAGTGCCTCCGATTAGAATCGGTGGAGATGGGCAAATTAAGGAAGGCGTTGGGTTCGAAGGTGAATGGCAGCTCCAGTTTCAGAAGGCAACCTTTTCCTGGTTATCTACTTCAAAATCCATCCCTCCAAACACTCAATTCGATATGCCTCCCGGCTTCGAAGCCATCAAAGATTGAGAACTGTTGGGGTCAAACGGGTTGACGATGGTGTTGTACAGCCTTCCATCGACTATCCCTGTGGATGGTTGTCAAATGATCATCGATTCATTCCTCGATGAAGTCTCCTATCTGAGGTATCCTCCTGGGTTGACGAAGCTGGAAAATGAGCCCTTTTGGAGCGTTTTCTTGCAATGGAACGTTGTGAACGGTAACATAAAGCCCACAGTCCTTCGAGCGCTCTTTCACCGCTGCGAAAGGAATAAGGTCAAACCGAGGAACGTTGTCGTTGCGGTGCCAGTCGGTGACCCAGAAATAGTTCTAGTCTAGACCGACCACCATACCAAAAAGGCGGGCGTCATCGCGGTGGAGGATCAGAGTGGTAAAGAACTAGAGGGGAAAATATGTTTTAAAAATTGGAGGGAATAAATTGGCATTCGTTTTTGTTTCGACATAATCATCTGCGTCAGCCGAATGCCTTCGGGATCAAACATGTATGAGACGTTGTAGCCATGTCGACCCGTCGCGATTGTAGTATGCTTCACCCTTGTACTCCCTTCCACTAAATGCAGAAACGAAGCAGTGAATTAGGTTGTCTTGTCCAAACACGGTGTAGTGGAAGGTGAAGCGCATGATCTCAGTCAGATTCAGTCTTGACTGTGGCGAAAGGTGGCGCATACGGCGAAGACGGGACCGAATATATCGAGCGATCCGTACTGCAGAGTCTGCATGCTAGAAAGCCAGAAGAACAAATGCGGAAAACACGAAATAGAAGTAAAGTGTGTGAAACGAAGAAATGAGTTTTGCCCAAACCGTTTGTGCGGTAAAGCCTTTAGTTAATAAATCCGTGAGTTTTCCAGCCACATGTTGGGATTTGCACAAATAAATAGAAACACTCTGCACATCGCAATCTCTGCTTATTCCTGGAAATTTTGAATGAACGGCAAAAAATGAGCCACCTTGATGATGACTCCAAGCTGCCCGAACGTATATTGGCCCAGTTCAAGCGTGTCACTGGCGCACCCCAAAACATCGCCATTTCATATCTGGAGGAATCTTCTTGGCAGCTTTCAGTTTGGTCCACCTGCCCCAAAGATTTGCTTATCCTTCTTCCCATCACAGGAAGCTGTTGATGCATTTTTCGACGGATGGAAGAAAGCAGCGAAACGAGGCCATGTGACTTTCATTCAAGAACAATTGTATTCATCTCATGAGACAGGAGTGGATCTTCTTCTTCTTTCAGACAAGGAGAAGTCCTTGCAACGCTGGCGCGCTTTGATCCTCCGAGAAGAACCCAAGAAATCGGTGCACAAGATGTTGTTGGATCAGGTCGAAGAACAACCCGAGAGTCTGTTGCTCTCTTTGCCCATCGAACTTTTATCCTTGATCTTTAGCCAACTAAGAAGAGCAACCGGAGTTAACGGGTTGTTTCCTTCTTGCTTCCTCCTCTCCAAGAAATGCCTTCAAGCGGTTATGGATGAATGGCAATGGAT
>Ga0209935_1003587_pt1 | contig 15699 bp, 23 predicted proteins | sample ThiBio_1000_plan_2_FD_183958 | JGI IMG/M metagenome (GOLD analysis project Ga0209935, IMG submission 183958) | Wastewater bioreactor microbial communities from Cape Town, South Africa - Thiocy_cont_1000_plan (SPAdes) | ecosystem: Engineered > Bioreactor > Thiocyanate-remediating >... | reverse complement strand
ATTGTACTCCATGTATACCATGCGCTTCCAAGTCCGATTGTCGCACATAGGTGCGCGGATAGTAGACCTCGAAGCCCAAGATGCCGACGTTCTGAGGTCGCGCATCAGCGTTCGAGCTCGCGCTCCTCTGGCCGGTGACCACCGTCGTCCTCCTCCACGCGGCACTCGACCTCCCAACCACCGCACTCACCGACACACGACTCACAATCACCTTGGCGTGTTGAAACATGACGGCTAGTAGGGGGAAGGAGAGTGGGTGTGTGTGTGCCTCGAGGTTAGGGTGCTACTGCTCTCAGTGCGAACAGAGCGAACACAAGTCGCACACGCGGACACGCAACCTTCGATCAATCGCGCACTACGAACAACACAACTCCTCCTCTTCTTCCTCCGCACCACGGGAACGGATCATTTCCGGCGACCTCCTGCCGATGATGCCAATTCCGAATCTCTGAGAGAATAGAGCGCAGGTATACTCTCTTGTAATCTGTTCATTTGTCTATCAAGCTATCCAACTGACTATCTATCTAGCGAGCGAGCAATGTGACTAAACGAGGCGAGGCGAATCTAACACCGCCACACCAGCTGCCACGCCGCCATCCTCGACCAAGGCGCCCTTGGTCCGTAACAGATGGCCACTTTGTTTGTTCCAGACGATCAGGCCGTTTTTGTCTCTGCGGTGCCATCATGCACGAGCGAGTGAGCGACATGAATGCAATGCTTCGATGGTGCTGGACAGCTACGTACGCCACGACCGCCGTGTAGATGCCAAGCTCCGACGCGCACTCGGTCTGCTGTGCCACGCAGCGACGCACCAGCGTGGCTTGGAAAGGCTGCGGCGAGATGCGATCCATCAAGATGTAGGCCGCCAGCTGCTCGGGCGAGTAGGTCTCGAGCGCGTGCTTCATCTCAAGACCGTGGATCAGGTTGCCGCCGCCTTCACGCTGCGGCTTGAGGAGGTAGTCGTGCGGCTGCGCGATAGCCTTGGCCTTCACCTCTTCGATTCCAGGCGTCTCGGGATCGAGGCTGTAGAGACCCGTGAAGCACGACCGCAGCAGTGCTATCGTCTCAGCCTCGTCTGCCAGGAATCTGGTGGTCGCGCACAGCCCAGGAGTTGAGTAAGGTCCCGAAGTCATGGCGAGCGCACGCGCACAGCTCGGGCCACGTACCGCTCCAGCACGCCAGGCTCAGCCAATCGCTGCTGCACCTTCTTGGCGCCTGCCAGATGCACGGCCACCGTGGGACACTTGATGGCACTTGACCTTTCGATCAAGAGGCGGCCCGCCCACTCGACATCGCTCGCATAGTCAGCAGGCCCGTAGCCTGCGCGAAAGTATGCCACTGCCACTGTCCTTCCGTCCCTGTGCATGTGGCGAGGATGACATCAGCGCCTTCAAGGTGGCTCGGCATTGCCACACACCCACAACGTACAGCTGCAGATCGCCTGAAGCAGTCAATTCGGCCTTGGTTGCAACTTCTTGCAGCGTGTATCGAAGCACTCGTATCCGATAGCTGCTCGATACGACACAATCGAACCATCAGCATCACTCATCACTCGCTCACACACTTGCAAACGGGTCTGCTCGTACGTGTTCCACAGCGTGTACTCGATCTGTCGCTGATCCGACACATTGCCTTCGTTCGCTTGCACGATCATCATGATGAAGGCATTCGAATCTCCGAACATCTCGAACGCCTTTGCCATCGCTGCCGTGATTGCCGAGCGAGCATCGTTGTCGGGCAATGATGCGCTATCGATGCCAATGTTGAGCTTCTGTGCCACGAACCTATCTCGTGGAAAGCAACATCATCATCATCATTCAATCACTGTCGTGTCACAAGAGAGTGCACGATTCGTAACGTACTGATGCATCGCCGTCGTGACTGACGCGAGACTCGGGAACGCGGCTGAGATGGTGTTGAGCTCCACCTGCTGCAACACGACCTCCGCGCCGCTGTCCGGTTGATGCAGCATGTAATCCGATCGATAGATGCCCAGAGAACCTCGCTACTCGAGTCGATCGCCATCGACACGAGCCATTACACGCACGCACAATCAGCATCGTATCATTGCATCGAATCGAATCGAATCGAATCGGGGTTGTCGAACCTGCACGGCCACGATCTCGGGAGCTTGAACCTGCTCGAGTATCTGCAGCAGGGAGCTTGTGAAGGAGTCAGCCGCGGCAGCCCTACACTCCCGTCTCGATGAGTGAGTCACTCTCGAGCTCGAGAATCGATCCTCGTTGTCGAGATCGCTCGAGATCGATCGTGTACCATCGCAAGGTGTCGCGCAGGAAGGCGTGGTCGCTCGCCACACGATGGACCAAGAGTCCGAACGGCTCAGCGAGAGCCACGGCGCGCTCGAAGCACTGCGCAGGTATCGGCGACGGCAGTAGCGTGAACGGTGCATGAGAGAGGTGTCGCTCGCCAGTATCGCAGGTCTGTCGACTCAGCATCACGAGGCCATTCGCGATGGCGTACGCTGTCTCCTCGCCGACGATGTCGCACTCGCGTGCCCTCGCGCTGCTCATCGTGTGTTGATGCAAAAGAGAGAGAGAGAGAGAGAGAGAGAGAGAGAGAGATGGTTGTGTGTTGGGTCTGTCGTCTGTAGGTGAGAGAGAGTCTATTTAAGTGGCTGTCGTGCGTGGGGGTTGGTTCTGGTTCTCTCGGGAGCGATGGAGGGGGAGCGAGGGCTCTCGGAGGAGATTGCCCGATGGTGGTGGCGAAGGAAGAAGGCGAAGATGATGATGCGGTGCAGCGTCATCGTCTCTTTCTCTCTCTCTCTTGCCCTCTCCCGCCAACACCTCATCTCACGCACGATATCATCGATATCTCAATCATCATCAATCATTTCATTAGTATCTCATCGATATCTCAATCATCACGCTCAACAATTCATTGGTATCGCATCGATATCTCAATCATCATCAATCATTTCATTAGTATCTCATCGATATCTCAATCATCACGCTCAACAATTCATTGGTATCGCATCGATATCTCAATCATCAGCCTCGCCAATTCATTAGTATCGCATCGATATCTCAATCATCTTTGATCGATTGCAATGTTAGTATTCACGCGATGGCTCCGCACCGACGAATCACTCGTCGGAGCAGCACGTGACGGCGACATTCCTCGCGTCGAGCGTCTGCTCCAGAGCGGCGCCAACGTCAACGTCACCGACGCCCCCAACTGCAGCCGCACCTCGCTGCACTACGCTTGCGAACGTGGCGACGTCAAGATGATCCAACTGCTGCTGAGCCGCAACGCCAACGTCAACGCCACCACGTCCAATGGCTCGACGCCCCTGCACGAGGCTGCGTACGCCGGCCACATCATGGCTGCGAATCTGCTCATCGAGGCAAAGGCCATGGTCAACGCCGAGACCTCGACCAACCATGTGACGCCACTCCATGATGCCGCGTACAATGGCCACACGGCTCTCGCTGCCTTCCTCTTGCGACGAGGTGCCAACATCAATGCCCTCACCACTTCCAATCGAACACCGCTGCATAACGCCAGTACGGCACATTCAATCCATTCCAATCATCAATCCAATCCAATCAGATCATCAATCAACCAATTTACCAATTATCGTGGTTGCAGCTGCCGAAGGACATGCTGAGGTCGCATTGCTTCTCATCAATCGAGGAGCCGACACCACGATCAAGAACAAGCTCGGCAAGACCGCCGATCAAGCATGCCGCTTTGCCAGTGTGGCCGAGATCATTCGCAAGCGCATCGCTCGTGGCGCCTCCGAGGAGGACCAGCAAGAGGACGATCCGACGCCCGTGCTTCCTGAGCCTCTCACGGCTTCGATCGATACTGAATCTCCTGTCCGTGAATGCGGTACGCCTCGCAGACTCTGGCTCTTGCGCTTGCTTGCGCTCACCCGCGGAATGGATAGGTATCGACGAGGCTCCATTGACGCAAGACAGTGACCCTGACGACTGGCACTTTCTGCCGTTCTTTCGTAACGAGGCCGGAGCCGAGGACGACTCGTGGATCGTGCGAACCGATGAACTCGAGTACCTCATCGAGAATACCTGCTCGTCAGGCCTTCGGCCCGCTCGCTGGCAAGGCTCTGCCGTCGTGGCCACGCAGAGGGTCATGATATGCGAGCGATGCAATGACGCGATCGCCGCGGCACCGGCCGACGTCAACGTCGAGGCCAAGATGCGACGCAAGTTCGGCTCGTTCGTCGCCGAGTGTCGTGTCAATCTGCGCCTGCGTCACCCCAACGTGGTACGCTTCTTGGGCGTCTCGGTCAATCCCGCCACCCGCTCGCCCAAGGACCTCATATTCGAGCTGCCGTCTGGCGGATCGGTATTGCACATGCTCGAGCGTGCCGAGCCGCTCATCGCATCTCGCATCCATGCCATTGCGGTCGATATCGCCAGCGCCCTCAAGTACCTGCACTCTCGCAAGCCGCCGGTGCTGCACTTATCCGTCAATCCGCGCACCATCCTCATCGATGCGCTCGAGATCGCCAAGCTCATGCCGCTCGCCACCGTACCGTCGTCGTTGCCGGAGCCGACCGACTTTGATCTCATGTTCGTTGCGCCCGAGCTGCGTCGTCTGCTCGATCATTACACCGACGATGCCATTCTCGACTCGAAGAGAGTGTGCCCAATCACGGGAGCCGTCAAGCCCGACGCTCCAGGCAAGACACCTGCCGCCGACCTGTATTCGCTCGGCAAGATCCTCCTCGAGCTGCTGGCCATCAAGCAACCGCTCGGTGGAAACGCCGCTGCCAGCGACCCGCTCTGCAACGTTCAACTGGCTTGCAAGCTTACCGACCTGGCCACCGCTCTTACAGCCCTCGAGCCGACTGAACGCCCCTGTGCCACCAAGACGCTTGAGGCCCTGCTCGCCATGTACCCGCGAGCTATACCAGGCGCTCCAGCCCTCTAGCTTTGCGCCGGCAATGCCTCGCGCAGATCGTTCGCTGCCACCACGGTTTGTTGTGTACATACCGTACCACACTGCTTTCCGAATGTGAATATCATCTTATCCTATTGTTTTTGACTTGGTACAAGTGAGTGTATTGTAATGAGAGCGAGTGAGTGAGTGAGTGAGAGGCACTGCTCACACTCGAGCATGGTGAATGCGCTCACTTCTTGCGCAAGCCTTGCAGCATCGATCGAATCGACTGCACTAGCGGGGCGTGCTCCGAAGAGATCGAGCCTGAACCAGTCGGTCATTCCCCGATGAGTATGATACGTCATAACATAGGAACGAGAACGATGACGACGAACGTACGCTTCAGGCATCGCAGGTTCCACGTGCTGTTGGGGATCGACTTGTAGTCGAAGGCTCGGAAGTCAATGAAGCTGCCAGCACGGCCACCACGACCATGGATGATCTGTACAATGTCGCGAGCGAATCAGCACACGAGGCGAGTGCCGTGCGCCAGCCATCGCCGATGAACGATCTCGATGATGCGACGTACAATGCGCACGATAAAGTCGAGATCGGTCGTCTTGGTGTAGAGCTCGATCGGGCTGCCATCGTTGCCATCATCGTCGTCGTCGTTGTCAAATTCATCATAGTCGCCGTCATCAAAGTCGGGACCCTCGCCCTCAAAGTGGTTGGTCGTGATGTTCTTGAGGAACTGCGTCGAGATCATCTCTACACAGCGAACGGCACCAGCACGTCGATCCCGTCAATCGAGAGGTCTGTGCGAGCGAGCGAGCGAGCGAGGATCTCGTACGAGTGCCGAGGAAGGTCGAGCTCGAGAAGAGGTCGGAAGGCAGCAGGTACTCGTCGGTCGAGTCGCTCTCGCACTCCTCGCCGACCTTGACGTAGAGCTCGTCGTTGTACTGCATGACGGTGATGGTCTGAAAGTAGTACACGAGGTCGAGACGGAAGCGCTCGCGACCAGGGTCCATGCGCAGCGTGAATGGCAGCTGGTTCAGCAAGCCGGCGGCGCTGCCCGTCGACACGACGCCGGTGCTGGTCGAGGTCTTGAGCACCGGCGGACGAGCTGCGTACGAGCTACCAGCCAGCGACAACAACACGACCAGTGCGATGGCCACTGCGACATGAACGGATGAGGCCATGGTATGTGAGAGAGATGCGAGCGAGAGAGGGCGAGCAAGCGAATGATGTCGCTGTTGCGCGATGTCGTCAGAAGGAAGGAACGAGCATCGACTTTTCCGAGATGTCTCGTCGCTCTCCGGCAGCTTCCTCCTGTCGATGCCCGAAGGAATAGGTGCGGAGGAAGAATAGATAGAATAGCGAGTGATATAGGAAGTTATCAATGATATTGGTGACATGAATGAACACATGGTGGTACAGTGTCGCGGTATATCGGTACGTTGGGGTGTGTATGTGGGTGAGTGGGTGAGTGTGTGGCTGCGACATTGACCACCATCAAAACTGTTCGTACTGCTGCGGCTGCTGCTGCGTAATATCTCACAGGTGTTTCCAACACCACGACCGACCACTACGACCACATCGTTGTTGCTGTTGTGGCCGGCTCAGTCGAACGGGTGATGGATGCCGAAGGGCGGACCTTGGGCGTGGCTCTACGGGCGCCCAAAGTATGGCTGCCCCAGCTGCTCCTCGGTCTCCCAGTGCGTGGCGGCGTCGTGAGGGCACTCGGGGCTATCCTGCTGGTTGAGGGCTCGCGAAAGGTCGAGGCCGCGGCTTCGCACCATGCCAACAGCCTTGTCTTGCAAGCGCTGAGATCGAGCGATCCAGTCTGGTAGCATCGTGATGCGCTGCTGCTGCTCGGCCGTGAGCTGCTTGGGCTCGAGCTTCTCGAGCTCAGCCAGTTCGCGTTGAAAGTAGCCTACCAAGAAGTGGTGCGCCTTGGCGATCTCCTCGTAGTACACGCGTCGATGGAAGCAATGCATGTAGCGCTGACCGAAACGCTGCGAGTTGAAGATGTTAAGTTCACGCTGGAACGCCAGTCGTTCATCGTAGAGCTCTTGCATATAGTTGTCGCTGAACCTGTTTGTTGACAATCTCGAGTCACGATCATGGTAATCCACAAAGAAAGAGAGAGAGAGAGAGAGAGAGAGAGAGAGAGAGAGAGAGCATCAGCGTACCAATTCTTGAAGCGCGGTGCCCAGTAAAATCCAAACCGCTCGACATGCGATCGATGCGCAATCGAGAGACTCATCAAACCGGGATTGTTGTCGTCCCAGAGGCCGGCAGCACCATAGTTATGAAACTTGTGCTTCAATTCATTCACCAGCTTGGTAGGCCAACCGGAAGTCTGGAAGCGAAAGTCATCGCTGAACTGGTACACATAGTCACAGCCATCCGCGACCGCCTATGGTATATATGATGATTGGTGAGTAAGTAGATTGCTATCGAGAGAGAGAGAGAGAGAGAGAGAGAGATGCATCTGACTGACATACCTGTAGAAGAATAGAGTTGAACTTGAACGTAATATCATACAGCGACGGATTGAGTGGGTAGCGGAACAGCCGAATGGGAATGTCGAGTTCAGGACCGAACTTTTGACGCATCGCCTTGAGAATCTGCTCACGTCGCTCAGGCGAATCCCAGATAGGATCAATCTGTCGTAGTTGTTGTTGCAACAATGTTAGGTATTCGCCAACTGTGGCAGCAACAACTGAAACACGTACCTGAGTGCCAGCATAAATGTAGAAATCGAAATCCTTGATGCTGGGAAGAACGGTAGGAAGTGTCTCGGCAAAGTCAGCAACGATCGTTTGGTCTTGGATCCCGGCGTTGGGAGACGAGAAGGCTGCGACACAGAAGCAGAACTTGTCCTTGCCTGTGTTGGGCAGAGCAGGCCGCGCTGGTTTCGGCATGTCGAGTCGCAAGTGCAACGAACACTGACACACGCACACAGAGACAGAAGGTACACGTTGGTACCAGCAACTATCATCAGTAAACGGCTCGCCATCGTCGTAGCAGCTTAACGTGTGTACCTCTCGTCCAAGAGTACGATCGCCTCCTGCGTGCGGATTGTAGGTCAAGAACTCGTGCGGATTGAGACACACGGCGTACGGCTCGGGCGTAGTGCCACAGAACGGTGCGTGTTGCTGGAAGCCGATCTGCACCGCGTCGGGCGCCTGCTCGGCGGAGGCCGAGTAGGCGTGCTTGGCTTGCTCCTGCACGAGTTGATCGAGGCGACAGAGGTACTTGTTGGCCGAGGTGCTCGGTGGCAGGAACGCGACGCCGATCGATCCGCCGGCCGTGCAGTGCGAGATGGCTCCATCGAACAAGCGACAGCGCGAAGGTCCAAAGAAGTACCGCGCATGTCGATAGGCATCTGTGCGCGCGAGTTCGATGCTCTGCGCGTCGGCATCGACCAATGGCTCCGAGAGCTTGAAGACCGCGGCGTGCATGAAGCGGCCGACCTCCCACAGCTGATCGTCGCTGAGATGCGTCGTGTAGATGACGATGCGTCGTCCGAAGGCGAAGAAGTGAAGGTCGCCCACGATACGTCGCAGCTCGACGACGTGCGGTTGCGTGTAGAAGATGGCGATCGTGGTGCGCGAGGCGTATCGCAGATCGTTCGGTGATTGGTAGCCGCCACCGTAGTCGACGTAGCTCCAACGCGAGTCGAGAAAGTACTGCTGTCGCTCGAGCACCTGCTCGGCCGACAGCGTCTCGTGCAGCGGAAAGTACGTCGAGCTCCAATCGATCACGGGCGCGCCCGACACGGCGACCTTGCTGTCGTACGTCGGGCCCTCGTTCAAGAATCGACCGTGCTTGACGAGTTCGCGCGCCGCGTTCTCGAGCTCGATCTCTTGCGGATCGACTCGATTGACTTTGATCTCGTGCTGCGTCGATGATGCTATCAGCGTCGGTTGTTCGGCCTCCGCTGCAGCTCGAACCACGACGCTGGCGAGCGGCGTGTGCTCGATGATCGATACCAAGTTCTCCTCTCCCTGATCCTGTACATCATTATCTTCATCATCCTCCTGCTGCAGTTGTAGTTGCTGTTGCTGTTGCTGTTGCTGTTGCTGCTCGATGGGCAGTTGTAGGTCCTTCTCGAACTCGGGTGTACCAGGCGATTGAAACTGTCGCTTGTTGCTGCCGTTGTGCTTGTGCTTGTGAGCTGCCATATCGCCCGGCGCGTCAATTCGCAACACCTTGCTCTTGAGATAGTTGCCGCGATTGTGTAAGTCGAGAACCTTGTCGCCAATCACCACGACCGGTAACGACGCCGTCGGTGCTGGACGTCCATCGGTACTGTTGGCGTACGCCTCGTCTCGAAACGATAGGATGAACAGATACATGAGCAGCAACGCCACGAACACCATGACGGCCGACTTGAGCGATAAGGCAAGACCCACCATCGTGGGTTGTTGGTTGGGCTGAGCCCCCACCCAGAGAGAGAGAGAGAGAGAGAGAGAGAGAGAGAGAGAGAGAGAGAGAGAGAAGGTTGAGATAGATAGGTGGGGAGAGAGGTGTTGGTAGGAGGAAGGAGCGAGGAGACTGAGAGTGATCGACAGCAGGCGCCACGTACCAACCACACACGCGCACCATCGCCCAACTCAGCACCAAGCAAACTAACTAATCAACGAATCCTTCACCTCCTCCCACCGGTTGGTTGTCATCACGTGTCACTCGATCGCTCGCTGACGACCAACACTTTGTCGCACTCTGGTGCGCGCCGCACCGACTCCAGCTCTGTTCCGCGTAGGTGTGGGTGCGCCCGACGAGGCCACGTGCCTACAGCGCACCTCGTGGGATTGGTTCATTTGCTTCTGTTCCTGCCGCGTGCACGCACTCGACAATGTACCCGCAGTTGCAAGCAGCACCACTGATACTGGTGGTGTTTCTGTTCTTTGCGTGTGTTCCATGCTCGCGCACCGTGCTTGGAGCAGCTGGACAGCTATCAGACGCCCAGCGGGAGGCACTGCATTGCATCAATCTTCACAACCGCGACCTCGTCGCAACGGTGGCGTGCATGCGTGAGCATCTCGGCGGTCAGGTATCTCGCGAGTGCTCTGCGTGTCTCTCGAACGCTTCCTCAACAACTGAGCTTGGCGATTGCGTGCGCGGGCTGTGCCGAGAAGTACCCACGCCGATACCATCAATAGCACCATCGGCAGCAACAACAACACCAGCAGCACCAACAACACCACCGGCAGCACCATCAACAACACCGGCAGCACCATCAACAACACCGGCAACAACAACAACACCACCGGCAGCAACAACAACACCACCGGCACCAACAACACCACCACCGGCAGCAACAGCAACACCACCGGCACCAACAGCACCAACAACACCAGAACCCATTGTGCCTTGGTGGTCATCCGCGTGCCTGCTCAACTCCCAGACCTTGATCCTGGGTGCCTTGGTGTTGGTTTGCCTGTGGGGAGGCCGCAAGTTCTCGCTGCATCATCACCAGCACGATCAACTCCAGCGCCAGCTCGAGCAAATCCAGCGCCAGCTCGAGCAAATCCAGCGCCAGCTCGAGCAAATCCAGCGCCTCCCGCTCAACGCTATTCCCGTGGCCTTGAAAGGTGCAAGCCGCTAAGCTAAATACAAACGAACTACCGTACTTGCCTCCAACAAACTATCTAGATATTTCTCTCGTCGATTCCGTGGGTGTCGATTTCACAATTGCTGTGGATTGCGCCGCCCCGAGAATACTACTACGCTACTAGCGAAGGGACCAAGTTTTTTGATTGGTGCTCAGTGCTTCATTCAGAATATTCCTTCCTGTGCCGCACTTCGAACAACTCTGGCAATTCTATCAATTCAATCTATGCTATCTATCAAGCTCTCTATCTAGCTATCTACCTATCGACCTATCTATCAGATGCTCTTCTATCGTTAGGGAGCTCAATGAGCGACGTGACTCGGAGCGGTCGTGGCACGCAACCAAAACAGGTTACCTCCACGAAGTCCGTCAACATGGCAGTCTCGTTGCTGCGACTGTGCTTGAGAGCCACAGAACTCGTTCACCTTTCGCTTTCGACCATAGTTGTTAGGATCGCCCGCCGTGTACTCGCCAATCATGAAGGAGTCTAGGCATAGTTTACGCAACCAATGTATCAGCAGCTGTGTCATCTCCGTGGCATGGCGAAGCACTCGCAGAGCACAGACACGTACCTGGCCTCAGGAGGCGGGCAGCACCTTCAAAGTCGTTCTCCCGGTGTGACACGAACACGACGTCATAGTGGACCTTGTCAAGATGCAGCAACTCCGAGCTGTTGGAGTACGGTGATTCCACGTGGGCGGTAGTCAATCCAGGGTACTACGAGCATCATTCGTGAGCCTTTGGTGTCGATCAACAGGCGCGGTGTCATCGAGCGAAAGCGTACCTGGGCAAAGAGGCCCTCCTCCGTGGCATTTCGGGGTGGATTCAGGCAGAGGACAACGGACTTTCCGTTAGACTGCGTTGACATGGCGTGGGCAACGCCTGCGCACTCTGAGATCGCGCCCTGAATGTAGAGGAGAACAATGGGATGGAAGTTCGTGAGCAGTCGCTGCAGCGCCGGGTGCACTGGAGCGAGATGCTCCCGGAGCTCCTCCGTTGGCTCCAAACCCGAAGGCGCCGGGAAGGGCTTGGGATATGCAGACGTGCTCTCGACTGAATGCAAACTATCAGTGAGACACAGCGAGAGAGAGAGAGAGAGAGAGAGAGCACGAGTTTTCAAGTACCTGCCAGGCACTGCCTTCCCGTGGTAGGTGCGGCACAATCGCGGCCGTTTGCTTGAGTTCGAACGAATCCCACTGCGTTGCTCTGGCAGATCGACGTGCACTTTCTGTCCGAGCACTCTCGGCACACCAGCGCAATGTTGCCGTCGTTGCCTTGGGCGAAGGCTCGAGCTCTGGCTTTCACCATGCGAGCCGAGTTGGCAGGAATCTCCTTGCCTGACACTAAGAACAACCGATGAGTGAGCACCTCACGACCATTCGACACTTGCGAGTACGTACGGTCAAGGAGAGCGTTCATGTGGAATAGAACTCGGGCAGCTGCTCCCAGGCCAGTCGTGGTGTTGTTGCTGTAGACCTGGTCGGCAAACTCCTTGTGGCGTATCTCGACCGATGCCGTCTCGACCGCGATCATGTGGGCCACTTGGGCAATGTTTGCAATGGTGGTATTTTCCAGGGTCTCTTCGATTACTTGCTCCGCGATTGAGGTCAGACTCTCGACACTGGAATCAAACTCTTGAGTTAGCATCTCACTTCCAGGAGGGAGAGAAGGAGGTACAACATACGTGTGTCCAAAGAAAGGTACGGCAACCACACGGGACTTGAGCGTGATCTTCGAGGCAGAATCCGAGAGGTCTCGGAAGGTGTAGTTGAAGAGAGGCGACAAGGGATCGATCGTGAGCACAACGCGCTCCATGAGCTTGAGCACCTCAGCCGGCTGCGCTTGCGAAAGCGTCGATAGCTCACCGCCATAGTACGTGTTCCGCGGCAGCTGCTGTTGTACGACCGAAGTCCGCTCCGTGAGAGTGATGGTGCTCGCCGTCTTCTCGCTGAGGATGTGCGGGTTGCTCGTCGCCAGGATGAGCACCTTCTCCATCGACACGGTCTCCGACGTCTCGGTCGAGAACAAGTGATGGGAGTTGCAGATCTCCAAGAGGCACGAGCCGATATCGACTTGACCTTGGATCTCGTTGATGACCACGATGGGGATGTGCCCGCTGCGACGCGCAAAGCTGATCAGCTTGATCAGCCGCGCTTTGAGCGGGTCGCACTGATGGAGTTCCGAAGCCATCACTGAGATGAAGCCCTTTCGACGCTGGCAATCAGCAAGGTCGAGGGTCTCAGAGCGAGCCTCGCACTCGGAGAGACTGTTGAGCGAGTTGGGTAGCGAAAGGACGGTCGTGTCTTTTCCACAACCGTTCTCACCCGTAATGATAATCAGCAATGGTACCAAGCTCTTGAAAGGATCCGATAGGTACGCCTTGAGTATGAGGCGTAAATAGCGCAGCTAGATATTATTACCAATAGGGTTAGCTCGAACACATGAGAGAGAGAGAGAGAGAGCATTGTAGTTATGATCAGCGACGAACCTGCAAGTCCTGCCCGAAGATCTTGTGAAAGTCCAAGGCCTTGTCGATCGCCTCCGAGAGCTCGCTGTAAGAGAGGGGCCTACGATGGAGGCGGGAGAGCTCTCTTTCAAGCAGTAGTTCGCAGAGAGGTGGTGCACTGCCGCGGGGAAAGCCTTTGCACAAGTGCTTGCCGTGGTTGGCTCCGAGCTCGGGTGGCAACGTAAGGAACACAACGCCACACACCACGAGTCCAATCAAGGCACTCAAAGCAATGCACTCAAGCGTCTTGCGATCAGACTTTGCTTGGGATGCAACCCACGACAGATAACCCACGGCGGCAAGAGAACATAACACCACCAGTAACGGCACAAGAGGCCAGATGCCCAGAGCGGAACCGACTGACTGCTGATACCACGTGGCAATGTCACTGGAGATGGCATTGGCCTTGATCGCGAGCCACCACGGGAACAGCGCTGGAACACAGAAGGCAAACAGGCACTGTCCGTGGGCGAGAACGAGAGCCAGCATCAACGACAGACCAGCAAAGACGCTCTCAGTCGAAGACGAAGGCCGCCACAGCAGAAGGATCATGCCAAAGATCAGCATGTGGAGCCTCTGCACGCCCTCCTCCAGTTGATCGCGGTTTGCAACCACAACCAGCTGCTGACCCGGGGCCTGACCCTGAGCCTGAGCCTGAGCCTGACCCTGAGCCTGAGCCTGACCCTGAGCCTGACCCTGAGCCTGAGCCTGAGCCTGAGCCTGACCCTGACCCTGAGCCTGACCCTGAGCCTGACCCTGAGCCTGACCCTGAGCCTGACCCTGAGCCGGACCCTGAGCCGGACCCTGAGCCGGACCCTGAGCCGGACCCTGAGCTTCAGCCTGTGCCGGGGCTTGAGCCTGAGCCTGAGCCTGAGCTTCAGCCTGTGCCTGAGCGGGAGCAGGACCCTGAACCGCCTCAGGCTGGGGCAGGTTGCAGGCTGCATCGCCAGCGACAGGTGCAGCGACTACCGCTGCTGGAGCATCGGCAACTGGTTCGTGGAGGTCGGCCATTGGCGAGCAGATGGGAGAGGGACTGATTTTAGAGCTGGCCAAGGCAAGCCTTATAAACCAAGCCCAATAGATTGCGGGGGTGCGCTCGATGACGCAGCGTTCGACCACGATCGTTCCTGCTCTCTGTTCCTTCGCACCGTGCGCTGCCACATCACACGCTACGCTTGTCGTCGCACTGTGCGCATTGTGCCAATCGCATGGTGCTCTGTTCCCCCGCACCGTGCGATGCTACCACATCACACGCCACGTCTTGTAGTCGCACAGTGCGCTTGTCGCACAGTGCGCTTGTCGCACTGAGTCGTTTGTTATTGTATTGCACATACGAGAGAGAGAGAGAGAGAGAGAGAGAGAGAGAGAGAGAGAGAGAGCTACAACAGTGGTCGGTTCTGTGCGATCAGGCGCTTGAGCACTTGGGCTCGGGAGAGGCGATCCGCAATCGCGCGGGTGTGCGCCTCTTGTTCGGGTTGTGCGCTCGGTCGTTGTTTTTGAAGAGCCTTGATCTCCTTGGTGATACGCTTTAGCTCGACGGTGAGCCGGTTGAAGTCCTTGGCTGTCATGGGAGGCGCGGGCTCTGGTTCGTCGCGCGAGGGCAGCGTCGTCGTCGTCGTCGTCGTCGTTGGAGGCGCGCTCGACAGTGGTGGCTGCGCTTCTTCAGTCGACGGCGGCGGAGGAGTTGGGGTAGCGGTAGGCGGCGTTGGCAGCGCGGTAGCGATCGGTGGCGGCGGTGTCGATGTCGGGGTTGGCCGCGGCTCGGGCGTTGCGTCAGTCGGGAGCGCCGAACACACAGAGCGCACGCAATCGCCAAGCTCCGCGAGGCGAGTAGCGTTCGAGAGACACGCAGAGCACTCGCGAGATGCCTGACCTCCGAGATGCCCGCGCATACACGCCACTGTCGCGACGACATTGCCGTTGTGAAGATTGATGCAATGCAGTGCCTGCTTGTGGGCGTCTGATAGCTCTCCAGCTGCTCCAAGCACGGCGCGCGAGCATAGAACGCACGCAAAGAACAGAAGCACCACCAGTATCAGTGGTGCTGCTCGGCGACTTGGTACCGCCATTGAGTGTCAGCGTGGTTGGGTGCGGTGCGAGTGAGCGCGGGCGACGAAGCAAATGCAGAGCGCCAGCCCGATACCTGCGTGCGCTATCCCACTCCACCAACTCGAAACCCAACCAGCCAATACAACCAGCCTCACAAATCCTTCATCTCAAACACTGATCGAGTGCTCCCAGACACCAGAAGACGACAGGAGAGTCCTTTGTGAGCGAGAGAGACACCAGAGAGAGATGTTGATCGACTTCGAATGTTGGTGGTTGTTGTATTGGACGAGCCACAAACAACTCTTACAAATACCACTTCATCACAACAACAACAACAACAACACCAATCATCTCGAGACCGAGAGTCTTGGCACACTCACACATATCCTCACACGACGACGAAAAAGCAAACAACACCACGAACAGAAAGGAATGGATTGGAATGGATTGGAATGGGACACGAGGGAGAGGCTGCTCTTGCTCGGCGAGATTGGCTCTCTCACATCGGCACACTGGCTCTCATCTCCGAGAGACTCACGAGCTCATGCTCGCTCCCGAGCTCGACGACGGAGTCGATGGCTCTCGACTCTTGATCGAGATGCGAGTGACATCCGACTGAGGAGCCGGCTTCGGAATCGAGAGCTCGAGCACTCCA
>Ga0209935_1003586_pt1 | contig 15701 bp, 25 predicted proteins | sample ThiBio_1000_plan_2_FD_183958 | JGI IMG/M metagenome (GOLD analysis project Ga0209935, IMG submission 183958) | Wastewater bioreactor microbial communities from Cape Town, South Africa - Thiocy_cont_1000_plan (SPAdes) | ecosystem: Engineered > Bioreactor > Thiocyanate-remediating >... | reverse complement strand
GCACCGCCTTGCAACAAGTAGCCCTTCTCTGCGCGGTAGAAGGTTCCGCCATCGTAGTGGCCCATCTGGATCAACTTGACCCAGTGTGCGACCTGCACACAACATCGCATCAGACCGATCGATATCGGCACGATGTGTTGCACTGATTGCGTGTGTGTGCGTACGTGGTTGGGAGCTCCGTCAGGTCGGAGTCTCACGCGAATGATGCCGTACGGTGTGCTGATTCGTACGATACCATCTGCAACAAGAAATGGATCGAATCGAGCGAGGTTGTTAGCCAGCAGGTCAGCAAGCAAGCAGAAGAAGCTTGCGCGACACATACCGATGGGCGGCTGTGTCGGGAAGGGATAGAAGAAGTACAAGAGCGCTCCAATGGTGAAGCACACAGCCACAATGAGTACCAGACCGCGAGTACTCGGGCCACCCGATGCTGCCAAGGACCGAGAGGTCTTTCCCATGTCGAGCGAGCGAGCGAGAGAGTCGCGGGTGGTGCTGATGTTGTTGATGTTGTTGAGGCGCGAGTAGAAGAGAAGTGAGTGCTGCGGTTGCTGTTCTTGATCCGCATTCCTTCGCTATCCTGTCACTCTTGATACATCTCCATATCCCCCTCGCTCTTGATACATCTCTATACCCCCTCGTTCTTGATACATCTCCATATCCCCCTCGTTCTCGATACATCTCCACATCCCCCTCGCTCTCGATACATCTCCATATCCCCCTCGCTCTCGATACATCTCTCAACGCTCACCAAGATGCTCGCTCGACCTCGATTCTCGGTGTTCATCGCAGCGAGTGTCGATGGCTTCATTGCCCGATTGGATGGCGATGTGGCGTGGCTCGACCGCTCGTGTAACGATGGTTCCGGTCCGGGAGCGGGCGATGCTGATGCCTCGGAGGCGCTCGGGTGCGGGCGAGACTGCGGATATACCAACTTCATGGCGTCGATCGACACGCTGGTGATGGGCCGCAAGACCTTCGAGAAGGTGCTCTCGTTCCCGCCGCCGTGGCCGTATGGCAGCAAGCGCGTCGTGGTGCTGAGCTCGCGCGCGCAGCTCGATATCCCGTCGGAGCTGCGCGAGAGCGTGTCGCATCTGCCGGGCGAGTTGTCGGCCGAGGCGTTGGCGGCGCGGCTCACGAGCGAGTTCCAGACACGCCACGCGTACGTCGATGGCGGCGTGACGATCCAGCGGCTGCTGCGAGCGGGTATGATCGACGACATGGTGATCTCGCGCATCCCGGTGCTGCTGGGAGCGGGGCTGCCGCTGTTCGCGTCGCTTCCGCACGACGTACTGCTCCATCACGAGCGAACCGTGGCGTTTCCAAATGGAATCGTGCAATCAACGTATCGTGTGCTCGATCGGGAGAGTGGCGCGCCGCAATCGCCATCGGCGTAGTACTCACGCCCACGAGCCTCACTCAATGAATTGATGATGGTAGAGGTGCGCACTACACTCATGCATGGATTTATGTGCGAATATGATGAGTGTGCCGTGAGAGAGAGAGAGAGAGATTGTCATATCATACAACAAGAAGAGCCAGCAACTCGCTGATGGCAATCAGGCCCAAGAGCTTGCGAGGATGGCGCTCGTCGTCCGTGACGTACAAGTGATGCACACCGGCGTGCACCATGGTCTCGACCACTTGAGCGAACGTGGCAGCGGGCGGTACAGTGAGGGGCTCTCGATATTGCTGGGGCGATGCGGGTGCACACGTCAGCACAATACGAGATCTCGAGGCATCACGAGGCGATTCGCGCGGCGAATGGTGTACGTACGCCGAGTTTCTTGAGGAAGTCGAGAACGCCGAGCGAGAGGCAGTCAAAGTGCTCGCGATCGAGGCCGCGAATGTCGCTCGAGCTGATGCTACCGAGCAACGAGCCCTGCTCGTTGACGACCGGGAAGACGCGCAACTTGCAATCGTACAGGTGATAGAGCGCCTGCTCGGCCGTGGTGTCGGGCGTGATCGAGACGACGTTCTCGAGCGGCTGCATCAAGTCGCGCGCACACAAGGGCGCGACCTCGAGCGACGTGTGGAGACGCGTCGAGCCGGCGGCACGGCGCGTGACCTTGGTCTTGGCGTACATGTCGAGCTGGTCCATGTGCTCGTGCACGAACTCGAGCACTCGGCGTTGGCCGATCACGTGGGTGATGACGCGCGAGGCAGACGGGCCAGCCGAGTCCGAGTACACGATCAAGCGGCGGGGCTTCTCGGGTTCGTTCATGAGCTCGACCACGAGTTTGAGCGGATCGGTCAAGCGCACGGCACATGCATAATCGGCGTACTCTACAGATGGCGTTAGTGAGCGAGTGAGTGAGTGAGGAGGTGCTCGATTCGAGTACACGAGCGACTCGACGTACGGAGAGGCTTGGCGGCGTCGTCGTCGTCTTCTTCGCGACGACTGACGTACAGCACATCGCCGACCATGGCCGACAGGAACGACTCGCACTTGGTGGCCGGTGGCAGGTCTCGCAGACGCTTCATGAGGCCGATAAAGTCCGACGACGATAGCAGGCCGTACGTGGCACCATTGAGCGACTCGAGCACCGGCAGCGAGTGTACGTTGGCTTCCTTCATTCGCTGTGTCGATCACAGTGGCATTGAATGGGTGAGTGAATGAGAGAATGGCGCAGATTCTTCCGAGCGAGGCGCTGATACCTGCAGCACGGCAGCGACCGTGTCGGTGGTGGAGGCGACCGAGATCGGGCCTTGGTAGCGCACCAAGGTCTCGACGCGTGTGGTGCACAGCAGTCGATGCAGCTCGTTGCCGTGCACAGGAAAGACGCCCTCGAAGCTCACGGCGGTCGTGGGCGCTGTCGACGCTGGCTCGCGCGGGGTCTCGAGCGGCATCAGCGACGGCGCCGACATGGAGCTCGCGGTCGAGGAGCCTCGCGTGGCAGCAGCCGAATCATCGGTGCCGTGATGAGGAGGTTGCTGCTGCTGCTGGTCCGGATCGTTGTGTTGCTCGAGGAGCTCGGGTGTGAGATTACATTCGTCGCGATCGAGGTGCGAAGCCACGCCACCCATGATAACGACGTGGGAGTGTGAGATTGGATTGGATTGGATTGGATTGGATTGGATTGGATTGGATTGGATTGGATTGTATTGTATTGTATTGTATTGTATTGTATTGTATTGTATTGATTGTTTGATTGATTGATTGATTGATTGATTGATTGATTGATTGATTGATTGATTGATTGATTGATTGATTGATTGGTTGATTGATTGATGGACTGATTGATTGATTGATTGATTGATTGATTGATTGATTGATTGATTCGATCAGATTCGATGGATTGATTGATTCGATGGATGGATGGATGCGAGCGTGAGGTGGCGACGAGCGAAATGAGCGAGCGAAAGGAGAAATTCGGCGGAATATTCGTCCCACAATGGCAGGCGCGTCTCGGCAGCGTTCTTATGCTGCCCGCCGTCTCCTCCTCAAGGCTCAGCCAGTCTCGTTTCGGGTCGGCTGTGTGCCGTGATCTTCGGAGAGCATACAGGTGACAACGCAAACACCAACGAACTCACACGTTCGCGTCGCCGTCTCGTTGTTGGGTTGCAGGCAATCGACTTTTGATTGCCTCGCGGCTACAAGCTTGGCGGTGGCGAATTTTTGCAAGCCAATCCACAACAACCAAAGAGATACCCATTCATTCATTCATTCAGAGAGATCAATCCACAACAATCAAAGAGATACCCATTCATCCATTCATTCAGAGAGATCAATCCACAACAACCAAAGAGATACCCATTCATTCACTCATTCAGAGAGATCAATCCACAACAACCAAAGAGATACCCATTCATTCACTCATTCAGAGAGATCAATCCACAACAACCAAAGAGATATCCATTCATTCATTCATTCAGAGAGAGATCAATCCACTGCAACCAAAGAGATACCCATTCATTCATTCATTCAGAGAGATCAATCCACCACAATCAAAGAGACAATCCGCTCGTATTGCTTTGTTGCACAGGAGCAGCAGCAGCAGCATTGCGCCATTCTACCACCGTGTGCTGGTGAGAGAGCGAGTCAGGCCGCTGCTATTCTCCGAGGAACAATCTTCCCTCGCAGGTTGGTTGGTTGCGGAGAAACCCCTCGTGTCCCAGGCCGCCTCAGCCGTAAGAGAGGCACCGAAGGAACAGCAGAACAGCAGAAGCAGGAGCCGGAAGAGAAGAGGGTTGCCGAAAGCGGCAACGACACTGAGAGCAACCTTAACCGCTGCCTGTTCTCTCTCAGGCGCTGTATCTTCTATCCGCCTCAGCTCGCACCCTCATTCCTCTGCCTCAGCGTAGAACCCTCTCCTGCCCGCCCTCCCTCCCTCTTGCTGTGGCGCTTGTGTGGTGGCGCGCGGCTTCTTCTTCTGAACGCGGTGCCGCTGTCGTAGCCACGTGGTTATTGTTGTGTTCCAAGCCAAGCCTTGGCGCGGGGTGCTGCTATCCTTGCCGCGCTCCTCGGCGAATATCCGCGTTGTTGTTTGTTGGCTTCGTGCTCCCTCAATCTCTCGCTCTCGCTCGCTCGCTCGCTCGTATCCTCCCAGCGGGTCCAACAATCTCTCTCTCGCGCACAGCTCTCGCGTACCATGGCCACGTTGGAGGAGCCTCTAGGAACGCGTTTGGCAAGCATGTTGTACATCCTGTTCTTCATCGTGTGGAGTCTGCTCAAGCGCCTGCAGATCCATGTGCAGCACACCGTGTGGTGGCCGCGCTTGTACCCATTGCCCGCCGAGGCCCTCGATGCTGTACGTTCTGTATGTGTCTGTGTGCGTGCGTGTGTGCGTCTGTCTGTATCGGTGTGGGTGGTGTGTGGATATCTACGCGATATCGCAGCCACGCAGGCCTCGTAGCGCCATTTCGATGGTGGTGATATTTCTCCGTGCTACGGCGCACGCGTCGGATGTTTGCGAGAGCGAGAGGCACTGACTCACGCTCGTCGTATGTCGGCTCGTGTACGTGTACGTGTATGCGTGTGAATGTGCATGGAGATAGCCGGCTGGCCAAGGCGTGGTGCGGTGCGTACGGCTGGTGCGTCGACGCAAGGTCGACATCATGCTGCCGAGCTCGATGGGCGACTTTGTGATGCACCATCGCGCCTTCGTGCCCGAGACCGTGGTGTTCGAGCCCGACGTGACGCCGTACTTGATCGATCCGCGACTCGGAGCGGCGGTGTTCGTGCGCCTCCCGGCGGAGGCTGATCTCAACACTGGTACGTTGTACGGCAGGTGAGCGAGGCCGTGAGTGGTGCTGCCGGCGATTTGATGAAGCTTCTTGGCGGCGCAACGAACCAACGACCGAGCGCGCGCAACCGAATCGGCGAGTTTGCTGGAGCGGGAGAGGGAGCCACCATACCGTGTTGTTCTTTGCTCGTCTTGTGAGTGATGGCGATGGCGATGGCGTGGGAGCGAGAGGGCGCGGCGCGGCGCTCGCTAACGGTCGTCGATGTGTCTCAATCGATCGCGAACTCGCACTCACCCCACGCGACCGCCGCGCGCTCTCTCTTCTGTCTGGCTGTGTGTCTCTCCACGGTCCCCATCTAACTGCGACGCCACCCATCTACATACACACACACACACACACAGCGCCGTTCTACTACATGCTGCAGTACGAACAAGCGCTCGAGGAGGTCTACATCGTGCCGCTGCCGCGCCTGGAGCTCTTGTCGCGCCACATGCGCAAGGGCATGCTGACGCGCGACTCGTTCTCCGAGACCGAGACCGATCTCGACCCGTTCGACAACATCTGCTTCGTACTCTCGACCGGTCGCTGTGGCTCTACGCTCACGAGCAAGGTCCTCGCCGAGCCACCCGAGTACGTCCTCGTCCTCCTCCGTTGTGGTCGCGCATCTTGTGCTGGTTTTGGTGCATCCGCCGGGAATGTCGATGCTCACATGTAGTGATTGCTGGCAAATGGAGCAGATGCCTGAGTCTCTCGGAGCCAGACGTGTACACCAACTTGCTGCGGTTTGGCGATGCCGGTGAGCGCTACATCGTTCCCGTGAGCCGCTTCTTGTTCAAACCCACGCCGAGCAAGGTACAACAACTGCTTCTACCTCCACTGCCGCTGCAACCTACGTCCGTCCACTCGCTGATGTGAACCTGGCTTCCAGCGAGAGGCACGACTGCTGGTCGTCAAGCTTCGAGGCGAGTCAACCTCGAGCGCCGAGCGCTACGCTCGCTGCTTCCCGAACGCACACCTGCTCTTCATGTACCGCAACGGTCTCGAGACTGCCAAGTCGATCTCGGAGGTCTTCAAAGACACGCCACTGGCGACGTACGTCGTGTGCTGCCGCCACTCACTCACCCGCTCGCTCACTCACTCATTCACTTACTCACTGGCGCGATGATTGATGGCACTCAGGCTCATGAACTTGCAACTCGCCAACAAGACGCTGCGGCAGCACATGTACTTTCAGTACGACTACGAGTGGCTCGGCACCATGATCGACAAGATCCAGTGGAACCGCTTCTCGTTCGCCGGCTTCCTGTGGGCCGCGCACCTCAACGCCTACCTGCGCCAGCAGGCCGTGCTGCCGACCATGCGCGCGCTGTTGTACGAGGACCTCGTCGAGCGCCCGATGGAGACCATTCCCAAGATGTTCGACATGCTCGGCATCTCGTACTCGGACGCCGACGTGGCGCGCATCTGCAACACCGTGATGCCGATCGATGCGCAGGAGGGCACGCCTCTCAAGCGACGCCAAAAGACCTTTGCGCCCGAGGAGGAGGAGGCCATGTTGCGCGTCATGGCGCTCCATCCTGTGGCACAGGACCCCAGCGTTCGCCTGCCTGGCCTGTTGTAAGCTCGACACAGTAGCTCCCCTTGACCTTCTCTCTCTCTCTCTCTCTCTCTCTCTCTCTCTCTCGCTCTCTCTCTCTCTCTCTCTCATACTCATTGTGTATCTCATATGTAGTTCAGTCTGTCTCTGTGTGTGAGTAGCAGCGACCGTGCACCGTTGTAAACTACGACCTACGGTGGCTGTACTTGCGTCGTGGTGTCTGTTGTCATCTATATATCGCTCATGCGTGATACGCTATATTGTTGTTGTTGTTGTTGTCGTTGTCGTTGTGGAGGTGGTGTTGTTCGAATCAAACCATTCTCGTCTCCAATACACAGCCTTCACCAGCAACCCTTCGGCGTCTGGAGTAAGTCGTGGGAGCGAGTAGAGCAGGAACGAGAGAGAGATAGCGGGGCGAGGCGAGGGCAGAGGGAGGGAGGATAGATAATGGCGTGTTTGGAGGCAGCAGCGGCAGCAGCCTAGTCGAGCTTCAGGTGCTGGCGGACATTGGGCGGCACCTTGGCGACGATCTTGGCGTAGATCGCGTCGTACTGCGCCGATACCTTGGCCAATTGCGCATCGATGACGACGTACTTTTCGCGGTAGAGACGCGGCCACATGAATGCCACGCAGAACACTACTCGAATGACACGACGAGATGAGATGAGAGGTTGGCCAGACCGATAGAACAACGCCGCAGGTCGCAAGCGGACGTACGCAAGTAGAGCACCGTGATGCCCGAGAGGCAGCCGCCGACGAGGCCGAGCAGGTAGAGCACGAGCACCCACTTGAGCGAGCGCAACGGACGCTCGAAGCACACAATGTCGCGCGCCTGCTCGATGAAGGCGTTCCACAGCAGCATCGCGATCTCGAGCGCATGGCCGACGGTCTGGCGCGAGACGCCAATCTGGCCACTGCCGAATCGAGCACTGTGTGTGCCGTAGCGTCAACGATCGATCCAACAGCGTAACGGAGCATCGTTAGGTCGGTTGCTTGATCGCGATGGAGAGCGAGCGAGCGAGCGAGCCAAGGTCTAACGATCGATCTCGCACTTGCGAGGCGCGCTCTCTCGGTCTCTCTCTCTCTCCCAGCTCAAAGAAGAACCCACACACACACAACTACAACCACGATACTCAACTGCAACGACGTACGCGATAGGGTTGGGGTTGTTCTGGTGGCGGAAGTGGTTGCGCGCGGCCGTGAAGAGCACGGCACCGCCGCACAGCAGCACAAAGATCGAGAGCAGATAGCTCAGCAGCGTGACGACCGAGTAGTCGCCGTACGCGATCAAGAACACAAAGACGTTGACGATCCACACGACCAGGCTCGTGTGCAGCACCTTCTCCCACATGACGAGCGATTGCACTGTTGTAGTTGGTGGCATCAGCGAGAGTTCGAGAGAGATCGACAGCGAGAGAGATCGAGGACGTACGGCGCAGGAAGACCGGGTTGGTGCGCAGCGTGACCAGCAGCGGCTCATTTTTGACGACCGCAGTGGCCGGGTCAGCGACAGCGGGAGTGGCAGAGGAGGCCATGGCAAGTTGTACGAGGCAGACACGTAGAACAACGCAGCAGCGGGAGCGGGAGCGAGGCAGCAACGACAACGATGATGATCGATCTCTCGCTCTCTGTTCCGGTGAGGAGGCGCCGACACTACTTCATATTATTCCTGGCCGACTCCCCTCTCCTATCCACCACTCCACTCCACTCCCATCACGACGACGTTCCCGTTGTTGGTTGGTTGAGGTGTGGATTGCGGCGGCGGCTGATTTGAGGCGAGCAGCAGAAGCAATGAACGACGTGGACTATAGAGGCATTGAACCATCCGTGATTCTGCCGGAGCCTTGGAAGATTCCACACGAACATTCGAGTCGACTTTTCCACACCACCGCGGAGTTGCTGTTCTAATCTGCCGCTTCTCCGCGACTGCTCCGGTGCTGCGGCATTCATAAGCCTCCCCACTCCAATCCCACTCAACCACCACTCAACCACCACCACTCCCTCAACGCCTCTCTCCCCCTCAACCACCATGGCTGACAAGTACGACATTGCCGCCTCGGTCTCGCCGTCGGTCTCGCCCAACGCTCACCTGCCATCACCCAAGCGCCTTCGTGCGGCCGAGCTCGCCGCCGCCAAGCACGAGCTCTTCTCGCAAGTGCGCGTGTGCCAGCAGTGCCACTGCGACATTCTCAGCGGCCGCCTGCCGGTCCCGCTCGGCGTGCGTCCGCGCGTCCCGAACTCGGCCGTCGCCAAGGCCGCGAGCTCCAAGGACAAGCACTCCAACAAGGCCAAGGACGTGCCGCCGTCGCCCGAGTTCGAGCCGCTCGTGAAGCCCGACGAGCAGGAGCACGAGCAGCAACAACAAGAGCAACAACTCGGCTCGCCGGCCAACCCCAGCGTGCCTGAGGAGCTGGTGCGCCGCAAGCAGCACACCAAGCGCCTGCAGACTCGCAGCCTCGCTGGCGGCGCCATCGCCGGTGCGGTGGTCGGCGCCGTCGCGGGTGCCGTGCTGTTCGGGCCCGTGGGCTTGGTGGCCGGCGGTGCCAGCGGTGCCGTGCTGGCCGGTGGCGCTGCAGGCCTCGCGGCCACCAAGTACGCCCACGCGCCGCCGAGCAAGTGCACCGTGTGCGCCTGCAAGATCTCGTCCAAGACGCCCGGCGCTCTGCCGTACGAGTGCCGCTCGTGCTGGCGCTGGTGCTGCCCGAGCTGCGTGCCGCACGTGATCGACCTCAACGCCATGGCGGCCGCCACGCACCGCATCTACGCCGGCGAGAACCCGGCAGCGGTCGCGGCGGCGTACACCGCCACCACCACCACCAGCGGCACCGCCGCCGACTTGCTGTATGCATCGCCACCGCCGCCGTTCGACGACCACACCGCGCTGCATGACTTGCCGCCGTCGTACCACGACATTGCGAGGGAGAGCTCGTTCGAGCATCACGAGAGTGCCGCGCCCAACACAGTGCACTAAGAGAGAGAGACGCGCCAAGCAGCGCGCCAGCTCACCTTGTACATTGCTCGTACCAGCGACTCATTCATCCGAGTTTTACGTTGATTCTTTGTATTCAATACAATCATATGCTTGTTGATCTCTAATCAACCACTCTAGAGAGTTCATTATCGATCCGTTAGTGAGAGAGAGAGAGAGAGAGAGTGAGCGCGAGCAAGGTAATACCAACGTACAAGAACTGGACTGCCGCTCGGAACAGCCACTCTTGCGGTCATGTCTGTTGTACAGGTCGAGCGTCGACTTGACTGCTCGTCGCTACCGCTGCTGCTCGCCATCAGCCGTGAGTTCGGTTGCATTGGCGCCTCCTGTCGACTCGAGCTCTGCTTGGTCGTCTGTCGCACTCTCCTCCTCCTTGGGCCACCACTCCAACAAGCCCAAACCAACCTCGTCCAGGAATCCCTGCATCCGATCCACCACGTCAGCACGAGCGGCTCGCTCGAATACGATCGAGATCGCACGGACGGACCGTGATCTTCATCGGAGGCACTTTGACGTCGCCAAGAGCGCTGCTACTGACGGAAGTCGCAGCACTCTTGGGTGAATCCTTGTGACCGAACTCGAGCGAGAACACACGGAAGCGTATCTGCTTGTCGTTGTCCATCCACATCTGAATGTCGTTGTACAGCCAGTACCAGCACTCTTGCGACTCGTCGCTGCGTTTGGTCGATACATCACTCGCACGAATGAGACCAGAGCGAGCACGAAGAAGACATCGTATATCGACGTACAAGTGACTGGGATTGGGCAAACAACTCGGCGGGATGTGAATGTCCTCGAAGAAGCCCAGTGATACTACAAACAACCAACGGAGTTACTATCGCTCACGATAGATAGCTCACGATAGATCACGATAGCTCACGATAGCTCACGATGGATAGATAGATAGATAGATCACGATAGATCACGATGGATAGATAGATAGGTAGATAGATAGATAGATAGATAGATCACGATAGATCGCTTGGTACCGTAGATGCCATCAGGGTCCGATGCGCGAATGGTGCCGATCAGGACCTCGCCGATGAAGGGCCGAAACACCACGACGCGGAAGACGGCCTTGACGTGCGACGAGCCGTCGGCGGGGAACAACAGGCCGTCGCTGATGCTCCTGATGTCGAAGAGGCACACGACGAGGCCGACGTTGTGCAGCACCTTGTTGGCGTACTTCTTGTTGATCTCGGCCGTGACGGCGGCGACCTCCTCGTCGAACAGGTGCGGCAGGATGCGTATGTTGTCCGATAGCTCGACGAGAACGAACATGGTGCGAGAGAGAGAGAAAGATATCCACGAGTTGATTGATCGAATAGAAGGAGATGGAGATATCCACGAGTTGATTGATCGAATAGCAGGAGATGGAGATATCCACGAGTGGATTGATCGAATAGCAGGAGATGGAGATATCCACGAGTTGATTGATCGAATAGAAGGAGATGGAGATATCCACGAGTTGCTCGATCGAATAGATATGAGACGTGTGTGGTGAGGTAGAGATATGAAGCTGATCGCTTCGATCCTTCGTGTTTGTTTGTTTGCCGCGCTGCTGCTGCTGCTCGTGTCCGCAACCACAGCAGCCACTAGTTGCTCTCTCTCTCTCTCTCTCTCTCTCTCTCTCTCTCTCTCTCGTGTGTGGCAGCGATATCGATCTCGCGTGATGGCTGATACGTCGTCCATCTCGCCCGACGATACGAGCGCTGCCATCTCCGATACGAGCGCCACCACCAATCCTCTGACCAACTCGAACCCTCTCGATGATGCGATATCCAACAACAGCAACAGCAACAGCAGTGGTGGCGGTGCTTCGAGTGGCGCCGATGCTCCTGTGGGATGCCCGGCGTGTGGCACGGTGGCGGCCAACATGCTCGAGCACCTCAACGAGTGCTCGACGCTGCAGTTCATCAAGCAGACGCAACAGAACGCGCGCACCCGCATGCCCACCATCGCCAGCCTCGCCAGCATGCGCCCCACGCCTCTCGACGGCAGTGGCAGTGGCAGTGGCGCTGTCAATGGCGTGTCGCCCTCGCCTCCTCCTCCGACCTCACCCACGAGCAGTGCCGCTGGCAGTGGCGGTGGCGTGGGCGGACGCACGACCCCGGGACGCGATGGCGGCACCAAGTGGACGGCGAGCATCCTGTCGCTCGCTCGCATGAAGCGAGATCCCAAGCGTCGATCGGCTGACGGTGGCTCACACCAACGCATCGTGCCGAACTCCATGTCGTCCGTCGGCTCGAGCGCTGGCGATACGACCGACGAGCTTGGCGGCGACTCGAGCACCACCGCGACCAAGTCGCTCGCTAGCGTCACGAGCTCCCCGTCAGTGGTTCGCCACCCCGATGGCGCCTCGACGAGCAGCGCTGCCTCTTCTGGCAGCAGCGACGATGATTCGAGCAGTGGCACCGAGACTCCGAAGCGGCAGTCACGACGACAGGCCATGATCAAGACGGCGTCGATGCCGGACTTTAGCAAGAACCTCGTGCGCACGGCAACCAGCTCGACGAACAACGCCACCGCCGCCTCCTCCAGCAGCAGTAACTCGAGCAACAACAGTGCCGGCGGTGCTTTGAACGAACTCGAACAGTTGCAACAGTTCCAGCAACTGCAACTGCATCAGCGCCAGCAACTGCAACTCCAACTGCAGCAGCCGCAGCTCGCCAGCACGGCGGCGCTGGCCGGCGCCAACCAAGTCATGCGGCCGGGCGTCGAGGTCGAGGTGGCTCGCATCCTCGCGGCGCTGGCCGACCGCAACTTTAACGACAAGGACATTTGGGAGGGCGAGCCCGAGGTGCACGGCGTGCTGCGGCAGTTCCTGGTGACGTTCGAGCGCAACCGCGCCACGCGCAAGAGCAAGACCAACGTCGTGACGTTCCGCATGCCGCAGCACGCCGTGCTGCAGGGCGTCTCGAGCAAGACCTACAAGATTCGCAACTCGCAGACGTGCTCCGAGATCATGAAGACCATCTGCCGCAAGCTCAAGCTGCCGCGCCACGAGACCTATCACTTTGAGACGCTGCGTGGCTACAAGCTCAATCCCTTCGATCCGATCAACTACTATGGCCTCGGCACGTTGTTCGACACGTGGGAGCTCGTGATCGTGCCGGCCGAGAACTCGGACCTGCTTGGCATGCCGTCCTCGCGATCCAGCCACAACCTTAGCGGCAGCAGCAGTAACAACACCAACAACACCGTGTCGCCTCGTCTCAGCGCTCGGGGCGTCAGCGGCGGCTCGTCCGGCGCGGCATTGATGGGTTCGATGGGCGACGCAGCATTGCATTCGTCGCATCTGGCGCTCGCGAACCTCTCGCTCGTGCGCATCGAGCTGCCGCAGATCGAGTACTTTCGCACGACCCGCAGTCAGGTGATTCACGTCGAGCCCAAGGTACCGATCCACAAGATCATCGCCTCGCTCTGCAAGCGCTGGGTCGTCGACAATCCGGCGCAATTCTCGCTCGCCGTCAAGCAGGCGCACGGCTACGTGGTGCTCGATGGCAATCGCGACACGTCGTACTATGGCCTCGGCACGCGCTTCACACGTTGGCGACTGCATCTGCTGCCATCGGACCTGAGCGCCGCCGCCAAGCTCACTGACGCCGCCGTCGTTCCGGCTGCCAATCTCGACGCACGCTTCGGCTGGGCGCAGATCGAGCAAGCGGCGCTCACAGTCGACGAGGCACGCCGTATCATTGCCGAGCTCTCGAAGCCACTACCCGGTGGCCGACAGCGACAGGCTTCCGTATGCCCCGATGGTAGTGCCGCCGCCGTCGCCGGTGCTGCTGCTGGAGGTGTATCGTCCTCGGGTGACGGTACTGTGGAGAGCGAGCTGCCACGTTTCGATGAGGACGAACCTCCATCGGCCTTGGAGTTGCAACTTGAGCAGCTTCGAGAGGAGCGCGCCAAGACTATTGCCGAGTTACAGCAACAACTTGCCCAACTTTTGGCTCAAGCAGCTGATGCCAGTGGCACCAAGAGTAGTACGACAAGTATGTTTCACGATGGCATCCAGGTCTCTTGATAGAATGATGTGCTCATCGAGAGAGCGAGAGATACAGAGGATCCGAGTGCCGTAGCTCTCGCAGCCAAACAACTCGAGGTCGATAACCTCAGCTCGCAAGTCAAGGCTCTCGAGGGCATTGCACTCAAGGTCAAGGAGGTGACCAAGAAGCGTGCCAAGACGGTCGAGGACACGTTGCGTGCGCTTCGAACCTCGGAGCAATCGTGGCGTCAAAAGTTCCAAGAGCTCGAAGAGAGTTCGGCCAGTACGACGCGCAGCAATCGCGCTCTTCGCGATTATGTCGATAGCATGAAGGATGCTCTCGAGCGATCGGTACGAGTTGTTGGCCGAATACAAAGACCTTGCCTGTGGCTGACATGTACACGCACTTGTGTAGGAGGAGAACGTTGCTTCTCTTGAAGAGAAGAATCGTGCTCTCGTGTTGGAGATCGAGCAACTTAAAGCTGCTGCTGCTGCTGGTGGCGGTAAGCGTCAGCGAGTGGCTGCCACTCGTGAGGAGTCGCCCCATGCCGCTGGTGATGAAGCTGCATCGCAGGAAGCCACCAGCGAGAGTGCAGCAGTACCTGATGCGGATGTTGAGGATACTGCCACTGCACCAGTCACACCTACTCCCAACAAGGCCGCCGTATCTGCCGAGAAACAACAACAGCCGCAACCACAAGAGGAGGCATATGACGACGAGGAGTACTATGACGATGAGTACTATTACGAAGAAGCACCGTACGATGCACACACGCACGCACACAGAGCGATAGGCATCTCTTTTGTTGAGTGATGTATCTGATCCACTGAGTCATGGATTGATCGATGGATGGATGGATAGAGTTCAACCTCCGCCGCCACCCAACTTGCCGCTCGGTGTACTGTTGCTGCGATGCCAAGTGAACTACATGTCTCCCGACTCGCCTGGCTCACCGTTCCGCAAGGGAGGCATTACGCCCATCACACTGAACGAAATGAAGTTGTACGTCATTGAGCTGCGAGCTCCACAGCCTCACGTACTGTTCTCACACAAAGTTGCGTGATGATGTGATGATGTGATGATGTGATGATGTCTTGTGTAGTGCTTTGCGACCGACACCAGTGGTTGATCGTCGACCACCAGCAGCCGGCGATCCAGGCAGCATGATCGAGTTCCTGTACAACTCGTTGCAACAGCGCCTGGCTAGCATTCAAGAGGCCGAGGACTTGGATGACGATGACGATGTTGCTTGGGAGGAGTATGACGAGGAGGGCATCTTCCTCGGCGACGACGACATGGAGGAGTGGTTCAACAGCGCCGAGCAATGATGAGCGCCTTTTGCCGTATCGACGGACGGACGGACGCGGACGGTCTCTGCTGGCTATTTATTCAATCATCCTTTGGAGCCCACGCAACAACAAGAGAAATGCCATACGTACTTGTTTGTTAGTTTGAGAGTTTGAGTACGAGTGCTTGGCATAGATGCGTTGCGTTGTTGCTTCTTATTTTATTGATGCCCAGTGAGATCGTTGCGTTTGGAATTGGTTGGTTAGGGTTAAGTTGAATTTGTTTGGTTTAGTTTATCGTAGTTAGTCATTGATGAGATTGAGCGACATGGATAGATAGATAGATAGATAGATAGAGAGCACACTCATCTGCATCGTAACACACACACACAATGAACAAGTACGAACGATACTTGCCAAACCGTGCTGCAATCATGATAATAATGATGATACACACAAGAGGGAGAGAGTACACAATAGCTTCTTGTACAAACACATACGCAACACACACGCGCTCGGCTCGCGTGCGCTCTCTCTCTCTCTCTCAGTTACTCTCTGGTCTTGAGTTGAGCGCGTGTCTCCTTGAGCTTGGCGCGCAACTCGAGGTTCTCGGCCGTGAGCTTCTCGACCATCTGCATCAAGGTCGCAGCCTCGTT
>Ga0209935_1003584_pt1 | contig 15711 bp, 6 predicted proteins | sample ThiBio_1000_plan_2_FD_183958 | JGI IMG/M metagenome (GOLD analysis project Ga0209935, IMG submission 183958) | Wastewater bioreactor microbial communities from Cape Town, South Africa - Thiocy_cont_1000_plan (SPAdes) | ecosystem: Engineered > Bioreactor > Thiocyanate-remediating >... | reverse complement strand
CCATGACCAATAATTTAGCCGAGCGTCAATTACGTAAGTATGTAATATATAGAAAGAAGCTGTTATTTACCTGGTCGGAGTGGGGTAATCAGTTTGTAGAGCGCATATTGAGTTTATATTTAAGCTGTCGCTTAAAGAAGACTAGTGCTTTTGCCCAGTTATATCAAGCTATCTCTACTCATCCCTAGCCTCTTAACTATATAGGCGTGAACGCTTACGAATGATTATTGAATTAATCACAGTCCTTTCCTTGTAGGAAAGGGCTGTGCAAAATACACTTAAGATACTATGTATTTGTTTTTGTTCTTCAAGTTATATACTTTCCTTTGCTTTCTCTCTTTTTTCTTTAAGTCGTGCTATATCGATCCTAACCATATCTATAAGTGGATGATTATCTGTATATAGAGCTTGAAATATTCCAAGAGCTTTTTCATAGTATCTTAACGCTTCCCAGTGTTGTCCTAAGTTGAAATAAACATTTCCTATACCATGGAGTGAAATAGCTATATCTGGATGATTGTCTGTATATAAAGTCTTCCTCATTTCAAGTGCTTGCTCATAATACTTTAATGCTTCTTGGTTTTGGCCTAACTTGAAATAATCTTCTCCTATATTATTTAGCAATTTGATCATATCTGGATGATGATCTCGACACAAAATTTGCATTATTTTCAGGGTTTGTTGATGCCATTTTAAGGCTTCTTGAGGTTGATTTAATTCTCGATATGCTAGTCCTATACTATTGAACGAATCAGCTATATCTGAATGATTGTCTGTATACAAAGCTTGTCTCATTTCAAGTGCTTGCTGAAAATACTTTAAGGCTTCTTGGTATTTTTTTAAGTCAAAATAATATCTTCCTACCCTATCGAACGAATCAGCTATATCTGAATGATTGCCAGTATACAAAGCTTGTCTCATTTCAAGTGCTTGCTCATAATACTTTAATGCTTCTTGATTTTGGCCTAAAGCGTTGTAAGCTGATCCTATACTATTAAGTGAACTCGCTATATCTGAATGATTGTCTGTATACAAAGCTTGTCTCATTTCAAGAGCTTGCTCATAATACTTTAATGCTTCTTGATTTTGGCCTAAATCATTGTAAACAGCTCCTATATTATTGAGTGACATAGCTATATCTGAATGATTGCCAGTATACAAAGCTTGTCTCATTTCAAGTGCTTGCTCATAATACTTTAATGCTTCTTGATTTTGGCCTAAATCATTGTAAACAGCTCCTATATTATTGAGTGACATAGCTATATCTGGATGATTGTCAGTATACAAAGCTTGTCTCATTTCAAGAGCTTGCTCATGATACTTTAATGCTTCTTGGTGTTGGCCTAAAGCTCTGTAAACATTTCCTATACTATTGAGAGAACCCGCTATATCCGGATGATTGCCGCTATACAAAGCTTGCCTCATTCCAAGAGCTTGCTCATGATACTTTAATGCTTCTTGGTGTTGGCCTAAAGCGTTATAAACTAATCCTATATTATTGAGTGAACTAGCTATCTCTGGATGATTGCCAGTATAAAAAGCTTGCCTCATTCCAAGTGCTTGCTCATAATACGTTAATGCTTCTTTGTGTTGGCCTAAAGCGTAGTAAACATTTCCTATATTACCTAGTGAATTAGCTATATCCGGATGGTTGCCAGTATAAAAAGCTTTTTTTATTTCAAGTGCTTGCTGAAAATACTTTAATGCTTCTTGGTTTTGGCCTAAAGCTCTGTAAACATTTCCTATATTATCTAATGAATTAGCTATCTCTGGATGATTGCCAGTATACAAAACTTTTCTCATCTCAAGAGCTTGCTCATAATACTTTAATGCTTCTTGATTTTGGCCTAAATCTTTGTAAACAATTCCTATGTTACTCAGTGAATTAGCTATATCTGGATGATTGCCAGTATACAAAGCTTGCCTCATTGCTAGGGCTTGCTCATGATACTTTAATGCTTCTTGGTCTTGGCCTAAAGCGTAGTAAACATTTCCTATATTATTGAGTGAATTAGCTATATGCGGATGATTGCCAGTATACAAAGCTTGCCTCATTTCAAGGGCTTGCTTATAATACTTTAATGTTTCTTTGTGTTGATTCAAATCAGAATAAACATTTCCTATACCGTTAAGTGACATAGCTACATCTGGATGATTGCCAGTATACAAAGCTTTTTCCATTTCAAGGGCTTTCTCATAATACTCCAATGCTTTGGAGTGGTTCCTTAAATGCCAATAAGCATTTCCTATATTATTGAGGGAAACAGCTATATCTGGATGATTTCCTGTATGCAAATCTTGCCTTATTTCAAGTGCTTGCTCATAGTACTTTAATGCTTCTTGATCTTGTCTTAAATCAAAATAAACATTTCCTATATTATTGAGAGAAGCAGCTATATCCGGATGATTTCCTGTATGCAAATTTTGCCTCATTTCATAGGCTTGCTTATAATCAGATAAGGCTTGTTTATAATTGTGGACTACATATTGATTATACTTTCCTACATAATTCAACAGCTCAGCTAATTCTGGGTTGATCATTTCTGTTGCATATGCTAAGATAGAAGTTATATTGGAAGCATATAGTCTTGCTTGATCCCATTTAGTATCAGGTACTCTATCTACTTCGGGCATAACTTTAGCCAATATTTGCACAAGATTTCTTATTAAATCTTGCTTTGATAGTTTATTTTCTTCGTTCCAATCTTGATATTTTTTACAAGCTGATTGTATTTCTTGATGTATCCGAATGCCCTGTCTATTTGAACCATCATCTATTATTTCGATCAATGATAGCCTCCTTAGTTTATCTAATACATCATCTAATTCTTGTTCTTGCCCATTATTTATCTCTAACAACATGCTTACTAAGGATAAAGGAATGAAGTCTGAATCTAAGTAAGAACCATATTGCATCATTAATTGCAAAGGCCCATTTAATGTTTTCAATCCTAAATTGACCCCACGTAGAGATCCACTCTTCTTTTCTAACTCATCAATACATCTTCTTATACCCTTATATCTAGGAATATCATTTACAAATATTGTTTTATTTTTTCCTTCGTCTATATAGCCAACAGCTGTAGTTAGTTCTAGAGGAATAAGTCCTACTGTTTTTATCAATCTTTCTATTTCTTGCTCACTAGGGTTAAGCGATCGCAAGCTTTCCTGAATATATTTTTTGCCTTCCTCAGAAGTAAAAGCTTTTAATTCGACTTGGCTATATTCTTTAAAACTCTTTTTATCTCGAGTAGTAATAATCACTTGTACCAAATCAGGTCTATTCATTAGACACTCAGCTATTAAAGTTGAATTAAGTGCATTATCTAAAATTATCAAAGCAGGCTGTCTGCGATCTTCTAAAGCATTATAGACTTTTCTGGCTAATTCTGGAAGATATTTACTAGGATCATCTTTGAATTCTTGCACCAGCGCCTGATAATTGATGCCTAGCTCTTGAGCTATATTTTCACAACTCCTTATTAGTTTATCCCAGGTTTCTGCTGATATCCACCATACAGGTTGCTTGGATTTTTGCTCATGTCCATAATGGGCTACTAAGGAGCTCTTGCCTACGCCTCCATGACCATATATCACACATATCCCTTCCTTCTGTAATTTTTGGCTTAACTCTTGTTGTTCACTTTTTCTATCTACATAATGTGGAAGTTTAGCTACTGGAATGTAGCTATGAAGTTTAGAAGATTGTTTTATGGATTCTTCTTGTAATTTCTTGCTGAATTCTTGTACTACATAATTAAAAACTGCGTGATTCTTGCTATGCTTGAGAGTCTCTTTAATACGAGTCGATGTTAATACATCTTTTGCTCTTTGCATCTTATCACGTAAGGCTTGTATCTGAGTTTGTTTTTCAGTTAATAATAGGCATGGTTTTCCTTCTAAATCTTTAATAGTATAATCTTGCAAAATATCTTTTAAAACTGTACCGATTATATCATTGATTTGGAGTCCACCTATCTCCTTTCTATCCTCCCACAACGCGTACAAAAATCCATCTATACTTTCATATCCATCTATGTTTAAAGGATGTGCATCAATGCTTATTGGGCTTGTTTGATAATGGCCTACATATTTATGTTTAAATTCATTATGAGGGTTTAAAACTTTTTCTTTATAATCTTCGTCTAAGTGCACTAATGTAGTCCAATATTGTTTTGCGCCTCTAGTCAAAGTAAGCAAATCTCTTAATACATTAACCATGCTGCTAGTTGCAGCACTTACATCTCCTAGATATGGTTTTAATAAAGTATTTAATTTACTTTCTTTACCTACATGCTCTATCTTATCTGTGTTTAGCTTTGGCCAATCTTTTACGCGCACATATTCTTTTGGCTTGCCTGTAGTAGAATCAAATTCACTGAGTATAATAATTAAACTGTGGCCTAAAAGAGCTACGGAACTTTTATTTCCAGTCTCAATTATTGGACCAACTATTGATAGACTTTGTGCCCGTTCTACAAATTTATTTGCCCAATCCGGACCTTTCAGTTTGGGGTATACCCTATATACTTCTCCTGGATGGCCATTACAAGAATTTACAAAATTAGGCGCAGAGAGATAAGCTGTTATCGGTAAATTTCCTATTTTAAACTCAGTACTCGGATTAATTACACTTGACTGAAAAGTATGTAGCTTTCTATCTGTTCCTGGGCTATCAAAAACAATACCCTTTACTTCTCTATAATCAAAATCAAGATAACAAAATGCTATACCTAGTTCTGCCAAGTAACCTCCTAAAGAATGGCCTGTAATAGACAGATTAAAGCCACTTCTCTTTGCATAATCTACAGCATCCTTTGTTGCTATATAAACTAATTCTTGTTGTTTTGTAACAGCATTCCCTAACACTCCTATCATATCTTCAATGACCAGATCTTTAACGACACGACCTGGCTTTTTAAGATCCGGGTATGTACCCTGAAAAGCTAATACAGCTTGGTGGGTAGACTTATTTACATATAAAGCACTGTAAAAACCTGAGTCATTGGTATCCTCCTGTACTTGTACTATTTCCCATGTACTAGTTGGTGACTCATGACCTAACTTTTCAGCTAAATCCTTAAGATCTATTTTGTCGCCTACTTTAGGTTCATCATAAGAATGGTTAGATAGTAGACCATGTACATAATCAGTTGGATTATAAGTATAATTACATATATTTTGTACTAGCTTTTCTTCAATTTGCTTTTTTAATTCCTGACAATCTTCCAGTACTTCTCCCCATTCAATATATCCTACTACAAAATTGTTATCAATCGCTTCTTTGAGCTTTTCGAGCTGTTTTTTAGTCAATTTTTCTTGACGCAGATCTATAAATTTTTTCTTAGGGTCGTTAGTTGGTAATCCTTCTAGTGTCGATGCATAAGCCTGATAGGTAGATATGTTCTTTTTTAATTTTATTTTAATCTCTTCTTTTAATTTTTGGCAATTTTCTAATATTTCTCCCCAACAGATCCACATTATTACAAAATTATTATCAATCGCTTCTTTGAGCTTTTCGAGCTGTTTTTTAGTCAATTTTTCTTGACGTAGATCTATAAATTTTTTCTTAGGATCATTAGTCGGTAATCCTTTTAGCGCCAATTCACAAGTCTGGTAAGTAGAGATATCTTTGTTATCTTTTAATTTTTTGCTAATCTGTTCTTGTAACTCCTGGCAATCTTCTGGTATTTCTCCCCAATGAATATAACCCACCACAAAATTTTCGTTTAACACTTGTCCGAGTGCGCTTAATTTTTCTTTGGTTAATTTTACTTTTGTTAAATCGACAGCCTTCACTTGTAATCCATTGTCTTTTAATGCATAAAGCGCCTCATCATATGTATATGGTCTAGTGTTGATACCAAAAAACTCTCTATCTAAATCTAATTCTAACTCTAGTTCTTCTTTCTTTAGATATCTTAGTGTGATTTTAGCTCCTTCGTGTTCTTGCCTAGCTGCTTTTCTACACCATTTTATTGATTTATGAAGCATTTTTTTATCCCTACATACATCCCAAATCACACGGGTTTTTCGTGCCATTTGGTATTGAGCGTCAGGTTTATTTTGCTTAGCACTTTCAAGCCACATTTGGTAATCCTCATCCATAAGATCTCTCTTTAGAAGTTCTTTCTGTCTTTTTTCTTCCTTCTCTTTTTCCTTGTCTTTCCTTTTACCTACTACTTCTTTTTCTCCCTGTTGATTATGATCTTTTTTTCTTTTAGCCAACTGTTCTTCAATGATTTTTATTAATTCAGGATGGTCTACCTCAACTTCTTGTAATAGCTTAATGGCTGGTAGATAACCTTGTGCTTTTGCTTGTAATAACCAATGTAATGCCTCATCAACATCCCCTTCTGAGTGCTGACGTTTCCAAGCATTATACGCCCATTCCCCTAGTTCAAATTGAGCCATATCCTCTCCATGTCTCGCACGTTCAAGTAAATGCTTTCGATGCTGTATATCATTATCAGATAATCCATCTTTTCTTTTTTTATTTTTATTTTCTTTTTTTAATGTTAATTGTCTTTTGAGTAGTGTAAGCGAATTTATTTCCTTTAGTAAAGCAACCGCTCCTTGATGCTCTTGTGCAGCTGCTTTGTTTAACCATTCTTCTGCTTCCAACAGTTCATCTTCTCTTTTTTCCTCTTGCCAAACCTTATACGCTCTTTTTCCCAATTTAAATTGTGCTTCACTATCTCCTTTCATGGCAAGTCTCACTTGCTTTTTATAGTTTTTAAAATCTTCCGCAATTAAATTTTTTTCTTTCTGCTGCTCTTTTTCTTCTTCTTGATCTTCATCACCTTTTTTGATAAGACTCCTTTTCATCCCACCTGAAATTCCTCCTTTACGAATAGTTATATATCTTAGTTGTCCACTGTGGCAACGGTTTAACTCGATACGATTTTTCTGCGTTGTAGCATCTAGTTTAGTTAAAGAGGTTAAGTCTGCACCTTTTTCGACAATTACAGGAACAGCTTTATAATTAGGTTTAGGTTTTTTTTCATCGACTTTTAAGTTTGCTTTTAATTCTCCTGCATCTTCATAAAAAGAAGCTAAGTAGTCACCTGTTGTTATAAGTTGATGGCCTACTAATGGTTCTATATCAATGTCTTTGCTGGATCCTGATATTTCATCTGGGGATTCTTCTTGAGGAGTGAGTTGATTAAAAGAATTACCACAGCTTTGTAAGAATAAACTTAACAATAACATAGAAGCTACTAGCTTATGGCTTAATTTGTAATTTCTGATCATAGGTATAGAAATTTATCGATGACTATATATTAGTTGATAGCTAGGGTATTTGCAATTATTTTTAAGAATAAAGTAACCAACAGGGGAAAATCTTACATTAGATCTTATATATGCTATGTTTTATTGATATATAATACTTTGTTTTATGAGACGGTTAGATTGTACATTATTTTGTATCTTTTTGGGGTAAAATTTAGAGTCTTAAAAAAGGGTCCTTTCCTGATACACTAAAAATATACCTACCAACCTCATGCCACCCTAGTTTGATTACATAGGTCAGAAGAAAATTCTGACCTATGTAATGTCAACAGGACTTCTATGGTAAAAGCAAATAAAGTAGAGATTTTATTTCTGGTTGTTCATTAATTTGGTTGGTATCTTACATACAATCTTTGTGCCTTTACACAAGCATATACTCTTTGTAAAATCTTATTGCGGATCGCATTAATTATACTCATCTTATTTTTCCCCTCTTTCACCTTACGATCAAAATAGTTTTTTAACTCTCCTCCTTGACGGATGGCACTTAAAGCGCACATATGCAAGGATGTTTTTAAGGTTTTGTTCGCCATGGAGTGTACCTGCGTTCTTCCTCGTATGCTGTTCCCTGATTGATAAGCAAATGGCGCTATTCCAGCATAACAAGCTAATTTCTTTCCACTATCAAAGCGCTCGAAGCCATGGGTATAAACTAGTAGCTGTAAGGCTGTTATAGGACCTACATGTTCTACAGAACGAATATAGTGATAGCTTGCTTGTAACTCTCCTTCTTGTTGGACTAAATTCTCTAAATCTATGTTTATAGCTTTAATCTCCTTATCTAAGGCTGCCAAGGTCTGTTTACATGCTTTTCTTGACATCTTTTCTTCCTCTTTGAGTCCCATCTCTTTTAGCTCTTCAATAGGAGCTAAGAGCATCTTGCGAACTTTGATGAGCCTTTCCCGGGCAGCTAATAGATGAGATACTTTTTGTATAGACTGATCTTTAGCACTATAAGCTTTAGCCTTATCTTGGTTGCGGAATGCATAAAGACATATCTTTTGGGCATCCATCTTGTCTGTTTTACCTCTGGCTAGTCCCAAGCTCCATTTAATGGTAACTGGATTTTCTACCCAAGCAAAGACTTTTTCCTTTTGTAAAAAGTCAACCAAAGACCGATGATAGATACCTGTATTTTCCATACACACCAATAAATTGTCAAAGGCTATTCCCTGTTTTTTAAGCCAAATCAACATCTTTTTATACCCCCTAAGCTATTAGCAAATTGGTGGTTTACCATAGGGGCATTGGCTTTATTTTGGCTTAAAGCAACATCTATTTTGTTCTTTGCTATATCTACTCCTAAAAGCTGTGTAAATTGCATGTGAGTTAAAGTTTAAATGGTTCAACAATGACTAACATGTTACAGGTTATATTCAATCCCGTCATAATAGGTCTTTAACCTGAACTTCTATTTGAAACTACCTGTAACTAACAACAGGGGATTAAGCCCTGTTATAGGCCACTATGCCTAGGAAAAAAAATAAAGCGCCCCTGTTGTTTGTTAGTTTTATCTATATTAATAATACTTCTACAAACCTAACGGGTGAGAAAATATAACTATTTGATTATTCTATATTCCTATCCAGGATATTGATTCCATTGCCATTCTAGGCCAAATATGCGCCCTAACCCATCATTCTAATAGCCCTCTACACACATACACTTTTCTGAACAGTATCAAGATGATGAAGATTTTTACGTATTATAATATTAAAAATTTATAAATCCCTCCTTTTTCAAGGTATTCAATTCTATAATTTTATCTTGTGCATCAACAACTCCTTGGTCGGCTGCTTTTTGATACCATTTTAGGGCTTCTTGAAAATCCGGTGTTAGTCGGGTTGAGCTTACAAACCCTACAAATCCAAAGCCACTTTCTTCATACATTCTGCCAATGGCATACTGTGCATTTGCATACCCCTGGCCAGCAGCTTTTAAATACAATTTTATGGCTTTTTTATAATTTTTAACTACACCATTGCCTTGCTCATACATAAGTCCCAGGTTAGTTTGTGCAGCTGCATTCCCCTGATCTGCTGCTTTTTGATACCATTTTAGGGCCTGTCTGTAAGATTTTGCAACAACTTGCCCCTTAGCATACATAAACCCCAGATTATTTTGTGCACTTTCTTGCCCTTGATCCCCTGCTCTTAGGTACCATTCGAAGGCTTCTTGATAATTCTGATTTACTCCTTGTCCATTTTCATACATCCAGCCTAGCATAAATTGATGTTCTCTTTCCCCTAGCTTAGCAGCAGCCTTTATTTCTTTACTAACTCCCTGTAACATTTCATTGGCTCTTATAGTATCTTTTTTAACTCCAAAACCCTTATAATACATACGTGCTAGCCTAGCTTTAGCAATTACTTTTCCTTGGTCGGCTGCTTTTTGATACCATTTTAGAGCTTCTTGATAATTCTTAACTAGGCCCCTCTTGCCTTGCTCATACATAAATCCCAAGTTAGTTTGTACATCCGCATCTCCTTCTTCCGCTGCTTTTAGATACCCTGCTATTATTCTTTTTTCATCCTGGACTATTCCTTGTCCATCTTGATACATAACTCCAGGGTTATTTTTCTCAACCGAATCTCCTTTTCTGGCCACTATACTATTTACTATTTGAAAAGTTTGTTCTTGACGTATAGATGTAGATTGCTTCAAAGGCGATGTTCGCCTTTGAAGGACAAATTCTTCTCTATTTTCTCTTCTTGTAGCTCCAGAAGTATTAATATCTGGTAACGAATAAGAAGGCGTTTTTAAATCTAAATGCTTAGCCGCGTTTGCTGCTTTATTTATTCTTTTACATATCTCACGTTCTTGATCTTCTATTTTTTTTTCACTAAAAGCTTCTTGTATTGCAGAAGATAAATTTGCATGTCTTGTATTCAAGCATTCGTTAAATTCTTTAAGTAAAGATACTTGAGCCGAAAACAATTCTTTGCGGCCAGTATCTTCATCTATATCATGATCTTTTAATAAAACTTTCCAATATGGAGTTTCAGATTTAGCTATATTAAATATTAAGTCTCTGATTTGTTGACTAGTAAATTCTTTCTCCTTCTCTTTTTCCTTTTCTTTTTCTTTACTTCCTTCATTCGAATCTTTACTTTTTTTCATCCCTCCAGCAACTCCACCATTAAGAACTATAACTCGGTCTATTTTCCTATGTTTACGGCTTAACTCAATGCGATTTTGTTGTGTTCTATGGTCAAGTTTAGTTAAGTAGAATAAGTCCGTACCTTCTTCAATCATTACAGGAACATCTTTATAATTGGGTTCTGGTTGTTTTTCATCAACTCTTAAGTTTGCTTTTAATCCTTCGTCCTCTTCGTAGAAAGAAGCCAAGTAACCACCTGACGTTACAATTTTTTTATCTGTATTTATTAAAGGATTGTCTGACAATTCTAGAGTTCTGCTTGATTGCCCTTTTTCTTTGGAAATAATCTGATTTGAAAAACCACCACAACTTTGTAGAAATAAACCTACAAACAAAATACAAGCTATCAGCCTATGAGTTAGTTTATAATGCTTTTTCATACTTTATTATAAGTTAAATGTTGATCATAAATTAGTTGCTAGCTAGTAAATTACAAACCAGCGGGGAAGAAAAAATTACTTTAGTTTTCTTTATTCTCTGTTGTTAGTATGTAAAAAAGCCTTTTCAGTATAGGAAACCGTCTACACCAAATTACAAGACCAAGCACTTATACTAGCAATCAGGAAATATGATGAATGATTATCCCTGCATACGCAAGAGACAATTAAATTGTAAGTTGGCTAAGCAATGAGCTCCTATTGATGAAATTTCGTGGATGGGATCAAAAGACCCTACCTTTTTGGGAAAGCTTAAAAATGCATGGGATTTGGAATTTAAGAAGAATCCAGAGCTCATTATGGTTTTATGTGGTTCTGTGTCAGCATGGATTGAAAAAAACATACTGGGGTCTACAGGATTTATGGGTAGATTCTCTCTGGTTTTGGATTTAGAAGAGTTATCAATCAACGAATCCACACAGTTCTTGGATCAAGTGGGCTTTTGCGACTCTCCATACGAAAGATGCAAGATACTTGGAGTAACTGGAGGGGTACCTAGATATCTAGAAGAAATCAAAGGCAATAAATTAGCCGATGAAAATATCAAAGATTTATGTTTCAAACGTGGTGGCATATTATTTCGTGAATTCAAAGATATATTTTCAGATATATTCGGACATCGAAGTGAACTGTATGAAAAAATAGCACGCGCGCTTGTGCATGGAAGAAAAGAACTTAATGATATTGTAAAAGCAATTCACCTACAAAAAAGTGGCTACCTGAGTGGGTATATGTCAGATTTAGTTATGTCAGGCTTTTTTAAGCGCGATTATGTTTGGAATATTACTGGCAAAACCAAGCCAAGATTGAGCTATTAGGGGTATCAGCAACATGTCTGCGAAAAGGTACGGTTTGAAACTTATTTTTTCTTTGTAAGCGTACCTTCCTATAAATAGGTTAGTTCTTCTTTATCTTTAATATCATCTACGAAATAAGTTCCCATAGGTATAACATGTTTGTAGGGTAACAAAGAAATGTGAGATAAACATCTTTCATCTATAAGCGTACCACTAGCTTTTAATTGAGTTATAATCTCACTCATTTTTAAAGTATTCCATAATAATACAGCATTTGACACCAGCCTCAAACAGCTTGCCTTATTCATGATTTCTTCATAATCTCCTACTTGGAATTTTCCATGATTGGCAAAGAAAATCCATCTAGATAAAGCATGTCTATGTTCCCCTTTATTTAATTGGCGTTGTACTTTAAGTCTAAGCTCTTCTTGCGTTATATAGCGCAAAATATAGGATGTCTTAATTAATCTACCTAACTGCGTAAAGGCCTTGGTTAATCTATCTGAAGGGCCACCTTTACTTAATCTCCTAACAATCTCATGAGCAGGAACAAGTTTTCTTTTTAAAGAGGTAGCTATTCTAACCATCTGGTCCATTTGTTCCTTAATAATATCTAAGTCTAAATATTTGTTGAGTAACACATCTAGTACCCCATAGTCATTATCTCTACTAACCCTATATAATTGTTGATCTTTAAGATCTTTAATTCTAGGCATAAATTGATACCCTAACAGAAAGCAAAGTGCAAATATATGCTCTGTATAACCTTGTGTATCTGTAGTATGCTCTTTAATTTCTAGCAAGGTATTGTTCTCGAGTAATCCATCTAATACATAGAGTGCTTCTCTAGGGGCACAAGAGATTACTTTAGTATTAAAAACAGAGTATTGGTCCGATACGTGAGTATATATTCCTATAGCCTTTTCATAGTAGCCAAAATATCTAGGATAAAAGGATGAAATCAAGCTACTTGCTGTAACACCAAACCTTTGTGCATCAGAAGAAGAAATAGTGCCTTTCCCATGTATATTACTTAATGGTAAGCTAGTATGCAGGTTAACAATTTCTGCATTCGCTTGGTTAATAGTACCCTCTCTAATATAGGTATCAATAATATACCTCATCATCTCCGAACTAATACCAGTAGTACAATTTTCCATAGTTGCAATACCAATATTGGTCGCTTGCGATAAGATACTAGCCATCAGTGCTTTGTAAAAGTTAGCAGGTTTACTTTTTTGGCTATGAATAGGAGTAAAATATTTACTAAAACCAGTTGTATAATCAACTTCTATAAGCAATCGCTCAACTTTTATCTTTGGTAAATAAGAATTAATTACCTTTTGTAGCTTTCTAGTTTCTTCTGGCTCCTCAAGTTTATCCTGTTTAGTTAGCTTGAGTTGATTATTTTTAATTTGAGCAAACCCATCAACACCAAAAGCTTTGGCAGCTTTAGAAGCAGTATCATTAAAGGTAGTAATAAGTTTTTCAATAGCATTATTAGCATCTAGCTCGATATCCAATTCTTTGTATGCTATTTCTCTTTCTTGTTCCCATTCTTGATTATTATAAATAAGCTTCCAAAAAGAAGTAAATTTCTTACTCTCCGGTAAGTACAGATCGCCAGATCGTAATGCATCTCTGATCGCAATTGCTACACCAATTTCCCAAATACTTCTTCTGATAGATCCATCCTGATTGAAAATGGCTTTGCTAATTTTGTAATCAATAAAATGATAAGGGGTATTTGCTGGTAATGAATTTTTCCCTTTCTGGTCCAAAGTACGTATTATCTCGATGGCTTTCATCAGTGATTTGCTACCTTGTTCAGCTTCAAAAGGTAATTGAATAAAATCGGCAAAGTAACGTCTCATGCTACTATATCTATTCTGAAGCAAATTGGCATAACCCAGCCTACCATAACTTAAATAACCAGTCATGTCTTCCCTTGCTTTTGCCAGGCCTTCTTTGGATATAGATCCTTTCCATATATCAGAGAGCAATACTTTCTCTTTTTTATCAGTAACAAGTAATTCATCTATAAACAAAACAATTTTTTCGACTGCCTTCTCATGTTTATTCTTATATTGACTTAAGTTATCCTCATGAATGTTTTTGCATTCTCGACAAATATTAGAAATATATTGGTCGTGTATTTGAATAATATAATCTAATAGTACCTTTTTAGTTTCAGCTAGAAAGCCGATCATAATAGCATTTCTTTTTTCTGGCTTAAATCTCTTAATTGCGTCTGCTGAATAATATTTCCCAAGCTTATAAAGATGAGTTATAAATTCTGAACTGAACACTTCAAGTTCAGCATAATCTAAGTCTAACTTAGAAATTTGTCGATATTTACCTAAATAGTTCTCAAGCAAGGTAATGGTAGCTGAAGTTGGATATTCCTTAAATTTCTGAAAATAAGTATAGGTCTCTCCAACAGGTAAGGTTAAAATTTCCTCTATTGATTTTATTAGGTTTTCACTGGAATTTTGATAAAGTTTCTTGAATAATTTTTGTTGATGCTTGCTGCATATAGAACTAATCATACGTTTAAGCTGTTTTGAGCTAGGCAAAGCTATTTTAGCTGCAACTAAAAATTGCTCCGCTTGGTCATATAATTGTTCTGTTAAAATCTGACCTTCTTGAATCTTGCTCATTACCCACTCCTCCAGTTTCTCTGTACTAGAAGAACTAAAATTAGAAAATTGAAGATGTTCAAATATTAATTTTCGATGTGCTATATAGGTTGCTTTCCTTTTAGGCTTATGAATATGAGTAATTGGGGCAAAATGTAGTTGTTTACATATATAACTTATCACTTGGCTTGAGAGCTCATTAGGATTTTCTAGGAACCTACCGTATAGCCTCAATGCACATAGCTGGATTGCTATCCATATTCTATGAATCGTGTTTAATCTATTAAGCATTTCTTTATCTTCGGTAGATAAAGTCCAATCACGTATAATCTCGTCCTCAGATAGTTGATAATTATCCATCAAGTAGAGTTTTAGGAGTATGAATTAGTAATAAAGTGTTTAAAATAAAAGATCGTTTTAACTAGACAACTATTATATATTTGTTATAGTTAATTTCAAACATTTATAGTGCATTTTAATTAAACTTATAGTTTTCATCAAACACATACCTAAAAATGGCTAATTATGCTTACTTAAGGGTCTCATCCGACAGCCAAGATACCCAAAATCAAAAATTTGGCTTGTTAGAATATTGCAATCATCATCACATAGCTCCTCTACATTTTATAGAAGATACTGCTAGTGGTAAAACCAACTGGAAAGAACGTGGTATCGGTTCTATTTTAGAAAAGGCTACAAAGGGGGATTTTATTATAGTCTCAGAGATTTCAAGATTAGGAAGGTCTACCTTGCAAGTCCTAGAAATACTAGAGTTAGCAGCTAAAAAAGGGATATCCGTACATATAGCCAAAAACCGCATTATCATGGACGGAACCATGCAAGCTACAATAACTGCTACTATCTTGGGGCTTGCTGCTCAAATAGAAAGAGAATTTATTTCAACTAGAACCAAAGAGGCTTTAGCAAAACGTAAAAAGGATGGAATAAAGCTTGGTAGACCTAAAGGCCAAGCCCAGCTACTTAAGCTGGACAATTATCGAAATGAAATACTAGGTTATTTACAAAAGGGAATTAACAAAAGGGCTATCTCTAAATTAATTGAATGTTCGCCATCTACTTTATATCTATGGCTTAAACGAAGAAGATTTTCTCTTTAATTAATTATATCCAAGCTTATAAATCTAGTTCTATAAATTTTTTCTTAGACCAGGCTCTCAAAGCTTTTTTACCCTCAGCTTCTATGTTGTTTCTTCTCAAATCCAGGGAAGTGAGGGCAGAGAGATTACCACTGGCAAGGGCCTGTGCTCCGGCAGCTCCTATGCTGTTGTTATACAAAACCAGGGAAGTGAGGGCAGAGAGATTACCACTAGCAAGAGCCTGTGCTCCGGCAGCTCCTATGCTGTTGGATCCCAAATCCAGGGAAG
>Ga0209935_1003582_pt1 | contig 15715 bp, 17 predicted proteins | sample ThiBio_1000_plan_2_FD_183958 | JGI IMG/M metagenome (GOLD analysis project Ga0209935, IMG submission 183958) | Wastewater bioreactor microbial communities from Cape Town, South Africa - Thiocy_cont_1000_plan (SPAdes) | ecosystem: Engineered > Bioreactor > Thiocyanate-remediating >... | reverse complement strand
TCTCTCTCTCTCTGACATAAGTACAATACAGGGAGGAAGATCGATACGCAAAATCCTTGGGGGTTTCCGCAAGGCAATACAGAAGGCATACCCAGAGGTGGCCTTCAAGAAGTGGGCAACTCCAGCTTCTACTGTATCTGACAATTGAAGGAGATCAGACTCACCCCCCCCCCCCCAAACGAACAGATGATACAAATAATCAACAGCTTGTTAATAAATAGGGTATAAAATACAAGCCCCGCTTTGGGGTCATCTAGCTTGTTAGTTGCTCCTTGAATCGATGCATCTCCTCGGCCAGTTCCTTTCTCGCTTTGGCCGCGGCTTCTAGTCGTGTTGCAATTTGGCTCAGGTCCTCAACCACGCTATCTTCCGGAGTACTTGCGGGTGGGAGAGAAGCCACTCGTTTAGCTTCTTCCAGCTCTTCTCGCAACTGCGCATTATGTCTTCTAACGGCAACCGTTTTTGCAAGCGTCATTTCTAAATGGCAATACAAGTCCTCCATCTCACACTTACTATCCTCCAACATGGCTTGTACTCGTTTTGAATCATACATAACTGAATCGCATAAGATATCGCAAAACAAATCAAAGAATACCTTTTTCCAACTCTTCCTCAGCTTCACATAATTGTTTTGTTGACAAATCAGCACGTTCGGCGGCATTCACCCTGGACTCCCGCAAAAGAACAACTTCTTCTGAGAGTTCGGCTTTGAGCAAACGAATTTGCTTCTCAAGTGCTTCGCGTTCTTCCATCGTTGCAATTGTTTTACAGGAAAAGACAATAAGATAGCATTTACTGCTCGACAGTGGTGGGTGCCCTTTGCTGCCAGTGAGAAAACGTCAACTCGGGGTATGCCAGCTGCAGCGCCTTTTTGAAACCTCCACTCCTGCTTTGCACAACCTTGCCACCCTAAACAAACAAACAACCGAAACGCAAACGGCAAAATAAGAGTTAACTCTATGCCATAGGGATGACTGACTAGACAGGTACCTTCTTCAACAGAATTTGTTCAAGCTTGCAAGCGTACCAGCTTTCAGGTCGCAACGGATCGAATCCTGACTCAGCAGCATAATCATCAAAGAATTTGCGGAAGTCGCTTATGCTATGCCATTTACGTGCCTTCGGTGTGGATTCTAAAGAGAAGCTGATTAGCTGCTACTAAATCAGAAAGAATTGTGTACGTTTTGGCCATAGTAAAAATTTGATTTCGGGATAGGCCCGTTGTATTGCTCGCATGATACTTTTGTTATTTTGTGCTGCGATGAGCTTCCCTACCTATTTAAGGAAAAGAATTACTATGTATTGAGAGAGTGGGTTCTCCGATCAGGATATCGGAGGGGGAGGGGGGATTGTAGTATCGAAGGCCAAAAAAACATACCGCAGTCTTGGGGATAGCTGTAAGATCAGCTGCGTACCAGCTTCCCGATATGTTCGGATCGAATCCATGCTCTTTAGCATAATCATCAAAGAAGTCCCTGCAGTTCTTTGGGTCCTTCCAGAAATCTCTCTTCTTGGTTACTATCAGGTGGGTGAGTGAATTGCAGCCGACAAATATGACATTGAGCCTTCTACCTTTCCATTCTAATTCCGGGAAAGTAAGTTTCAGCGTCCGACTCAAGCTGCCATTAAAGTTTGCGAGTATGGACCCTCCACCCTTTTACAAGAAGGGAATCGATTAGCGCTACTATGGGAGGGTAGGTAAGTACCTTGTGTTCGACTACTTGACTTTTGGCAACTTTCTCCCAATCTTGGACATTGTCAGGATCGATGCCCACTTGGGTGGCAAAAGATGTGAACCAATCCCGTCTGTTGTTCCTATCCAGCCAAAATCCCTTTGGCTGATGTTTCGCCACTGGCTTCTTTAGAGGCAATGCTGTATTTTTTTGATTGAGTGTTTAGAGTTGTGGGGGGGGGGGGGAGGGGAAAAGGTAAGGTACCTGTGACGTGTGGTATTTTTTCCTTCCAATTACTTTTAACGTCATCCCAAGCAAGTTCAGGACGCAATCGATACAAAACAGGTAATTTGGGCTTCTTGGTGCCAAACATATATCCCCTGTGTTTGAAGCTGACAATATCCCCCTTTTGGGGTTCCCATCGCTTTACAAATTCCGTGGTACCCGGCACCCCAACGAACACCACCCCGTTTGGTCTGATTTTGCGCAAATTTAGATAAGTTAAAATATGTACCAAAAAAAGTAATTGTTACTCACAATTCGCATTCCCATTGGTATGGCCCAACCTGGCCAACGATTCGAGCCTCAGCGTCTCTGAATTTCTATTGGTGGCGATTGTTAGAGGAATTGGGGGGGGGGGGGGAAGGGACGGAGGAGTATGAGGGTAAGTACCTTATGTTTTAAAAACCCTCGGGATCGACCGGCTTGATAGGGGGCGTTAGGGTCTCGAATGATGATGCCTTCTCCCCCGCCGTCCATGATATCTTGAAAGATCTTCTCCAAATGATTTGTTCCCGTACACACATGCTTCGGTGCCACCTCTACATATTTACAAGGCTCTGCTGCAAAATAATTTTCTGGGAAAAGAGAGGGGGGGGGGAACACAAAGTCAATAATGAGGAAACTTATCAAAAGAAAAAAGTTACCTAGTGTTTGATAGCGTTCCTCATAGTCCCCCATATTGAGGGGGATATCAAAGGCCATATATTTAAATGATTGCCAGTCAATCAATGCGTGATTTACTCTATTGGATAGCTTGCCCGCTTCCTGGTATTTGCCTCTCCCAAACCTTAAAGTCAAAGAAAAGCAAGTACTTTGTTAGATATAGGTCAAGTCGCTTTCGAAGCTCAGAAAAGGTAATTTCAAGTTACCATATTTCTCCATCAATAAAGATATCAGTCGGCATGGCATCGATGATATGTTGTGGTAAAGGAAACACGTTGCCATGCCGAGAATAGAACACCTTCTTTATAGGATTCCAAAACCCTCTCACTCCATCGTACTTCTCGAATATCCACCTAAATTAGGTGTACTTAAGTGAAAGAATTGTTACATTAGGAAAATAGATACCAGTCCTTGGGATCTGTGTGCATGCGAGTGAAGAAACAAGCAGAGATGGGCTGCCCTATATCCTCGATGGTATTTACCGACTTTTCGAAGAATCGAGGCGGCATGCGTTCGGGGATGGGATCCAAAGACACAGCGTCTTCCAATAGGGTCGGTCGGGCCAGCTTTATTGTAGCAACCAAACTAAATAGAGGTAAAAAGTGAATTCACGAGAACAAAAAAAGTAACGAACCTTTCCTTGCGTCCATCCCACCAACAGGGAACAATGATAAGAGTGACCCCGCGTTCGGCTGCTAAATTCCGTTTCATTTCATCTCGCGCTTGATAGACATCGAGAGGCTGATAGACATGTTCCGAGTGCGTGTAGTGATGGATGTCCTTTTTGAAGTTGGCTCTGTTTAGTATAGAAATTGAAGGATATATACAGAAGGTATGTAACGCACCTGATATTCGAAGGCTAATTTAAGTTCTGGTATGTACACATCCAGTTCCAAGTAGTCCCCTGTAAGTGGGTTGATAAGATTGGTCTCCTTTCTCACGTTCTTCTTCACTTCTAGGTTCTAAGAATAACATGGGTGAGTGACCCATAGGTTTTGGGGTGGGGGGGAGTGGTAGAGGGGGGTGTATGAGGGAGAAGGTACAGGAAATAGTTCGATCACAGCGTTTTCAAGGCGCTTCTGCTGGGCGTATTTGCCCCTCAATAAATAGACCTTCTCCCATTTAAACTCGGGGTACTGATCGGCCAACAGTCGGACGAGTTTTGTCTTGTTCACATTCGAAGGGAATCCCACCTCTCGCAAATCCGAAAGAGCGATGGAGTACCAATCTTCTGGCTGGTGATGAGATTCAGCTGAGATCAGTGCCTATCTGATCTCACTTACTTGTTTGATGCTCAATCTCTCAGCAGCACTTGCAAGAGCTTTGAGGAGATACTTCCTCTGTCGCAAGTAATCGGACGGAGCATCGCTTTCATCAATGAATCTTGAGACATCCCAAGGATACTCAGGTTGTAGTGCCATTAGCGCTTTGGCTAGAGACTGATGATGCTTAAATAAGCCACGACCTCCCTTTTTGATAACATCCCTGCGTGATACACCGTACCAATCAGCGGGCTAATAATTAGAAAATCATCTATTTGAAGATTGAATCATTAGCTTTCCGTGAAAGTACCTTCGTTACACCCAGGCTAGCAGAGATTGTATCCAAGAATTGTCGCTGATTTTCTGGCGATGGCCAAAAACCATGTTGGCCCTTCTTTGCCTTCTTCTTCCGCCTTTTATTCACCTGGGGTTGGAGCGCGAGTTGTGTGCTGGTGGTGCAAAGGAACCGCTTCGTAAAGAGCTGTCCCCGTACGAGAGAACGCTTCCCTCCCCGCTGCTTCAACATGCTGTCGTTGCGACCTTCTGATTTCGAAGAATCAACGCCAAACAGGAGGATGCGACGCACGGGAACGAAGCCCACCTCGTTCTTTGTAAATGGCTGGGCCATTGCGCACCGTGGGACAGTGTGTCGGTTCTCCTCATTGCAACTTGAGCACAAGAAAGCATTGCTGGAAAAGATTGGGAAAGAGCTCAAGATTCTCGACGTATGATACTATCATTATCGAAAATATTCAACTAAATTTTCACGCAATGTGTAGCTGCAAGGCTGGTACGGTGTCTCACGACAAGAGGTAATGAAGAGGGGAGGGCGATCACTGTTCGCAAAGCATTCCTCGCTGGAACGGCTACTCCGTGCGCTGTATCCCGCGTTCTCTTGGGATTCCGCGAAGTTCGCAGAGATTGGGGGTCGTGTGCCTCATGGTTTTTGGGCGAATGTCACAAATCAACGCAGCATGCTGGATAAGATTGGCAAGGAATTGGGAATCAAAAAGGTTTTGAGCTTGCAACAAAAATTTTGTCTAATTTTCCGTCAGGAAGAGGATTGGTACGCCCAATCGAGGTTAGAAGTGGCCAAGAGAGGTGCGCAAGGGCTCTTTCGAATCCATGATACATTATGCCAAGCCCTGCAGCATGCATATCCTGAATTCACTTGGGACGCATCAAAGTTTTCAGAAGTGGAACGACAGTCGCCTGGCTTCTGGTCGGATGTCAAGAATCAACGAGAGCTGATGGACAAGATAGGGAAAGATTTAGGCATCAAACAGGTGCATCCTGCACAATTCTGATTATCATCTAAATCTTAACCATTCAATTAGTTTTCGGACTGGTATCTGATCAGGAGAAGTCAAGTGAATGACAGAGGAGGGAAGGTATTGTTCGTCCATTACAGATCGTTGGCGGAGTTGTTGGGTACAGTGTATCCTGAGCATGAATGGGATATCACAAAGTTCCTCGAGGCTGGACTGGCACCTAAGGGATACTGGCGAAACAAACAGAATCTTGTCAAAGCCCTCGACAAGGCTGAACAAACACTCGGTATCACCAAGGTACTTTTTTACGGAGAGAGTGAGAGAGGTGAGAGTGGTGTAGGTAACGGTATTACTTTTGATGTAGCCAGAGGATTGGTACTCCATCACACTGGCTGATTTGGGGGCGATAGGCTTTTCCAACTCCGTAACAAAGCCTATGCTAGCTGAACTATTGGAGGAACGCTACCCAGGACACCATTGGGAAAAGGTGTATTTGCTAAGGGGTCGATATGCCCAACAGAAGCGATTAGAAAATGCTGTGGACAAACTATTTCCGGTTGGTTCATTCATTCATTCAACCCTTTTTGCGAGCTCGTGAAATAATCTTTTCCCTTTTTGTACAGGGAGTAGAGATAATCAGGAATGCAAGGAAGGAGGCAGGAGTGTTGAATCCAACTACAAACGCACATTTGGAGTTGGATGTGTTCATTCCATCTTTGCAACTTGGGTTCGAATATCAGGTTATTTTGAATTCATATAGCATTCAAATATCTCCTAATTCTATGAAATCATCAAAACAGGAACGGCATCACTACACCACTTCCGATTATGTATATAAGCCTGTAGAGGATGAGAAGAGAAGAGATTCTGCCAAAAGAAATCTGGTTGCTGAGAAGGGCATCACCCTGGTTGTGGTACCCTGTTGGTGGGACGGCAAGGTTGACAGGTACTACTACAGAATAACCTATTATCCCTTTACTTATCCCTCCTCTATCTCTCTCTCTCTCTCTCTCTCTCTCTCTCTCTCACAGTTTGGCAGCATCTATCAAAAGAATTCGGCCAGATGTATTGAAGGATGATACACCAATAGGAAAAGAGATACCGGAGTCACCTCCAACGGGGTTCTTTGATAAACAGATACCCACTGTTGAGGGTATCGGCCAACCTACCTCCGCATGCTTCTTCACACAGACCTCAACCGATCCCACTAATTGGTGTGTACCCTTATATGTTTTTTTTCCTTTTCTTATTTTTCCTATTTAGGTGGTTGTTCGAGAAATATGATGGAGTGCGAGGATTCTGGAATCCTGAAAAGAAGGCCTTCTATTCTAGACAAGGCAACACCTTTACTCTTCCTCAAGAGATTATAGATTCCATGCCAAATAACCTCTTTCTCGATGGAGAGTTGTGGTATGGCTTTCCCCTTCCCATCATCCCTCACCTAACTACATACTGACTTTTACTTCAGGTTTGGAGTCGATAATTTCCAGGAAGCATCGAAGCTCTTCAAGAAGGTGGACCCAGGTGTTATTGACTGGAGCAAATTCCGGTATATGGTATACGATATCCCCACGCACAAGGGTTCCTATTCAGAAAGATACAATGAAATAGGTACCTCTCTCTCACTCTCACATATGTTTAGCAACTTATCTCTTTCCAAATTTAGTAACATATTTTGCAAGCCGGCCATCCAAATATGTAGAAGTAGCGACAAAGATGGACTGTAAAGGCTTGACGCATGTAGAACAATTCTTTCAAGATATTGTCGACAGAGGGGGAGAAGGCATAATCTTGAGGGACCCGAAGGCACTCATGCAGTCAGGCAGATCTCCCGGCTATTTAAAACACAAAGTATGTCAATATTCCACATTTTAAGATCTAATTATGGTATGTAGCGCTTCAGAGATGCCGAGGCCAAAGTGGTCAGCAGTGTAGGGCAGCACCAATGGGAATGTGAGCTGTAAGTGTGCCAGCCTCTTTTTTTCTGCTAAATAACAAATTAGGCCGAACGGAATTCGATTCGTGGCACCTGCGGGCACAACGGAGTTTGTGAAACGATGGGATCCACAGCCTGGGGATATCGTCAGCTTCAAGCATCATGGCTATCTTATCTCTTCCAAGAAACCAAAGTTGCCTACCATCTATCGAATACGAACCGACATTGCCTGGGCGGATGTTGTAAATAATTGGAAAGAGCAGAAGTACTCCCCATCAGGTAAACTTTTATTTCCTTTTACATCCTTTTCCTTTTCGTAATCAATTTTTTTTGTAGGATTACCAGTGAAGAGGGCGAGAGCGAAATATCAGCCGAAGAGATATTGGCAGGATATGGACAACAGGAGGAAGTTCCTTTGCGATTTTGCTCAAGAAATGGGATTCGATCCTTATCAACCCAAAAATTGGGACAATGTCTCCGTAGCACAAATCATAGCAAAAAAGGTATAATATGAATTAAAGTCTTTTTATTTATCTTACAAATAAACTTGTTGTAGGGCACAACACTTATCCTTAACTATCAAGGCTCCCTCCTAGCAGCTCTCAAAGATACCTTCCCTGAGCTCACCTTCACCACCACAGGTATACTTGAAAATAGTAACTGGTATGATGTGCTAAAAAGTAACACAAACAGAGAGAGTGAAGAAAGGGCATTGGAAGGACATTGACAGAGTCCGCAAGTACTTCGATGAGATAGCAAAACACCGCGGTTTTGATCCCACAGAAGTTTCTAAGTGGGAGGACCTTAAGAAATCTGACTTGTTACCAACGAAGGTACCGCTTCCCTTCTCCCTTCTATAAAAAGGTTAACAATGTTACCACAGGGCATTGCTAGCTTGCTGAGTATTTATGGGGGTATGAAGGGAGCTCTTCGGGCAGCTTACCCCGAACTGCCATTCAGGCAGTACATTCCAGGAGCATAATACCAATACAGAAGACATGAAAACCAAGTTGAGTCCATTAAGGAAAATAAAGTCGAATGCCTCCACTTATAGCAAAGCACAAGATGAATCTCATGGCAAAGGTTTATTGTCTTTGTCTCAATTAGTCCATTTCGCAAATACAATCTCTGGATAGGCTTTCATTATTGCCTTCCTACATCCTGCGTTGGTTCCCTTAATTGTGTGTCCTTCCTACAAAAATTCAATCAAAGGAGCTTAGAGTTGCGGTAACATTCACACAAGCAATACCTTCTTGGACAGAATAACATCATTCAACTGTAGCGCGTACCAGTTGGCTGGCTTGGTGGGATCGAAGTTTTTCTCCATTGCCAAGGCATCAAAGAATTCCCTCAGCTTTTGGGGATTCCGCCACTCGCTTGGAGGAATCATCCCTATTTTGGAAAAAAGATACCGTTTGCATCAAAGGAAGAAAGACTGGCAGGAAACGAGGGGAAGTACATTACCCCTTCTATATTTCTCAAATTTGCTCTCTGGATAGGCTGCCTGCAGTGCTCTCCTAAAACCGCCCCAAGTTCTGTTTAGCATTAATCCTCCCTACATAATGTTAAATAATTAGCTTTCGTCTTCCTTAATAGTTATTGTGATTGTTACCTTTCTATCGTTCATCTGTAACAAATCGGCGTTGTACCAGTTTTCGGCATTTGTAGGATCAAACCCTTTCTCTTGAGCAAAGGCGTCAAAAAACTGTCTACAATTTTGTATATCGTGCCAATCCACACGAGAAACTCTGTCAGGCTCTGAAAGAATATGAATATGACAAAAGAAGTAGAACATTTTGTAAAACTCAAATCCACACCTTTCCAATTGAAGCTAAGCTCAGGGAATGAATCTTCGATAGCCTTATGCAGGTCATCAAAATAAAACATCAGCGACGCTTTCTAAATATGGTAAATAAGGGAGTGAGAAAGTTTCTCCATTTCAAAATATTATGATATATATGGTTACCCTCAACTCTACTTGTTGCGACTCGGTCAGATTCTCCCAAGTGTGGGGGTCATTTGGGTCGCTGCCAAGGGTCTTTGATGCATATCCACAAAAGAATTGCTTCCTATTTTCACGTTCCCGCCAAAACCCTTTCTGTTTTTTTAAGTTCTTCGCTCGACGAATTGGGAGCGCTGTGTCTTCTCGTTAAGCCTCATTCAACAAAAAAGGAAATATATTACCTGTGGGTGCGCTTTTCTTTTCTTTCCAATTATAGATAACATCCTCCCACTTCAAATCTGACCTGACTCGATGTAGTACGGGCAGCTTGGGTTTGAAGGAAGACAGGAGATAGCCATGATGTCTGAAGCTGACGATATCTCCTGGCTGGGGGTTCAATCGTTTCACAAACTCCGTTGTGCCCGCAGGTGCCACGAATCGAACTCCGTTTGGTCTGAAGATATTTATAAAAGGGTAGTTAGAGAATTATGAGAGATATAAAAAGGAAAGCGTATGCCGTACAATTCGCATTCCCATTGGTGAAGTCCCACAGAGCCTATGACTTTGGCCTCGGCATCCCTAAACCGCTGAATGCAGAGAAACGAGTCTCAATAAGAGGAGAGGCGCAAGGAAGGGGGGGGGAGCAAGAGGGGAGGGGGAAAGAGGTTTTTAACGAAAATTACCTTATGTTTGAGATAACCTGAACAACGCCCTGGAGTGTAGGGACTAGATGGGTCGCGAAGGATGATGCCTTCGCCTCCTTTGTCAAGTACATCCTGAAAGAATCGCTCGAGGTGCGACATATCTCGGCATTCCTCTTTTTCTGCCACGTGCACATACCGAGATGGCTGCTGTTCAAAAAGGGTCACTTGCAATTTATATGTTCGTCATTAATATGTTTTGTGGGGGGGGGGGAGGAAGGAAGGAAGAAGGAAACTCACCCAGCGCTTGATGCCTTTCTGCATAGCTGCCTTCACGGTTTGGGATATCGAAGACAACATATTTAAATTGTTTCCAATTCAGTTCAGTGAGATTTGTCCTTTGGCTCAATTTCATGGCTTCCTGGAAAGTGTCTCTGCCAAACCTGTCAATCGAATGGTTAACAGGTTGCGGCACGGAGGAGCGGGAGGGACGATTAAATGACGTACCAAAATTCTCCATCAAGGAAAGTATTCTTCGGCATTTCATTAATAATCTCTTGAGGGATAGTATACTTTGTCCCTCGTCTGGAGTAGAATGCTTTCTTGATCGGATTCCAAAATCCTCGAATTCCATCATATTTTTCGAATATCCACCTGTTATTTAAAACGTCGACAAAAAGAGAAGGAGGGAAGGAAGAGAAGAATGTTATTGGTGGACAATATAAATAGCAAGGCCATACCATCCGTGGGGATCCATGCCTGTTTTAGTGAAGAAACAGGCGGTACTGGCTTGGCCGATATCTTCAATGTGGGGCTGCTTATTGTTTTCCAGGAAACGTGGAGGCATTTCTTCGGGGATGGGGGCGTTCTTACTGATGTTGGTATCTACAAGAAGATCTGATCTAGCGAGCTGAATAGTCGCTATTAAACTATTTTTTAAAAAAAATGGTTAGATTTAAAATGAAATAACAATAGATCGGGTCGATGGTACACCTTTCTGTTGTCCCGTCCCACCAACAAGGGATGACTATCAAAGTGATTCCCTTTGCTTTGGTTAATACCAACTTCGTTTTGTCTCGTTCTTTGAAAGCTTTCACAGGGGCATAGGCATAATCCGCTCCCGTGTAATGGTGTTTTTCCTATTCAAATTAGGAAAAGTTTGCAAAGAAATCAAACATATGTTGTAGGTTGATACCTGATACTCAAAGGCAAGGTTAAGTGATGGGAGAAAGAAATCTAACTCTATATAGTCATGAGTATCAGGATGAGTGATATTCGCTTCCTTTCTTGCATTTGTTATTATTTCCACATCCTACAAGATTTGAGTCAGGTCCAAATCAAAATTCTTGGAAGCGTTGGGGGGGGGGGACATAGAGAGAGATAGAAGAGGGAGAGAGCGAGAGAATATTTCTAGTTACAGGAAATAGCTTTTCCAGCGCTTTAGCGAGTCGTTGTTGTTGCGCGAATCTGCCTCGCAATAAATACACTTTCTCCCATCGATAGTCGGGGTATCTTTCCGCCAACAAATCAGCCAACTGCGATCGATTTACAACAGAAGGGAATCCCAATTCTCGTAGATCTGTCATTGCAACCGAATACCAATCTTCAGGCTTTAGATTCGATCAAATTAGAGATATTAGATCTATATTGAAGATTTAACACTATGTAATACCTTTGATATGCCCATTTTCAACTCGACCCGGTCGAGCATCTTCATGAGGTTGTCCTTATCCTGCCAATGGCCCGAGGGTGTCCTATCTGCGTTACGGAATTTCGATAAATCCCATAAAAAGTCAGGCCGGAGGGTTTGCAGTGCGGCCTCGAGGGATGGATAATGCCATAATAACCCAGCTCCGCCATGTTTGCGGACCAGATCCGTCCGAGATATCGAATACCAATCAGAAGGCTTTGTTCGTTTTTGTGGGGGGGGGGGGTAATGTAAATACCATTTAAGGAAAAAAGTGTGTCTTGGGGGGCACCTATACCTGTTGTATGTTTAATTCCTTTTCCAGTTTGGCGAGGAATTCGCGTTGATGATTTAGATCTGTCCAATACCCATGAGGCAGCTTGTCCTTAGGCTTGTGAAACTTGGATGGTTGCCATGCATATTCAGGATACACCGCTTGCAAGGCGTCTCCTAAAGATGCATACAGCTTCAACACCGCCACCCCTCCCCTCTCCAAGACCGCACTCTTTGTGATCCCATACCAATCTGCAAACTGTAGAGGAGATATATATACACGCAAGCACAACAAACCAACAACAAACAAAAATAACGAAGAAGGGTGTGGATGATGTACCTCTTTGACGCCCAGTTCTAAAGCTACTTTATCGAAGAATTCGCGTTGGTGGGAAAGATCCCGCCAATAAGTCGGTCCGAGGGCCTTCTGCTTTGCAAATGCGGTTGGCTCAGCCCAATTGAAATCCGGATAGACTGCTTTCAACGCACTCGCGAGGGTGGAGTAATATTGCAAGAGTCCCCAGCCCCCTAATTGAGACACCTTGTTCTGATTAATCCCATACCAATCTGACAGCTGATTTGGGAGCGAGGTCAGAATGAATCCCTCGCAATTGGGGCAATGAGTACCTGAGTAATTCCTAATCTCTTACCAATCCTATCCAAAAATGCTCGTTGATTATTTATGTCAGCCCAGTACCCATTTGGAAGACGTTCCGATTCGAAGCGATAGGAATCCCATGAATGTTCGGGATAGAGTTGGCGCAAAGTCTCCTCGAGCGAAGAGTGAAATCTGCGCAACAAATACCAACCGCCACGCTCAAGAACTTCTTGCTTGCGAACCGAGTACCAATCGGATACCTAACGGCAGGTAAGAATTGGCAAAATATTCGGGCCGTACGAGAAGGGTGTGGATGATGTACCTCCTTGACCCCCAAATCTTCTCCAATCCGCTTCAAAACCGAGCGTTGTTCTTCTCTGCTTCGCAATGGCGGCTGACGAGATGGTGTTGATTTTGGTGCCTCGTTAAGGGTCCCAATGCATCTATGACAAGGATGATGCAACGAGTGTGTATGGGATCGAAAGGTTGGCAGAGAGGCAATAGAGGAGGTGGGGAAGTCCCTGCCTCCTGTTGCCTTCCTCAGCATTGTCTTGCTTCTCTTTCTTGGAACAGAAGAACAGGCAAAGTGATGCGGCCGTGTGGCGGGCGAGGCTCAACTGCGTTAGTTCTCAGGCACAGGGCGAGCACCGTCGCTCAGGATGCACCCACTATGCTCAGTGCCACAGTAGGATATTGGAGCGATCCAGAAAGACAACGAGAATTGTTGAATAAAATCGGAAAGGAACTTGGCATATCGCAGGTCTGTCGCACGAGCTTGTGGTAGTCCTAATCTTGGTTTGTAGCCGTCGGATTGGTACCGAATTAATCGAAAAGATGTGGAATCGAGGGGAGGAACCGGCCTATTTCGGTATCATTCATCGCTTGAGGCAGCCGTGCGAGCGATATACCCTGAGTTTCCCTGGACGTCTGATTTTATATCTTCCTCGCGTTCTCAATCCAAAAAACGCAGGATATCGCTTCCGGTAATGCGAATATTGTTGAGTATTTTTCATTGATTTCGCGAATGATCTAGTTACCCCCGCTTCGAGAGTCAAGAAGAGAGCGCGGATTTTGGCAGACTGAAGAGAACCGTCGAGCGGCTCTGGAGGCAATAGGGGTTGCATTAGGAGTAACGCAGGTACGCCCCTCGACATGCCTCAATCTCTGCCCTCATCAAGATTTCTAAATGCAGCTGTCGGACTGGTACTCAGTAAGCAGGAAAGATGTCATTGATAGAGGAGGGGCAACATTATTCGAGAACAAATATTCTTCGCTCGAGGATGCACTACGAGCTCTGTATCCTGACTATCCCTGGCAAACTGGCAAGTTCCTAAGAACCACCAGCGGATTCTGGAAGGATCTCACCCATCAACGAGAACTAATCGATAAAATCGCATTGGAACTCGGTATCACCCAGGTTAGTTCCGCTTAATCTCTTCGTTACATCTTTATAATCAACTTAATCTTTCTTTTAATCCTTAACTGATTTATTATTTATTTAGCCATCGAATTGGTATTCGACTACCTATACACAAGTGGCTACTCGAGGCGGTTGGAGGGTGTTGAAATATTATGCCTCCCTGGAGGAGATGCTGAAGGCGGTCTATCCAAATGTCTCCTGGGATTCTTCTCGATTCCTCGATGCCCCGAAAGTACCAAATGGATATTGGAAGAAACATGAAAACCTTATAAAAGCATTGGATAGGGCTGAAGATAAATTGGGAATCTCGCAGGTACTACCATACCGCTCGCTCACTCACTCACCATTTGCCCTCACGCCACTCTCTTTGCAACAGGTAGAGGATTGGTATGCAGTGTCTCTATCGGATTTGAAGCAACAGATTGGGTTTCCAGATAGCTTCTCAAGAACTCAACTGGTGGAGTTGTTGAAAGAAAAGAATCCCCAACATACCCAATGGGATAACGTACTGAAGACAAGAGGCATCCAACAACGAAGATTAGAAACAGCTATTCGTTCCTTATTTCCGGTGAGTATGATTATTTTATTCGAATTCTATTATTTATTTTATTTATATTTTTGTGGTCTAAAGCTGTATTCAATTCCCAGAACGAGACGATATTGACTAATGTTAGGAAAGAAGGAGGACTAGTTCATCCCGAATCAGGCGAGTTTCTCGAGCTGGATATTTTCATCCCTGCACTAAGCTTAGCATTTGAGTATCAGGTACCTCAATTCCCTGTTATCCATTCTAACACTTTTGTTGTCTCCTCTAGGATAAACATCACTTCGTCACCTCAGCGTTCACAATTCTTGAAACAGTGCGCGCAAGAGATGAACTCAAACTCTCACTGGCAAAGGACAAGGGAATGACTCTCATTCCAATCCCCTGTTGGTGGGATGGCACCAAGAACAGGTATGATCACTTTATACTTTAGTCTAATATACCCAATATATATCTAATTTGAAAACGCATAGTTTGATTGCAACCATCCATCAGTTTCGACCGGACCTTCTTCAACAGGAGACCACAACGGCAACCCCTATACCAACAGACCCTCCCTTGGAATTCCGAGAAAGACAAAAGGGAATAGCCAACATCGAGGATATAGGCCAGCCACCCCTGGCTAGCTTATTCACTATGGAGAACGTGGATCCTACAAACTGGTACAACACACTCACTCTTCTCGCAACACAGCACAATACTCACGTAAATATCATAAAGGTGGATGTTCGAGAAATATGATGGAGTACGAGGATTCTGGAATCCCCTAAAAAAGGCATTTTATTCACGGCTGGGCAACAAATTGGACAGATTCCCTCGCGAGATTGTGGATGCCATGCCCAATGATATTTTTCTCGATGGCGAGTTATGGTAAGTTCTAATATGAATCTCCGCTCCCCTCCCCCCCCCCCAAACCTTGATGATTTGAAAACTGATTGGGTGGTCATTCAATGCATATAGGTTTGGAAGAGATAACTTTCAGGACTCTCTGCGCATGGTAGCCAAGGAGGATTTGTCGACTCTCAACTGGGACAATTTTCGCTTCATGGTATTCGATGTACCCAATCACAAGGGCACATATGCAGAGCGATATCATCACCTAGGTAACACTGCGTTCTTATTCTATCCTAGCTCACTCACAGAATTTTTTTAAAATAGAGAAACACTGCGAAAGCAATTCCTGTAAATATATCGAACTAGCGAAAAAAGATGTATGCGGAGACACTGCACATCTGGAGAAGTTCCTCCAAGATGTTATGGATAAAGGAGGCGAAGGTGTCATCCTAAGAGATCCAAGAAGTTTATACCACCCTGGAAGATCACCGGGGTATCTAAAACACAAGGTAAGTAATAGACCGGTCCTCACAAAGGTATTAATTACAGTCCAATAGAAATTCAGAGATGCAGAGGCTAAGATTGTTGGGAGCGCGGGAATGTGTCAATGGGAATGCGAATTGTAAACATCTCTCTCTCTCTCTCTCTCTCTCTCTCTCTCTCTCTCTCTCTCTCTCTCTCTCTCTTCT